>ERZ1029854.328-NODE-328-length-21063-cov-11.077780_pt1 | contig 21063 bp, 19 predicted proteins | sample MGYA00519239_ERZ1029854 | MGnify/ENA primary metagenome ERZ1029854 (study PRJEB33666, sample SAMEA4610917) | skin metagenome | biome: Human-associated habitat; feature: Malodor aspect; material: skin | place: Philippines | collected 2015-08 ... | reverse complement strand
GCAACGGTCTCCAAAACCGTAGGTTGCAGGTTCGAGTCCTGTCGCCCCTGCCAAATCAACGTGGAGGAGTTTTCGTGACTAACCCCAACGGTCAGAACCCGGCACAGCCGACCGGAAAGCGTCAGCTGCGCGGGGTTTCACCCGTATCCTCCGAGGGGTACGAAGCGAAGCGCACCCCCGCCCAGACCGACGATGATGACGAGAAGTCCGGTAGCCTCACCGCCTTCCCGGGCGAAGTCGTCTCCGAGATGGGCAAGGTCATCTGGCCGACCGGCAAGCAGATGCTCAACTACACGCTCATCGTCTTCGCGTTCCTGATCATCCTCACCATCTTCGTGTGGGGCACCGACGCGCTGGCCTCCATGGCGATTCGCTGGATCCTCATCCGGTAAGTACAATTTCACGCGTAACGTTTCCCGCCGCCTCGGATACCGAGGAAGGCGGGATACTTTTTGCCCCGGTAGCCTGGGGCGCACACTTTTCACCCTGACGAGGAGATAAACATGACTGAGGCGAACAAAGACGTCACTGGCGCAATCGAGAACAACGAGCAGGAAATGATCGACGAGGGCGCCCCGGTGCAGCCGTCCACCGACCCGGCGCTCAACGGCGGCGATGACGACCCGGCCGGCAAAGAAGGTGATGACTCCTCCGACGAGGAGGCTGACAGTAGCGCTTCCGACGCTTCCGAACTTCCCGAGAAGCCGGTCCAGGAGACCGACCTCGACATCGCAGCAGAGGCGGAGAACGCGGCCGAGAGCGCTGAGGGTGCGGAGGATGCGGAAGCAGCCGACGACGGCGAGTACCGCCGCCGCCTGCGCGAGTACACCCGCGAGCTGAAGAAGCAGCCGGGCGAGTGGTACATCATCCAGTCCTACTCGGGCTACGAGAACAAGGTGAAGACCAACCTCGAGATGCGCTCCCAGACCCTCGAGGTGGAAGACTCCATCTACGAGGTCGTCGTGCCGATCGAGCAGGCGCTGGAGAAGAACAAGGACGGCAAGAACAAGCTGGTCAAGCGCAAGCTGCTGCCGGGCTACGTGCTGGTGCGCATGGACATGAACGACGCCGCCTGGTCCGTGGTGCGCGAGACGCCGGGCGTGACGTCGTTCGTCGGCAACGAGGGCAACGCGACCCCGGTCAAGCACCGCGACGTTGCCAAGTTTCTGCTGCCCAAGTCCGCCGCCACTGGCACCAAGCCGGAGGTCAACGCCGACGGCGAGACCGTCGTGGCGATGCCGGAAGAGGACACCCCGAAGCAGGTCGCACACGACTACAAGGTCGGCGAGGCCGTCACCATCCTGTCCGGCGCGCTGGCGTCCGTGTCCGCGACGATCAACGCGATCGACCCGGAGACCGGCAAGATCGAGGCACTCGTGTCCATCTTCGGCCGCGAGACCCCGGTGGAGCTGACTGCCGACCAGATCGAACGGATCATGTAGGAGCTTTTTGCTTCTCGACGACCCCTTCGCGTAACCTAACCCGTCGCGTGTGTTCGCACACGCGACGTTTTCGTTTCTCTATCCCCGGTGGCTGGATTTATCCCCGGCATCCGGAAGCCTTACCGCTGTTCATCGCGGCGGTGCAGGCTGTATCTAGGAGGTAATTGCGATGGCTAAGAAGAAGGTCACTGGCCTGATCAAGCTTCAGATCGAAGCGGGCATGGCGAACCCGGCTCCGCCGGTCGGTCCGGCACTTGGTGCGCATGGCGTGAACATCGTCGAGTTCACCAAGGCGTACAACGCCGCCACCGAGTCCATGCGCGGCAACATCGTCCCGGTGGAGATCACGGTCTACGAGGACCGTTCCTTCGACTTCGTGCTGAAGTCCCCGCCGGCTGCGTCCCTGCTGCTCAAGGCCGCTGGCCTGCAGAAGGGCTCTGGCGTCCCGCACACCGACAAGGTGGGCAAGGTCACCTGGGAGCAGTGCAAGGAGATCGCCGAGACCAAGAAGAACGACCTCAACGCCCGCGACATCGAGGCTGGCGCCGCGATTATCGCTGGTACCGCCCGTTCCATGGGTATTGACGTCGAGAAGTAAGAGCGGTTTTCCGCTTCACGTGGAAGGGCCTTTAGCCAGGCCCGCAAACCACAACTCCTGAAAGGAATCCAACATGGCTAAGAAGTCCAAGCGTTACATCGAGCAGCTCGCCAAGGTCGACCGCGACGCGTTCTACCACCCGCTGGATGCGGTCACCCTCGCGAAGGAGACCTCCTCCGACAAGTACGACGCGACCATCGACGTTGCAATGCGCCTGTCCGTCGACCCGCGCAAGGCTGACCAGCTGGTCCGCGGCACCGTCAACCTGCCGCACGGCACCGGTAAGACCGTCCGCGTCGCCGTCTTCGCCGAGGGCGAGAACGCCACCAAGGCGAAGGAAGCTGGCGCTGACATCGTCGGCACCGACGAGCTCATCGAGCAGATCAACGCCGGCCAGCTCGACTTCGACGTCGCGATTGCGACGCCGGACCAGATGGCCAAGGTCGGCCGCGTCGCCCGCGTGCTCGGCCCGCGTGGCCTGATGCCGAACCCGAAGACCGGAACCGTCACCCCGGACGTCGCCAAGGCGATCCAGGACTCCAAGGGCGGCAAGATTGCCTTCCGCGTGGACAAGGCGTCGAACCTGCACGCCATCATCGGCAAGGCATCCTTCACCCCGGAGCAGCTCGCCGAGAACTACGGCGCACTCCTGGACGAGGTCATCCGCCTCAAGCCGGCATCGGCCAAGGGTGTTTACCTGAAGAAGATCACCGTCGCCGCGACCCAGGGTCCGGGCGTCCCGGTGGACACCTCTGTGGAGAAGAACTACGCCAAGAAGGACTAGTTCCCACCCCTGATTGAGCGCCTCGGCCTAGTGCAACCACTAGTGACGGGGCGCTTTTTCGTGTCCAAATAACCGGTCCAAGATACCGCGGTTGGTGTTTTTCAGCGGGTAGCCGCGGGGTGAGATCCATACTGGGGCACCCCGGATCATCACGATCCGCCCGCGCTTTGCCCGCCACGGGTCATCGTCGTTGACCCGGTTGTGGTAGCGGCACAGCGGCGCAAGGTTGTCCAGATTGGTCTCACCGCCGTGTTTCCACGCGGTGACGTGGTGCAACTCGCACGCATCGGCCCCGTGCCGGCAGCCGGGGAACGCGCACACGGGTGAAAGCATCTTCGCCAAATCCCGCTGCTTCTTATTCGCCCGCCGCTCGGTGCGGTACAAGTTCACCGCCCCGGCCTCCGGGTGGAACGCCGCCACCTCCAAAACATCGCCGAACTGGGCGGTAAGAAACTCCGCACCGGTCATCGTCGTCCCATCCGACAAGGCGAGCACGACGTCGTCGCCCTCGCCGGCCATAATCCGCACGAAGTCCGGCAGCCCCACCGCAAGGATCGGCCGCGGCACCGCACGCGCCACCCCGCCACCGCCGAAAAAGATCGACGCCAAATTCTTAGCGATCTGCTCCGCGGCCGGCTTCGCGGGATCAATGCCTTGCCGTCCGGCGAACTCGATATCGGTGATCTCGCGCTCGTCGAGGGTTAAATGCAGCGTCTTCTTCCCGCCGCGGGCGGGCCCGAACTTCGCTGCGTCACGCACCGGCGCGTCATCGGCCGGTACTACCTCGCGGGCGGCGCGCTCGATCGCCCGGTAGCCGCCCTCAACCTCCAACAACGACAGCCGCAACCCCCACCGCGCGGCCACATCCGACACCTTCGCGATGCGGCGTTCAATCAGCAGCAACTCATCCAACGAAAACCCGCCCGCACGCGCAAGCGCCTCACGCTGCTTGCGGGTGAACTTCGTGGGCCCGAAATACACCGCCTGCAACCGCGATAACGCCCGCGCCCGGTCCGGGGCGAAGCCTGCGGCCAGCGCAACGTCGAGGTCGAAGCCGGCCAGCGTCTCCAACGCTGACGCAGACATCGCCTCCACGAGTGCTGCAAACGAATTCATGCCCCAAACACTAAACAGCCCACCCCAAAGCACAAGACTCCGCCGAAAAACTGTGGATAACTCGTCGAAAAGCGCGTGCTAGTTATCCACAGAAAGCACGGTGATGTTGCCAGGGCCGGGTTTTGTTGCTCCAGTGCTCCCGTCCGGCACGTGTGCGCCCCGGTCGGCGATCACAGACTCCAACACCGCACCGGCGGGCACACGTACGTCGCCGATGAGGATGCTGCGGCGGACTGTAGCGCCCGCCTCGACGACGACACCAGGACCGATGACGCTGTGCTCGACGTTGCCGGAGACGTTTGCGCCGGGGCACAGCAGGCTGTCGTGGACCTCTGCCTGCGCATGTACGCGGGCAGGTGGCGTGGTGTGCACGTTGGTCACCAGGGGCCAGTCGGGGCGGAAGATGTCGAGGCCGTGGTCGTCGATAAGTTCCATATGCGCCTGGAAATATGCGTCGATCGTGCCTAAATCTCGCCAGTAGCCCTCCATGCGGAACTCATGGACGGTTGCATGCTCCACCATCCACGGAACAATGGTGTCGCCGTAGTCTGCCAACTCCTCGCCAGCCGAATCGGAGCTGACCAGCGCGTCGCAAGCTTTGCGCAGCGCCGCGACAGAGTAGACGAACACTTCGGTGGCCACGACAGACCCCGACGGCGACTCCGGCTTGTAGTCGTAGGTGACCACCTCCCCGTCGCGGGAGGAGACAACACCGTAGCGAGACGGATCCTCGGCAACCTCGGTGGTCACGACCGTCAGGTCGCTGCCGAGACGGTCGTGCTGTTCCAGCACGTCCCGGAAATCCAACTGGTAGAGATGGTCCGCACTGCACACCACAAGGGCGTCCGCGCCGAAGCGCTCCACCTCCGCGAGGTGCTGGTAGAGGGCGTGGCCGTTGCCTTCGGTAAAGCCGTCGCCCTCGCCGCCCTCGCGTGGCGGAAGCACACGCAGCCCGTCGCACGTGCCGTCCAGGTCCCACGGTCTGCCGCCCGCGAGGTGGCGATTGAGGTGGTTCGGCAGGTACTGCTCGGCGATCCACACATTGCGCAGACCGGAATTGGCCAGGTTGGACAAGGTGACGTCGATAAGCGAAAAGCTGCCGGCAAGCGGCACCGCGGGCTTCGGGCGGTGATCGGTCAGCGGGCTGAGCCGGGAGCCGCGGCCGCCGGCGAGAACAAGAGCAACCGTCGTGCGTGTCATGGCACCTGATATACCAGGTCGCGCGCGTCCGTGATGAGCATCTTGCCCGGAGCGTGGCAGATCGCAAGATCAGGCTTGGACGACATCACGATCGACTGCGGCGTCACCCCGCACGCCCAAAACACCGGCACGGTGCCGGGCGGGATGTCGATAGCTTCACCGAAATCGGGCGCACCCAAATCGGCAATACCGATCGCGGCCGGGTCGCCCACATGCACCGGTGCGCCGTGCACCGCCGGGTAGCGCGACGTGATGCGCACTGCGTCCAACACCAGTGCCGCCGGGATGGGGCGCATGGAAACCACCATCTTCCCGCTGAACACGCCCGCTGGTTCGCAGTCGATGTTCGTACGGTACATCGCGACGTTTTTGCCCTGTTCGATGTGCGCGAGCGGCACGCCGTTGTCTAACAGCGCCTGCTCGAAGGTGAACGAGCAGCCGATCAAAAACGCGACGGTGTCTTCGGTCCAGTAGGAGGAGGCGGTGAGGGGTTCGTCGATAAGCGAACCGCGCTCGTAGACGCGGTAGGACGGGATGTCGGTCCGGATGTCGCCGCCGGCGAGCAAATCCGAGGAGACCTGGCCCGGCTCGAGCACGCCGAGGATCGGGCACGGTTTCGGGTTGCGCTGCGCGAACAGGAGGAAGTCGAACGCGTAACGACGATCCAGCGCGATGAGGTTGGCTTGGGCGTAACCAGCGGAAAAGCCCGCCGTTGTCGCCACATCGGTGGTGCGGAACAACGCGCGGGCCTTCGCCGGGGTCATGGAGGCGGGCTGCACTTACGACCACACCGCCGGCAGGTTGGAGATCGAACCCCAGCCCATCCACACGCAGCCGATGAGCGTAATGGCGCCGAGGGCGAGCATCCACACCGGTGGCTTGTAGCCGCGCAGCAGGTCGCGGCGGAAGAAGCCGGCGAAGAGCACCACTGCGAAGCCGATCGGCAGGATCAGGCCGTTGAACGCGCCGGCGAAGATGAGCAGGCGCTGCGGGGCGGAGCCGAGCAGCAGGTAGATCACCGTGGAGATGACGATGAAGCCGACGGTGAGCCAGCCGCGCTTCTTCGGGTCGAACCCCTGCTTAGTCAAGAACGAAATCGAGGTGAACGATGCGCCGATGACTGACGACAGGCCCGCGGCCCACAGCACGAGGCCGAAGGCGCGGCGTCCGAAGTCGCCGGCGGCCTGGTAGAAGACGTCGGCGGCGGTGTTGTCCTCGGAAAGGGCAACACCTGTTGCGACGACGCCGAGCACCGCGAGGAACAGCAGCACGCGCATGATGCCGGTGACGATGATGCCGGTGATAGCCGAGCGCGAGACGTAGTCCATGTTTTCGGGGCCGGTGTGGCCGGCGTCGATAAGCCTGTGCACGCCGGCGAAAACGATGTAGCCGCCGACGGAGCCGCCGATCAGGGTGGTGATCACTTTGAAATCCACCGCATCTGGCGCGATGGACTGGCGCATCGCTTCCGCCACCGGCGGGTTCGAGGATATGGCGACGTAAAGCATGAGCAGGATCATCAGCGCGCCGAGGATGCCGACGATGACATCGAGCGCGGCGCCCGCTCGCTTCCAGAGGAACACGACGATCGCGATGATCGCGGAGATAGCGCCGCCGATCTTCGGGTCGACGCTGCCGCCGGTGAGTGCCTGTACGCCGAGGCCGGTGCCGGCGATGTTGCCGATGTTGAACACCAAGCCGCCGATGCCGACGAGGATCGCCAGGAACCAGCCGAGGCCCGGCAGCAGCGAGTTCGCCAGCTCGCTGGCGCGCAGCCCGGAGGCGCCGAGGATCCGCCAGACGTTCAACTGAATGACGATATCAACGATGATGGACAGCAGAATCGCAAATGCGAACGCCGCGCCCATCTTCGCGGTGAAGACGGAGGTTTGGGTGAGGAAGCCGGGTCCGATGGCTGAGGTAGCCATGAGGAAGATGGCGCCGATCATCGGCCCGATGCCCCGGGCCGCTGCCGGTGGCTTTGCGGGGACATCGGCCGCGGTGGAGCCGCCGGTTTTGGGGTCTGGAGCGGTCACGGGGCACCCCTTTCAAAAGTTCGGAAATGTGACGTACGAGATATTAGGGCATAAAAGCGCCCTGGGATACATACGTCACACCCGGGTTACCCCTTAGGAGACCTTGAACTCCGCCATTTCGTCCCACTCGGTTTTGCCCTCGATGAGGGTGTTGATGATGGTCGGGGTCTCTTTCAGGATCGTCGGGAAGAACTCCTGCGCCGCCTTGAAGTGTTCGGAGTTGACGTGTGCTTCGGCGGCGTCGTCCTGGAAGGCCTCGATGAGCAGGTACTCGTCGGGGTTGTCTTCGTTGCGGTACCAGTCGAAGAAGATGTTGCCCTCTTCGGCGCGGGAGGCGTCGGTGAAGTCTTTCACCAGTTCGCGGAAGTTTTCCACGTGGTCGGGCAGGGGCTTGAATCGCACGTTGATCAAAATCATGCGCCCCACCCTACGTGGAGTTAGCCTTCGAGCTCTTCGCCCAGTTCAAGCCATTCCATCTCGTATTCTTCGCGGACGTCTTTCACCGCGTTGAGTTCTTTGGTTTTCGCGCTGATGGCCTCAAAGTCGCCGGCTTCCGACAGGGCGGTGATCTCCTGCTCGAGGGCGTCGGCACGCTCGTTTTCCTTCGCGATCTTGCGCTCCAGCGCGTTCATCCGCTTGCGCATTTCGCGCTCTTCCTGCGAGCTGAGGCCCGTTTGCTTCTCGACGACCTCCTGCCCCCGCTCCCCCAAATCCAACGGTCCGGTCGCGGTGTCTTCGGCTGCCCTGCGGTCGAGGTACTGCTGGATGCCACCAGGCAGGTTGGTGAGGTTGCCGTCGCCGAACAGCGCGTAGGTGTTATCGGCGATGCGCTCGATGAGGTAACGGTCGTGGGAGATGACCACGAGCGTGCCCGGCCAGGAGTCGAGGAGGTTTTCCAGTTCCTGGAGGGTGTCGATGTCGAGGTCGTTGGTGGGCTCGTCGAGAAGCAACACGTTCGGCTCGCTCATGAGCACGCGCGTCAGTTGCAGGCGGCGCCGCTCGCCGCCGGAGAGGTCGCGCACCGGGGTGCGCTGGCGTTTCGGGGAAAACCCGAGGCGTTCGGCGAGTTGGGAGGCGGACAGTTCGCCCTTGCCGAAGGAGATGTAGGTGGCGACGTCTTCGACGGCGTCGATCACGCGGCGCTCCGGGTCGAGGTCGTCGAGTTCCTGGCGCAGCCAGCCGATACGCGCGGTTTGGCCTTCGATGCGTTTGCCGGCCGCGAGCGGGTATTCACCGGCGAGGGTACGCAAAAGCGTCGTTTTGCCGGAGCCGTTGACGCCGACCAGGCCGATGCGCTCGCCCGGCGCGAGGCGCCACGTGAGGTGGTCGACGAGGGTGCGCCCGTCGGGGGAATCGATGCGCGCGTCTTCGAGCTCGATGACCACCCGGCCCTGGCGCTGCTTGGAAAAGGCCATGAGTTCGACGGTGTCGCGCGGCGGCGGCACGTCCTTGATCAAGGCTTCGGCGGCTTCGATGCGGTAGCGCGGCTTCGAGGTGCGCGCCGGTGCGCCGCGGCGCAGCCACGCCAGCTCCTTACGGGCGAGGTTTTGGCGGCGTTGCTCGATGGCGTCGGCTTGGCGGGCGCGCTCGGCGCGTGCGAAGGTCCAGTCGTTGTAGCCGCCCTCGTAGACGTCGACGGTGCCGTCGTGGACCTCCCACGTGAGTGTGGCCACCGTGTCCAGGAACCAGCGATCGTGCGTGACCACGACCACCGCTAACTTGCGCGAGAGCAAGTGGTCGGCGAGCCACTGCACACCTTCGACGTCGAGGTGGTTGGTCGGCTCGTCGAGCACCACCAGGTCCAAATCCTGCACGAGGGCTGCGGCGAGGTTGACGCGGCGGCGCTCGCCGCCGGAGAGGTTGCCCACCTGCGTGTCCAGCCCCAGGTCCACTACGCCGGTGCCCTGGAGCACCTCGCGCACCTTGGCGTTCGAGGCCCACTCGTAGGTTTGCAGGCCGAGTGGTTCCACGACGGCCTGGCCGACGGTGAGCTCTTCGTCGAGGTCGAACCGTTGGGTCACCACCGCCATACGCAGGTCCGAGTTGTGGGATACACGCCCCGCATCTGGCGGCTCGATGCCGGTGAGCACTTCAAGCAGGGTGGTTTTTCCGCCGCCGTTGACGCCGACGATGCCGATGCGGTCGCCGGTCTGCACGCCGAGTGAGACGCCGTCGAGCAGCGTTTTCAGCCCCCAGGTTTTGGAGACGTTTTCCAGGTTGATCAGGTTAGCCATATCGGGTGCATAGTCTACGCACCCACCTCGTCACACCAGCATGCTGTGCAGGCCGCGTGCCCGCTGCAGGTGCGCGACGATATGCGCGCACGCCAGCGCGTCCGAATCTGCCCGGTGGTGTTCAAGCGCGAACCCCGGCGCGCAAAACTCTGCGACGGTGGGCAGGGTGTGGTCGGCAAGGTGCGGCAGCAGCCGGCGCGTGGTGCGGCAGGTGCAGTAGAACCGCTCGGGGTACGTGCCGGTGTAGTAGTAGCGGTCGAGCCCGCGCCACACGGACGCGTCGAAGGTGGCGTTGTGCGCGTAGACGGGCCGGTCGCCGACGAAGTCCACGATGTCGTCGGCGATGTCGAACCAGCTTGGCGCATCCTCGATGTCGCCGCGGTCGATGCCGTGGATGTGGCTGAACTCGAAGACGATGTACTCCTCCGGCGGGCGCAGGTACGTGCACAGGGTGTCCACGACCTCCCCGCCGGCCACCTTCACCAACGCGACCTGACAGGCGGATGCGCCGGAGATGCGGTTGGCGGTTTCGAAATCGACGGTCACGTACTCGTCGCAAAGCAGCTCGGCCCTGCTCGGGATCCAGCGGGCGGGTTTGGCGGGCTTCGGCGCGCGGGCGCGGCCGGTGAGTTCCGCACGGGGCGTTCGTGGGGTGCGCTTTTCGGCGGCAACAAGGTCGCGCCAGCGGGCGGTGTGTGGCGCGGGGTTCTCCCCTGCCCGGCGTGCGAGGGATTCCTCTGCCTTAGCGAGCCGCTTTTCCAGGTTCACCCGCATGTCCGGGTGCGGTGCGGGCAGGCCGAGTGCGAACCAATCGCGGATGACGGCGGCTGCCTTGTCGTGTTGGCCGAGGGCGTGGTGCAGGCCTGCGACCTCGGCGACGTAGAGCTCGAACACGCTGGACGGGTCTGCAAGTGCGACGTCGCGCATAGCTGCGAGGCACTCCTCGGCAAGCGCGAGGGCTGCGCGGAGTTCGCGTCCGCGGCGCAACTGGGCGATGCGCGGCAGGTGCTCCCAGATCGGCTGGCCCTTCGCTACGGGAGGGGCCCAAGGAGCAAGGTCGGACAGTCCAGCCTCGACAGCGGAGGTCGCACCGTTGAGGTAGTTGCGAGTGGCGTCGAGAAGCGGCATGCGCATGAACCTACGCAGCGCGACGACGCCCACCACAGAATCTAGAACACGTTTTCGACTACAGCACCCTGATCAGGGCCTTCAGCGACGAACACCTCGTACCCGTCGAAGCGCTCGGCAAGGTAGTCGGCGACCCACTGGGCGTGCTCGAGGCTGTCGCATAAGACCGCCACCGTGGGGCCAGAGCCTGACACCGTCGCGCGAAGCCCGGCGTCGGCGGCGACGTCGAGCAGACGGGCCAGTTGCGGGCGCATCGCAAGCGCTGGTTCCTCGAGGTCGTTGTGCATCGCTGCCGCCACGCGCGTCGCGTCGCCTGAGGTCAGCGCCTGCGACAACGCCTGGGTGTTCAGGTGCGGCACGAGGGTGGCGTTGTTGTGGCGCATGTCGTCGAGAAGCGAGAATGCTTTGCCCGTGGGGATGCCGACCTTCGGATTGACGAATACCCAGTGCAAACGCCCGCGAGAGAGCATAGCGACGAGTTCGTCGCCGCGGCCGGTGCCAAGTGCCGTGCCGCCCATGAGCGAAAACGGCACGTCGGCGCCGAGGGAGGCGGCGAGGGCGAGCAGGGTGTCGTCGTCAAGCGGGGTGCCATAGTCCGCCACCAGCGCGTTCGCAGCGACGAGCGCGGCCGCCGCGTCCGCCGAACCGCCCGCCATGCCGCCGGCGACGAAGACGTGCTTGTCCACCTCGATGCGCACCTCGGGCAGCGCTACCCCGGCGCGCGCGGCAACGGCGTCGACGGCGCGCCAGGCAAGGTTGCCGGGGCCGTCGATGTCCTCGTCGGGCGTGTCAACGAAGAACGTGGTCGACATCGACCGCACAATCGCGCCGTCGGTCATCGTGTCGGAGGCGATGAGCGTGACGCGCTCGCGGCGGTCGACGGCGTGGAAGACGCTGACTAGCTCGTGGTAGCCGTCGGCGCGGGCCTCGCCGACGCCGAGGTGCAGGTTGACTTTGCCCGGCGCGGAGGCGACATACTTACGCACCACGGCCGAGCCTCACAAAGTCGTCGACGGTGAGCTTCTCGCCACGCAGACCTGGATCGATGCCCGCGGCGCGCAGGGCGGCCTCGGCATCGGCGGCGGAGCCGAACTGGCCGGCAAGCGTGGAGCGCAAAGTTTTGCGGCGCTGGGCAAAGGCGGCGTCGACAAGCGGAAAGACCTTCCCCCGCAGTTCGCGGGGGTTGGTCTCGTCGACATCGATGCGCACCAGACCCGACTCGATGTTCGGCGCCGGCCAGAAGACGTGTTTGCCGATCGTGCCCGCACGCGAAACCTCGCCGTAGAACGCCGCTTTCACGCTGGGCACGCCGTAGATCTTCGATCCCGGTTTCGCGGCCAGGCGGTCGGCGACCTCTTTTTGCACCATGACCAGCACGCGCTTGATCGTGGGGAACTCCGCAAGCAGGTGCAACAGCACCGGCACGGAAACGTTGTACGGCAGGTTGGCCACCAGCGCGGTCGGCTCGGCGTCGAGGTCCGTGCGGCTGACCTTCAGCGCATCGGTGTTGACCACGGTGAGGCGGTCGGCGAACTCGGGCGCGCGGGTCTCGACCGTGGCAGGCAGGCGACCGGCCAGGCGCGGGTCGATCTCCAACGCGATGACGCGCGAAACCGTATCCACGAGTCCGAGCGTGAGCGAGCCCAAACCAGGCCCGACCTCCACGACGACATCGTCGGGCGAGAGCTCTGCCGCACCGACGATCATGCGCACGGTGTTCGGGTCGTGCAGGAAGTTCTGGCCGAGCTTTTTGGTCGGCGTGACGTCGAGTTCCGCCGCGAGTTCACGGATCTCGGCAGGGCCGAGCAGGTGCGATGCCGCCATTTAGCGCAGGCCCAAACGGGCGGTGCAGGCCGGCCATGCGCCCCAGCCCTGCGCGGCTTGGGTCTTCTCCGCGATGGCGATCTGCTGTTCGCGGGTAGCCAGGTCGGCGGTCGGTGCATACGCGGTGCCGCCGTACGCGGCCCAGGTGCCCTGGTTGAACTGCAGGCCGCCGTGGTAGCCGTTACCGGTGTTGATGGACCAGTCGCCTCCGGACTCGCAGGCCGCGATTGCGTCCCACACCGAGCCGTCGGCCACGGCTGGGGCCGCTGCACCCGTGTTGCCGGCGGTTGCCGCAGCCTTCTTGGTGCCGCGCGCGATGACGGCCGGCTTCGCCTTCTTCGTTTCCTTCTCTTCGGCCACGCCTTCGGACTCGACGACGCCGTTGACGCTCACGGTGCGGTGGATGACCTGCTTTTCGCCTTGCACGCCTTCCTTGCGGATCTCCTCGACACCCTCGTCGAGGTTCTCGTCGTCGACGTACTCGGCCGGCTCCTCCACCACAACGGTCTCGGGGCGGTCGGTGGTGGTCACGCGGTCGAGGACGATCTCCATGCCGGGCACGATGTCGTCGGTAAGGGCGTGGCTCACACGGTCGTCGGAGTCGAAGGTCACGCCTCGCGCGGAGAGCAGGTCGCCGACGGTCTTCGCGGCGGCGGAGACGTAGGTCAGCTCGCCGCCGTCGCGCAGCGCGACGATCTTGGGAGTGGTCACGTCGACGTTGAGCCCCTCGGTCACAGTGTGGTCGCGGTCGAGGTCGACGCCGGCTGCGGTGGCGACACCGGCCTCGTCAAGCAGCTCGCCGACGGTCGAAGCGGTGGAGGTGATCTGCTGCGCGACACCATCGACGACGACAGCTACCGGCTTCGCGGTGCGCACCGTCACGGTCTCGCCGCGGCCGATCTTCTCCCCCGGCGCCGGGTAGACGAGGTCGCCGTCCGCGACCTGCACACCGGCGGACTCGAGCGCGCCAGCCACGTCGGAGGCGAAGGTGCGCACGCTGGTTTCCTCACCGTTGACATCGACGGTGACCTGCTTCTGCGACGCCACCGCGGTCCCCGCGCCGCCGACCAGCACAGCGCCGGCGACGGTACCTACCGCGACGCGTTTCGCGGCGGAGTTTTTCGGGTTAATCCGCTTGATCTGACGGGACATGCGCGCTTCCTCCGAAGGGTGAACGTTAGATAACTTCGGTAACAATACGGTAACGCCCGCCCGGATTCAAGGACCCACGCCGAGCAATGTCCGAGGTCACACCCCGTACACGCGAGCAAACGTCTCACTTATCTCACGTGCCACATCGGCCACTTCCATGCCGCGCGCGTCGGCAAGCACCTTGGCCGTGTGACCGATCAACGACGGCTCGTTTTTCGCCCCGCGGAACGGCTCCGGCGTCATATATGGCGCGTCCGTTTCCACCAGCAACTGCCCCGCCGGCGCAAGCGCGGCCGCTTGTCGCAACTCCTCGTTGCGCTTGAACGTGACGTTGCCGGCAAAACTGAGCACGTAGCCGCGCTCGATCGCTTCGCGGGCGACATCCAGCGGCGAGGAAAAGCAGTGCAAGATGACGTGCTTGGGACGCGGGGCGTCGTCCAGGATGCGCAGCATGTCGGCGTCGCCCTCGCGGTTGTGGATCATCAGCGCCTTGCCCGACTGCACCGCGAGGTCGATGTGGAAGCGGAACGCCTCCTCCTGCACCTCAAGCGGCGCGGTCCCCTCGGCGTCGTGCTTCAGCCAGTACGTGTCGATGCCGGTCTCCCCCACCGCCACGCAGCGCTCATCGGCGGCCATGGTGGCAAGACGGTTACGGGCATCGCGGTCAAGCTCATGCGCTCTGGTCGGGTGGATTGCGCACGCGGCGAAGACACGGTCGTTGAAGTGCGCGGCCTGAAGCGCGAGTTCCGCCTCCTCGAGGCCGTCGCCGACAGTGCAGATGCGCTCCACACCTGCATCGAGGGCACGCGCGACAAACGCGTCGACATCGTCCTTGGTGCGCGCCCCGCACGAGGCGAGGTGGGTGTGCGCGTCGATGAGGTGCTCGATGCGTTCAGCGGGCACGGGTGTGGGACGTGGCTTCTTTTTGCTCATACGATGCACCCTATGGCATTTCAAGACATCGACTCAGCCACCCAACGCCAAATCGACGCCGACCTCGCCGAAGCCGCCGGACGCGGCGTCAACGGATCCCCCGCGGACATCGTCGGCTCGTTCGAGGCGGAACTGACCGACTACCTCGCACTTCCCCGCGACGTGCAGCGCGCCTTCCCCCGCGGCGACACCGCGCGCCTCTACGGCACCGCGCTCGGCCAAGCCCTGGTGCGGGAGGGATTCGCGTGGCAACTGCTTGTCGACGACTACGGCACCGACCTTGTCGTGGTCAAGGATCCCGGCGGCGCGGACGAGAAGTACACCGCGCCACTGGTGGTCGTGGACCAGCGCTTCGAAGACGAGGAACCCGGCAAACTCACCGAGTTCCTCGGCCAATTTCTCTAGCGCCTACTGAACTGGTGCCCACTCCGGGCCGGTCTCGCCCAACTCCGGATCCAGCTTCGCAATCAGTGGCTGCGGCTTATCCAGCGCGGTGCCCGGGGTGACCTCGACACGGCCCCACACCGCCTGCTGCTGGGTGTAGTCACCGGTAATCGTGAGATAGGTCTGGCCCTTTTCCGGCAGGCCTGCGCCGACGAGGTTGTAGTCGGCGTCATCAACAATCTCCTCGATGCGCGGCTCCGCAGCCCATACGCCGTCGCGGCCGAGGGTCTCGTGGACCTTCTGCGCGGTGTGCGGGAGGAACGGGGTGAGCATGGCGTTGCAGTCGGAAACCACCTGCAGCGCAGTCCACAGCACCGTGGCCAGGCGCTCGCGCTGCGATTCGTCCTTGGCCAGCTTCCACGGCTCCTGCTCCGCGATGTAGGCGTTCGCCTCGCCGACGACGTGCATGATCTTCGTGATCGCGTTCTTAAACCGCGCCTTGCCGAGCTCCTCGCCCGCGGAAGTAAACGTCTCCTCCGCGAGGTTCAGGATGCGCTCGTCGGACGCCTCGAGCGGGCCCGGCGCCGGCACCTGGCCGAAGTTCTTGTGCGCCATGGACACAGTGCGGTTAACCAGGTTGCCCCAGCCGTTGGCCAGCTCGTTGTTCACGCGGCGAACAAACTCGTCCCAGGTGAAGTCGGTGTCGTTGTTTTCCGGGCCCGCAACCGCGATGAAGTAGCGCAGCGGATCCGGGCCGAACTCCTTGAGGAAGTCCTTGACGTAGATGACCACACCCTTCGACGAGGAGAACTTCGAGCCGGACATGGTGAGAAACTCCGAGGACACAACCTCCGTCGGCAGGTTCAGCTCACCGTATTCATGCAGTTCGCCGCCCTTGGCGCCCTTGCCCGCGTAGCCGAGGAGTTCCGCCGGCCAGATCTGGGAGTGGAACGTGATGTTGTCCTTGCCCATGAAGTAGTAGCCCTCGGTGTCCGGGTTCTGCCAGAACTCCTTCCACGCGTCCGGGTTGCCGGTGTTGTGGGCCCACTCGATCGACGCAGACAGGTACCCGACCACCGCGTCGAACCAGACGTAGAGCTTCTTCGACGGGTTGTCCTGCCAGTCAGCAACCGGAATCGGGATGCCCCAGTCGATGTCGCGGGTCATCGCGCGCGGGCGCATGTCCTCGAGCAGATTCAGGGAGAACTTGAGCACGTTCGGGCGCCAATCCTCGCGGGTGGACAGCCACTTCTCCAGCGCGTCGTGCAGTGCCGGCAGGTCGAGCATGTAATGCTCGGTCTCCACAAACTCCGGCGTCTCGCCGTTGATCTTGGACACCGGGTTGATCAGATCCGCCGGGTCCAACTGGTTGCCGCAGGTGTCGCACTGGTCGCCGCGGGCGTCGGTGGCGCCGCAGATCGGGCAGGTGCCCTCGATGTAGCGGTCCGGCAGGGTGCGGCCCGTCGACGGGGAGATCGCGCCCTTGGTGGTCTCCTTGACCATGTAGCCGTTGTCGTTGAGGCCCCGGAAGAGCTCCTGGACCACCGCGTAGTGGTTGCGGGTGGTGGTGCGGGTGAACAGATCGTAGGACAGGCCGAGCCCGGCGAGGTCCTCCACAATCTGCTTGTTGTAGCGGTCCGCCAACTCCTTGACGGTCACGCCTTCCTTGTCCGCCTGCACGAGCAGCGGCGTGCCGTGCTCGTCGGTGCCGGAGACCATCAGCACGTTCTTGCCCGCCATTCGCTGGTAGCGGGCAAACACGTCGGAAGGCACGCCGAACCCTGCGACGTGACCGATGTGGCGCGGGCCGTTGGCGTAAGGCCAAGCCACGCAAACAAGAACGTTTTGAGTGGTGTCTGCAGCAGTCATGGCACCAAGCATAAGTTATGGCCCCGACAAACATTGCACTGCTTGGCGGGGCCAGTCGTCGATAAGCACTCTCACACTCATCGAAGGTTGAGGCGTCTACTTAGAACGCGACTTGAACATGCCCTTAACCTTCGCCTTGCGCTCTTCCAGCTCCTGCTGGTCGCGGTACATGCGGCGCTCGATAGCCAGCTGGCGGTTGAAGCGCTCCTGCTCCTTCTTATCCAGGTAGATGGAGTCGTTCGACATGTCCTTGACAATCGCGAACATCAGCGCGATCAGGATGAACAGGAACGGCGTCGCCGCCACGATGGTGACGGACTGCAGCGAATTCAGCGCGTCCGAGCCACCCGAGACCAGAAGCGTCAGGCCCACAAACGCGGTAGCCAAGCCCCACATCGCGGCGAGCCACGGCTTCGCCTCGGTCTTGCCGGACTGGGTCATCGACGCCATCACAGTCGACGCGGAGTCCGCCGAGGTGATGAAGAAGGTACCCAACAGCAGCAGGGCAAACACACCCACGACGTAGCCACCCGGCATGGAGTGCAGCAGGTTGAACAGTTGCTCCTCGTTGGAGCCACCGCCGACGATGGACTCGCCGTTTTGCTCCATCTTGATGGCGGTGCCGCCAAAGATGGCGAACCAGACGGTGGACAGGCCGGCCGGAACCAGCATGACGCCGAGGCAGAACTCGCGCACGGTGCGGCCTCGGGAGATGCGCGCCAGGAACGTGCCGACGAACGGCGACCAGGAGATCCACCATGCCCAGTAGAAGATGGTCCAGCCGGAGAGGAACTCGCCGGCCTGGCCGTCCTGGCTCTCGGCGGTGCGCGCGGCCATTTCGAAGAAGTTCTGCAGGTAGTTACCCACAGCGGTCGGCAGCATGTTCAGCTGCGCAACCGTCGGGCCGAAGACGAACACGAAGATCGCCAGCACAGCGGCGATGACCATGTTTGCGTTGGACAGCCACTGAATGCCCTTGGACACACCCGACATCGCAGACAGCAGGAATGCGAGGGTGAGCACGGAAACGATGCCGATGGTCAGCTTCGTTGACGGGTTATCCACAAAGCCGGAGGCCTCGAGACCTGAGGAAATCTGCAGCGCGCCCAGCCCCAGGGAGCAGGCGGTGCCGAAGATGGTGGCGAACACGGCAAAGGCGTCGATGATCTTGCCCGGCCACCCCTTGGCGGCCTTCTCGCCCATCAGCGGGATAAACGCGCTGGACAGCAGCTGCTTGCGGCCGAGGCGGAACGTCGAGTACGCGATCGCCAGACCGATAATGGCGTAAACCGCCCACGGGTGCAGCGTCCAGTGGAACATCGTCTGCGCCATCGCAGCGCCAACCTCGTGTTCGCCGTGGCCCGGCACGCCGTCGTTGTACATCGCCAGCGGTTCGGCAGCGCCGTAGAACATCAAACCGATGCCCATGCCGGCGGCGAACATCATGGCGATCCACGACGTGGTCTTAAACTCCGGGCGCTCGTCTGCTGTGCCGAGACGGATGGTGCCGAAGCCGGACAGGGAGATCGCCAGAACGAACACCACAAACACGGTGCCGCCGAGGACGAAGGCCCAGCCCAGGTTGTCGATGACCCAACCGAACGCCGTGTCGGCGAAGTTGGAGAAGTTATCCGGGGCGGCCAGGCCCCAGGTCACGATGGCCGCGACGATGATCGCCAGCGGCGCCACAATGCCCCAGTTCACCGGCGCGTCGTCAGAGTCGGCCTCGCGCTCGATGGAATCTTCGGGGTCAGTGTATTCGGGTTGCGTGCCGTCGTGGTCGGCGCGCAGCAGCGCAGCCAATTGGCCGGCTGCAGATGCTTCTTCTGTCTTAATCGGATCCGTGCTCCGCGGCTCCGCATCGGGATCGTGTGGATCCCTTTGGGGGTCACGCTGAGACATACAATCTCTCCTCGCATTTTCTCAGGTTATTAATAGGGCGCAAGCAGGCTAACCTACATCACACCATTGCGCTAACCCGAGCGAGGTCAGTTGCGCGAGTCAAGCGCGGCGTCGTAGAGGTCCCCCACCTTCACGCCATGGGCCTTAGCCACCTGCTTTGCGGCGTCTTTCATACGCTCGCCCGTATCGACGAGCGCGAGCACCCGCTCCACTAAATCTTGCGGCTCTGGCTGCTCCGGCTCCCCGCCTTCGATAACGAGAGTGATCTCTCCGCGTACGCCGTCGGCCGCCCACTCGGCGAGTTCTACAAGCGAGCCGCGCTTGACCTCTTCATAGGTTTTGGTCAGCTCCCGGCACACGGCGGCGCGGCGGTCGGGGCCGAGCACGTCGGCGGCGTCGGCAAGCAATTGCGCGATGCGGTGCGGGGATTCAAAGCAGCACACGGCGCGGCGCTCGTCGACTAGCGATTGCAGCCACGCGCGGCGCGCGCCGGATTTGCGGGGCACGAAGCCGTCGAAGATGAAGTGGCCGACGTTCAGCCCCGATAGGGCGAGTGCGGTGGTCACCGCGGACGGGCCGGGGATGCAGGTCACGGGAACACCCTCGTCGTGGGCGGCGGCGACAATCGAGTGGCCGGGGTCGGAGACGATCGGCATGCCGGCGTCGGTGACCACGAGCACGGTGCCGTTGCGGGCGGCGTCTAAAAGCTCGCGCGAGCGGTGCTCCTCGTTGTGGTCGAAGTTGGACACCACCTTCCCGGTGATCTCCACGCCGAGGGCTGCGGCGAGCGCACGCGTGCGGCGGGTGTCCTCGGCGGCGACGACGTCTGCCCGCTCAAGCGCTTCGACGAGCCGCGGCGACGCGTCGGCGATGTTTCCCAACGGTGTCGCCGCGAGCACAACTCCAGTCGCGGGAAATTGCGTTTCAAAAGCGTGCTCGTCGGACATAAGACTGAAGCATACGCGCCAGGCGCTAGAATCACGCTCCGTGACCACTATCGCGAGCACTTCCAGCACCCGACCGGCGCCAAACGAACACGGCACGACACGCAGCCTCCGCCCGGGCCGCCCGGCGCCCGAAGCACCCGTGACGGTGCCGTGGAGCCAACGCGACACCATCGCGGCCAGTGTCATCGGCGTTCTCGCGCTGCTCACCCGCTTTCTCGGGCTGACGCAGCCGACGAGCTCCGACACCCCGGTCTTCGACGAGAAGCACTACGTCCCGCAAGGCTGGGACATGGTGGAGAGCTCTTTTAACCCGGTGCTCGGCGGCATCGAGTCCAACCCCGGCTACGGCCTGGTTGTGCACCCGCCGCTGGGCAAGCAGCTGCTCGCCATGGGCGAGACGATCTTCGGCTACACGCCGCTGGGTTGGCGCATCATGACCGCGCTGTTCGGCACTGCGGTCATCGTGTTCGTGTTCCTCATCGCCCGCCGCGTGAGCCAGTCGACCTCCATCGGTGTGGTCGCGGGCATCATCGCGCTTTTCGACGGCGTCCTGCTCGTGGCCGCCAAGTTCGGCATGCTGGACATCTTCCAGGTGCTATTCGTCGTCATTGCTGCCTGGACACTTGCCGGCGACATGCGCCAGGTACACCACCGCTGGCATGACGCCTGGCTGGCCGGCAAACTCGACGGCACCGGCCCGTACGGCCCGAAGATGGGCTTCCGCTGGTGGCGCTTCGCCACCGGCGTGGCACTCGGCCTCGCGCTGTCCGTGAAGTGGACGGGCCTGTACTACATCATGTTCTTCGGCCTGTTGTCCTCGTTCTGGGATCTCTTCCTGCGCCGCCGCTACGGCGTGGAAAAGCCGGTCGCGGGCACCTTGCTGCGCGATGTGCCGGCCGCGTTAGCCTCCATCGTGCTCATCCCGGCGCTGCTCTACATCTGGTCCTGGCGCGCCTGGTTCGCCTCCGAGACCTCCGTGTACCGCCATTCGCTTGCCGACGGCACCATCGCCGGCTCCGACTGGCCCTGGCTGGAACACCTGCCGGATTCCGTGGCCGGCTGGCTGTACTACCACTTCTCGGTGCTGGACTTCCACGCTTCGCTGACGTCGTCGTCAGGCCACTCGCACCCGTGGGACTCCAAGCCGTGGGCCTGGCTCGTCTCCGCCCGCCCGATCCTCTACTACTCGGCTACTGACCTGGAGTGCCAGGTGGCACCGGGCGACGGGACCTGCCGCGAGATGATCTACATGTTCGGCACCCCGGCCATTTGGTGGCTCACCGTGCCGGTGCTGCTATGGGCGGGCTGGGTCTGGCTGACCCGCAAGGACTTCCGCGTCATCGTTCCGGTGATTGCCTTCGCCGCCGGTTTCCTGCCGTGGCTGGCCGCGTTCGACCGCCAGATGTACTTCTTCTACGCCACCGTTCTCGTGCCGTTTACGGCCGTGCTGCTCGCACTTGCCGTGGGCAATGTGGCCAAGAAGGGCGGGACTGTGACGTGGAGTTGGGTAAACA
>ERZ1029854.324-NODE-324-length-21286-cov-11.241015_pt1 | contig 21286 bp, 21 predicted proteins | sample MGYA00519239_ERZ1029854 | MGnify/ENA primary metagenome ERZ1029854 (study PRJEB33666, sample SAMEA4610917) | skin metagenome | biome: Human-associated habitat; feature: Malodor aspect; material: skin | place: Philippines | collected 2015-08 ... | reverse complement strand
AAGTGGCTGTCATCGAACTGGAAAACATCACCAAGTCCTACGGCAGCTTCGAGGCGCTGCGCGGCGTCAACCTCGCCGTGCGCGAAGGCGAAGTCACCTGCGTGCTCGGCGACAATGGCGCCGGCAAATCCACCCTGATCAAAATCCTTGCCGGCCTGCACCAGCCCACCTCGGGCGAGTTGCTTATCGACGACTCCCCCACCACCTTCACCACCCCCCGCGACGCCATCGACGCCGGGATCGCTACCGTGCACCAGACCCTCGCGATCGTCGACGAGCTCAGTGTATGGCGCAACTTCTTCCTCGGGCAGGAACTCACCGGCCGCTTCGGCAGGCTGCGCGAGGATGAGATGAAGCGGATCTGCGCCGAACAACTGCGCGAGATGGGCATCGACATCCCCGACGTGGACGTCGATGCCGGCAACCTCTCCGGCGGCCAGCGCCAAGTCGTCGCCATTGCCCGCGCCGTCTACTTCGGCGCCCGGGTGCTCATCCTCGACGAGCCAACCGCGGCGCTTGGCGTAAAACAATCCGGCGTGGTCCTGCGCTTCGTCGCCGCCGCGCGCGACCGGGGCATCGCCGTCGTGTTGGTCACCCACAACCCCCACCACGCCTACCTGGTGGGCGACCACTTCACCATCTTGAAACTCGGCCGCCAGGAGCTCGATGCCCCGCGTGCCGACGTCACCCTCGAGGAATTGACCCACCAAATGGCCGGCGGCGGCGAACTGGAGGCCTTAAGTCACGAGTTGGGCCGGCGGTAGGTCGTCGTCAAGCACTACCGCTCCGCGAGCTCGCTTTGGATCCAATCCTTGCGCTGTTCGCGTTGGCGCTTGAGCTCTGCCACCGCCTCGTTCGCCTCGATGCGGCGGCGCTTGAATACCAGCATCGACAGCGGGAACGCCACAATCAACGCCAACAGCGCCGACATAATCACCGGCACCGGCGCGCCGATCAGCATGGCGAACCCCTGGATCACCACCGTCAGCACAATAAACAGCAGCAGACGGTACAGGCCGTAGATCGCGACCGCTTTCGTCGCCCGCGACTTCGCCTGGGCATCCACCTGCGGAGAAGTTTCCTCATTCACATTGTTAACCCTAACCGGCGCATTAGTATGTTTAAAACCATGGGAAGACTAATCCTCCTCGCTTTAATCATCCTGGCCGCCGTGCTCATGTGGCGCGCCTTCGGCCCCGGCTCCGCGCAGCGCTACGGCACCCAGCGCGGGGTGCAAGAGTCCCAGAAGCCGGTGATCAAGGGCCCTGACGACGACGAGGAATTCCTCTGGAACATCGAGAAGAACCGGTTCAAGGAGCGCCGCGCGCGCGAAGAGGCCGAGCGCAAGCGCCGGGAGGATGAGGAACGACGCCGACGCCGCGGGGAACTGGACTAGGGCGCCTCTCCCGGCCCCTTCCACCGCGAAAAAGTTCCCCAGCCGGGAACTTTCTTCGATTCAGCGGGGCAACCTGGTGTGATTTCCCCAGTTCGGCGTCTACCGGAGGCAAAATAGTTCCCGCTTTCCGGCGCCGGTGTGGAACTTTTTAGCGCGACCACCCCGTACGCTGACAAACCACGCCAGAATGTGTCAGTGTCCTGGGAATTTAGGGGCCGATTGACGGATTCCGGCGGAAAGTGTCAGGAATCTGCCTCCAGGACGACCTTCAGCCCCAAGGTGTTGGCCACGGCGACGACTTTTTCCCAGCGCACCCCTGCCCCGCCGTGCTCGATGGTGTGCAGTGTCGAGCGGGACACCCCGGCGGTATCGGCGACTTCTTGTTGGAGGCGGCCGGTGCCGCGTCGTCGAGAAGCAATCTGCTCGCCGAGCGCGATGAGCTCCGGGTCGTCACTGGCGGGTTTGCCCTGCTTGTGGCGGGGTTTGTGCTGCGCGTCGCTCATCGGGAGGCCTCCGCTTCTAAGATCGTGGGCAGTTTTTCGGACCAAGCGAGGGAGTCGCGCACACCGTCGACAACGTCGAGTTCAGCCTTCCAGCCCAGCACAGATAACGCCTTGTCGGTGCGGGTGGCGCAGCCGACGACGTCGCCGGGGCGGGCGGGGCCGGTGCGCACGGAAAGCGGCGTGCCGGTGGCTTCGCCGAAGGCATCCGCCAGTTCGAACACGGTGGTGCCGCGGCCGGTGCCGAGGTTGATCACGTCGTAGCCGGTGGAGATGGTGTCGAACCGCTCAAGACACGCCACGTGCGCGCGGGCGAGGTCCCACACGTGGATGTAGTCGCGCAGGCCGGACCCGTCGCGGGTGGGCCAATCCACCCCGGTGACGGTAAACGGCTCGCCGGCGGCGTGCGCGGAGATCATCTTGCCCAACGCGTGGGTGGGCGCCGGGTTTTGCAGCCCGGTGCGCAAGGCGGGGTCGGCGCCGATCGGGTTGAAGTAGCGCAGGGCGATGGCGTTGAGGTGGCCGGTTAAGGAGGCGTCGGCAAGCACGCGCTCCAGCAACCACTTCGACGCGGCGTAGGGGCTTTGCGGGGCGACGGGGCTGGATTCGTCCACCATGAAGTCGGGACCGGGCTCGTACATCGAAGCGGTCGACGACAGGATGAACCGCCTCACCCCGAACCGGTCCATGGTGCGCAGCAGCGTGATCGCTTTGCCCAGGTTGTTGTCGTAGTAATCCAGCGGCTGCTCCACCGACTCCGGCACGATGATCTTCGCGGCGCAGTGCACCACGGCGAAGATGTCGGGGTGGTCGGTGAAGACACGCTCGAGCAGGTCGACAGACGCGACGTCACCTTCGTAGCACTCAAAGCGCTCGCCGAAGACGTGGAGGCCGGTGGAGAAGTCGTCGAGAATCACCGGGGTGATGCCGGCGTCCGCGCAACACGACGCGATGGTGGAACCGATATAGCCGGCGCCACCCGTGATCAGGACTTTCACTAGTTAAGCCCCGCATACGAGTGCAGGCCGGCAATGACGGTGTTCACGTACGTCATGTTGAAGATGGTCATCAGCATCGCGAACACGTTGATCCAGGCCGCGGCGGTGGACTTCCAGCCGGCGGTGGCGCGGGCGTGGAGGTAGGCGGCGTAGAGGATCCAGGTGATCATGGACACGGTTTCTTTCGCGTCCCAACCCCAGAAGCGGCCCCAGGCCACCTCGGCCCAAATGGCGCCGAAGACGATGCCGATGCCGAATAGCGGCAGGGTGACCACCGCGGTTTTATAGGCGATCTGGTCGAGTGTCTTGGCGCTCGGCAGCGGGCGTGCGATCGCGCCGAAGAAGCCGTGTTCCTCGCCGCGCGGCTGCCACATGCGCAGCAGGTACAAAAGCGCGAACACACCGGAGACCAGGCCCACGGAGGCACCGATGGACACCGATGAGACGTGCACCGGCAGCCAGTAGGACTGCAGCGCCGGCACCACGGGTGCGGCCTGCATGTGGAACACGGTGGAGTTCAAGAACATCGCGACGACCATCGGGAATAGCAGCCACGGCCAGACGGTGTGCCAACCCTTGCGCTGCACCACCACGGCGGCCACGACCATGATCACGGCGGTCATGAACAGGATGTATTCGTACAGGTTGCCCAGCGGGAAGCGCTTCGCGCCGAGTCCGCGGGTGACAAACGCCACCACGTGCAGCGCAACGCCCACCCACACGAGCGCCTGGGTCATGCCGGCCCATTTGCGGGCGGAGGCGACGCGCGCGGTGTACTCGGGGTCGTCGTGAAGCGATTGCTTATCGACGACATCGGGACCGCCCGCGCCCACCAACACCTTCTTTTCCGCCAGGGCTTCCCGGCGGGCATCGATGATTGCCGTGACGCGGCCGTAGTAGACGAACGACATGATCAGCGCCACGATGTACACGATGAAGGCGGTGCGGAACGTCAGGTCAGACAGCTCCGCCATGGTGGTGTTGACAAGCATGGGTCTTAACCTACTCCACCCGGCCCCCGTTATCCAAGGTCATAGGGGTCGAATTCCTCTTCGTCGTCGCGACGGTCGCGGTGGGTGTCGTCGCTAAGAAGCTCGGCTGCGATCTCGTCGAACTCGCGGCCCCAGCCGGCGCGGTCGGTGCGGGCCAGGCCGGCGATCTCCACGAGTGTGTGGCCGGGGGTGCCGGCGGGGCGCAGGCGCACCCAGATGCGGCGGCGCTTGATCGCCAGCGAACCGGCGAGCGCGAGCAGCATGATGGCCGTGGCCACCAGCGCCCACACCTGCGTCGGGTCGCGCGAGATTTGGTAGTTGGCGTACTCGGCGGCGCCGTCGAAACGCACCTTAACCTCGCCGTCGCCGGTGTCCACGGTGGCTTCGGAGCCGGGGGTGAGTTGGACGCGGGTGACCTTCTGCAGCAGCCCTTCGGCGACAAGCGCCTGGTCGAGCGTGAAGATGTTCTGCGGCCGGCCGGTATCCAAGCCGGCGTCGCCGACGTAGACGTCGACGGAGATCGCCGGGTCGTCCATCGTCGGGAACGCGGACTGCAGCTGGTCGCCGTTCGGGCCGGTCCAGTCGGCCGTGGGCGCGAAGTTGCCCTCGATGGCGATCTGGTTCTCGCGGCGCTCCGCCAGGTCCGGGTACATGCCGGCCGGCGGGTCGAAACGCATCACGCCGGAGGACAGGAACGTGGTCACATCGGTGGGCCTAAATTGCACCATCTGGGTGCGGGTCTCCCCGTTCGGCCAGGTGATGGTGATCTGCGGGGCGAAGCCGTGGCCCTGAAGGTAGATGCGGTCGCCGCCTAAGCGCAGCGGGCTGTTGACCTGCAGGCTGGCGCGCCCCCACTCGTCCTGCGGGCGGTTCACGTCGTCGGTGTAGGTGACATCGGAGATGAACTCGTTTGCCTGTCCGTTGTTGAGGTACTTGGCCTTGAAGTTTTGAGATTCGAAGCAGAACGGGGTCAGGCCGGTGCCGTCGAAAAGGGGCCCGGCGCGGAAGACGTCGAAGTTGGCGGGCGACGTGTTGCAGAACACGCGCGACTGCTCAACAGGGATGGCGTTTTCGGATTCGGAGTTGGTGACCACGATCGCCTGCCCCTCGTAAAACACCATGCGGCCGGCGGCGAAGGTGACGATCATGCCGACGATGCCGATGTGGAAAATCAGGTTCATCAGCTCGCGGGTGTAGCCACGCTCCGCGGAGATGGAGTACACGCCCGCGCGGTCCTCGCCCGGCTCGTAGGAGGCGGTGTGCCAGCGTTTCAACACCGAGCGCACTCGCTTATCGACGACCTCCCGGTCCCCCTCAACCTCCCCCTCAGCATGCATGGGCATGCGGGTGAGGTAGCGCGGCGCGCGGGTCGGCTTGGCGTTGTAGGCACGCCAGTGGTCGATCGAGCGCGGGATGATGCAGCCGATCAGGGAGATCATCAGCAGCATGACGATGGCGACGAACCAGGTGGAGCTGAATACGTCAAAGAGCTCCAGCCGGTCGTAGATCGGGCCCATCGTCGGGTTGGCGCGCAGATAGTCGTTGACCAACGAGGCGCTGACCTGGCGCTGCGGCAGCAGCGCACCCGGCACGGAGGCGAGTGCGAGGATGAACAGCAGGATCAGCGCGGTGCGCATGCTGGTGAGCCAGTGCCACGCCTTGCGCAGCCAGGTCTGTGCCGTCTTCATTTAGATGATCGTCCCTCCGTATCCGACGACGAGTTGGCGGCTCCAGCCGATGAATACGTCCCAGGCGCCGGTGAGCAGCATGATGCCGACGACGATCATGGCGATGCCGCCGGCGATCTGGATGGCGCGCGAGTGTTTGCGCAGCACGTCGATGCTGCGCACAGCCTTCGACGAGCCGAGCGCAACAAGCAGAAACGGCAGACCCAGCCCGATGCAGTACGCGATGACCAGCACCACGCCGCGTGCCGCCGTAAAGCCTTGGGTGCCCACCGACACCGAGATGATCGAGGCCAGCGTGGGGCCCAGGCACGGCGTCCACCCGAGCGCGAAAATCCCGCCGAGCAGCGGCGCGCCGAAGATGGTGGTCCATTTCTTCGGGCTCATGCGGGTGTCGGTCTGCAGCGCGGGCACGGCCCCCATGAACACCAGGCCCATGAGGATGGTGACCACCCCGCCGATGCGGGTGAGTGTTTTCGCGTTGAGCTGGATGGCGCTGACCGCGCCGAACACGGTGACGGTGGCCAGCACGAACACGACGGTGAACCCGGCGATGAACAACATCGCGGCACCGGCGACGGCCCAGTGTTTGCGGGAGACGCGGGGCCCGTCGCGGTCAAGCGTCATCTCGCCCCCGACCACACTGGTGAGGTAAGAGATGTAGCCCGGCACGAGCGGGACCACGCACGGCGAGGCGAAGGAAACGAGCCCGGCGAGTGCAGCGGCAAGGAGGCCGAGCAGCAGCGGGCCGTCAGCGACGAGATCGGCAAACCCCACCTACGCCTCCTCGGCGAGACGGTCAACGACCTCGATCAGGTCATCGGCGGTGATCTCTCGCAGGAACACCGCGGCCGGACGGTGCTGCTTGTCCAGCACGATCGTCGTCGGGATCACCGAGGACGGCACGCCACCGAGCGAGGCCGCGGTCTTAAACGGCGGGTCGTAGATGGACGGGTAGGTCACTCCGTTGTCTTTGACGAAGTCCCGGGCGATTTCCGCGTTGCTGTCGCGCACGTTGATGCCCAGCACGGTGCCGTCGCCCTGAGCCTGCAGGCGCTCGTGGACTGCTTGCAGGTCGTCCACCTCCGCGCGGCACGGCGCGCACCACTGACCCCAGGCGTTGAGCACCACGATCTGGTCCGAAAAGTCCGACAGCGCGATGGTCTTATCCGGCTCCATGAGCGACTCACCCTCGAAACCGGAAAGCGGCTGGCGATCCGCCTCGTCGTAGGTAATCTCGGTCTGCCCGCCCGGGGAGTGGAACGAGAAGGTGCCGCCCTGGTCCGTCGATGCGTTCGAGCACGCTGATACAGTCAACACTGCCGCGCAGCACACCGCGGCGATGAGCTTTCGCTTCTCGGTCATACCTTTTTAAATCTCCTGGGCTGGGGTGTTGTACGCCCAGTCAACAACACGGCCGCCTTCAAACACAAGTGACGTCACGCTGGCCAGGTCACACTTGCGGCTCATGTGCGCCAGCGGCTTGCCCTGGACCTGGCGCTGCACCATGACGATGGGCAACTGGTGGCTCACCAGCACCGCCTCATGGCCGTCGGCGATGTCGCGGGCGTCGATCAAGGCGCCCCACATACGATCGAGGATCTCGTCGTAGGACTCGCCCCAGCTCGGTTTCAGCGGGTTGGTCATGTGCCGCCAGCGGATCGGGTTGGCCAGCTGGGTGCGCAAACCCTTGGTGCGCAGGCCTTCGAAGGTGTTGCCGGCCTCGATGATGTCGTCGCGGGTCTGCAACTCGCAGCCGGTGACTTCCGCGATCGGGTAGGCGGTCTCCTGCGCGCGCTCCAGCGGGCTCGCCGCCAAATAGGTCACGTCGCGGCCCTCGAAGAACCTGGAGGTCACTCGCGCCATGGACTGCCCGCGCGACGACAGGTGGTAGCCCGGCATGCGCCCGTAGAGGATCTTCTTCGGGTTGAACACCTCGCCGTGGCGCACGAGGTGCACCGTGGTGCGGGCGGCACCGCCCGGGTTCAGCGCATCGCTCACGGGTTACGCCTCCGCCTGGGCTGCGGCCTTGGCAGCCACGGCCAGGGCGTCCTCGATACGGCCGAAGTCCTCGTCGGTCAGCGCCGTGGAGACGAACCAGGTCTCGAACGCGCTCGGCGGGGCGTAGACGCCGTTGTCCAGCAGCGCGTGGAAGAACGGGGCGTAGCGGAAGGTGTCCGCGGCCTGCATGTCGGCGAAGTTGTGGCCCTCGCCCTCGGCAAAGCGGACAGACAGCATGGTCGCGGCGCGCTGGATGTGGTGGGCGACGCCTTCGCGGGTCAGGGCGTCGTCGACCAGCTGCGCCAGCGTGTCGGCGTTGCGCTGGAGGACCGGGTAGATGGATTCGTCGGCAAGCTTGAGCGATGCCAGGCCCGACGCCATTGCCACCGGGTTACCGGACAGCGTGCCCGCCTGGTAGACGGGGCCGTTCGGGGCGAGGTGCTCCATGATGTCGCGGCGGCCGCCGAACGCTGCTGCCGGCAGGCCGCCGGAGACGACCTTGCCAAAGGTGGTCAGGTCGCCCGCGACATGATCCACGCCGTACCAACCGGAGTAAGAGGTACGGAAGCCGGTCATCACTTCGTCGATAATGAGCAGCGCCCCGTTGAGATGCGCGACCTCTTTCAGGCGCCCGTTGAAGTCGTTCTGCGGCGCGACGGTGCCCATGTTGCCGGCGGCTGCCTCGGTGATCACTGCGGCGATCTCGCCTTCGTTCTCGCGGAACGCGCGCTCAACGGCCTCGATGTCGTTGTACGGCACGACGATCGTGTCCGCGGCCTGCGCGCCGGTCACCCCCGGCGAATCCGGCAGGGAAAACGTCGCGATGCCGGAGCCTGCGCTGGCCAGCAGTGCGTCGACGTGGCCGTGGTAGCAGCCCTCGAACTTGATGATCTTCGACCGGCCCGTGAACCCGCGCGCCAGTCGCACCGCGGACATGGTCGCCTCGGTACCGGAGTTGACCATGCGCACCTCGTCGACAGACGTGCGGGCCACGATGTGCTCGGCGATCTCAATCTCCGCCTCCGTCGGCGCACCGAAGCTTAAGCCCTTGACCAGGGCTTTCTCCACGGCTTCGACGATCTGCGGGTGCGCGTTGCCGTGCACCATCGGGCCCCAGGAGCAGACGAGGTCGACATAGGAGTTGCCGTCGACGTCGATAAGTTGCGAGCCGTGCGCGCTCTCGATAAAGCGCGTCTGGCCGCCGACCGAGCCGAAGCCGCGCACCGGGGAGTTCACACCGCCCGGGGTATACCGTTGTGCACGCTCGAACAATTCGGCCGAGCGCTGGGTGTTGCCTGAAGTCGGGTTCTGCGAAGTCATGGTTGTCTATCGTAGGCCATATGAATATCGCGTTTTTAGGCCTCGGCCGCATGGGAACTGAGCTCGCGCTCAAGCTTGTCGACGACCACACCCTCACCGTCTGGAACCGCACCGCCTCCAAGACCGAACCGCTGGTGGAACGCGGCGCAACGGCTGCCAGCTCGCCCGCCGAGGCGGTTGCGGACGCCGACCTTGTCATCACTTCCCTGTTCGGCCCGGACACGGTACGCGAGGTCGTCATCGAGCCCGGGCTGATCCCTGACGGCGTGACCTGGGCCGATGCCACCACGATCTCCCCCGCCGACGCCGCCGAGTTCGCCGCCGCCGTGCCCGGCTACGTCCACACCCCGGTCGTCGGTTCGCTGCCGCCCGCCCGCGCCGGCAAGTTGGGCGTCTACGTCGGCGGCGCCGAAGCTTCTCGACGATCCCACGTCGCCGACGTCGTCGCCCCCTGGGCCGCCGCCAACCCGGAGCGTCTCAAAGTGGTCGACACCGCCGCCGCAGCCGCCACCGGAAAGCTCCTGGCAAACCTTGCCCTGGCCGTGACCATCGAGGGGTTCAAGGAGGCATTGGTGTTGGGCGAATCCCAGGGCCTTTCGGAGGAGCAGGTGGTGGACATGCTCGGCTCCACCGGCCTGGAGTTCATTGTGAACATGAAGGCGCCGTTCTTGCTCGGTGAGCGCTCCACTTCCCCCGGCGACTTCACCGCCGACGCCATCGCCAAGGACGCGAGGTTGATGCTCGACTCTGCCGACCGGGACCTACCGGCCGTCGCCGCGGCGCTGCGTTCCCTGGAGCAGCAGCAAGATTCCGGCCGCGGCGACGAGGACTTCTCTACCGTCGTGGTCAACCGCGACTAGCGCCCCTGGCCCGCCTAGCCGGCCTGGCCCGCCTAGCCGGCCGAAAAAGTTCCCGGCCGGGGAACTTTCTTCACTACATCGCGCCACCTCGGCTGCGTTTCCCCAGGTCGTCGGCGAGTAGAACCAAAAAAGTTCCGCACCTTCTCGCACCAGTGTGGAACTATTTTGCGGACCCAGTCCCCGGCTACTTGCCTGCCTCGAGTTCGTTGCCCACGGCCTCGGCGGCGGGCTTTTTCTTCGACTGGTTCCGGAAGATGCCGACAAACACCACCACGAGCAGCGCAATCGCGACCCAGTTGGCCACCTTCGCGTACTGGTCCAACACGTCCACGACTGGCTCGCCGATCCACCAGCCCAAACCAAGGTAGAGGAACGACCAGATGGTCTTTGAGATGAAGTCCAGCACCATGAACTTCCACAGCGGCATACCGGAGATGCCCATGAACACGAACACCACAAAGGCGATCGGCAACGGGATGGGTACATAGGCCAGGAAGATGCCCACCCAGCCGAGTTTGATCGCCCAGGATTCCACGCGCGCGATGTTCTTCGCAGCCCGTTTCGAGTTCGCCGCTTGGACGTCCAAGATGCCGCGGCCCCACAGTTTGCCGGCCCACCAGTAGATCCAGTCGAACTTGATGTTCACAAGCGAGCCAATAAGCAGGTAGATCAGCCAGTAGGGTGCCTCGCCCACCGCCGCCAACGCACCGGTGGACGCCGCCCCCACGCGCGAGCCGGTCAGCGCCAAAAGCACCGGCGGGTGCAGGCCGAGCAGCCAGGCCCGCAGCGGGATCATCGCTAGGCCGAAGATGCCGACGAAACCGAACCAGCCGAGGCACCAGTAGTCGGCCTTGGTGGGCTTGCCGTTCCACGGCAGGCCTTCTTCTTCCCACCATTCCTTCTCAGCAGCTTCGGCGGTGTCGCGCTCGTTGGCGTGTTGCTCCATAGGTGTTCAACCTAGCGGACAAGACACTTTTGCCCCTAGCTGCATGTCGCGCGCGGTTGCTAGCATAATGACTGCATCAATGCGGGATGAGGGGAGAGATCATGACGACAATCGATAAGGGAACCGAAACTCGCTCGGTGAAGCGGACGGCGACCACAGTTGCAGAGATGCCGGCAAAGACCGCCACGCTCACCATTCGCGGGGTGGATGAAAGGGTACGGCGCAAGATCAAGCTTCAAGCGAGCATGAACGGTCGATCTATGGAGGCGGAAATCCGGCATATCTTGGAAGAAGCCGTCCGCCCAGTAGACGTAGGTCTCGAGTTCTACCAGCTCGGCAGGGATTTTGGCGGGTTGGATGACTTCGCAGATGCCGTGGATGAGGTTATCGCTGCGCGTCATGGCGGTCGAGGATGATCGTTCTCGACACGAACGTTGTTTCAGAACTGAGTCGCAAGAATCCGGACGAAAACGTCATTCGTTGGGCCACCAATGCAAATGCCCAACAGTTCATTACCGCGATCACGGTCGGCGAAATTGTTCGCGGCGTGAAACGTCTACCAGATGGTGCACGGCGAGACGAGATTCAGCACGCTGTCTTCTGGCAGCTATCCAACTTCGAGCACCGACACGGCATTCTCCCTTTCGACACAGAGGCTGCCTGGGAGTACAGCGAGATAGTAACCACCCGCAGCGCCCTGGGGCGGCCCATCCACGACGCGGATGCGATGATCGCCGCGATTTGCCGCGCCCACGACGCGCCACTCGCCACGCGCAACCAGAAGAACTTCGAGGGCGCGGGCGTCGAACTCATCGACCCGTGGGCTTAGAACAGTTGCTTGGCGACGACACGCGCGTCCGCCACCACCGCCGGCACACCCACTCCGCTGGCCCAGGCGCCGGTGACGGAGATGCCGGCGACGTCGTCGAGAAGCGAGCGCACTGCGGCGACGGTGTCCAGGTGGTGTTCGTCGAAACGCGGAAGCCCGCCGAACCAGCGCTGCACGTAGATCTCCTCCAGCCCCGCCTCGCGGCCGTCGAAGCCGGTGACGGTTTTGAGGTCGTCAAGGGCCCAGTCGACGAGGTCGTCCTCGGTCGCGGTGAGTGCGATGTTGTCGCCGAAGCGGCCGAAACTTGCGCGCACGAGCGCCCCGCCGCGTTCAGCGAGATGCGGCCACTTGCGCGACGACAGGGTGAACGCCTTCGCCTTCACGTCCTCGGCGTCGTTGGCCACGAGCACGCCGGAGTTTTCCGGCAGCCCCTCGTCGGTGGCGAACCGCATGCCGACGACCGCCGAGTTGGCCAGTTGCACCGTCTGCAGCTTCTCCGCAGCCTCAGGTGCGATCTCCTTGAGCAGCAGCGCCGCCGTCGGTGCGGGCACTGCGAGGATGACGTGGTCGTAGACGGTGTCCTCGCCGCCCTTGATCCGGAAACCCTCGCCTTCGCGGCTTATCGACGACACAAACGCGTCGATGTAGATATCCGCGCCCGACTTCTCCGCCAGCGTTTCGTAGAGCTCCTGGTAGCCGTTGCGGAACGCGTTGAACACCGCGCCCTGGCCGGTCGGCATCTCCTTGCGGGAGCGCTCCAGGTTCGCGATGGCGGTGGACAGGTGCACGGTGCCGTCGCCGGCCTCGGCCAGCCGGTCGAGCTCGGCGGCGAGTTGCGGGATGGTGGCGCGCACGCCGAGGTCGTCGGCGGTGCAGGAGTACACCCCGCCAAGCAGGGCGGAGACGATGTTGTCCACCACCTCGTCGCCGTAACGGTCGCGCACAAGCTTGCCGACGTTCATGTCGCCGCCGGTGTCCCAGGTGAAGCCATCGCGGTTGGCTTCGTCGTCGATACGCTGCGCGGTCTCGTCGCTGACCAGGTGCTTGACCGTTTCCGAGTGAGATGGGATGCCCATCACGCCGCCGGTGGGCAGGGCGCGAGCCTCGCCGTCGACCCAGACCAGCGAGCGCAGGCCGGACGGCTCGACCAGGGAGTCGCCGACGCCGACCTCGGTGAAAAACTCCACGGCGTCCTTGCGTCGTGCCATGAAGGCCTCAGCACCCATGTCGGTGGGTCCCGCCTCGAACGCCACGGTGTAGAGCTTCCCGCCGATGCGGTCGGTCGCCTCGTAGACGTCGACCTTGTGGCCGGAGTTGCGCAGTTCGTATGCGGCGGTCAGTCCTGCCAGGCCCGCGCCGATGATCGCGATGTTCATTAGTGCTCCTCGTGGATGATCGCCACGGCTTCGGTGACCGCGTCCGCGTCAGTGGTGGGCAGCACGCCGTGGCCCAGGTTGAAGATGTGCCCCGTTGCGTCGCCGGCTTCGATCGCGCGGGCGGCCTCAGCCTTGATGCGGGCGACCTCGCCGCGCACCACACCCGTGCCGGCGAACAGCAGCGCCGGATCCAGGTTGCCCTGCAGCACGCGCGGGGAGGCGAAACGCTTCGCCGCCGTGTCCAGCGGGACGCGCCAGTCCACGCCCATGACCTCGCTGCCGGCTTCGGACATCGCGCCGAGCAGCTCGCCGGTGGCAACGCCGAAGTGGATGCGCGGAATCTCGCCGGCGACGGTTTCCAGGATCTCGACCGAGTACGGCAGGACGAATTCGCGGTAATCGGCCTCGGTGAGGAAGCCGGCCCAGGAATCGAAGAGCTGCATCGCGTCGATGCCGGCCTCGACCTGGGTGTTCAGAAACGCCGTGATCGTCGGCACGAGGCGGCGCATCAGCGCATGCCAGGTCTCCGGATCAGCGTGCATCATCGCCTTGGTCTTTTCGTGGTTCTTGCTCGGTCCGCCCTCGATGAGGTAGCTGGCCAGGGTGAACGGTGCGCCGACGAAGCCGATGAGCGCCTGGGTGTCGGTCAACTCGTCCAGGATAATGCGGATGCCGTCGGCGACTTCGGTGACGGTGTCGTCGAGAAGCGGCAAGTTGTCCACGTCGGCACGGGAGCGGATGGGGGTGTCCATCACGGGGCCGCGGCCCGGCACGATCTCCACGCCCACGCCTGCGGCCTTGAGCGGGACGACGATGTCGGAAAACAGGATCGCGGCGTCCACGTCGTGGCGGCGCACCGGTTGCAGCGTGATTTCCGCGAGCAGCTCCGGCATGAAGCAGGAATCCAGCATCGGGACGCCCTCGCGCACCTTGCGATACTCCGGTAAGGAGCGGCCAGCCTGGCGCATGAACCACACCGGGGTGCGGGACGGGGTGCGGCCGTGGGCGGCCTCGAGAAGCGGGGCGTTGGCGAGGTCGCGTCTAGTCATGGTCCCCTACCCTACCGGCGAAAACCCTAAATCTTGAACCTGCGGGCCCGGCGCGACTTCGCCTCGATGAACAGCGAGCTGCCGAGCATGAGCAGCGTCGCGCCCACCGGTGGAAGCACACCTGCGGCGGCGAGCACGATCGCGGCGGCGTTGTAGATGCCTGCGAAGGCGAGGTTGCTGCTGGCGATGCGCTTGATGCGCCGTGCGTGTTCGATCAGTTGCGGCACGGACATGACGTCTTCGCGGATGAGCACCACTTCGGCGTCATCGCTCCACCGCGGTTCCTTGGAGCCGAACAGGTCGTCTTCGGCGAAGAGGAGGCCGGAGTCGGCTACGCGTAGCGACGGCAGCACCGATGCGTCCCCAATCATCGCCACATTCGCGCCCTGGGTGTGCAGGGAGCGCACCGCGTGGGGCTTGTCGGGGCTGCGGATGCCGGCGAGCACGTGGGAGATGCCAAGGAAGTCCGCGAAGCGGCGCGCCACCGGGTAGGTGTCGCGGGTGAGCATGACTGTTTCCACGCCCATGGATTCGAGGCGGTCGATGGCCTCGATGGCGTCGTCTTTGGCCGGATCGTACAAGGTGATCACGCCGCGGTCCTTGCCGCCCCAGCGCACTACGACTGGGGTGCCGCCGGTGGTCGCCGCGACAGAGAGTTTGCCGCGCAGCTGCGACAGGTTGGTCGGGCGCCACAGCGAGGCCGTGAACGTTTCGCTGCGCGCGTTGTCACCGTTGCCCCAGGTTGCTGTGATGGGTCCGCGGAACTCGCCGTCGGGTGAGCATGTGTCACCGGACGCTTCAATCCAGTCCGGCACGCACGGGTCCCCGGAACGGGAGTCGCGGGCGGCACGGGCGGCTTTCACGATCGCCTTCGAGGCGGGGTGGTCCGAATCCGCCGACAACACACCGGCAATGCGGATGACCAATTCGCTGCTTTCCCCGGTCACCGCGGTGACGGTCTCCACGTGCATTTCCGGCTTCACCAGCGTGCCAACCCGGTTGAACACCGCGGTATCGGTGTCGGCCAGGGTGCGCAGCGCGTTGCCGTCGCGCACGAGCATGCCGTTCCGCACCGCGGCATCTAAGCCTTGGCGCATCGCGAGTGCCGGGGAGATTGCGAGACTCACCGGCGCCACAACCACCAGGATCGCCAGCGCCGTGGACACTGCGGTATTGATGTTGCCGGTAAACAGCAGCCACAGGCCGAAATCCAGCAGCGCGATCACGTAGGCGAACGGGATGAGCAGGCCCGCGGTACGGGTGGAGACCATGGTGGCCGCGTTTTGGTAGCGGGAGGCGTCGTCAAGCCAGCGCTGCACCGCGGTCAAAAGCGTAGTGTGGCCGACGCGGTTGGCGCGCACCTTGACCTTGCCTTGCGCCAGCACCGATCCCGCGGTGACCACGGAGCCGACCTTGAGCACGTCGTCGCGGTGCGTATCGACGAGCTCCGCACCGATATGCCCGGAGCCGCCAACCACCTCCCCGTCGACCGGAATGATCTGGCCCGCGGTGAGCACCACGTCGTCCCCGCGGCGGATCTCGGTGGCGGGCAGTTCTTCCGGCGATGGGCCGTGGCGCTTATCGCGGTGGTCGACTTTGTACACGTCGTCTTGGCCGGGCCGGCGCGCCTCGAGTGCTTCACGCAGGTCAGTACGCACCCACATGGACGCGTACCGGCCGGCCAAAAGCAGAAGCGTCACCGCGCAGGAGACCTCGAAATAGAGCTCAGGCCCGTCCGACATGCGCAGCGGCACCCAACTGCCGGACGTGGTGAAGTCCAAGTCCCCGGCTTCGGTGAACAGCAGCATCGCGAACGACCACACATACGAGGCCAAAATGGCGATCGAACTCGCGCCGTCGAGCGCCGGCATGCCACGGCGGACACCTCCTGCCATCGCACGGTGGAACGGGGAAGCGCACCACAGCGCCACCGGTGTCGTCAGCGCGAGGCACACCCACTGCCAGCCCGGAAAATCCAGCCGCGGGATGTAGGTGAGCAACAGCACTGGGATGGTGAGCAAGAACGCCACCCACAGCCGCGTCGGGGTGACAAGGTCGCGGGCGGTAAACAACACGTCGCCCTCGCGGCGGGCGCGGCGCGTCGACGGGCGCACGAACCCCTGCGCGCGGGCGATGAGGTTGGCTTCCTCGTTACGACGGTGCTTCGCCCGCCGCGGCATCGGGTGCTCCTGCCAGTAACGGCCGTGCGCGCGGCGCTGCAGGGTGGAATCGGTCACTACAGCCCCGACACCGAACTGTTCGATGGTCTCGGTGATCACTCCGAGCGGGGTGCTCGCCGGAGCGGTCACCCACGCCATACGCGTGGGATACACCAGGCGTGCGGACACGCCGGGCAGCGCCTCGAGCGCCTCTTCGATATCGATCAGTTGCGGGCCATCTTCCAGCCCGGAAAGTTCGAAGGCGTAGGAGGCGTTGGGGCGCACCAGTTCGCCGTCGAGGTCGCGCTTCGCCGTGTTCGGGTCGATGCCGGCTTCGCGCGCGGCGTGCCGGGCCTCCTCGATGCACGCCTCAAGCCCGTCGTGAGATTGCACCTACTCCACGCCTTTCCATACGTCACCGCTGCGCGTATCGACGAACGCGTTCGCGTCCGGGCGGAACACGAAGAACAGCGCCAACACCAACAGCACGACAACGGCGATGGACGCCCAGCCGGCAACGCCGACGAAGAAGCCGGCGAGGTTCACAAACACCGCGCAGGCGGTGACGATACCGGCGACACGGCGCGCTGTTTTCGACCCGCGCGAAAAATACGAGGCTGCCCCCGACAGGACCAGGCCCAAGATGATGTTGCTCCAGGCGAAAATCCGCAGGTTGGACGCGAAGCGTTCGACCAGGTCGTCGTCTGCGCCCTCAATCATCCAGATGTCCGGCAGCCTGTCCGGCACACCGTTGGCCAGCGACACGAACCCGATGACAAGCATGAGCACGGCGGCGGCCAGGGCCAGGTAGTAGCCGATGCGCAGCGAGCGCGGCCACTGCGGGCCGACTTCGCCGGAAAAACGCCGGTTTCTATCATCCGGGTCCGAAACCATCGTGGGGAACATGCCTGCCATGGTGTTTACGGCTCCTTTTTCGCCCGCGGTTCAACCCAGTCCACGGAACCTTTATCCGTGGAGTACACGATGCCAAGTATGCCCGCCACGCCCAAAATGATCTGGACAACGCCGTCGATGCCGTAGAACACCACCGGGATCGCGGTGGACGTCGGCTGCATCATGAACAACGTGAGCATGCGGATGGCAAAAAACGCGGCGAAAATCTGCAGCAGCCGACGCGCGTTAGCGGCCCACGAGCCCTGGGTTTTCACCGCGCGCAGCGCGAAGACGAAGAGCAGCAGCACCGCTAGCTGGATCAGCCCCATGAACACGATGGCGCCGTAGACGCCCATGTTGAGCAGGCCGTCGGACACCTCGTCTCCGCTCGCCTTCGCCTGCTCCTTGGCCGCCTCGCGCAGCGGCGCAGGGTCGGCGAAGGAGAACACGACGGTGAGGATCTGGTGAATCAGCTCGCCGATGAGCATGACGGCCCAGCAGCGCACCATCAAACGCACCGGCTCCGGCGGGCCGGACGGCTTCTTACCGCCCTCGGCGACAGCGTCGGTGTCGACGTGGCTCGGGCTTTGCGGGTTGACCGGCGGGAGGCTAACCATTGAGCTGCTTTGCTGCTTCGATGGCGTAGTAGGTCAGAATCTGGTCGGCGCCGGCGCGCTTGATGGACACCAGCGACTCCATCATCGTCTCCTCGAAATCGATCCAGCCGTTCGCGCCGGCCGCCTTCATCATCGCGTACTCGCCTGAGACCTGGTAGGCCGCGACCGGCACCGGGGAGGTTTCCGCCACCTTGGCCAACACGTCGAGGTACGGCAGCGCCGGCTTGACCATGACGATGTCGGCACCTTCCGCGATATCCAGTTCGGTCTCCAGCAGGGATTCGCGCACGTTGGCCGGGTCCTGCTGGTAGGTGCGGCGGTCGCCCTTGAGCGACGAGCCGACGGCGTCGCGGAACGGGCCGAAGAACTTCGAGGCGTACTTCGCTGAGTAAGCCATGATGACCACGTCCTCGAAGCCCTCGCTATCGAGCGCCTTGCGGATCTGGCCAATCTGGCCGTCCATCATGCCGGACGGGCTGACCATGTGCGCACCGGCGCGGGCCTGGGACACGGCCATGTCGCAGTACAGCTTGATGGTCTCGTCGTTGTCCACATACTCGTTGCCGCGCGAATCGGTGCTGATCACACCGCAGTGGCCGTGGTCGGTGAACTCGTCGAGGCACGTGTCCGCGATGATGACCAGGTCGTCACCGAACTCGTCGCGAAGCGCCGCGATCCCGCGGTTCAAAATGCCGTCCTCGGCCCAGGCCACGGAGCCGGTGGCGTCCTTGTCCTCTTCCAGAGGCACACCGAACAGGTCGATGGCCTTCACGCCGGCGTCGAGCGCCTCGTGACAAATGGCTTTCAGGGAATCTTCGGTGTGCTGGTACACCCCCGGCATCGAGGTGATCTCGCGCGGGGCGTCGAGGCCGTCCGCGATAAACAGCGGGAGGATGAAGTCGGCCGGGTGCAGCCTCGTCTCCGCCGTCAGGGTGCGAAGCGCCGGGTTCTGGCGCAGTCGTCGGGGTCGTCGGGTGAGCTCAAAATCTGCCATGCGCCACATCTTAGAACGCTGCCCCGACACGACCCCAGCCGTGCCGGTTACTCCCCGGCAGCTGCCTTGCTTTTCGACGACGCCGACGCCGCCGTTTTACGACGCTTCTTGCGCGGCGGCGGCAGCTGGCCGGCCGCGCGCAGACCTGCGACGTGCTCGGCCAGCGCGTCGACGAGCGACGGGATGTCGGCAACCTCGGGTACGACGTCGACACGCAAGCCCTGCTCGCGCGCTTCCGCCTCAGTCACCGGGCCGATGCACGCGATGATCGTGCGCGAGTGTGGCTTGCCGGCGATGCCTACAAGGTTCTTCACCGTGGACGGCGAGGTGAAGCACACCGCGTCGAACCCGCCCGACTTGATCATGTCGCGCGTTTCCGGCGGTGGCGGGGCGGCACGCACGGTGCGGTAGGCGACGACGTCGTCGACCTCCCAGCCCTTCTCCTCAAGCCCGTCGACCAGCACGTCCGAGCCCAAGTCGGCGCGCGGCAGCAGCACGCGGCCCACCGGGTCGATGTCTTCGACGTACTCCGGGAAGATTTCCGCCAGGCCGGCCGCGTTCTGCTTCGTGCGGTGCGGGATGAGTTCTGCCTGCATGCCGCGGGCACGCAGTGCGTCGGCGGTCTTCTGCCCCACCGCGCCCAGGTGCACACCGGCGAACGAGCGGGCGTCCAGGCCCAGTTCCTCAAACTTGCTCCACACCGCCTCAACCGCGTTGACGGAGGTGAACAGAATCCAGCGGTAGCGGCCCTCGACGATGCCCTTGATCGCGCGGTCCATCTGGGCGGGGTTGCGCGGCGGCTCGAGCGAGATCGTCGGCACGGACTGCGGAATCGCGCCGTACTGCGTCAGGCGCGCGTTCATCGGACCGGCCTGTTCCTTCGCGCGCGGCACGAGCACGCGCCAGCCGTACAGAGGCCGGTTTTCCCACCAGGAGTACTTCGAGCGGTCGTCGGTAACCGTGCCGAGCGTGACCACCAGGGGGCCTTCCAGATCCGCGTCCAGCTTGCCCAGGGTCTGCAGCGTCGCGTCGAACGTGCGCTGCAGGCGGGTCGTGCCGTTGATGGTGATCGTCACCGCGGTGGAGCCCTGGAAGCCGCGCTCCATCAGCTCGGAGGCCATCTCGTCTAGTTGCTCCTGGGTGGCCTGGAACACCAGCGGCTGCGGAGCTGCCGCCAGCTGGTCCCAGTCGACCGGGCCGTTCGCCAAGTCTGCCTCGGTGTAGGTCGAACCGAGCGCGATGCCGGCGAACGACGGCACCGTCGACGGCAGCGACATGCCCGGGACCACGTGGAACTCGAAGCCGGCCTCGGCGACGGCGGAGATTTCCTCCATCACCGCGTCGCGGGTCAGCGGGTTGCCGCACACGAGCCGGATGACGTCGCCGTCACCAGCTTCGCCGTCCTCGATGGACTGCGCCGCATCCTCGAGTGCTTTTCGCACCTTGTCGACGATCCCCTCACCCGAGAGTTCGACCTCTTCGATCTCGGCTGCGGTCGGGTCGTCCGGTTTCGGCGGTTTACGCCGTGCACCTGCGGCTTTCGCGTCCGCACACATTTGCTCGTACACGGCTTTTGCCTCGTCGAGCTTGGCCTGTGGCACCGGAAGCGCCGAACCGACGACGGTTCGGACCCCCGCCGACACCTCCGGGTCGACGAGTGCGATAGCGTTAGCTTCCATCACCTCGCGGGCGCGGACGGTGAGCAACTCTGGGTTGCCGGGTCCAGCGCCCACGAAGATCACCTTCCCCGGCTGGGGGGTGTGAGAGGGCAATGTCATAGAGGAATCTCTTCTAGGCACAAATAACGTCCCCCGCGCATGCGGACGCCGCTTGGCGACCCCTTGCGCGGAGGGAATCGAACGTATGGTATCTACACCATAAAAGGGATGTGCCCCAGAACAAAACCACCGCTAGTCCATGAGCTCGGCGGCACCGCGTTCAAGCAGCGCCTCGGCTGCGCGGCGGCCCACGTCCTCCGGGTCGGTGCCGGTGACGTCCTCCACGATCTGGCGCGCCCCGTCCAACGCGAACACACCGGCACGCAGCTCGATTGCACCATCGTTGACGCGGGACATCGCTGCAACCGGTGCGGTGCAGCCGGCTTCGAGCACGGCGAGCACGGTGCGCTCGGCGCGGGCTTGGACGGTGGCGGTGTCGTCGATAAGCGTCGCAATCGCTGCGTGGGTGTCCGCGTCGTCCGCTCGGCACTCGACCGCAAGCGCACCCTGCGCAGGTGCCGGGACGAAGCGCTCCGGGTCGAACACCTCGGTCGGGCGGTCGCCGTAGCCGCCGCGGACCAGACCCGCGTACGCCAGCACGATGGCGTCCAACTCGCCGGATTCGACGTAGCTCATGCGACGCTCGATGTTGCCGCGTAGCGGGCGAATGTCCAGGTCGGGGCGCATCGCGCGCAGCTGCGAGATACGCCGCGGCGCAGATGTTCCCACGCGCGCGCCTTCGGGCAGGTCGGCGAGTGTGAGCCCGTCGCGGGCGATGAGCGCCTCGCGGTTGTCCTCGCGCTCGGGCACGATCAAGTACGAGCGCGGCTCGTCGGCAGTCGGCAGGTCCTTAAAGGAGTGCACCGCCACGTCGACCTCGCCCTTGAACAGGGCGTCGCGCAGCGCGGAGGTGAACACGCCGACACCGATGCGCTCCACCGGGGCCTGCGAC
>ERZ1029854.306-NODE-306-length-22051-cov-8.190671_pt1 | contig 22051 bp, 13 predicted proteins | sample MGYA00519239_ERZ1029854 | MGnify/ENA primary metagenome ERZ1029854 (study PRJEB33666, sample SAMEA4610917) | skin metagenome | biome: Human-associated habitat; feature: Malodor aspect; material: skin | place: Philippines | collected 2015-08 ... | reverse complement strand
ATATGATGGCGACCAAGGGCCATGGTGAACCCTCATGGGCAAAAGTCGTATACTTTGCTACGAGACCCGGGATTCCTGAGAACGATGCGGACGTCGAAGTATTTCGCACTCAGCTCATCGACACACGCGTCCATCTTCGTGTGCTGGCCTACGGCCCGTCATCCGACGTATACTCGCTCAAGAATGCTTTTTGGCAGCGTCTCATCCAAGACGTGCCAGGCAGCACCATTGTCTCGCCGGAGGAAGCCATGTCTCAGGCGGAAGCTCCCACTCTGCAAATACCCTCGTCCCATCCCATCAACACCACGCTCTCCTTTGGCGATATTCATGCATCCGATAAGACATCGCTCCACTTTCCTGTCCAGATTATCAAGGCCACAGCTCAGCAGCGCATGCATGCACCACGGCGCATACTCAAGGATGCAACAGAAGACCGCGATATTGATACGAAGCGCGTCATGTACCGCGCCGATGAGGTGCTTCGGGCCGGGAACGACTTGAGTCAGATTGCGCCATTGCCCGACGAATGCCAAGCCCACGTTCAACGCGCCTACAAACTAGGTGCTTCTATCGTCCCGCAGGAAGAGACGCCACCCGCCATCAGCACGACGGCTGGCTTGGAGATTCTGCACTTTGTGAATGCAAGCACGTACAGGCGCGAATACCATGTGGGTGAGACGTACATGGTCTTGGCCCATCCCAAGTCCAGACGCGCGCAACTCTCCCTATCAAGCTTGGTCCATGCAGCGAGCATCCGCGGCGTGTATGCATTGTGTCGATTTGTTGCACGCACGCATTCCGATCCCAAGCTCTGCCTGCTCGCGCCGATGATTGAGAATGAGTATGATGCATTTTACATGGTGCATGTGCCTTTCCGAGACGACGTGAAGCGCTCTGCCTTCCCGCCATTGGATCGCGTCACAACGAGTACGGGTGAATCTTTGTACGAGCACCCGACGATCCCCACGAAAGAGCAGCAGTCACGCATGGATACATTTGTCGACCTGATGGATCTCATGGACATGGATGATCATCCTGACGGATGGTATGCACCGTCCCTCTGCTACCATCCCGCTATTCATGCTCTAAAACACGCGATCAAATGGCGCTTCATGTTTCCCAACCAGCCTCTGCCTCCCTTGCATCCCAAACTGCAAGAATTTCTGCACATACCATCGTCAGTCGAAGCTCGCGCTCGAGACACTCGGACTGCTTGTGCGGCTGCCTTTCAAGTGCATGCTCCGCAGAAGCATCCAGCCACAGAAGCAGCCAGTGAAACACCTGCGAAGCAAGTGAAAGAAGACAACAGCGAGACAGAGACCGACACGGAAACCGAGCCGGACACGACCATGAATACCAACGCCGAACCCATCCCCCTGGATCAAATACTACCCACCTTTGAAGCACGTATCAAGACATCTGCCGTATCAGAGACTTGTCAAGACATGTCGCGTACACTACTGACGCTCGTGTCGCGACGGGTGGAAACGAACCATATTATGGAGGCCATGCATGTTTTTCGTCGCTCCGCTGCGGAATTGGACGAATCGCTCACTTACAACACGTACGTACCATGTCCTAACCTACAGCTTTCTACGCACACTTCACTCACGTGCGCGTACACAACATCCTGTCTTGTGGAAAGCTTTGAGGCACCGTATGGACCTCGGCCTTATCACGCATGACGAGGATGCCAGTCGACGCTCTACGGAAACAGATGCCACGGCTCGCGCTTTTGTGGCTTAAGCGTTGCTGTCTGGACCTCGTCCTGCGACATGCCCCGCGTATGTGTGGAGATTTCCTCCCACCAATCCACTGCTGACTTGATGTGTCTCGCGAATGAACTTTCTGATATTCAAATATGATTGGCTCAATGATTTCTGCACAAGAAGGAACCATGTAATTTACGCGAAATCGACAAGCATAGTTCGGACCTGGAAGGGGCGAAAAAATTTGAAGGACGTTTATATAAAGAGGTACCACGCTGTACTCGGGGCGGCCGTTCAACATGCAATTCTCCATCAAGGCTCTTATTGGTGCTCTCGCCGCCCTTGCTGCCGTCAACGGCGCTGCTATTAGCCTGCCTGCCGACGAGGCTCCCGAGCCATCGGAGTCGCTCGAGGCTCGTAAGATTGTCACGATTCCCATTCCCCTGCCGATCGGTTTCTCGAAGTCGACGTCGACGTTCACGACGTACTCGAGCCTGCCAAGTGGTGTAAAGAACACCTGCCCTCCTATCAAGACGGTCACAGACCTTAAGAAGACGACTATTACGGTGCACGGCACACCTCCTCCCGGCGTCAAAAACGGTCAAACGCGCACGCATGACCTCAATGCCCGTGGTGATGGCATCAAGACGCTGGGTACCGTGTCCTTCCCTCTCAGCACCTCGATTTCGGTCTCGTGCCCGAGCCAAACGGTCTTCACCGCGCACAATACTCTTGTTGAGACTCTGTATCTCGCGCCTCAGCAGTAAGGCGCGCTTGTCATAGTCGCTGTGTAATAGTAATAAGAATGTGGTGTTTATAATCAGGTTTTTTATTTGTGCCATCTCATTTGATTCATGGGTCGCAGCAAGCGCGAGAATGTGGATGACACGGATCACGCGGAGAAGCGGAGACGCGGCAAGGCTCGACAGGGCGGTGATGTTAGTACATTGCTGCACCAGCATGACCTGCGTGCGTTGCGTGTGCAAGATATGCCATGGTCTGTGCAGCAGCCCGACCAGTATGCCACAGCAGGGTATGAAGGCGATGCACCCGCTGTCAAGGACCTGGCTGCATACATGATATCCAGTGTGCATCTTCCTCGAGCGTCACAACTATTGCATGTGGCTTGGGTGCCGCGTTTATCGCCTTGGTCTGCGTCGCCAGAGTACCATGAATGTTCCTATCCGCTCCATGCAACACCCCTACGATTTTCTGTGGCATCACACGAGCGTGAGGAGTCTCTGTCTATCCAGCCATACGAGTCTGCTCGCATAACTGATCCAGCCCACCCGTCACGTCCCATTCATTTGCTAGACGCAGTTGGCCACGTATACGACCTGGCATGGGCTCCCTTTGTAGATACGGACTGGCTCGCTGTCGCGTGTACCAAAACGCGCGGCAAGGGCGACGATGAAGGCATGCTTCAGTTTTGGAAACACACTGACGACGTGAATATGGCGTTCACCATCAAGTTGGATGACACACCTCTTCGAGTCGGATGGCGCCCAGGTGTACCTGCGCCCAACACATTGGGTACGCTGGCCGTATCCATGAAGAAAGGGCACGTTCTGGTGCTGGATATCCCTTGCACGGAGGCCAAGTGCATCCAGCTTACTCCGCGTATGATATTGCAGGTGCCTGGCACATCATGCTTCAGTGTGGCATGGGGCGGAGATGCACGCCTTGCGTCCGGATGCACGAATGGCCATATTGCGGTATGGGACGTGGATGCCAGTGAAAAGCCCCTTATCGATGCGCCTGTGCACGATACACTGGTGAGCGCTGTGAGCTGGCAGATGCTACCCCCCTTCAATACGTCTGGCAGCCCCGATCTGGCTGCGCGTCCTCAGATTCTCCTTTCTGTCGGATGGGATGGATCCGAGCATGTGACAGACGTACTCGACCCTTATGCTACAGCGCGTTTCGCACACAGTCGTGAGCCCCGGTATGCTGCTGTATGGGCGCCATGGAATGGAGCTTGGATTGTGGACATGGGTGACCATCAGTTCGGGTCCGTGTCGCTCCGAACGCACGATGTGGGAAAACACCATGTGGTTGGCTTCCACCACGGACGCATTCTCGCGCTGGACGCGTCGGCGTTCCATCCATTCATCGCATCGGGCTCCGCGGATGGATCTGTACACATCAGCAATGCGCTGCAGGTATCTAAGCGCAAGGCCATAGAGCCAGGCGGCCGTCTCATGCATAAGCGCTTCCGACTTGTTCGGCGCGATGAATCGTCTTTTTCACTGCGTCATGGGTACTATCCAGAGGGCATTTTACCCACAGCCCAAGGTGCGAAGCAAGCAGTCCTCTCAGTTGACCGCTGGGATCCAGCGGTCGGCGTCACGAGTGTGGCATGGTGTCCTAATGCATCTCGTGCTCTTTTGCTTGCCAGCGGAACAGGGATTGGTCTAGTACGCATAGAGTGCGTCGAGTCTTAATCTACATGTCGAAGCCGTATAACGAATTGCACGGCACGTACTGCCGCACGCCATGAGCGCCTCTTTCTCGGTGGCCATGGCTCATACCCAGGCACGTAGCGCCTCAAGGTGGGCGCCAGTATATGCATATGCAAACGCACACGGTCTGCTAGCCACGTTTGCGAGTGCAGTGCGCGTGAAAGGTATGCTTTTTGAAAGATGAGTGCGCGGCATTGTTCCTTCAGTCCATCCAGGCGTGGCTGCCATTCAGAGAGTACATCAGCCATGTACTTTCGCACAAGTCGCGCGCATTCCTCGTCCATCTGTCTCGCGCGCATGGCGAGCATATCTTCCTTCTGCTGCAGCGCCCGAAGATCCGAGCCATACTGTTCCGTCTCCGTTCGCACGTCGCGCAAGCGCTGCTCAAACACGTTGAGTTGCTCCATAATCTCTCGACGCTCCATCCACATGTGGTCTTTCTCTCCACGCAACTGGCCTAGTTCAGCATGTTGCTCCGCCAACAGATTTTGTAGCGAATGCAGTTGCAGGAGCTGCTCATCAATCTGAGTCTCACATTCCATACGTGCGTGCCGGGCGCTATCAGCTTCAGCACAGGCACGGTCATAGCGCTCACCCGCGAGTCGGAGATGTTCTTGCAGCAACGTTTGCTGCTGCTGTGCCTGCTGCTGCAATGCGTGAGCCGCGGCTAGATCGGCCCGTGCTTTCTGCAGGCTTTGGTCCAAGGAAGTATCTGGACGTGGCAAGCTTTGCTGCAAAGATTCTAGTTCCTGGCACTGTTTATGCCGCTTGTCCAAACTTTCCTTGACGTCCGCGAGTTCATCCACCGCTGAAGCGAGTCGTGCCTCGATGCGCAACTTGCTCGCGTTCGCATCTGTGGACTGTGTCAACGCCGCTTCTAGCTGTGTTCGCGTTTCATGCAACTCTTGTGTTAGTGTGCGCACGGTTTGTTGCATTTGTTTCAAGTCTGTCGTGACTCTTGATGCATCCTGCACAACTGACATGGAAGCCACGGATCGACACAAAGATTCCATAGCATGGCTGCGGTGCGGCGTTGAATGCCGCCACGATGAGCTACTGCGACTTAGCAGCAACGATTCACTGGGACGCAACATGTCCGGGTCCACAGACGTGTCCATACCAGGTACCGCCTCTTGCAGTTCTTTAATGCAGCTATGCATTACTTCAGCGTTCCCTTGCGTTAGAGCACATCGAATCTTGGTAAGAAGCGGATCATATTCAGATGGGGTATCGTGCGAAGCTTCCTCTTTGATCCTGGCCATATCAGTTTGTTGTGATTCGATCACGGCATTCAGTCCTTCAATCTGCTTTACCAGCTGAGCCCGATCGTCCTCTTCTTTCTGTTTGTCGTGCTTTTGCATGATCTTCATCAACTCTTCACATTGGACCTTGAGAATTTCATTTTCTTGCGTAAGTCGCTCGTTCATTTGATGCTGGTACGCCATCAACCGCTTAGGGTCAATGTGCTCATGTGGCATGTTTGACGTGGATGCGACGAGTTGAGCAATCGAGGGTTCATCTGTGGAAGAAGAAGAAGTACTTGTCGGTTCGTGATGTTGCTCGCTATGCGTCGAAGCACCGGAAAGTCGACTTGTCATGGATTCTTCGCGGAAGGAAGTTTGGATGGCCGTCGTAGCAGCGGTAAACGCCGTCCGACCAGGTGCAGGCGGCTGCAGTGGTGTTGTTGCAGTCTGGATAGTGTTATTTACGACAACAGGAGATCCTGGTATAGACCCTGTTTTTTGGTTTCGACGGAACGAAGCATTTGAAGAAGAAGCATTCGGTGCACATGATTCAGATGGTGAAGGAGGCATAGAGATGGATGAGGAGGAATGGTCACTTTCTAGCCCATTCAGAGGCGGAGATTCGAAAGAGATTGTATCCAGAGAAGTATGTTGTCCTTCTTTATTTTCATTAGCAAGATCATGGGAGGCGGATACATCTGGTTTCGGGGCTGGGAGCGGAGGCGCATCCATCGAGTCTGACTGGTCTAGTAGCTGCTCATTCAGATTCTCAAATTGATTTTCCTGTATTTCTTTGCGCCTAGAGAGAGACGTATCGAGTTTTTGATCGCTTAGATCATGTATATTCGGTGTGGGCGGCTGCATCAGTCCAGACATTTCCGACATGGACTGCGTCATAGAAGCTCGTCGACTCATGCCGGGAATAGGAAAGTCTTCTGAGTCATCCTGAAAAAGCTCATGATCGATTCTGTTTTCCAGCTTGGAAGAAAGGTCAAATGTTATGTCCATCGTAACTGCATGCACCACACCCGAAGGAGCTCCGTTTGACGATGCGCAGCAAGCAACACGGTATCAACACGCACGACGCGAGTGGAGGCATACCACGTGACTAAATCAGAGAGCATGCGGGGCGTCATGATACCTGATCCGATTTACCAGAAAGAAGAGCCTGCCATGCCCCTTGTACATTGGGATGATGATGTGCGCGTTCCATTGACATTATATCGTCAAGATTCAAGTAATAACACATTATCTCCGACGCAGCCTTCTATCGATGAAACTGCGTTGGACCAATCGACCACATCACATACTTCTCATCTCGACCAAATACGAGATGCAGCTCACTACAACAGTCTAATTACATGGATGCGACAATCATTCCCGGAGAAGTGGGATGCTGGGACAGGCGTGTACGTAAATATATCATGACTTATAATCAGATGGCAGGCACCCCGCGGCAGGGAACATACATGAGACCCTAGATCACCTTATCCCCGTCTTTCCATAGTTTCATGCGAACGTGAGGTACGACGTGGTAAAAGAGTCGTAGCTGCCGTTCAGATATCATAATAAAAAGGAATGCCCGCACCCCGAGTCGAACGAGGGATCTCTCCATGTACCAGAGTCCACAATACAAGTGGAGTGCGTTAACCACTGCGCCATACGGGCAAACACTGCCCGAGATGGTCCAATACAAGCACTATATTTTAACGGCGCTTCACGTGATGTTCGCGCTACGCGCTCCTCGGCAGGTACGGTGAGATGCGTGTTGAGCTATCATGTCGGATGCGCTCCTGAGTTTTGAAGAAATTCGTGACAAGCTGCACGCGCGTGGCTACTCGAAGCACCATATTTCGGAAGAAGGTCTAAGTTCGCGGGATAAGCAGACGCTTCTCGAGGTTTTGCGCGCGTTGCTGGCGGAGCACGATGAAGAAGTACAATTACGAGAAAAACTACTCGTGCGTAACCGCGAGCTAGAGCAGACATTAGAGAGAAATAAACGATCAAGGAAACAGGACGAAAATTTTTCGAACGAGAGGGATGCAAAACTTCACAACGCCCAGATGCAACTGCAAAGCGCACAGGCTGCGCTCAATGAAGAGCAAGTAGCTCACCGCATAACGCGGGATCAACTTACGCGCACGCGAAAGCAAATGAATCAAATCAAAACAGCTGCGAGCCAGTACCGAACATCGGCTGAAAGGCAAGTTGATCGACTGAGGGAGCGCGCCACGGCGCTGACCAAATCGGGACTGAAGGCACTGGTTCCTGACATTCGCATTGCCAGTCCATCGTTCCTCACACAGAGCAGCTCCGAGTCTGGTGATCTGCAAGAAAAATCACTAGAAGAGACGGAAAAGCGAAATGCAGCCTTGTTAGAAACATGTCATGCACTGAAGCGCCTTGCTCTCGACGCTCTCATCGTTTTGTACCAGGCGGATATTCGTTTAAAAAAGATTTTGGACGTAGAGTCGCGGGACTCTGCGCTGCGATCTTCTCGACGAGGCTTTCTTCCACAAACTTCATTGGAAGATTTGGAGCTCCATGAAATCTTTCCACCGCTTCGTCCCTTGGTCACGGACGACACAGAGGAAACACATCCGGCACGTCGGCATCTGGCACGTCTGGCCGACAACTTGCAATCACATGTAGCCGGCCTATCGCAGTGGGCAGCTCTGCAGCACGTTGAACAGGACCAACACGCGAAACGGCGACGCACGGATCCGTCTAAGTAAACATATGAACTCGTTTTCTTACTACGCTTCCGATGGATCATTCAGGGACATGAGGACGGCCTTGTATGTTTTTTGGCCGTGTTTGCGAGTCTTATCGTGCTTACGACCGCGGTGGAATAGCATGCGTTGCACAAACTTGATCACGTTGAGTGTCGGTCCCATAAGGTGCGACTCGAACACAAAGCAGGCAGCAGTGTTGGCCACCACAATCGCGAACAGCTTCCAGTGGAAAGAGGGTGGGAACTCCACGAGACCAAGCAACTCGAAGAAAAAGCCTCCGCGCATAAACAAGAAGTACATCGACATGCATGTGAGTACGGTGAGAGACGTGAGTAGCATGGGGTTGGTGTAGATGGGTTGACGGAAAGGGGGACCGACGCTGAATACCGCTGCGACGGTAATGTACTGGAATGAAGACACCAAAAAGAGAGCTGAGTTTTCAGCATTGACGACGTTCAGCTCGTCAGGATTGACTTGGGGGGGCCGGTACCATGGCTGTCGTCGCGTCAGACAAAAAACAAACACCTGGAAGCCCGAGCATAGAATAACCTGTGCCAACATGGACAGGAGCACCTTTTTCGACAAGAGGTTGGCGGTAGGGCGCTTGGTGTGCAAGGTTGGATACGGCCACGTCCGAGCCATGGCCACGGCGACAGGCAAGATAATAAAGAGGTCAATGAACAAGAACTGAAAGTCACCAAGGGAACTTGCGAGATTGTACAAGATCGTGATACTCGTGAATTGAATCAAGCTGTACAATGCCATGTACTTGAAACAGCTAAAGCTTGTGACCAGCGATGCGCGGCCCTCTTTGATAACCTCAATCACGCATGAAATGTCAGGGCGTGTCGATGTGAATGGTGCAGCCACGCTGGCTTCGGCCTCTGAGAGCGAAATGCCAATGTCCGCGGCTTTGAGTGCACCACAGTCATTTGCACCGTCACCACACATGCCGACCGTGTAGCCCAGCTCCTGCAGCCTGTCGACCAGATCGTGCTTTTCATCCGGCGACATGCGGGCGAAAATTGTGCCTTTGATCAGCATGCGCCGGACAATCTCGATGGGAGCGTAGTCAATCATCCAGCGGAATACGTCACCTGTGATGACTAGCTCATACTCCAAAATATTGTGTTCGCCCAAATCAATATGCATCGGGTCAGGATTAATAGGCTTCAATGTGTCTGGATTGAGCTTCATAGACTCATCATCTGTGCTGCACCACGACAGGATCACATCGTTCGGTTCATCAGGAGAACCGTGGGCAAAAGATGGAAGAAACACAGTCGACGACTGTCCGAGTATACCACACTCGCGAGCGACACTGACAGCCGTGCGTGGATTATCACCCGTGACCATTTTGCAGCCGATGTTGGCATTACGCAGCGTCGCGACAGCTGGTAGGGAGCCCGGCTTCAGCTTGTTTTCAAACACAATGAGACCCAGGAACGAGAGTCCACTTTCAGCCTTTTCGCGTGGCAAGCGTTGCGCCTCAACCCAGCTCAGACCGGGCAGTGACTTGCCAGCGCAAGCAATGACCCGGAAGCCGTGATGGGTGTAATAAGCAAGCAGATCATCGAAATCTTGGGGCAGCGTCGCGCGGTCGCAAATGTCGATCAGTGCTTCCGGAGCGCCCTTCACAAAGACCTCCATAGACGATGAATGCAGCTGCTTGACAATCACACTCATTCGCCGCAGGGCTGACACAAATTCAAACGTCCGAATCACACCGAGCTCTAATACATTCTGATTCGCATGCCCGATTGTGTCGTTGGCGTCAAATGGTGGGCTGTCACGCGGTCGCACCACCGTTTGCACCAGGGATGGCGAGCGATCCTGGCCAAGAGCAAGAGTTCGAAGATCTGTTTCCTCGCCTTCATCGATGGTCCAGTCGGTATACTCAAACATCTTGACGTCGAGCGGATCGCCAATCACCTCCCCATGCACAATTTTTAGGCTGTGACATGTCGCCAACGCATATAAAAGCGACAGGCGCCCTGAGGGGTCAGACGAAGCTGTGTCAAGTTCGTTGGACGTTTGATGAAGCTCGCTAAACTGGCCCATATGGACATCCACGGTGCGCGTTCCCAGCACGTCCAGCCCGTCCTCTGTCAATGTGCCTGTCTTGTCGAAGCAAACGACGTTCACCTTTCCACCCATATTCACTCGTGTTGGCGAGATACAGAATACCCCCAACTTGCGCAATCGCGCTATGGCAAAGGCTGTGCCTATGCTCATCGTGGCAGGCAACGCTGGAGGTACGACAACTGTCACCAGGTCGAGCACGCGAATGGCAAGGGTGCGCCAGGAAATGCCAATCTGGATAAAATTGGCGGTATTGAAGCAGAGACCCACGAAGGCAATCGCCGCAAGAAACCCGATAAATCGAAATGAGTCACGATAAAACTTGAACCCCATGGGTTTGGGGAAAAGCATACCTCTCACGAGCGAGCCTTTTGTGGTATGAAAGCCAGTCCGAACGACCATGGCCTTGGCGGAAATGTCTTCTGGATCTAAGCTCCCGATGGCTGGGCGCGTGCGAATAATCTTGGTGCCTGAGAACAAAAAGTGCTTCGCCAAATGATTGGCGAGATCTGTGCGAGTCGATTGAATCGATGGTACTTGCTGCTCCGTTAAAGGCTGCTTACTGATCGGCACACTTTCTCCCGTAAGCATACTCTCATTCACAATGGCATCGCCGCTCAGCAAGATACAGTCGGCAGGGACAGTGGTCAAACTTTGTTCAGCCGCGTCAAATACATCGCCGGGCATCAGATCGCTGCTGTCCAGGTACCGCCATTGGCTATCGCGCAAGACACGCACACTGCAGACAAAGCGGTTCATTTCTCGCATGCGCGCAATCGTTTTCTTCGTCTCGAAAAGTGTCGATACGATACTGCCGATCGAAATAGTCGCGATGCAAAATGCATAGTAGTAGTAATCGTCCAGACTCCACAGAAGAATGGACACGATCTGGAAGATGTAGAATGGATGCAGCACTTCACTGATCAGCAGATCCAGCGACGACTTTTCTGCAATGTCAATTACGTTCAGGCCGAAAAATACTCGTCGTTCACGCTCTAATTCGGTACTGATCCCTTGACGCATCAGGTCCGTCGATGTCCACTTGCTATCGCGCCACTCGCGAATTGTGCGGAAGCGGCCTGTGGGCGGGTGTAGCAAAAACCGAGTGTAACGATACTCAAACATGAGTAAGTCCACAATTTCCTCGCCGTCATGGCCGCAGCTGCTCTCGTCAGGCACATCGTCATGCAGCATACTTTGTGCTTCAGCATACGTGCACGGTGGATCTCGAGACGTGGGTGGGAAAACTGACTTGAGCGGACGCGCAAATGGTACAGACATAAACGCCTCTTTGCTGATATCGCCCCATTGATTCTCGACCACCACAAACTCAGCATCAGCAAAATCGGCTTCTTGGTACACATAACGCAGACGCCAACGCGGAAACCACAGGGACAACAATCCAATAATGCCAAGAGAAAAAATGCATGCCGCCATGTACATGATGTAATGACCCCGTCTTGTGCGGTAGCCGGAAATACGAATCAATGTGTCCTCATCAGCCAAATAGATCTGCTGCTTCGTACGGCAAGTCTTATCAAGCCACGGGCTCTCAGTATAGCCTTCAGCATGCGTATTACCAACAGCATCCGTGTGCACATGCCCGTCTCTTGCCTCGTTTACTGCCTCCGGATAGTCCATCAAATGAACGGGTTTTGGAGGCATGGTCGGATCATCAAACGGCACATCTTGACGGCCATCTTCAAGGCCTTCTGCCCGATAGTCTACAAAGGGCTCTGGCACACCAAATACATTGGGTATGAAGCGATTTTGTGGCGAACCGTGCGGCTGACTATCCGCGCTTGATCGGTCGCTCGCGTCACTAATCAGCGCTTCATTTTCATCGTCATAGTCGTCCAAATCTAATGCTTCTTCATCAACCATATCCGATTCTTGATCAAGCCATCTTCCATTGTCCGCGTTTGCATCTGCTTCTGCCTCCGCCTGGTCAACACGGAATGTTGCGAAGAGTGAGCCAATTAAACTGGAGGATCCAGGCACAGACGAGCTTGCCCCATCCTCACTCACACGATATGCACGTCGTGGATATGCACGTTTTCGGTAACTAATAGAACTGTTGCCATGTGAGTCGAGAGTGTGGACACTGGACGGCGAATGATCCCGTGATTCACGGCTGTGTGATTGTATCGAGCTGGAAGCACGCCCACTCCGCGAGATGCGCGAATGAAAACGCTGACTGCGCCTGCGAGAATGTGGGTGCAGACTGGGTCGAGCCATATTGTGGTGCATACTTGTGACGGAGCTGGGCACAAATTCCGCTGAAGGGCCATCGAATATCGTGTTTGGATCTTCATAACTTCCCACTTGGCTATCGCGACGCTTCTTTACCGATCTTCCTATCATATCCGTACGACTCTTCATGGATTGGGATGCCCATTGCTCTGCTTCTTGCAACTCTTGCTCACCAAATAATGAAGTCGAACGCACCGATCCGGCATCCACGAAGGAGGAGGCATGATGGCTGTCCTCGCTCTGCCCTCTCACTTCAGGAATATGGTTACTAAATGGGGCCTGGTACTCCTCGTCGGCGAGCTCAGGATCATGGGGCCGGCTAGTAGTACCACGGGTTGTCATTGCCCGTGCCGATAGTCCGGATCAACCAAGTCGCGATAAACTATGCCGCACAACAAAATGCCACGTGCTCGCGCCACTCCTTATCACACTCAGTCGTTGCCATTGCACACTTGTACACTTAAACCATAACTCTCACCTATAAATTTGCGAAGAGAACTAAAAATTCAACAAGGTCGCATCATGAATTTATAGCACGCATTAGGACCAACCTTTTAAAAATTAGAGAACAGTACACATTCTCGCATTAACATTACGAAGGCACAGCCTTTCGTCATTTCGGTTCATCGCAGAGGGTCAATTAGAGTTGCTTCTCAAGCGACTCCAACTTGGAGTCAAACACATGGCTCTCAGGGTTCGGGTGAGCAAGCCTAAAGTCCTTCACATACTTGTGACCAAACTCACTGGCAAGGAAATCCCGCTGATGAGCCGAGAGGTCCTCCTCAGCATAACTGTTCATGGCCATCGTGCTGTCGTACACCGTACGGAACTCGCCAATCTTCTGCTGAGCATCAAGCTGAGGGTTGTAAGGAAGATGACGCTTGAGCACAACGCGCTCGTACAGCGAAATGTGACGCGGGTGGATAGCCACACCGTGGTAGTCCTGCTGGTTGCCAGACATGACATACTCCCAGTATCGCTCCTGCTCACGGAGGTCAAGACCCGTGGTGTCTGGCAGGAAAATGAGCGTGACAATGAGACCAGCAAGACCGAACCAAGTGACAATGTAGAACTTGGTGTGGTCTTCCACATAGTTGTAAATAATCGTGGGAACAAGGGCACCAAGCTTACCGCAAGCGGCACCCACACCGTGGCAAGTAGCACGGATCGAAGCAGGGAAAATCTCGGCAGCAACAAGGAAGGTTGTCGAGTTGTAACCGAACTGGTTCCAGAACGAAGAGAAGAAGAAGATGAACTGGAATGCCTTGACCTTGCCCATGTCGTTAGGGTCAGTCAGGCTGTTATACGCAAACGTAGCACCACAGAACAAGGCAAAGGTAGCCATGAAAGAGATGGCCTGCATCCACTTACGACCGTAGAACTTGTGGTCAACAAGAATCGCAGCCATGTAGTAACCGGGCATCTGGACACCAACGTTGATCAGATTGTAAAGCCACTTGGTACCAAACGAGTGAGGGTTGTAGGAATCACCTTTCGCCTTACCAGTAATAATGTCAATGAACTGGTTGGAGAAAATCTTGTTACCGTAGAAGAAAAAGTCGTTGCAGAACCAACCCATGGTCGAAGCAAAGAGACGATGCCAGTAATGGTGCAGCGCAAGCTTGAGCGAAGTAATGTCGTAACCAGAGGTGTTCAAACGTGCCTTAGCATCTCTGAGAGCGCCCTCAGCGTACTCGATCCTGTAGTAACGGTAGTACGCGAGGTAAAGCGTGACAGCGGCAATAAAGCCAAACGACACACGGAACGTGAACTGAGCGGCATCGGGCTTGATGGGCGTCTGGAGTGTGTTGTTGAAGATCAAGAGAAGGATAATCAGAAGACTCTGGTTCACAAACTGACCCCAACCCTGCATCAAGAAAGCCAGCAGCACGTTACGACCACGGTGAAGACGGTCTCCTGTGATCGAAGCAAAGCGGTTACTGTTACCCTCCATAGCACGCGTAGAGGTCATGGGGTACTCACCACCCACACCAATACCATAGATAAACAGAGACCAAGCATAGCAAATGACCCAACCGTTCATGGTGATACCCCACATGCACGTAAGCATTACCGAACCCAGCGTCATGATCAAAGCATCCTGCACCATACCAAACTTACGACCAACCCAGTCACCTTCAACACCGACAAGAATCTGACCGGTAATAATACCGACAATTTCGAGGTAGTCGATGGCACTCTGCCAGTCCTCATCACAGATGGACTTCTCCTTCCAGCATTGGTAGAACTTGCTGGTCTTAGCAGGCACGTTAGGCTGGCCAGGCAAGGCAGCATCCGTGTTTTGGAAGAGTGGCTTGATGTTACCGACGGAGAACAGCGTGTAACCTTCAACAAACATACCCATACCATTCACCACATAGGTGCCGAAATAGCTGGATACAACACTAAGTGGGTCCTTCTTGATCATACGACCAATGTGACAGAGCTCCTCGCGGCAAATCGAGTTTGACTGCCTGTTCACAAAGCGGAAACGCTCGCCGACAGGAAGATCCGCCCAGTACGTACCATTCTCGTACGAGTCTGGTGGGAACAAAATGTCGTTGAAAGCAGACTCAGCCTCCGTTGACATAGCGGCATGCGGGACTGGCTCGGGCTCAGCCTTCGAGGCGTCGGCCTCCGGCACATAGCGAGTCGCATCCGAAAAGTTGGTCGATGGCTCCGTGGGCATCTCAGTGTTCGAGTTAACACCTAGAGGCTCAGAGTTATGATTGATGTACTGATTGGTGAACTCTTGGTTATTACTCGACATCTTGAGGCAGGACCCGGCCTGAAAGAAGACAAGAACCGCAGACCTGGTGGTAGCGAGAACCGTAGGGGCAAGTCTTAAGAGTGCTTCCCGTTTTAGTACTTCATGTTGATCGCGAGCTCATAGGCGAAAAAAAAATTTGCCAACCAAACACGTTGTATGGCGCCGTGCAGCATGGGATGAGCCTCCTTGTTTGTCATACATCAAATTAGTTGGGCCTAATCGGTAGATGTGATGCGCACGTTCGCGATCGTGCTTTTTGCACATGCAATAGATAAAAAAAATGATTTTGCACGCCTGCATATTAGTGCTTATAAACGCATACTATTGGATAAACATGCACACGTGTGCCTGCAGTGATATGGAATGGCTTGCTATATTCAGTTTGAGGAAAAAACATTGCATAGATGACGGGTCTTGTATGATGGCGCGCGCGCTAGGTCAACCCTTGGCGAAAATAGGGTATCTCGTGGGCACGCGTCGCCAATATGGCTTGGCGCACGCGTCGGAACATGCATTGAGCTAATCCACGCCGGGAGATCCACATTGGATGCCGAGTCTAAGGCGCGCCCGTGTGCCATGTCCACAATTTGTCTTTCGTAGGGTTTTGCCGTTTTGCAGCAAGACACAGGATGGCAATGGCAGTACGTTGTTGTATAAGGGGCCAGGTATGCTTAAGTAGGTAGAGCCCGGATACATTTTGTTTAATCTGAGATACATTTGGGGCCTCGTCCACACGTGCCATTCAGTATGGAAGGACCGGGGCGGGTGCCGTCGGCAAGGCGGTATCCAACGCCTGGTTTTGCTGGATACAATGTGACTTGGTCGCCATTCTATCCTGACAGATTCGCTGTAGCTAGCTCAGCTAACTATGGGCTCGTGGGGAATGGGCGTTTGCATGTATTCGGATCCACGCCTCTCCCGCTGAAAATGTACGCTGAGTTTCGCTAATGTTTCAGATTCGATACTCAAGATGGCATATTTGATGTGGCCTGGTCTGAATTACATGAGAATCAGGCTGTCACAGCGTGCGGAGATGGAAGTATCAAGTTATGGGATGTTACACTGGATGATCATCCCATCCGTAACTGGCATGAACATTCGCGTGAAGTATTTTCTGTTGACTGGAACAATATCCAGAAAGAGCTCTTTGCCAGCGCAAGCTGGGATGGCAGCGTAAAGATCGTATGTCGCATGTCACTCACGTATCAGTGGACGCCTGAGCGTCCTGCTTCTATCCAAACCATCATGGCTCACAGGGCATGTGTATACCGATGCGCTTGGTCTCCTCACGCACCCAGTGTACTTGCTACAGCGTCTGCTGATGGGACGGCGAGTATTTTTGATCTCCGTACAGGGCCCCGACCCATCTCGACCATGTCGGCTGGAGGCGAAGTTCTGGCCGTAGACTGGAACAAATACCGGCCCATGACTCTTGCTACGGGTGGTACCGACCGGGCTGTCAAGATATGGGAAGCACAGGCTTCGGGTCCTGGAGGACTAGTACCAGAAAAATGCGTTTGCTTTGGACACCAATATGCCATACGCGGTGTGGCGTGGTCACCCCACCAGTCCAACGTGGTCGCTAGTGCCAGCTATGACATGACGGCGCGCATTTGGAATATCGACGATGCTGCGGTTTCAGCGCAAGTACCTATGGTGAATGTTCCGCGCCAAGTCTATACGGGGCACCGAGAGTTTGTGGTAAGTGTGGCCTGGTCGCTCTTTGAGCCGGGCATGGTTGCTACCTCTTCATGGGATATGGAAACCCATTTGTGGCCCGGCATCATCCCGAACACAGCATAGTCTCATTCCTTGTCCTGTACAGATGACGCATCGGCAGCAGCAGCTTCGTCTGCCTCAATTTCATCAGCATAGACGTCCGGATGCTGACGGAAACAGTCCTGCATGTGCTTGAAATGCTCGATGCAATCAATGCCCTTTGGCTCGGCCTCCGAAAATACAAAGCAGCTAAAGGCCTTCTTGAATTCTTCGCCGCATGGACCATCAGCCATGCCTCCGAGACAGGGGCAGTCCCAATTGATCTCGCCCGTGCGCTCATCAAAGGCTGACTCTACACCCTCTTCCATATCAAGATGACCGGCCTCTTCTGAGGATTCGTCTTGAGCAGGTTCTTCTTGAGCAGGTTCTTCTTGAGCAACTTCCTCTTTTTCACTTTCCTCATTCGATTCATGCACTCGGGTCAATCGCTTCGGATGAGGCTTGAAAGTGTTCGACAGCTTGATGCGCTCTTCATAGGACAGGAGTCGGTCTTGAAGCGAGATTGGCTGTGATAGACCAAGAATGGCAAAGGACACTGCACCGACCACGGGAACAGAAGCACGGGTCCAGCTGGCGTGGAGAACACGCGCAAACGCCCTTGAAGCCATACGACCCAACATCGCGACAAAGGGAGGTGCCTGGAGGTAAGAGCAATTCGCCACCCAGGTGCATGGTCAAACGCTTACAAAACCATGTTCCTCCACATCGACAGGGTGGACCCTTCATTGAACCACGTCGCACCTGGCAGGCTAGAGCCGAGTGGGATCAGGTCAAGGTGGCGCGCTGTGTCAATTGACACACGATTTGGGTGCCTTTTGCAATAATGTCTAGTGCCTATGTGGCGGTTTGGAGGCCTCTGTCTTTTTGTCCACGGTGCTTGCATACGAGCTCGAGGAGCAGAGGTAGATCTATCATGAGTATGCATCCAGGCTGAGCCGTGCTCTGATATAGCAGTAGGCCCACATTCTTATTGTCGCGAAGTTGTCGGCGCGGCGAGATGGTCTGAGCGCTGCGTACGAGGGGGCCGCAGGCATGTGGAGGTAAGGTCTGCTACGCGTGTGGACAGGCGGCGTAGAGCGGTCGGGTGGGGATTCAAGCACGTTTCGACCACCATGGTGGAATTGGAAGAAGTGCAGGATTCCAATGCACAAATCACCGAAAGGTTTCCACCGGGCATGGTAGCGGTATTTGCCGGTGCCACGAGAGGCATAGGCAAGGCCACTATGCTTGAGTTTGCGAAGCATATGCGCCAGCCGCGTATTTATTTGTTAGCTCGGTCGGAGGACACGGCACAGCCTGTGTTGGATGAGCTGCATGAGGTCAATCCTGATGGTGAGTATTACTATGTTGAAGCCGACTTGTCCTTGATCAACATGGTTGATGCTGCATGCCGTCGCGTTCGAGAAAACGAGAAAGCCATCAATGTGCTCTTCATGAGCCAAGGCACACTCGACTTTACGTCGCGTACAAAGGAGGGTCTGCGCACTATGTGGGCGCTTTCGTACTTCTCACGCATGCGCCTCATCAGCAATCTTTTGGATCACTTGCGTCGTGGCGAGAGTCTGCGCCGCGTCGTTTGTGTCATGGCCGGTTCAAGAGAGGGGCCCATTGATCCAAACGATGTGAGTGGACGCAAGGTGCCTATCCGCCAGGCTCGTGGGCATCTAAGCTCGTGCATCACTTTTGGTTTAGAGCACTTTGCCGAAATGGCACCGGAAGTGAGCTTTATACACGATCATCCTGGTTCGGTGCCGACCAAGCCGACCCGTGCCCTACCTCCGGGCATGGCGTCATTTGCTGTCTCGTTATCTATGGCATCTGGCCGCAAAATCTCGCTTGAAGAAAGTGCGGAGCGTCATCTTTTCTTAACCACGAGCTCGCGCTATCCGCCGATCTCGGTAGAAGACCGACCGCTGGCTCGTGGCGTGCCGCTCTCGGCGGGCCTACGCGTGGCTTTGTCGTCCACAGCCCGTGTGGCTGGTGGTGTGTACACCGTCAACTCAGACTGCGTCAGTGCGGACTACAACACGTTAGAACTGCTGAGGACGATGCGCGAACAAAACATCCCGGCCGCACTATGGGAGTGGACCCAAGAGGAGATAGACCGAGTCGAGGTCATTATACCTGATCCACCCACACCCAAGGAGCAGCCCAAGCCCTTGGCTATGGAGCCTGAGGAAATGCTCTTCCTTCCTCGTCCGATGCCAGACGGCACCTATCCATTACCTGATCCCGTGAGTGCCACGCGCCCGCCTGTTACGACGCCTGAGCCGCCCGAGCCACTTGACCAGCCAGCACCAGAGTTGGTGCAAGACCAGGCAGCGATGTTCCTCCCGCAAGTACGACCTGATGGCACGTACCCTCTGCCCGATCGTGTGAGACCCACTCGTTTGACCACGCCTGAGCCGCCCGAGCCACTGGCGCAGCCACATCCTGAGATGCTGCCAAATGCCCATGCCATGTTCCTTCCAGAGGTGCTACCGGATGGAACGTACCCACTACCGGCAAAGGTACGACCCACGCGTCTTCCGATTCCCAGCCCAGAGCCAGAGCCGGAGCCCAAGCCGGAGCCCAAGCCGGAGCCGGCACCAGAGCGAAGCGCGACGTCGGAGAGCCACGAAGCTGCTCGTGCGTCTCAGGACGAGTCTCGGCGCAGGTCATTCTTGCCCATGTTTGTCAAGCGTCTCCAGCCCAAGCCTTTCCGCCCCTTTAAAAGGCAGGGGCGTACAGATGGCGCGGATGATACGAGTATGGCGGAGACGGTGCCTGAGAGAGTCTCTCAAAGTGCGTCCGAGGCTGTCCCTGAGACAGCAGCGCCTGGCACCTCTAGCCATTCTGTTGTTCCGCTGTCGGCACCTGTACTTCGTCCTGAAGTGAATGAAGCGCAAACTGCGAAGGCAGCAGAGCATGCTCAGCCCAACACGGTCGTCAGCCACCCCGCCACCGCACTAAACCATGCGTCTGCCAGTGGCTTTGAGCCATCTGTGAATGCCACACAAGCGGCGCCTCAGTCGCCCACGGCGCAGGACATTATTCAGTCGTACCAATCATAGTGGCATGCTTCATAGTATCATATACACGCATGATTCATTCAGCCTACGATATTTCGGTATCATCGAACGGATCCTGGTCTTCGAGGATGTGCGTCGTGGGTGGTGGTGCGTAAAGCCGTGGTGGTGGCGGCGGTTGCTGCGAAGGCTGCGATGGAGCATGCTCGGGTACGTCAAAAGACTCCATCGCTACCACATCGTTGTTCGTGGAAAGGCCCTGTTCGATGTTTGAGTAAGAGAAAAAGTGTTGTGGCTCTTTCGGGCGCTCGCCTGACAGACCATACCGGCCGCCATAGCCGACATAGGTATCGATAAGAATGTTGAACCACAGAAACAATAAAAATGCCACAGAAAAGTCAATGAGGCCCCACGTCACATAGTCAATGCCCTTGGCATCAGCCCAGCGCATTTCCTCATCTGTAGCGCTCATGAACATGATCCCTCCAGCGACAAGGAGGAAGGGAGGCAGATACTGAAACACGCTCACTGGGAACCATGCACCAGGTACGGTGGGACGATCCACGGTGCCACTTGGAGCATCACGGAGCACGAAGCAAATCTCAATGATGCGGCAGACGCCACCGGCCATGAGTGCATAGCCAAACAAAGCATGGATGTGGGTGGATATAGCTACCGCCTGCTTGTGTCCGCTCATGGCCCAGCCCGTGAGCATGATGATGACCGCGGGTAAGACGGAGCGTTGGCCCTTTCGACTCAGCCAGACGCCTGCAGCACCACCAGCCCACCATACGACGCCCATAAGTGTGTGCTGCAGGTCCTTGTGTGTCCATGGTCCGCCCTGGTGCTCGGTAAAGGTATTGATCATGCCCCATATGAAAATCACCCACGAGTCAAGGTACTCTTGCGCGCAGCCGCGGCGCCGGAGCCACTCGACGGCGCACTTCATCATGATCAGCAGGATGACAGAGTAGGCAGTAAAGGCCGAGCCCATAATGTAGTGCGCGAGGCATTGATTCAAGTGTCCGCCTTCACACCACGACTGCAGTGTCGCGATGCCAAACACCATCTGCGCCCATCCGACGACGGGGAATGCGCGTCCTAGCACACCATGGATGACGAGGACCACAGGCCGAACATAGCGTTCTCTCGACCACGCAAGGTGCAAGCGAAGGTACACACCACACGCCGCCTGGGCTAGAAGGAGAAAGAAAAGCACACCTGCAAAGGTGCCGTGGACTGTATGCTTAAACTGACGACCACCATGGTGCTGACCAAAGATGAAGCCAGTGAGCGAGATGACTACGGCCGCGATAGACAGAGGCACGTGAAACCTATGCCGTACGAGACCCAGCACCATGGCCAGCGGAAACAAGACAGCCCACGCTCCAGCCTCCATCGCAATATGGAGCCACAGCCACCCATCCACGGGCTCGCTTGCCTGTTGCTTTGTCGGCACATGCGCATGATTCCCATGCGCCGCAGCTTGGGCGATCACACTTGCCCAGCACAACAATGTCCCTCGCATCGCCCACGTCGCTGGTTGAGAACCGTCGTTGGAGGTGGAGGGGGATATGAGTCCTACGCGGTCTATGGACGCGCCGCCGACTCGGTGGCACGGGCGTTGGGACCTGGAGCACTGCCTGAGCTAAGTGCACGCGAGGGTGGTATCGGGGTGTTCATGCGACGTGAAAGAAGCCATGAGGGCACCCATCCACGGTAGGGCGGCATACTTTCGGCGATGCAGTACGACCAGGAATGATAGCGCTTAAACACGCGGACGCGGTCGCCTGCAGAGAAAGAGTGATCTCGCGCGGGGACATCTGTGAGCAAGGTAGCTGCAGAGCCACTCATTGGTACGTAGAGTAATGGAAGAGGCGCATACATCATGATCTGCTGCCATGTATCTTGTGAATCAGGCATCCGATAACACGATTGCGAGTGCAGTATCGTTGCCATCGGCTGTACGATTTCCAAGAGGCAGCCCGTCGGGGCCCAGCCCGTCCATA
>ERZ1029854.303-NODE-303-length-22073-cov-25.982741_pt1 | contig 22073 bp, 20 predicted proteins | sample MGYA00519239_ERZ1029854 | MGnify/ENA primary metagenome ERZ1029854 (study PRJEB33666, sample SAMEA4610917) | skin metagenome | biome: Human-associated habitat; feature: Malodor aspect; material: skin | place: Philippines | collected 2015-08 ... | reverse complement strand
CCAGGAACTTCTGGAAGTTGTCGGAGGTGCCGGACTCGTCGGAGCGGTAGAAGACATTGATCGGAGAATCCGGGAGCTCGACGCCCTCGTTGTTCTCAGCGATCTTCGGGTCGTTCCAGTCGGTGATGACACCCTGGAAGATCTCGACGATGTTGTCGACGGTCAGGTTCAGCTCATCGACGCCCTCGAGGTTGTACGCGATGGCGACCGGGCCGATGACGAACGGCAGGTGCCATGCCTCGTTGCCGCCGCAGCGCTCAGCCGCAGCCTCAACCTGGTCGTCCTTCAGCGGGGAGTCGGAACCAGCGAATGCGACCTGGTCCGCGATGAACTGCTTCTGGCCGGCGCCGGAGCCGGACGGGGTGTACGCGAGCTGCGCGCCCGGAACCTCGGACGCGTAGACGGACGAGAAGTAGTCCATTGCGTTCTGCTGGGAGGATGCGCCCTCAGCAACAAGGGTGCCGGTCTGGCCGGAGAGCTCGTAGTCGCCCTTTTCGCCGGCATCGTCGGAGTCGGAGTCAGCCGCGGTCTCGGTTGCGGTCTCGACCTCGGTAGCCTCGTTGTCGTCGGAGTCGCCACAAGCGACGAGGGAAGCGGAGGATGCTGCAACGACGCCGATGATTGCGGCGGTGCGCTTGAAGTTACGGATCACGGGATACCTTTCCGGTGCTTAACAGTTCGATGTCGAGCATCGGCATGGTGGGCCGATTACTCACGACTGCTAAACCTACGGAAACCTGGTTAATACCCGGTAGCGAGTTAAGTGAATAATGGGTGAACTCGTGTTTCGCTCCCCAAAACCCCAGTTCACAGCGTTTTTATTTGTACACCACGTGTTGCTCGCGAATTTTGAAGCCGAGCTGGCGATATCGCTTCACAGCCGCCTCATTATCCGCCTCCACATAGAGGATGACCTGCGACGATCCGGCATCTTTCAGGTAGTTCAACCCCGCCTGAACGAGAGGTCCCCCCATCCCCTCCCCCCGATGCACTGACGCCAGCCCAACCACATACACCTCACCCGTCCCATCCGGGTGCCGTTTCGTCCAGTGGAAGCCCGCGATCTCCTCGCCCGCCACCAAGAACAACAGCCCGCTCGGGTCGAACCAATCGGTGTCCATCGCACGGTGCAACTGCTCGATGTCCCAGCCGCCCTGCTCCGGATGCCAGGAAAACGCGTCGTTGTTCACCTCGAGCCACCGCTTGTCGACGACCCCACGTCCCCACCTTTCCACCAACTCCGGATAGGCAACCAACTCGTAGGGCGCGCTGACATCGGCGGGGGCGGTGTCGTCGTCAAGCACAGTGCCCATAACCAGCAGCTCGCGCACCTTCTTCATGCCGAACGCTGCGGCGAGCTCCTGCGCCGCGGGCAGATCGCCGTGGGCCCAAAAACCCGCGTCGGTGTTGCGCTTGCGCGCCGCCTCGACAAGCGCGCGGCCGTGCCCGGCGCGGCGGTGCTCGGGGTGGACCGCCATCTCCACCGAACCGTCCGGGGCGATGCCGGCAACGGCGACCGGGGCGCCGGACTTCTCCACGATGAGGTGGGTGTGGTTGAGGGAGTCGTCGTCAAGCCCGCGCTCGAATGCCTCGGAGAAGGCCGCGACGCCGTCGGCGGACTCGGCCGCCGAAAGGATGGGGCGGACGGTGTTTCCGGGCAAGGTGGCACTTACGATGTCGGAAGTCATGCTGTAGAGGGTACGTCGGAGGGCAGAAACGATGCGGAAAGCGGCGATTGCGGTGGTAGCGGCGCTTGTTCTGCTCGCGGGAGCTGACGCGGCGGTTGCCTCGCACGCGGAACGGGCGATTGCAGCGCCGGGTATCCGCGCGTCGATCGGCGGCTTCCCCTACGCCACGGCGCTCGCCTCCGGGAAGATCCCGCGGGTGAGCACGGAGTTTCTCGACGCCTCCATCGACGGACCCGGGGTGGGCACCGTGGGTGTGGACGTGTTCAACCTCGCCCTCGATAATCCGCACGACGCGCTGACCGGCGAATTCCAATCCGGCACGGCCCGGCTCGTGCGCCGCAAGGTGCGCCTGGACGGTGTCGGATTTGGCCGGCTGCTCGGCATCACCGATCTGGATCTGGCGAACCCCTACGACATCTCCCCCGCCGGCGGCGGCGCAAGTGAAGCCCGCCTGACCGGCACCCCGCCCGGCGCGGACGAGGCGGTTACCGTGGTGGTCACGTTGCGACTGGAGGACGGCGTCTTCCACATGAGCCCGAGCATGCTTGTCGACGACACCGACCCGGCCGCTTTCACCCTCGACTTCGACACCCGCACCCTGCCCCTCGGTGGCCCCGCGGACCGTGTGCAACTGTCCGGCGGGTCGATCGAATTCTCCCGGGACCGCATTAATACGGTGTTTGAGCCCTCGGACCTCGACCCCCTCGCGGGAAGGGCTACGCTTGTGAAATATGGCTGAAGAAAACACCAATGAAAACACGCAAGGCACCCCGCGCCTGAGCGGCAACGACGCGGTGAACCTGGCCACGGAGCAGTCCAAGGAGACCGCGCACCGCAACATCCCGGCGCTGGATTTCGAGGACTTCCCGCTTGCCGACGACACCGCGAACCTGCGCTACGGCCCCAACCTGCACGACGGCCTGCTGGCGCTGTTGCCGCTGGTCGGCGTGTGGTCCGGCTCCGGGCAGGCCAACGACAACGGCGCGGAGTACGCTTTCGGCCAGCGCCTAGTTGTCTCCCACGACGGCGAGAACTACCTGCGTTTCGAGTCGCGCACCTGGCGCCTCGACGAGGAGGGCAACTCCACCGGCGCCGACCAACGCGAAGTCGGCTTCTGGCGCATTTCCTTGAAGGACGAAATCGAGGTCACACTGACCAACTCGCGCGGCCTGGTGGAGATCCTCTACGGCGAGCCGGTCAACGAGCGCGCCTGGCAGCTCACTAGCGCCTCGACCATCGCCACCGAGACGGGCCCGGCCAACCACGGCCCGGGCAAGCGCCTCTATGGCCTGATGCCGAACAACAACCTCGGCTGGGTGGACGAGCGCGCCGTCGACGGCGAGATGGTGCCTTACATGTCCGCCGAGTTGAAGCGCATCGCCGGCTAGTTCACCGCCCGGTAGATCAGCTCCCTGATCTCGGATTCGTTGTCCGGGGCGGGGAGCTTTGTGCCGTCGAGACGCTTTACGCGTGTGGCGATACGCGTCGAGCTGACCAACCACACGGACTCCGCCTTGAGCAGTTCCCCGTGGTAGATGTCCTTCGCCTTGCACTTCCAGCCCTCACTCGAAGCCAGCTCGAACAGGGCCGCCTGCGTGGTGCCTGACATCACGCCCGGGCCGGGCGCCGGGGTGCGCAGCCGTCCGCCCTTTTTCACCATGATCACCGACGAGGTCGAGCCTTCGAGCACGCGCCCGGTCTCATCGACGTAAATCACCTCGTCCGCGCCTTCGGATTTCGCCCAGCGCAACGCCGCCATCGTCGCGGCGTAGTTAAGTGTTTTGGCACTTTCGCGCATCCACGGGGCCTTCCCGGTGACGGTGTAGCCGCGCGATGTGGTAAGCACCGACACCCCGCGCTCACGCTGCCGGTAGACCTCCTCGGGAATCGGCCGGACAGACAGCCACGCGGTGGGCACGCCGGTGGTTTCCCGGCCGCGCGAGAGCGTCCACACGCACTTGGCTTCGACGCCCTCTTCCCCGCCCCGCTCGCGGCAGTAGTCGGCCACGGCCTCCTCTGTAGCCCGCACCCAGTACTCGCGGCCCGGCTCCGGCAGGTCCATCAGCGCCGCCGAGCGAACGAAGCGGTCGAGGTGTTTATCCAGGTTAACCGGTTTTCCGTTGCGAATCAGGATGGATTCGAAGACCCCGTCGCCGCGGGTTACCACGGCGTCGTCCCAGAACACGTGCGGCATGTTCACGTTTTGTCGTCTCACCGACCCACCGAACGGTTCGACGAGGTAGATCACGGGCGCAGGGGAAATAGCCATAATGCCCCTATGATAGGCGCCCATGGGTTACGCATCGGTTCTTTTGGCACGGCCCGGCGCAGCTGAGCTGCCGGGCGAGTCGCTTCTCGACGCCACCGGCGTCGCCTGGCACTACGGCGACCCCCTCAAGGAGCAGCACCGCGCTACCGAGGAGACGGTTATGGTGGACCGCTCGAACCGCGGGATCATCGCGGTATCCGGCCCGGACGCGCCAGCGTTTTTGAACAACCTGCTCTCGCAGAAGCTCGACGACGCTCCCGACGGGTTCGGCGCCGCCGCCCTCGACTTGAACGCGCAGGGCCGCATCCTGCATCACGCAGGCGTCGCTGTTGCCGACGGGGTGTACTACCTCGACGTGCCGTCGTATCAGACCGAAAGCCTGCGCGATTTCCTGCAGAAGATGGTGTTCTGGTCCGACGTGCAGATCGACACCCCCGACCTGGCGCTGCTCACCCTCCTCGGCCCCGCACCCGCGGACGTCGACGGCGCCGTGTTTACCCGCCGCATCCCCAACTTCGGCGGCGTGCACCGCACTGACATTGCGGTGGAGCGCGAGCGTATCGACGACACCGCCTCCGCCTTCCCCCTCGCCGGCCTCATGGCCTTTACCGCCTTTCGCGTCGCCGCCGGCGAGCCGGAGCAGCGCGCCGATCTGGATGAGCGCTCCATCCCCCACGAGGCGCCGTATCTGATCAACCGCGGCGACTACCTCGGGGCCGTCCATCTGGAGAAGGGCTGCTACCGGGGACAGGAAACGGTCGCGCGCGTAGAAAACCTCGGTCGCTCCCCCAGGTTGCTAGTCAAGCTCCAACTCGACGGTTCCGCCCCGGAGGAGCCAGCAACCGGCTCGGAGATCACGGCCGCCGGCCGCAACGTCGGCCGCCTCGGCACTGTGGTGCACGACGCCGACGAAGGCCCGGTCGCCCTTGCACTGGTGAAGCGTTCCGCGCTCGGGGCACCGCTGGAGATCGGCGGCACCGCGGCGTCGGTGGACCCGTCTTCGCTGCCGGTCGATGAGGGCGAGCATGCGGGGCGGCGTGCCGTCGATAAGCTCAGGCGTGGACCTGAGAATCAACTATAAGCGCAGATCACGACCCCGAGGGGCATTTTTTCTGAGCGCAAGCTATAGTGTCCTACAGGAAAATATCGTAAATAAGTATGAGGCCGCCTCTTTTGAAGGCCGCCCAAGAAACCACCTCAAGGGGGTCACGCCATGGGCCGCGGACGCGCAAAAGCAAAGCAGACCAAGGTTGCTCGCCAGCTGAAGTACAACACTCCTGAAATGGACCTCGATTCCCTGCAGCGAGAGCTTGCAGGCAAGGCGCCGCGCCGCTGGGACGAGGACGACGCCGAGGTGGACGACCAGTACGCGGACTACGCCGACTGGGACGAGGACGACGACCGCTAGTCCACCCCGCACATAAAAAGCACCCCGCTCGCTCGGGGTGCTTTTTGCTGTCCAGGTCTTCACTGCGCACGGTCAGTACTGCGGGTGCGAGCCGGTCAGCACAGCGCGGGCCGAATCGCCCTCGCCGGCGACGCGGACCTCGCCGAGCACCCACGCATCGACGTGGCGGGCGGCCAGGATCGCAAGCGCACGGTCGCGATCCTCGGCAGCCACAATCGCGGTCATGCCGACGCCCATGTTGAAGGTCTTTTCCATCTCCGCGTCCGGCACCTGGCCGACAGACTTGATGGTGCGGAAGATCGGGCCCGGGGTCCAGGTTGTGCGGTGCATTTCCGCCACCAGGCCTTCGGGGATGATGCGCTCCATGTTCCCGGCCAGGCCACCGCCGGTGACGTGGCAGAAGGTGTGCACGTCGCACTCGTTGGCAAGCGCCAAGCAGTCCAGCGCGTAGATGCGGGTCGGCTCGAGCAGCTCCTCGCCAAGGGTGCGGCCGAGTTCTTCCATCTCGGCGTCCAGCGGCAACCCGGCACGCTCAAGCAGCACGTGGCGAGCCAGCGAGTAGCCGTTGGAGTGCAGACCGGACGACGCCATGGCGATGACGACGTCGCCTTCGCGCACCTTGTCCGGGCCGAGCAGCTCAGAGGCTTCGACGACACCGACGGCGGTGGCGGAGACGTCGTAGTCCTCCGGGTCCATCACGCCGGGGTGCTCCGCGGTTTCGCCGCCGAGCAGCGCGCAGCCAGCCTGGACGCAACCTTCGGCAATGCCGCCGACGATCTCGGCGACCTTCTCCGGCACGACCTTGCCAATGGCGATGTAGTCCTGCAGAAACAGCGGTTCGGCGCCGCAGACGACGAGGTCGTCGACACACATGGCGACCAAGTCGATGCCGATGGTGTCGTGCTTGTCCATCGCCTGCGCGACGGCAAGTTTGGTGCCCACGCCGTCGGAGCCGGCGGCCAGCAGCGGCTCTTTGTACTTGCCCAGCGCGAACAGGCCGGCGAACCCGCCGAGGCTGCCCTGCACTTCCGGGCGGGTGGCGCGCTTGGCGTGCGGGGCGAACAGTTCGACGGCCTTGTCGCCGGCCTCGATGGAGACGCCGGCGGCCTCGTAAGAAACGGGGTTCTGCGCTGGGTTCTGCTCAGTGGACATTAGGCTTCAGCACCTTTCTGGATGCGGCGGACGAGGTCGGCATTGGGGTTGCCGTCTGGCAGACCCAGCGGGTAGCGGCCGGTGAAGCACGCGGCGCAGAGGTTGTCTTCGTTCTGATTCGTGGCGGCGATCATGTCGTCGATAGGCACGAATGCCAGCGAGTCCGCTCCGATCATGGTGCGGATGGACTCCGAGATCGCCTCGTCGGAATCCGTGCGCCCGTGGTTGGCGATGAGTTCGCCGGGGCTGGCGAAGTCGATCCCGTAGAAGCACGGCCACTTCACCGGCGGCGACGCGATGCGCACGTGCACCTCGGCGGCACCCGCCTCGCGCAGCATGCGGATGAGTTTGCGCTGGGTGTTGCCGCGCACGATGGAATCGTCCACAACCACGAGTTTCTTGCCCTCGATAACCTCGCGCACCGGATTCAACTTCAGGCGCAGGCCCAGCTGGCGCAGGGTGTCGGAGGGCTGGATGAACGTGCGGCCCACGTAGGCGTTTTTCATCAGCCCCTGCTTGAAGGGGATGCCGGACTCCTCGGCGTAGCCGATCGCGGCCGGGGTGCCGGATTCCGGCACCGGCATGACCAGATCGCCGTCGACGGGGTTGACGCGGGCGAGGCGGCGGCCGATTTCGATGCGCGAGGAGTTCACGGTCTGGCCGTCGATCACCGAGTCTGGGCGGGCGACGTAGACGTGCTCGAACACGCAGTGGGCCTTTGTCGTCTCGGCGAAGCGCTCGGAGTGAACACCGGACTCGTCGATAGCCACTAGCTCGCCGGGCTCGATGTCGCGGACAAACGAGGCGCCGACGATGTCCAGCGCGCACGTCTCGGAGGCGACCACCCAACCGCCGTCGAGGCGGCCGAGCGACAGCGGGCGCACACCGTGCGGGTCGCGCGCGGCGTAGAGGGTGTGGCCGTCGGTGACCATGAAGCAGAACGCACCCTTGACGCGCGGGAGGAGTTCACGTGCGGCGTCGAAAAGCGTCCTGCCCTCGGTCAACTCGTCCGCCAGCAGCGCGGAGACCACCGCGGTATCCGACGACGAGCCCTGCCCGTTCACCCCGTCGGCCGGGATGAGTTTGCGCTCGATCGCCTCAGTCTGCAGCTCGAGGTAATTGACCAGGTTGCCATTGTGCGCGAGCGCGATGTCGGTGCCGTTGGGCGCGGTGCGGAACATCGGCTGGACGTTCTCCCAGGAGTTGCCGCCGGCCGTGGAGTAGCGCGTGTGCCCGATGGCCACGTCGCCCTGCAGGGCCTCCAGCACGGACTCGTCGAAGACCTGGCTGACCAGGCCGGTGTCTTTAAACACCACGACGTTGTCCTCGTCGCCCACCGCGATGCCGGCGCCTTCCTGGCCGCGGTGTTGCAGCGCGAATAGGCCGAAGTAGGTGAGCTTGGAGACGTCCTCGCCCGGCGCCCAGACACCGAATACGCCACACTCGTCGCGCGGCTCGTCGGCACGGTCGTCATGGTTGTTTTCGAAGTTCATCTTCCCCGTGGGGCTCTTCGTATGCACGCTAAACACTGTATCCGAGGAACCTCACCCGAGAGCAATCACCGGAAGCCCGGCGGCGATCTCCCCGGCGCGCGAACCGGAGGCGTCCACGTTGCCCCGCGCGAGCTCCTCGTCGAAGGTGGTCTGTCCAGTAGCCAGGCGCAGCCATGTCTTCGCGTCCATCTCCACCACGTTTGGCGGGGTGCCGCGCGTGTGCCGCGGGCCCTCCACGCACTGCACGGCCACGAACGGGGGCACACGCAACTCTACGGAGTGGCCGGGCAGCTCCTCGGCGAGGGTGCGGGCGGTTCGTCGGCAAGCATTCGCAATTTCGCTTCTCGACGACTCCCCCTCCCCCACCAGCCAGCCTGCGACCGCCTCAACGGCTTCGCGTGTCAGTGTCGGGTCCTGCTTCTGCACCATAGGCCCCCATATTAAGGTGTCGGCATGTCAATCACCCCAGTCGCTGCTGAACGTTCCCCGCGCGTGACCCTGCGCTTCATGGCCTCGCCAACCGACGTGCTCCACCACGGTGCGCAAGGTGTCTCCGGCGGGCGCGTGCTCGAGTGGATCGATAAGGCCGCCTACGCGTGCGCTGCCCAGTGGTCCGCCACTTACTGCGTGACCGCGTACGTCGGCCACATCCACTTCACCCGCCCGATTCCCTCCGGCCATATCGTGGAGGTGCGCTCCCGCATCGCGATGACTGGCCGGTCGTCGATGCACATCGTCAACGAAGTGCTCTCCGCCGACCCGCGCGAAGGTGTGTTCACCCGCGCCTGCGACTGCCTGGTCGTGTTCGTCGCTAAGGATCCTGACACCGGCAAGTCCATGGCCGTGCCGTCGTTCGTGCCCACCACCGACGAGGAGCGCCGCGTGGCCGAAGCCGCGAAGTCGCGCATCGGCCTGCGCCAAGCCATCGAGACGGAGATGGAGGCGCAAACCTACACCGAGGACACGACCGCGCAGCGCATCGTGCACCGCTTCATGGCCAAGCCGACCGATGTGAACTGGGGCGGCAACGTCCACGGCGGCACCGCGATGGAGTGGATCGACGAGGCCGGCCTGGCCTGCACCATGGAGTGGTCCGGCGAACGCACCGTGGCGGTCTACGCCGGCGGCATCCGCTTCTACCACCCGGTGCACATCGGCGACCTCATCGAAGTCGACGCCCGCATCACCCGCACCGACTCGCGCTCCATCCACACCTCGGTGCACCTGAGGGCCGGCGACCCCCGCGGCGGGCGCGACAACCTGAAGGACGCCATCCACGCCACCTTCACCTACATCGGCATCGACATCGACGGCAACCCCCTGCCGGCGCGCAAGTTCACGCCGGTCACCGACGAGGACAAGCGCCTCTGGGAGCACACCCAGACGCTGAAAGACCTGCGCGCCGAGTACGAGCCGGTTCCGCTGGTGGAGCCGGCTCCCGCGGTGCAGCGAACGGAGTAGCTACACCGCCGCGTTCGGGGCGTGCGCGGCCGCGAAGTGCGACGGCATGGTCGCAGCCCACGCACCGGCGAGTTCCGAAATCTGGATCTCCTCGCCGGCGACGCGCAGCACGCCGTCCGCGTTCGTGTCGCCGAGCACAGCCACCGGGATGCCGGCGGACGATGCGCGGTCCACGGCCGCCTCGGCGCGGTCGCGGGTCACCGCGACGAGCACGCGGGAGGCGGACTCGGAAAACAGTGCGGTGAACGCGTCGTCGTGCACGCCAGCGAGGTTGATGTCCGCGCCCTTGTCGGAGCCGAGCAGCAGCTCGAAGACCGTCTGGGACAGGCCGCCCTCGGACAGGTCATGCGCTGCCGCGATGCCGGCGGCGTTGCCGGCGAAGAACTCCGCCAGGCGCGCCTCGTTAGCCAGGTCCACCTGCGGCGGCAGGCCGGACAGGCCCGCACCAGAGATGTCCTGCCACACCGAGCCGCCGAACTCGTCCTTGGTCTCGCCGAGCAGCAGCAGGGTGTAGTCCTCGTCGGCTGACGGCAGCGCGTGCGGGATGGCCTGCTCCACGTCCTCCATCACACCCAGCACACCGACCACGGGGGTGGGCAGGATCGGGGTGTCGCCGGTCTGGTTGTAGAAGGACACGTTGCCGCCGGAGACGGGGATCTCCAGTTCGGCGGCGCCGTCGGCAAGCCCGTGCACCGCCTCGCGGAACTGCCACATCACGTCCGGGTTTTCCGGGGAGCCGAAGTTCAGACAGTTCGTCACCGCGAACGGGGTCGCGCCGGTGACGGCGACGTTGCGGTACGCCTCCGCCAGCGCAAGACGCGCACCCATGTTCGGGTCGAGGTAGGTGTAGCGGCCGGACGCGTCCGCCGAGACGGCCACGCCGCGGTTGGTTTCCTCGTTGATGCGCAGCACGCCCGAGTTGGCGTACTTGGCCTGCACTGTGTTGCCGCGCACGTAGCGGTCGTACTGCTCAGTGATGAAGTCGCGCGAGCACAGCGCAGGCGACGCAACCATCTTCAGCCAAGCGTCCTTGATGTCGCCTTGCTTCTCGACGACACCCCCGCCCTGCACCTCATCCAGCCAATCCGGACGCGCGTACGGGCGCTCGTAGACCGGGCCTTCGTCGATGGTTGACGGCGGGGCGTCGACGACGAGCTCGCCGTTGTGGAAGACCTGCAGGCGGTCCTTGTCGGAGGTGACCTCGCCGATGACGGATGCGAGCACATCCCACTTGGCGCAGATCTCCATGAAGCGGTCCACGTCCTCCGGTGCTACAACAGCGCACATGCGCTCCTGCGACTCGGAAGCGAGGATCTCCGCCGCGGTCATGTTCTCCGCGCGCAGCGGGACGTTGTCTAGGTCGACGGTCATGCCGCCGTCGCCGGACGCGGCCAGCTCGGAGGTGGCACACGACAGGCCGCCGCCGCCCAAGTCCTGGATGCCCTCGACCACGCCTGCGGCGTAGAGCTCGAGGCAGCACTCGATGAGCACCTTTTCCGCGAACGGGTCGCCCACCTGGACGGCCGGCAGCTTGCGTTCCTCGCCTTCCTCGAAGGTGGCGGAGCCGAGCACGGACACGCCGCCGATGCCGTCGAGGCCGGTGCGGGAGCCGAACAGGATGACCTTGTTGCCGGTGCCCGAGGCGAACGCTAGGTGGAGGTCTTCCACCTTCAGGGTGCCCACGCACAGCGCGTTGACCAGCGGGTTACCGGCGTAGGCGGCGTCGAAGACGGTCTCGCCGCCGATGTTCGGAAGACCCAGGCAGTTGCCGTAGCCGCCGATGCCGTGGACCACGCCCGGCAGGACGCGCTTGGTGTCCTCCGCGTCGAGCGGGCCGAAGCGGAGTTGGTCCATCACGGCGATCGGGCGGGCACCCATGGCCATGATGTCGCGGACGATACCGCCCACACCGGTCGCCGCACCCTGGTAGGGCTCGACAAACGACGGGTGGTTGTGGCTTTCCACGCGGAACGTCACGGCGTCACCGCCGCCGATGTCCACCACGCCGGCGTTCTCGCCGATGCCGGCGAGAATCTTCTTCTCCATCTCCTCGGTCATGGTCTGACCGAAGTAGCGCAGGTGGGTCTTGGAGGACTTGTAGGAGCAGTGCTCCGACCACATCACGGAGTACAAGGTGAGCTCCGCGTCGGTCGGGCGGCGGCCGAGGATGGCCTTGATCTTTTCGTACTCGTCGTCCTTCAGGCCCAGCTCGGCGTACGGCTGGTCGAGGTTCGGAGAGTCGAAGGCGTTTTCAACAGTGTCGTTGTGCACAGTCATCTTGGCGTTACGCTCCGATCTTCGAGATAGCGTCGATGGCGGAAGTGAACAGGCCGAGCCCGTCCGTGGAGGGGCCGGTGAGCGTTTCAATCGCGTGCTCCGGGTGCGGCATCAACCCGACGATGCGACCGCTTTCACTGGTCACGCCGGCGATGCCGTTGATGGAGCCGTTGAAGTTGTCGGTGTAGCGGAAGACCACGCGGCCTTCCTTCTCCAGCGATTCGATGGTCTCCGGCGTGGCTTGGAAGCGGCCCTCGCCGTGCTTGGCCGGAACGTAGATGCGCTCACCCAACTGGCTGGTCCACGCGGTGTCGTGGCTCGCCACCTCGAGGTAGGTGTCCACGCAGTGGAAGTCCAGGTTCTGGTTACGCGTCAGCGCGCCCGGCAGCAGACCGGACTCGGTGAGGATCTGGAACCCGTTGCAGATGCCGAGCACCGGCATCCCCTTCTTCGCTGCCTCGATCACAGCGCCCATCATCGGCGCCTGCGCGGCGATCGCGCCGGATCGCAGGTAGTCGCCGTACGAGAACCCGCCCGGGACGACGACGGCGTCGACGCCGGTCAGATCATCGTCGGCGTGCCACAGCTGCTTCGGCGTGGCACCGGCGAGACGGACGGCACGCAGCGCGTCGACGTCGTCAAGCGTGCCGGGAAAAGTAATGACTCCGATAGTTGCGCTCATCGCACAACCTCGAAGTCCTCGATCACAGTGTTCGTCAGCAGCGTCTCCGCCATGCGGTGCAGCTCGGCGTCGGTGACGGTGTCGTCCACCTCGATCTCAAAACGCTTGCCTTGGCGGACGTCACTCACCCCCTCGACACCAATGCGGCCCAGTGCCCGCAGCACCGCCTGACCCTGCGGATCAAGAATTTCGGCCTTGGGCATGACGTTAACGACGACTCGTGCCATGAGAATCCTTCACAAATTGGGAGGTGGAACGACCTTTGCGGTACGCGCGTCAGTATATCGAACACCCCGACACGGCCCGAAACCCTTGTTGACCGGCCGAAAGTAAACGACGGGTGAATTTTCGGCAAAACATCGCTTCTCAACGAGCACGTGCCTGTAACTAGCGTTAACTTATCCGGGCTTCAGTAATTCCTTTAACTTTTCCAAGAGGTTTCTCATGCGTCACCCACGCAAGGCGCTGAGCGCGTCCTTCATCGTCGCGCTCGCTGCCGGCACCGTCACCGTCGCCGCTCCGACCGCATCCGCAGCTCCGGACAACTCCAACGTTGTCATCAACGAGGTGTACGGCGGCGGTGGTAACTCGGGTGCCGAGTTCACTCACGACTTCGTCGAGCTGTACAACCCGACTGACCAGGACATTGACATCACCGGCTGGACGCTGGACCAACAGTCGTCTGGTGGAAACTCCGGAGGGAAGGTCTCCCTGGAGGGCATCGTCCCCGCTGGCGGATACTTCCTCATCCAGGGTGCCGCAGGCACGAGCGGCGCTGGCGAAGCACTCCCCACTCCCGACCAGGAGGCAGGCTTCAACTTCAGCGCTTCGAAGGCAATTGCCGTTCTCGCGGATGCCAATGGCGAGGTAGACCGCGTCGGTTGGGGCAGCGCCGTAAAGCCGGAGGGTACAGCAGCCTCCGGCACCGCAAACGGGACGTCCGTCCAGCGCAACGAGGTCGGTGTCGACACCGACAACAACGCGGATGACTTCATCGTCGCCGCTCCGACGCCACAGAACTCGGGCAATGCAGGTGAGGATCCCGTTGACCCCGCTCCGGAGGATCCGGCAGATCCGACGCCTCAGCCTGAGCAGCCGCAGCCTAGTGAGGTCACCCCGATCGCCGAGATCCAGGGCACTGGCGACACCTCCCCGCTGGACGGCCAGACCGTCACCACCGAGGGTGTCGTCACCGCCGTGTACGACGAGGGCGGCAAGAACGGTTTCTTCCTCCAGACCGCCGGCACCGGCGAGGCCAAAAACCCGGGTGACGCCTCCGACGGCATCTTCGTCTATATGGGCGGCAACCAGAACTTCCCGAAGACCGGCGATTCCGTCCAGGTCACCGGTAGCGTCAGCGAGTACTACAGCCAGACGCAGATCACGATGTCGTCGTTAAGCACGCTCGACGAAGCGCTGGAAGCACCGAAGGCTGTGGAGATTGACACGCTTCCGCTTGGCGACGGCGCCCGCGAGCCGTACGAGGGCATGCTCGTGCGTCCGACTGGCGCGTACACGGTGACCAACAACTACGAGCTCAACACCACCGGCAACCTGGGTCTCGCGCCGGGGACCAAGGCATTCCGCAACCCGACCGACGTGATCCTCCCGGACAAGGCCAAGGTTGCCGAGATCAACGCGCAGCAGGCTGCAGAGATTGTCTACCTCGACGACGGCCGCACCCGCGACTACTTCAAGTCTGACACAAACACCCCGCTGCCGTACCTTGTCACCTCCGACAACGGTGTGAAGTCCATCCGCACTGGCGATCAGGTGGACTTCCAGACCGACGTCGTCGTTGACTACTCGTGGGACCAGTGGCGCTTCCAGCCGCTGCAGCCGATCACCGGCAAGAACGCCGCCGAGGAGCTCCCGATCACGTGGGAGGATTCGCGCGCGACGTCCTACGACGTGCCGGACACCGTCGAAGGCGACAACACCATCGGCTTCTTCAACGTGCTGAACTACTTCACCTCCCTGGGCAAGGACGAGTCGGGCTGCAAAGCGTACTCCGACAAGGAGGGCACCCCGGTCGGCACCAACCGCTGCAACGTCCGCGGCGCGTACTCCCAGGACGCGTTTAACGATCAGCAGGCGAAGATCGTCACCGCGATCAACAAGCTCGACGCGCACGTGCTCGGCCTTTCCGAGATTGAAAACGGTGCCCGCGTCACTGGCGATGTCGCGCAGCGTGACAACGCCTTGTCCAACCTCGTAAACGAGCTAAACAAGGCCGCCGGCGAGAACAAGTGGGACTACGTGAAGTCCCCGTCCGCACTCGGCACCGCGGAGGACTTCATCCGCGTCGGCTTCATCTACCAGCCGGCCGAGGTCGAGCCGGTCGGCGAGTCCCGCATCTTCGACGACCCGGCCTTCACCCGCATGGCACGCCAGCCGCTGGCGCAGGAGTTCAACACGGTCAAGCGTGACGACGACGACAACTTCGTCGCCGTGGTCAACCACTTCAAGTCCAAGGGCTCGGTGGCCAATGGCGACGAAGCCACCGGCGACGGCCAGGGCAACAACGCCAACGTCCGCGTTGCGCAGGCGCAGGCGCTGCTCGACCACATGAACAAGCAGGACGATTGGCAGGAACTGCCAACCTTCCTCGTCGGTGACTTCAACTCCTACACCATGGAAAACGCGCTGAACACGCTGCGCGGTGGCGGCTACTCGCTGGTCCACCACGAGAAGGACTTCCCGCAGGAGTCCTACCAGTTCGACGGCCAGCTCGGCTCCCTGGACCACGTCTTCGCCAACGAGGCGGCCAACGCGCTCGTGCAGGACTCCGCGGTGTGGAACATCAACGGCGACGAGTCTGTCTCGTTCGAGTACTCCCGCCGCAACTACAACACGCAGGACTTCTTCGGCGACGGCGACGACCCGCTCTACGGCTACGGCAACCCGTTCCGCTCCTCCGACCACGACCCGGTGAAGGTCGGCTTCGACAAGAAGCGCGAGGAAAAGATTACCGATTCGCAGGACCCCGCGGCTGGAGACGCCATCACCGTGTACGAGGGCGATCAGCTCCCCGACGCGAAGACTGCTATCAAGGATGCGGATAAGCTCCCGCAGGACACCAAGTTCGAGTGGGTCACCCCGGACGACACGAACACCGTCGGCAACGGCCAAAAGGGCCAGGTAAAGGTCACCTACTCCGATGGCAGCACGGATATCGTCGATGTCGTAGTCAACGTGAAACCGAAGGCACAGTACATCGTCAAGGCGGAGGTCAACGACCAGGGTGAGCTCATTGTCACCTTCGACAACGGTAAGACCGAGAACCTCGGCGTAGTCAAGGGTGACAAGGGCGAGACCGGCACCCAGGGCCCAAAGGGTGACACCGGCACCCAGGGCCCAAAGGGTGACACCGGCGCTCAGGGCCCGAAGGGTGACAAGGGCGACACCGGCGCCCAGGGCCCCAAGGGGGACAAGGGCGAGACCGGCGACCGAGGTCCGAAGGGGGACAAGGGTGACACCGGCGACCGAGGTCCGAAGGGTGACAAGGGCGAGACCGGCGCCCAGGGCCCCAAGGGGGACAAGGGCGAGACCGGCGCCCAGGGCCCCAAGGGCGACAAGGGTGACACCGGCGCTCAAGGCCCGAAGGGCGAGACCGGCGCCCAGGGCCCCAAGGGCGACAAGGGCGAGACCGGCGCTCAAGGCCCGAAGGGTGACACCGGCGCTGCTGGCAAGGACGGCGCAAAGGGCGACAAGGGTGACAAGGGCGAGACCGGCGCTCAAGGCCCGAAGGGTGACACCGGCGCCCAGGGCCCGAAGGGTGAGACCGGCGCTGCCGGCAAGAACGGCGAGGACGGCGCAAAGGGCGAGCAGGGTGAGCCTGGTACCGACGGCCAGAACGGCCGGGACGGCAAGAACGGCACCGACGGCCGCGGCATCGCAGAGGCCACGGTCAACGAGGACGGCGAGCTCGTTATCACCTTCACGGACGGTGCGCCCCAGAACCTTGGCCGCGTTACCGGTGCCGACGGCAAGGACGGCGCTAACGCTCCGGCCGGCGAGAGCTCCAGCGTGAGCGACCGCTGCCTGCCGTCCGTGGGCGTCATGGCCCTGCCGCTGTTGGCGCTGGTCCCGGTGGGCCTGGCCGCCACCATGGACATCCCGGCGCTGGCTCCGGTGAAGGAGCAGTTGAACAGGGTCGGCGCTCAGCTGCCGATCTCTCCGGAAATGCAGCAGGCAGCCGGCGCTGTCGCTGGCACGGCCCTGGCCGTCGCTGCGATCGCGACGCTGGCAACGGTGTGCAGCACGGAGGGCAGTTCCTCCAAGTAGTCAGCACCCCAGCTGATCGCAAGCCCCGTCCCGCGCCCCGCGGGGCGGGGCTTCCCGTGTTGAAAACCGTTTCCAATAGTGGTTCAATTTTTCTTATGCGGAATCGTTTTCAGTACAGGGTTGCAGTTGTGGTGGCGGCGGTGGCCGTAGGGGCGTCGATAAGCAGTTGCTCCTCTGAAACCTCGGAGGGCCCGGAGATCATCGCAACCACCGACGTATGGGCGGACGTGGCCGCGGCGGTCACGGGCGGCGAGGTTGAGGCGATCATCACCGGCGACGCCGTGGACCCCCACCACTACGAAGCGACCGCGAAGGACCTCGCACGCATCAAGAGCGCAGGCACCGTCGTGGCCAACGGCGGCGGCTACGACGCCGCGCTCTACACCGCCGCCGAGCAGGACCGGGTCATCTTCGCAATCCCGCCTATCGACGCTAAAGAGACCCACGACCACAGCCACGCACACGAGGAGCCGGGCTCCCCCGACGACATCGAGCACGCGTGGTTCTCCCCGGCGAAGATCCGCGAGGTCGCGGACGCGGTGGCGGAGAAGACGGGTGGGGATGCCGGAGACGTCGAGAGGCGGGTTAGCGACATCGAGGCCAAGCTGCAGAGCTTGCCGGACCTGCGTATCGGCATGACGGAGCCGATCGCGGCTGGCCTGGTGTGGGGCACGGAGCTGCACGACGCCACGCCGGAGGAGTACGCCAAGGCGAGCCTGAACCACCAGGAACCGTCGGCGGCTGCGGTGGCCGCGTTCCTCGACCAGATTGAACGCGGCGAGCTGGACGTGCTGTTTGTGAACCCGCAGAGCACCAACAGCGCCACCCAGCGCTTGGCGGATGCGGCAACGGCGAATAATGTTCCGGTAGTTGAAATCCGTGAGACGCCGCCGTCCGGCCAAGACTTCCTCGACTACCTCGAGCACGTCGTGGACCAGATCGCGGACACCGCGAAACACTAGGTAGGACATGTGATCGCTGAGCTTCGCGACGCCGCCATCGAACCCCTGTGGCGCCACCTGAACCTCGCCGTCGAACCCGGCGAATTCGTCGCAGTGCTCGGCCCCAACGGCGTGGGCAAATCCACGCTGCTCGGAACACTGATGGGCACGCGCAAGCTCACTGCCGGCAACGCTTCTGTCCATGGGCGCATTGGGTTCATCCCGCAGCAGCACATGTTTCCCAAGGACCTGCCCGTGCGCGGGCGCGACCTGGTGTCGCTGGCGATGGGGAAAGGGGCGGCACCGGAGGACGTCGATAGGCAGCTGGCTTCGGTGGGTGCGGAAACCTTTTCCGAGCGGCGCGTCGGCGTGTTGTCCGGCGGGCAGCAGCAGCTCATCCGCCAGGCGCAGGCGTTTGCGCAGGCCCCGGAGCTTTTGCTTTGCGACGAGCCCCTGCTCTCCCTCGACCCGGCCCGTGCCCGCGAGACGGTGGAACGCCTGGCCGCGCATCCGGCCGCGGTGGTGTGCGTGACGCACTCGATAAACCCGGTGCTGGACGTGGTGGACCGCGTCCTCTACATCGGGCCGGAAGGGCACGTGGTTGGACCTGTTTCCGAAGTGATGCGCTCAGAGGTGCTCAGCGAGCTGTACGGCACCCGCGTGGACGTGGTGGAGGTAGACGGACGGATGGTGGTGCTGTGAGCGCATTTCTTGCGGACACGTCCTACCTGCTGGGGCAGGGGTTCGTGCAAACGACCTTGGTGGCCTGCGCGCTGCTCGGCGTGCTCTCGGGTGTGATGGCGCCGCTGATCGTGCTGCGGCAAATGTCGTTTTCGGTGCACGCGACCTCGGAGCTCGCGCTCATGGGCGCGTCCGCCGCGTTGCTGTTCGGCCTGAATGTGGGCTTCGGCGCCGTTGTCGGCGCGATCGTGGCGGCGCTGGTACTGGCCGCGCTGGGGCTGAAGGGGCAACAGGATTCCGCCGTGGGCGTGGCGATGAGCTTCGGCATGGCGCTATCCGTGCTGTTCATCCACCTCTACCCGGGCAACTCGAACCGGGCGCTGTCGCTGCTGACCGGGCAGATTGTGGGGGTGTCGGCCCAGAACGTGGCGCTGCTTGCGGCGACGACCGTGCTGGTGGCCGGCGCGGTTATGGTGTTGTGGCGGCCGCTGCTGTTCGCATCCGCAGACCCTGTCATGGCCGCCGCGTGCGGGGTGCCAGTGCGTGCGATGGCGCTGGTGTTCGCGGTGCTGGTGGGCATCGCCTCGGCCCAATCCGTGCAGATCGTCGGCGCGCTGCTGGTGATGTCGCTGCTGATCACTCCTGGCGCGGCTGCGTCGCAGGTGACGGCGAACCCCCGGCTCGCTGTGGCGCTGTCCGTGGTGTTCGCAGAGGTAGCGGCGGTGGGCGGCATGGTGCTCTCGCTCGCCCCGGGGGTGCCGGTGAGCGTGTTTGTCGCCTTTATCTCGTTCGGAATCTACCTGGTGTGCCGCGTGATTGGCAGGGTGCAGGGTTAGCGGTATCCGCGGTAGTCTGCTGGTTCTGCGCCCTTGCTCACCGCGGCGGCGGCTGCGGCGAGGAAGTCCCGGCGCACCTTCTTCTGCCCCAGCTCGCGGCCGGAAACCGATAGACGGATCGTGTTGCCCTTCTCCGCGCCGCGCTCCGCGGCCTTGATCACGTTGCGGCGCCACCACTTCGCGGCGCCGTAGCCTTCACCCACCGACAAGTTTCGGGCCTGGGAAAACTCCCCGCGTTTGAGACGGTAGATGCCTTTCGTGGACGCTGCGACGGCGAATCCAAACTCGCCCAAGACCTCCAGGGTGCCGTCCGACATGCGCCAGCGCGGCGGGGCGAACATGTCCAGGTCGAACCCGAGCGCAGACATCTGACGCGTCGCACCCTTGAGCCGCAGCCGCGCTTCGTGCGCGCCGAGGTTGGCAAACTCGCTGCGGCGCCCTTGCACCGGCTGGTCGAAGCCGTTGAGCATAAGGGCGCGGTGGCCTATTTGCTCCGTGAGCCAGGAGCGGGTGGCCTCGTCCTGAGCCAGGTGCCACTTCTTGTCGATGTGCGGCGCGACCAACAGAGACACCGGAAGCCCCTCCCTGTCCAGGTCCCGCACCATGCTGGCGACGTCCCCCAACGTCGCGTCGAAGATGGAGGAGATGGAGACAAGCACGCGCCCAGGCATAAGTGGGATTATCGCACACGGAAGCGGTCCGCGTCGGGTGAAATTTTCTCGCGTTGTTCGAACAGGTGTTCTACCTTGGCGGGGCCGTGTCGGACGGGGTTCTACTATGCGTAGCCAAGTGCAATGAAAGGAGGTGCTCCAATGAGCGCAGTACTCGACCAAGCGGTCAACCAAATTGTCGCCGGGCTGCGATCGCTTGCTGACGTCATGCGGGACCCGGACTCCCTCCACCTCGCCTCCACCCACGTGGCCATGGAGCGTCTCCACGCCTGCCTGCCCCTGCTGTCCAACGCGGACGCCGCGTTCGCTTTCCTCTGCGACCGGGACGGCGCCGGCGCCCTCGTCGGCGCGAACCACGCCGTGGAGTATCTGACACGGAGCCTGGGCTTGTCTCGTCGAGAAGCATTTGCGCTCCTGGAGCAAGGCAAGAAGCTCTACGGCGAACCCGAGGTTCCCGAGCCGGAGTCGAGCGCCGACGACGCGGAGCGCGAACGCAAAGAGCAGGAAGCGGAAGCGCGCCGCAAGAAGGCACGCGAGGCGCAGGAGCGGGCGCGCCGAGCTTCCGAGAAAGCCAACGCAGAGAAGAAGCGCATCATCACCGACGCGCTGAAAGACCTCAACGAGCACGCTAATCCCGGCTACCAGGAGATCCTCGCCGAAGCGATGGAGGCGGCCGAGTCCCTCACCGCCGAGGAGCTGCGGAAGTTCGTCCGCGACCTAGTCAAGCGCGGGCGCGACTACGACGGGAAGAAGGATCCCCTCGCCGCGTGGAAGAAGCGGGGCATCTGGCTCGGGGAACCGGACACGGACGGCGGCTCCTACTTCAAGGGCTACCTCGACGCCGCGTCACGGGCGAAGTTGGAGGCCTGCCTCGCCGCCGGCGACCACATGGGGTCCAACATGGAGGGCGAGGACGCCGCAAAGCGGGACAGCCGGCGCAAGCACCAGCGCCGCCTCGACCAGCTCATGAACGTGCTGGACCGTTACGGCGACTCCGCCACTAAATCCCGCAGCGGGGTGGGCACCGTGGTGATCTCGCTGACGCTCGACGACCTTTTGGGGGCGGACGCCTTCACCGAGTTCGCCACCAACACCTCGGTGTCGCTCACCCCGCTCGACATCGTCCGCTTAGGCCTTGCCGGGGACAGCTTCATCCTCCAACTCGACTCGGTCACAGGGGTCCCCCCTTCCCTCGGCCGCACCCGCCTAGCCTCCGTGGAGCAGAAACTTGTGCTGCTGGCCATGCAGGGCGTGTGCGCGTGGAACGGCTGCACCAAGCCGGGCGTCGAGCTTGAGGCCCACCACTTGGATTCCTACCTCAGCGGCGGCCTCACCAGCATCGAAAACCTCGTCTTGCTCTGTCGCGAGCACCACATGTGCAACAACGACAACAAAGATGGTGGCGGAAACAAAGGGCACTTCGGGCGCGACCCTGACAGCGGCGACGTGCTGTATTACCCCGCAAACGGGGACCCGCCCCGGCACTCCAGCACCTATCAGTACCGAAACTCACCTGGTCAGAGGCTTGCAAAGAAAGTGAGGGCGCGGCATGGCGGCAACCCAAAACGCCCGCCCGACCCTGCCCTGTTCGACCCAGGCGGTTAAACCGCCCCGGCCTTCACCAGCGTCCACGCGTACTCGAACGCCGTCTGCTTCCACTTGGCGTAGCGGCCGGACACGCCGCCGTGCCCGGCAGACATCTCCGTCTTCAGCAGAATCTCGCCCCCGGTGCCCACCTCGCGCAACTTCGCCACCCACTTGGCCGGCTCCACATACAGCACGCGGGTGTCGTTCAGGCTGGTCACCGCGAGGATATCCGGGTAGACCTGCGCCGTAACGTTCTCGTACGGGGCGTAGGTGGCCATGTAGTCGTACACCTCAGGGTCATGGAACGGGTCGCCCCACTCCTCCCACTCACCCACCGTGAGCGGCAGCTCCGGCTTCAGAACGGAGGTCAACGGGTCCACGAACGGCACGATCGCAAGAATGCCAGCGAACTTCTCCGGCGCCATGTTCGCAACCGCGCCCATGAGCAGGCCACCGGCGGAGCCGCCCTCGGCGACCAACTGCGCGTGGGTAGTCAGGCCCAACTCCACGATGCGGTCCGCACACGCGATGAAGTCCGTGAACGTGTTTGCCTTGTGCAGCATCTTGCCGTTGTCGTACCACGCTCGGCCCATCTCGCCGCCGCCGCGGACGTGGGCGCACGCCCAAATCATGCCACGGT
>ERZ1029854.299-NODE-299-length-22297-cov-66.612265_pt1 | contig 22297 bp, 24 predicted proteins | sample MGYA00519239_ERZ1029854 | MGnify/ENA primary metagenome ERZ1029854 (study PRJEB33666, sample SAMEA4610917) | skin metagenome | biome: Human-associated habitat; feature: Malodor aspect; material: skin | place: Philippines | collected 2015-08 ... | reverse complement strand
TTTTTCGTATTTTGATCGGCAAATTACGAAACGAGGTCAAAACTACGAAACGAGCGCGCTACAGACGTGTCACAGGTCATAAAAAGGCGCGCCCCTTGCGTGTCACCGTGACGTAGCATCCCGGCCGTGTCACATAGCTACAACCCCTGCAGCGTGCCCTCAATGAGGACGGTCTATGTCGTAGACATGTGCCTGCAATGCGTGTCTGTGTCTCTCTCTTAAAAGGTTTGGGTCGAAATGCCGCAAAATTACGAAACACCGCCGAAATGTGACGTGTCTATGCAGGTCACAGCGTTATCGCGTGTTTCGTAGTTTTGTTCTTTTCGTTTGCGGAAATCACGAAACCGCAGGTAGAGCGTTTCGTAATTTTTTCGTATTTTGATCGGCAAATTACGAAACGAGGTCAAAACTACGAAACGAGCACACTATAGACGTGTCACAGGTCACAAAAAGGCGCGCCCCTTGCGTGTCACCATGCCGCCACACAACAGCTGCCCCACCACAACACCCCAGCCGTGCCACGTGGCGTGTAGAAACGTGCTCGGTTCGATTCGTAAAGATTAGGTCGCAGGCTATTGTGCGCGACGCATAAGTTCCGTACGATGGCCCCCAGACCGTATGTGGCGTTTTAATTCGTTTTTGGTTTAGCCAGCCGCATACGGGGGATAACCCCGAGGATAATTCATAAAGAGACAGCCTCTCGACCGTGATAGGCGCGGTTCCTCCGACGAGATAGACCGGTCGGCAACGGCATTGCCAACCACAAAAGCGGTCAGGTAGGGAGTAAGCGCTCCCGTAAAGCGATGGGACGGCAGACCACCGTTCTAGCGAGTTGAGCACGGCACTCCAAGCCGCCTGAATAGCAAGCCGGTAAAGCACCCCGCTCCGGGACAGATCAATCTGCCCAGGAGCGTTTTTCTATGTCCGAAAAGGACACGACTACCGCCGTCGCGCCACGCTTTTACACGCTGCAGGAACTCGCCGATCTCGGCGTCGGCTCCGAGTCCACGTTGCGAAAAGCTATTAAAGAGGGCCGTCTTTCATTCCACCGTTTCGGCACCGCCTATCGGATTCGCCAAGACGATCTCGACGCCTACCTCGCGGCCGCACGCCGCCCTGCCCCGCAGCTATTCGACGGCTTCGTCGATGCCGTCGTGAATGCAGCGCCCCAACTGACAGATGAGCAGCGCCAGCAGCTCGTCACGGTGCTGGGCGGTGTGAAGCACTAATGCGGACAAACCCGCCTACGACGAGATCCCGCCGCTTAGCTCAGCTAGTCAGGCTGGGTCTTGAACTGAGTGCGAGGGCTGATGGGTGATGGCCGTGCTACTACACACGCGCGCTCCACCGTCGTGCCCCGAGTCCAAATAAACAGTTCATTCAACCAAGGAGAACAAACCATGTCTTTCAGAGACGATTACGCAGCAGCGCTGCGCGATGAGCAGCAAGCAAAAGATACCGTGAACGAGGCGCGCCGTGCACACAAAGCGACAAAGGAGCGCCTTGCGCAGTTGCGCAAGTATGCCGAAGAGTTCGAGGTGAATCTCGACGGTGACAAGTCCGCCAGCACCGAAGGGGACGGTGACAAGTCCGCCAGCACCGAAGGGGACAGCGATACACCTGAGAACGGTGACGGCGACACGCCTGAGAGCACCGAGGGCAGTAAGCCGAAGCGGCATCTAGAAGTTGTACCCGACTAACCCTTTAGCCGTACACGCAATCACCTCATGTGTGTACGGCCACGCGGCGTGACGACGTACAGCCGTCACGTTTGATGTCGCCACACACCCCGCTCGCAAGGGCGGGGTTTTCGCGTGTGTGCGGGTGGCTGCGGCACCGCTACACGTGACACTGTCACGATGCTTGCGCCGGTATCGGCGACGGGGCATATACACGTCTGCCCCGTCGCCTGGATCATCCGCCACATGGCTGGCGGTATGTCGCGCTGCTGTTATGCGCGGTTCTGGCCGGCATAGTCTTGTGTGGACTTGAAATATGCCGAAGACGGGGCCGTGGGTGCAGCAAAGACAGCAGCGTGGACAGAGCAGATTTCAGCAACAGTCATGTTGCTGAAGTTGTGACCGCGACGGCAGATGATATGCGGCGGACGCCGCATAATGGACGCGTCGTGAGATACGCCAATATCCATCTCGGCAGGCTTGCCGTGATGGAGCGTTTCGTGATGACCCAAACACGACACATCGATGCTAGCATATCCGAATACATATCGACGGGATATATCGGATTGCCAGCAGTGTCGTGATGCAGAGCATGGGTCATCACACAAGGTGCAGCGCCAGCTGCACTATTGGGCACCTTGACCGGAGCGCAGCGGAGGGAAAGGTAGACCCAGCCAGACCGAGCGAGCGAGGTCTGAGTCTGGGGCTATGAGGGGCGGCGCGCCAGCGCCGGGCAGCGGGTTATGCGAGCGCCAGCGAGCAGTAATACCCGGTGCAGTGCCTCGGCTATGCCGAGCGCCGGAGCGCAGCGGAGGCGTCGCACCCCCTTATGCCCTTTTCCCCTTCTACCCCTATAACGACAAACATATAGGGGTTTTGACACAGAAGGGGGCTGCGACCTGCGTGTTTCGGGTCTTTACGTGGTCTTCGACCCTTACCCGAAACGGCCCGTTGATGCGCGAAGCGCACATGGTGCCTATGCAAAACCTGCAGGTCGCCACGCTGTGCGCACCACGTGTGGCGTCAGCCACTGTATGTCGGTCTTAAAGTAAGGGCCGATGACGGGTGGAAACGCCGCTTGCGGCGTCTTCCCGCGTCATCGAGACACCTGCAGCGAGCTTGCGAGCGCAAGGTGTCTAACCGAACGGCAAGACCGACATCGTCTAAGTGGTGCGCACAGCCACACCCTGCACCGTGACACCGCCGTCAGGCGGTCATTGCAGGGTGGTGAAAATCCCGCAGCGAGCTATCCGCCGCAAGGCGGTGTTGATGCTGCTGCGGGGGTTGAGACACGGGCCTGAAGTAACACACTCCATATCGGCCCGTACAACAAGCACACTATCGGTGCAGACGTATCACGCTCGCGGCGGACATATGCGCGACAGCGCATGTGAGATACACCGCCAGCGACGTGTGTTTCGCAGCGCCCGCGCTGCAGCAGATCCAGCGGCAGCTGCTGACACAAATTCATAGCGCCGCGACTCGATTGGTTCATCTTTGTGGCAGCGGCTGTACGGCCCTGTGGCGGCCGTAGACGCCTCGGATGGACGGAGTGCGCGTGCAGAAGAACAGTTTCGAGACGTCGCTGTTCGTCGTGTATCCGCCGAAGTCGATGTGCAAGGAGATCCCCGACTACTACACCAGTGAGGTGGACGGGCGCGAAGTGAAACGTCCGCGCTATGTCGCCCGCGACTACGAAGAAGCAAAGAAGTACCCCGAAGAGTCAATGCGTTGGCTCGCCGAGAACTTCATTCCCGGCGGTATCGACGCAGTCGCCGGCGGGAACATGAACTTCGACGAATCGACGCCACACATCCAGTTTCAGGCGGACACCCTCTCCCCTCATCCGGACAAGCCCGGTACGCTGCGTTGCCGCCCTGGCATCGCGTACAACACAGACCCCACGGTGCGGTACACATCCGGCCCGAAGAAGGGCAAGCAGATATCGGGCCAACAGAAGTTCATCGATGCACAGCGAGGGCTTCGTGAACACATGCACTCGTTGGGTTATCCGGTCGAGCTGGAAGTCTCTGAACGACACGACGAGTCGCTGAACCTCGACCGCTACACCGAGCAGCAAGATCGGGAGCGTGATCTCGCGAACCGAGAGAACGAAGTGGAACTCAAGCACCGTTCGGTACAGCGAGACATGGACGCGACTGAGCGTGACCGCGAGCAGGCGGCAGAAGAACTTGAACAGGCCCAAGAAGCCAACGAGAAAGCGCAAAGTGTGCTGCAGCACGCCGAAGAACAGGCCCGCGCTGTTGCTGAGCGCGTACTTCGTGAATCACGCGAGAAAGCCGAGCAGGACGCCGAACAGACCATGGGCCTTGCCGAAGCGCAAGCAGACGAGCTGCTCGAACGAGCCGAAGAGACTGCACGGGCCAAGGCGAGCGCGATTACAGCCACGGCCCGCAGCGAAGCGGAGTCGATAACTCGCAAGGCCGACGAGGCCCATAAGCAGGCTGAGCGCGACGCCGAGACGATCCGCAGTGAAGCACGAGGTAAGGCTGCAAGCATCCGCGACGAGGCCACGCGCGACGCTACATCGATGCGTGAGGACGCCCGCGAGGACGCTGATCAGATCCGCCGCAACGCGCACGCGGATGCCGAAGATGAAGCCGCCATCATCATCGAAGAAGCGGTGAAGTCAGGACAGCAGTTGGAGTATCTGGACAAGAAGTTCCTGGTGCAAGAACTGCACGGCAGCCCGGAGTTGCTTGAGCGCTTTACGCAGTTCAAGGAGTCGCAGACCTCAAGCAAGCACAGTGACGCGCGCCGACGTGCACAGGAGCGTATCGAGAAGCGCCGCCGCCATCAGCAACAGCAGCGTGACCGTGATGGCGTTGATTAGTTGTAGCACTGCTCTCCCCCGCCCTGTACGGCCCTGTAGCGGCCTAGCAGGGTGTCGCCAGGGTCAGTGTCCAGAGATAGCGCTAAAACCGCTCTAATTCAGCGAGAATCGAAGAAATCTGGGCCACGCTGAGCGGAGTGTCACTACGTTGTGCAGCGAATTGGCCTGTTGAGTGGCGGAGATATTGCGCAGCACGTCGGCCGGGACAATGGCGCGTGTGCTGCGCAGAAAAGACGTCCGCAGAAGGGCCGGCAGAATGACGGTGTCATTCTGTTGCGCAGTAAAGGTGTCAATAGGATGACAAACCACTTCACTGCCCAATTCACATGTCATTAAAGTGACAGGGCATTTGATTGCGCAGTAAACGTGTCGATGAAATGGGTGCCCAATACACAGTGCAACCTACGTGTTAATGAAATGTCGCGTCCACTACATAGTGCAGTGAATTGCGCAGCAGAAACGCCAGTAAAAGCACCGCTGCACTGCACTGTAAAACAGCACGGGTGATGTGCAACAAAGCGGCGTGTGAAATACACCGTGAAATGTCAGTGCACCTAGAGCTGCACCACCGCTATTCCCCTACGACGTCCGAACGGCGCCTTGGTGCTGTTGCAAACTTCAGGCGGAGAGCCGTGACGACCCAGTCTTCATCCTCTGATGCTCGCTGCGGGTCGGCGTTCTCAGGCAGCCTCGAACACCCGGCTGACGATCACCGCATCCGGGTTCGGTTGCTCGTAGGCAAACATCGCGCCCTGGCCTTTCCGTAATGAGTGCATCGCTTCCATCCCTTTCAACGTCCGGTACGCCGAGGTCTGGTTTTTGAACGCCCCCTTCGGTCCGAGGATCCGTTTCAGCCGCCCATGATCTCCTTCAATGACGTTATTGAGGTATTTCACCTGCCGGTGTTCCACGGTCTGCGGGCAGATTCCCTCTGACTTCAACTCGGCGATTGCCCTGGCCAGGGAGGGTGCTTTATCGGTGTTGATCACCCGCGGGAACCCGGTTATCGTGTTCGACCTCAGGGTCTTGGCCAGGAAACGCTTCGCTGCGGCGACATTACGCTTTGGGGACAGGCAAAAATCCAGGGTATGCCCACCCGCGGTGATGGCCCGATAGAGGTAGCACCACTTTCCCCCGACCCGGATATAGGTCTCGTCCACCCGCCAGGACCGGGCCTGCCAATCCGGGACTTGTCGGTACCACCGGGTCTGCTTGTCCAGCTCAGGAGCATATTTCTGGACCCAGCGGTAGATGGTGCTGTGATCGACCGGTACGCCGCGTTCGGTCATCATTTCTTCCAGATCGCGGTAGCTGAGCCCGTAGCGGCAGTACCACCGGACCGCCCACAGGATGATTTCACGGGGGAAATGACGACCGGAGAAGATGCCCATGGCTGTGATTATTTCACGCAGGTCTTCCTGTCGCCCGAACTTTGCAACAGCACCAGCGGAAACGGGGTTCTCGCGGGCCACGGTCGCACGTCACGTCGCCGCCCTTAAAGGGGCGAGTGAATGGCCCGAGCTGTAGGGGTCTCACACCGTAAGCAATATACGGTTCCCCTGCCCCCCCGGGCAGTGAAGAATGAGAGAACCCGGGTGAAGCAAGGTTCTCAGATAGCGGAAGACCCCGGGGAGCAGGGGGGATTGCTCGACCCAGGGCCTTCGGACGCCTGCGGAGCAGGAACCCACCCCAGCGTCATCACGAAACTATCATTTGTACAAGCAGTGTGCAGGTCTTACGCGTTAGGGATGACTACTACGTCAGTCAATTTGTCGATTTTGCTGATGAGCTCTTCCTCAATTTTGTAGATCTGGCGGTATCTTTTTGCGAGAGCCTTTTGGCGGTCCAGGAGGTGTGCCCAATTGGATTACAAGTACCTACACACTTGATCGGTGCTGCACGTTTCAGGGTCCGGGTGTGCGGCGTCCTGTCTGAGGTCCGCGATAGTGTCGCGTAGCACGGAGAGCTGCGCGATCTGCTGCTCGATCTCAGCGAGGCGCACGTCAAGCAGGTCGCGCACGTGCTCGCAGGGCGCCTGGCCGCCGTCGCGGATGTCGAGGATCTGGCGGATCTGGGCGAGGGTCAGCCCGGCGGCCTGACCCCGGTGGATGAACCCGACCCGACCCACGGCATCCTCGGCGTAGTCCCGATAGCCGGAGGCCAATCGCTCGGCCGGAGGGAGCAGCCCCGACTCCTCGTAGAACCGCAGGGTCTTGGTCGTGGTTCCGGTTGCTTCCGCAAGCTGTCCGATCCTCATGTTCGCCGATTCCCCTTCCAATGGCCACCACACTTGACCTTCCATTGTACTGGAAGGTTCACAATGGTTCCATAGGAACTTTTGAACCACAGGGAAGAGACATCTGGAATGACAAACGAAAAGTTCGATCTGGCGATTATTGGTTCCGGCGGCGGAGCGTTTGCGGCCGCGATCCGGGCCACCGGGCTGGGCAAGCGCGTCGTGATGGTGGAGCGCGGCACCGTGGGCGGGACATGCGTGAACACGGGCTGCGTCCCGTCGAAGGCGCTCCTGGCTGCCGCGGAGGCCCGCCACGTGGCGTTGGATTCGGCCCGCTTCCCTGGGGTGGCGGCCTCGGCGGGCCCGGTGGACATGCCGGCCCTGATTCAGGGCAAGGCCGCGCTGGTTGAAAGCATGCGCACGGAGAAGTACGTCGATCTGGCCGCGGACTACGGGTGGACGATGATCTCGGGGGACGCGTCGTTCACCGGAACCCAGGACGCACCGCTGCTCCGGGTGATCTCCCCGGATGGTGCAGTGAGAACGATCGAGGCGGGGCACTACCTCGTGGCCACTGGCTCCGCACCCTACGTGCCCCCCGTTCCCGGACTGGCCGAGGCCGGGTACCTGACCTCGACGACGGCAATGGAACTGGACGAGGTGCCCGAATCAATGCTGATCCTGGGCGGAGGCTATGTTGCCCTGGAGATGGCACAGCTTTTCTCACGGCTTGGCTCCCGGGTGACCATGCTGGTCCGTTCCCGGTTGGCCTCGCAGGAGGAACCGGAGGCATCCAAGGCGTTGGCGGGGGTGTTCGCCGACGAGGGGATCCGAGTGGTCCGGCGGGCCATGGCCGACTCCGTGGCCTCCGGCCCGGACGGGGTCTCGGTGACGGCAAACGTGGCCGGGGGCGAGGAGGTGTTCCGCGCTTCCCACATCCTCGTGGCACTGGGCCGCCGCCCGGTGACCGAGGGACTGGACCTTGACGCCGTCGGGGTGAAGACCGGCGCATCCGGCGAGATCGTGGTCGATTCCCGCCTGGCCACGTCCAACCCGCGGGTTTGGGCCGCCGGGGACGCGACGGGCCATCGGGAGTTCGTTTACGTCGCAGCGGCCCACGGCGCCCTGGCCGTGGACAATGCGTTCACCGATGCCCTGGCCGAGGTCGACTACCGGCACCTGCCCCGGGTCACCTTCACCAGTCCCGCCATTGGGGCGGTCGGGATGACGGAAAAGGAAGCTGTCGCCGCCGGGATCAGCTGCGAGTGCCGGGTCCTCCCCCTGGAGTACGTGCCGCGAGCCGTGGTCAACCGCGACACCCGCGGCTTCATCAAGGTTGTCGCGGACCGCGACACCGGACGGATCCTGGGCCTCTCCGCGGTGGCCAAGGACGCCGGGGAGATCGCCGCCGCCGGCGTCTACATCCTCGAAGCGGGCATGACCACCGCACAGGTCGCCGCCTCCTGGAGCCCCTACCTGACGATGGCCGAGGGCATCAGGATCGCCGCCAAGGCCTTCAACACCGACGTCTCCAAGCTCTCCTGCTGCGCCTGAGTGCAGCCCCCACTACCGAAGCAAAGGAATGCCATGACCGCCACCGACCAGGCCCTCACCTATCTGTTGTCCCCCGCGCGCTCCGGAATAGACCCGGAATTGTTCGTGCCGCTGCTGCGGCTCCTGGCCGAGGGCGAGCCCGTCACGGTCGCCGAACTGGCCACCGCCAGTGGCCGGAGCGAAGACACGGTCCGGCAGGGACTGGCCGCCGTCCCGGACACCGAGTACGACGACGAGGGCCGCATCATCGGCCTGGCCCTGACGATGCGGCCCACCCCGCATCGCTTCACCCTGGCCGGGGAACAGCTCTACACCTGGTGCGCCCTGGACACCCTCTTCTTCCCGGCCCTGATCGGGAAGGCCGCAACCATTGAGTCGACCTCCCCGGGTAGCGGGACCGTCATCCGGGTGATGACGGGCGCGGACGGCACGGTGACCTCCGTGCAGCCGGCCACCGCCGTCGTGTCCATCATCAGCCACCCGGGCACGGGGCCGGTGCGGTCATCGTTCTGCAACCAGGTCCACTACTTCGCCTCCCGCGAGGACGCCCAGCCGTGGTTGGATTCCCATCCCGACGGCGAAGTCCTGGACATCGAGGCGGCACACCGGGCCGGTGCCGCCATGGCCTCCGCCCTCCTCGCCGCGGCCGCCACGCGGGCCCCCGCGGCGCAGGACTCCTGCTGCTGAGCTTTAAAAGGACATGACATGACCCAGCACCCAGAACAGCCAGACACCGGCCATCAACCCGTCCGGCAGACCGGTCGCCCCGGGCGATACCACACACTGGCCGCAGGAATCGGCATAGCAGCGGCCATGATCCTGTGCTGCGCAGGACCCATCCTCATCGCCGCCGGAGCCCTCGGCGCGATCGCCGGATTCTTCTCAAATCCCCTCGTGTTACTCGCGGCCGCCACGGTGCTCCTGGCCGGGATCATCGCCGTCACCAGGCAGCGAAAACGCCACAGGACCGACGACTGCTGCCCTCCCGCATCCCCCGAGCACCACCGCACCGACCACGGCACCGCCTGAGTCCCCATCCCCATTCCTGGAAGGAACCACCAGACACCATGACATACCCGAGATCCCGCCGTTCTCTGTCCGTTCCCCGGCCCAGGCACCTCGCCTCCGCCCTGTTTCTGACAGCGGTCATGGCACTGACAACCGCCTGCGCCAGCTCACCGAGCGGCCCGTCGGCCGCGCCAGGCGGTTCGTCGCCCGACGCGGCCGGTGCCGTTGCTGTTACGGTCTCCGACATTGACGGCACTACCCGGACCATCCCGGACGGTAAGCCCTCAGCACTGTTCTTCTTCTCTGCCGGATGCGGTGAGTGTGTGGAAGGGGCCGATTCCCTGAACAAGGCCTCCACGGCCCTGGGAAGCTCGGCCGACTACCTCCTGGTGGACGTGGACCCCCGAGAACCGAAGGAGACCATCAACGGATTCCGCGATTACATCAAGGCCCCTGAGCTCCCTGCCGTCATCGACACCGGGGCCACACTGACCACCCGGTACAAGGTCACCTCCATGAGCACCCTGGTGGTGGTCGACGCGAAGGGTGACGTTACCTTCCGGGCCACCGACCCGTCTGCGGAAAAGATCCAAGAAGAACTCACCAAGGCCGGTGCCCAATGACAGCCCTGCTTGCCCTGGCCTTCGCCGCTGGAATGATTGCCCCGGTCAATCCCTGCGGTTTCGCCCTCCTGCCCGCCTGGATAGCCCAGACCATCGGGGACGCCCGGACGCGCCCGCTCGCGCTGCGTCTGGCCCACGGGCTCCGGGCCGGGCTCGCGCTCAGCCTCGGCTTCGCCGGGACCCTGGCAGCCTTCGGGCTGATCGTCAGCGCGGGCGCCAGGACCCTGATCAGCGCAGCGCCCTGGCTGGGAATGGCCACCGGGGTGATCCTTCTCCTGCTGGGCCTGGCCATGCTCACCGGACTCACACCACGGCTCCGTCTGCCGGCCTGGGCCACGAAACCCCGCACACAAGAAGCCGCAGGGGCAGGGCACAAAACCGGGCGCATGGTGGCCTTCGGGGTCGGATACGCCGCAGCATCCCTCGGCTGCACCCTCGGGGTGCTCCTGGCCGTGATCGCCCAAGCCCAGGCCGTCGCCAGCTACGCCGGGCTGCTCGCGGTCTTCGCCGCCTACGCCGCAGGCTCGGCCACTGTCCTGATGCTCGTTTCGGCAGGCACGGCCATCGCCGGGGCCGCCCTCGGGCGAAGAATCACCGGCCTGGCCAAGCACAGCAACCGCATCGCCGCCTTCATCCTCACCATAACCGGCGCCTACCTCAGCTGGTATTGGTATCCCGCCGCCACCGGCGGAACCGCACAGGCCAACAGCCTCGCCGTATGGTCAGCCGCCGCCAGCGCCTGGATCAGCGACAACAGCACCCTGATCGCAGCCCTCGCCGCAGCCGTGGTGCTCGCATCGGCATTGGCCGCCCTCAACCGGCGCAGGAGACTGCGCATTAGACAGGGAACGCCGCCCACAGGCGAGGGCCCCGGGCAAAGCGGGGAACCCGACTGCTGCGCACCAACTCCGGACAACAACTCGACCGAGGACCGGCCAGGCACGATCCCGTAGCTGGCCGAGGACTCCCAAAAAGCAAGGGGGAGAGGGAACCGTGCCCCATCTTCTGGCAAACGAGGCGCCCGCCTATCAGGACAGGTTGGTACAGCGGCATCAGGCCGGAAGTCAATTCGTGCAGAGGACTTCGGGCAATCCGTCAGGAGCCCTCTGTACCGCCCCCGCAATGACGGGAACGTCAGTGTGGTGGACTTCGGAAAGCCACAGTGACACCCACTAGTTGTACTCGACCGTGACGTTGGTGGCACTTTCGGTCTTGTGAAATAGTTAGGCCTCCTGGCTTAGTGGAGCTGTCTAGTTCTTCACTGCCGGAGGCCTCTATGCCCAACGGTAACGCCCGCTTGACCACGCATGCGAGAGCGTTGCTGGTGGCCAGGCAAGCTCATCCATATCGATGTGAAGAAACTCAGCCGCATCCCCGACAGCGGCGGTTGGCGAGTCCACGACCGATCCGCGACCGGAAGACCCGATCGGGTTCGACCACGTCCATGCCGCTGTCGATGACCACACCCGACTCGCTTATATGGCCCACTAGCGGTCGCGGAGCGTCCTGAAAACCTAAAGTTTTATGAGACACCCGGCAGGAACTGGAATGTGAGACCGTTTCATGGGGCAATTGGCCTCCTCCCCGTCTCACTAAAGCGTCTCGCCCTAAGTTGTCGCAGGGTGGTGCTCGGTAGGGGTTTGTGAGGCATAATCGAGACATGAGGCTTTTGGGGTACACCCATCTGTACGCGCTGACCTGCGGCGTTGTGGGTTGTGCCGAGCGTGCTGCCGGAGTCCCTTTCAGTGTCCCTGGGGTAGGAGCGGCCGCATGAAGGTGCGCTCGTACCGCAGGACGCACCCGGACTCGTCTCGAATCCGGTCAGCGGCGATGAAGTCCGGGTGGGTGCCGAACAAGGTGCGGTACTGCTCGTAGGCAGCCAGGCTGGGGAAGCTGAACAGGGATTCCGCACGGTCACTCACACCTTCCGCGGGTAGGTAGTACCCGTGGTGGGTGCCGCCGTGTTCGTCGACATGCCGCATCCAAGCGCGGGCGAACTGTTCAAAGGCCGCGATCTGGTCGGGGTCGATGGTGTAGTGGACGACACAGGTGATCACATCCACAACGCTAGGCCCACAGGCGCTCATTGGGGAGCCTTTGTCTGTGCGCCTCGTGGTGCACCTGGGGCACACCAATCTGCCTGGTTTACCTGCGGAAATGCGTCAGTTCGCCAAGTTGGCGCCGATTTCAACGGTGAGAACTCCGACGGCGATGAAGAGGATGCCGAGGGCCATGGTTCGGGTGAGGGGTTCGTGGAAGATGACCCGGGCGAGGATCGCGGTGAGAGCTACGCCGGATGCTGCCCAGATGCCGTAGGCGACGCCAAGGGCCATGCCGTCGGCCAAGGCGAGACTTAAGGCGACGAACGCCACGAGATACCCCGCGATGACGCCGATGAACCATTTCTTCACCCGGCCACCGTCGGAGGCTCGTAGCGACATGGTCGCGACGACTTCGGACAAGATGGCGCCTGCGAGGAAGATCCATCTCATGAGTTGACTCCTGCTTCCTGGGCTGCGGTTTGCTGAGCTTTCTGGGAGCCGAGTTCGACGGTGAGGACACCGCTGATGATCAGAACCATTCCAAGACCCATCACAGCAGTCAGAGGTTCACCGAAAATCGCGGCGGATAGCACAGCGGCGAGCACGACCCCGCTGGCTCCCCAGATGCCATAGGCGACGCCGATCTGCATTCCTTCGCGCAGGCAGAAGGTGAGGAAGACGAAAGCGCCGATGTATCCGGCAGCAACCACGATGTACCAGGATGGGTGATTGAGCGCCGCCTTGAGAGACAGCGTCGCCGCCACTTCGGTAGTGATGGCACCAGCGAGCAGGAACCACTGCTTCATGGGGTTGTTCCTTCGATCAGGGAGCGAATGCTGGAGACGACGGCTTCGAGATCCGCGCCGTGGAGGGTGGACACACCTGTGGCCTGGGCGCCCCAGAGTCCGTCGGCGGCGAGTCGGGCGGTGGTCAGCCTGGCTCGGGTGGCGGCGTCGAGATCGTCCGGGAGTTCGAGCCAGCGGCCCATCCGCGTAGTCCACGGTTCGGTGAGTTCGGGCCGGTACGTCGCTTGGCCCCAGATGATGAACTCGGCGCGCTTGGCGGCCCCGTGGGCGGCGACGTGAACGTAGCTCAGGAGCCGCTCGGTGGCGTTGGCGTTCTCGAGGGGCTTGCCAAGGGTGGCAGTCATGTCGTTCTCGACGTTGGCCGCAGCGTGGTCGACGATCGCGGCGAGCAGTACGTCGCGGTTGCGGAAGTGATATAGCAATCCCGGTTTGGTGAGCCCGGCCTCGTGGGCCACTGCGTCAAGGGTAATGTCGCCACCCTCCGCTGCGTTCATGACGCGGAGGGCAGCTTCCAGGATCTCGGAGCGCTGACTGGTTCGCATATAGCTAATTTTACCATTTGGTAGGTGAAGCCTTCAACTGCGGGCGCTGGTAGGGGCACCTGGGGTACACCCCAAGCGAACAATTTGTGAATGAAAAAACTTCCTGTTCGCTAGGGTTAGTTCCAAGACTAACGGAACAGAACCGTCACTGCCTCTGGAGATCACTGAACAGTTGGGGGGCGATCTCAGGACAAAAGGTGGACTATGCCCGGGTGAGTTCGAAAGATCAGAACCTTGATCGTCAGATTGAACAACTCAAGGCAGAGAAGGTCTTCACCTATTACACGGATAAGGCCAGTGGTGGATCGCGTGAGCGCCCTGGACTTGATGAAGCAATGCGATATGTCCGTGCAGGAGATCAGCTTGTCGTCACGTCGATGGATCGGTGCGCGCGTTCACTGACGGATCTGTACGCCATTGTTGACGAGCTAGTCAGCAAAGGAGTGTCGGTGAAGCTCCTCAAGGAGGGACAGACCTACTCAAAAGACTCCACCCCGATCGCCAAGCTGATGCTAGGGCTGTTGGGTTTTGTTCAGTTGGGTATGGCCGTGAAAGAGCTGGATCAACACCGTGAAATAGTTGAAAAAAATAACCCCGCAGGTTTCCCTGCGGGGTGTTGTCGTTAGAACGGTGCTTCGTCGTTGTCGGCGCCGGCGCCAGCCAGGGCGGCGTTCGCCGCCTCGCCACCGCGACGGGCAGCGCGTGCAGCGGACTCCTTCTTGGAGTCGATCAGCTGCACCGTGTCGATGCGTGCGACCAGCGGGTAGTGCTTCACACCGTCCTTGTCGGTGTAGACGTCGGTTTTCAGCGAGTAGCTCACCGCGACGCGGTCGCCGGAGCCGATGCAGCCGAACACGCCGGGGTTCTTCGCGTCCTGGACGTAGCCGGTCAGCTCCACGATCTCGGACTCGACCTTGCCGGTGGCCTTGTTCTTGAAGGTGTTGCGCGCATAGACGCTGAGTTTCACCGTCGCGCCACCGTTTGCGTGCTCGAACAGCTTCGGTGCGCGAGCTGCGTTGCCGACGATGGTGCCGTTGTTGAAGGGGTTGGACATGATGGTTCTCCTTAGGTGAGTGGGTGTGAATTGCTGTGCAATTTGGGTACTTAAGCAGCTGCTTTGCTGCTGCGGGGTGATTGAGCTGTCGTTACAGCACTGCCCAGGGCAGCGGTGTGCCTGCCGCCTCTAGGTCGCGCAGTTCTTGTGCTGCACCCGGATCGGCGTCCTCGCCGTCGATGCCGTCGGCGAGCTGGTAGAGCAGTTCCAGGTCGGTGTGGGTGATGTCGCGCATCACGTGCCTCCTTGTTCGGATTGGTGGTCAATCCGTCTGTTGGAGACAGCTCTGCTGTCTAGGGGTCGCTCCCCTACCTCGTTGAGGTGTCTGTCGTCGCAAGCCACGGCCGACGAGAAAAAAGAAACCCCGTTGCATCGCTGCAACGGGGTATGCGGTGTTACTCGGCAAACAAGATCGTGCGGGTCTTCTCGGCGCCTTCGCGGACAAGCTCGACCATCCGCTCACCTTGGCCGATGTCGGTCAGCTTCGCGACCAGCGAGGCGAGGTTCTCCTTCGGCCCGATCTCGGTGGCTCGCTGCGCAGCCACGCCAGCTAGCCCCGGCTGGCCTGTGGCGTGCGCAAGCACGGCAACAGTGGTGGTGAGCTGCGCGCGCATCCCTGGCCAGCTGGTCGGGACAGCGCGCATAACCTGCTCTATGAACGCAAGGCCCGCCTGCGGGTCATCGAGCAGCGCCGCGAGCAGCGCGTCTCGCAAGCGCTTTGTAGTGAAGCATTTCAGCGCCGATCGAACAGCGCGCGTGCTCGGCTGGGTTATTCCCGCCGCCGCCTGCTCGTATTCACGCTGCAGCACGTCGGAGAACATGGGCGGGATATACGCCAGCGCGTCTTCGATGATGTCGGCGTGCTCGGCAGCGTCGATGCCGTGATCGGTGCTGTTCAGGCGTGCCTCGATGTCGTCTTTGCTCGGCTCCGGCAGCTCGCCGGTGTCCGCAAGCATCTGCTTAAGCGCCGCCGATGCAGCGACCTCGCCGACAACACCGTGGCGTGGCTCGTTGATGAGCGGGTGCTGGTACACAGACCACCACGCAGCCCCGGTGACGATCTCGGGCACCTGCACCACCCCGAGCAGCGGCGGTAGGTGCACCGCCCCGCTGGTGAGGTACGTAGCCGTCTCGTCGAAGACCGGCTGTGCAATGTCATCGCTGATCATGTACGCGATAACAGCGTCGAGTTCGAGGTGGTGGACCCACGCTGCGAACCGCTCGCGGCTCTCGGTGAGCTTTGCAACAGCTTCGTCCAGGTCGAACCGCGCGACCGGGCCGAGGCGGACGGTGTCGACGCCCTCGTCGTCGACGAAGAACGCGAGGATCAGCGAGTTGTTCGGGTAGAAGCCGAGGATGCCGGGGAGGTTCGCGAGGATCTCACCGTGGGATGCAAGCGTGTGGGAATGAGTGGACATGGCAGTGCTCCTTTGCACGAATACGGGGTGTACATGGTCAATCCCGTATTCGGTCCGGCTCTGCCGGTCGTGGGCGCATCCCAGCAGTGCAGTGCCTCATGTGTGCCAAGCGTCGCTAGCGCAGACTGGTGCTTGCCTTACCGGGTGCGAGCGCTAGCGACGCAGCCTGTGCTTAAGCGTCGGCGTCAATGCGCTCAAGAGCGCGATAGATCGTCGGCCGCGAGACGTTGCATATCCGGAGACTGTGTGTGGTGAGCTTCGGGTAGTAGTCAGCTTCGATGAAGGCGTAGCGCTGAGTACCCATTAACTGTTCCTGCTTCGACGTAGAGACGCTGGTGGAACCGATAAACGGTTAAATCCCTGCGTTTACACTAAGCGTAGAAGAGCTTCAACGTTTTCTTCCGCTCGCTTCCTGCGTTCAGCCACAAAGTCGTGCATCGCTTGCCAATCGGGAGTTCCCTCGGGTGTTTGGGGGAGCTTTATGGTTTCTTGGCTAACCTTGCTCCATACAGCCTTGTCGTCGTAGCTGTACCTCGGTCGAATAACTGCTTCCAAAACCGTGGCGACAAAGAGCAAGACTTCTTCGGTCAGCCGAGGATCCTCGCCTGCTCTGCTGTGATCTTGAACTGCTGCATCGTCGGGGAATGTTAGAAGATAGAAGTCGTCGATGACACTAGTGGCGGGAGTGTGGACGTAAACGCTGCCTACCGCGACGGCGCCGTTGGATACGACGCCTATTGTTTTTTCAGCAGTAGTCCATTCCCCTGGGCGCCCGAAATACATGATGCCGTTATTGCCGTACTTGGCATTTGTTAGAGGGACGGTGAACTCCTCGTTCTGCTCTACTGAAGTGTCAGCGGCTTTGACGAACTTTCGCGGTGGATCGGGCATAAACCCTAATTTCGGTTTATCGAACAGTTCGCCAACCTTGAACTCACCCCAGGCCGTACTGTCTACAATCACCGTTACACCTCTTCACCATCGTCGGAAATGCGAATTAGAACTTCATCGCCATCAACCGAAGTATCGGAGCGGTAGATCACCGCATAGCTCAGTGCAGCCGCGAACTCGCTGGCGTCGATACCCCTTTGGTAGACCTCATAATCGGTAAGCTTCTTGAAGAAGTCGTCCTCAGTGACCTGGAACGGTGCGTCAGGCTCTTGCCACGAGAGATGCTTATTTGGGTCGAGCCATTGAATGGACGGGTGACCCGACTGTTTGCGGATGATTTCAATCCACTTGTCTTCGATGGCGGGCCATCGGTTTAACACATCTTGACGACCTTGGTTCTTTACCGTGATTAAACCATCGTCTTCAATATTGCACGCGAAAATCTCGCGCCCGTCTTGAGGCTCTTTCGCCGTGAAGATGAAGATCGAGGTCGTCTGCCCGATGCCCATAAATGTATTTGTCGGAAGTTTAATAACTTTCTCAAGGCGGTGCTTCTTGAGGAGGGTTTTGCCCCCGTCACGATCCAATTTCTTGTCTGGCAGGATGAAAGCACAAATTGTGCCGCGTTCAACATTGTCGAGCACGTTTTTCACAATCTTCATGCACCCGTACTTTCGTTCGTACGGTGGGTTCATCAGCACTTTCGTAATCGGTTTGCTCTTTATCCAATCGCCAGCGTCCTCGTACCTAGAATCTAAGAGCGCGAGGTTGGTCTTGCCATCTTTATGCAAGAGCATGTTGGCAGCAGCGAGCGCGAAGATCTCCTTGTCTTTCTCAATACCAAACAGCTGCTTTTGTTTGATGGAGACTTCTTTATTGCTGCCAATGCCTCCAGATTTTTCAATCATGATGTTCATGGCCTTGACGAGAAAAGCCCCTGATCCGCATGCTGCGTCAAGTACCTTGTCATCCTCGTTGAGATCCACCAGCCGGGCCATGAACCCAGTAATGTGGTCAGGGGTGAACACTTGCCCCTGCTCGGACTTCGTTTTGTAGCGGTTGAACTCGTTGAAGAAGATTGCCATGACATCTTCACCGGCCCAGTTATCAGAGTTCAACAAACCCGATATTTCTTTCAGCCAGCCAATGAAGTCGTCTATAGACTTCTGGTTGCCAACGAAGGCGGTTTCAACCTTACTGAACTCACTGGCCAAGAGAGTGAGTTTCGCATTTTTGGCGATGTGCTTTTCGAGCGACTTGTTTAGCTGGTTCAGGATCGAGTTATGGAAGTTGTCGTAGTTCATGCCGGGGGCAATCCACGCATTTTCACGGAGAGCAACGAGTGCACAGGCGGTGAACACCATCCTGGAGTAGAGGTTTTTAACTCCAAAATTGAAATGGAGCGTGTTGTTGATCCTGCTTGTGAGCGTGTAAATCAGGCGCTTGTCAATCGGTTTGTTCGTTGCCAGCCTGAGGTAATAGCTCTTGTGCTGTAGTTCTTTGGCAACAGACTCTAGCTCCACGTTGTTCAGAAAAACGCGGATGTCCTCACGGTTGTAAAGAATGCCGATGCACTGCTCATACTTTGTCAACACGATGTCGACGTTTTTCTTCAGCTCCGCAACCCATTCTTCATTGTCAAGAGAGTGGTGGGTACCTTTGAACTCCGCAATGATCGCTGGCATAGCGGTATTGTCCGGTAGATACCAGCCGTCTGGCTTATCCTGCACTTTCTCGAAACCCAATCGACTGAAGGGTAATAGTTGCCCGAAGCCTTGCTGAACCTCGGCTTCTTTTTCATCGAAGCCGAGCACTAGGCCAGCAGCATTCCTAACCTCGTCTTCGCCAACGTATGCCATGGATTCCCTCTTGTGTCTCTAGCGGATGTCCAGAATAAGTCGATCCCGCACGTCGATTCCTGAGCCGACACAACAAACATGTGACAGGGGCGGTCTTGTAAGGGATCGTTACACAAAACGCCAACCGTAACATTATCGACTAATTATCGATGCCGTACAACGCAGGTTCTTGTCCTAGCGCTCGACGTGCGGGGTGACAAGAGCCGTGTCATACTTCCTGCGAACGCCACGGTTGAGCGGTGTCACCCCCGATACACGAAGGCAGATCTCCCCCGAACTGCCAGCTCCCGTGGCGTTCCTTCGTGCTTGCGCGGCGCAACTACTGCCGCCAGGTAATACTCACGCGCTGCGGATCGAAGGTTTTCGCGCCAGCCTTGCCGGTCAGAATATGAATGTCCATCAGCAGCCGGGTGAGTCGACGCTTGTCCTCGACAGAAGCACTGCGCCACCACTCGGCAAAGTCCGGCCCGTTGGCTAACTCTGCGGCGAGCGGGTCGGCGTCACGGCTTGCCGTCAGTTCGTGCACCTTCTTGTCGATGACTGCGATTCGAGCTTCGATCTTCTTTGACATTCGCGTAAATGTCGACATGTCGATATCACCATTGATAGACACCTCTTCAAGCTGCTCGCGCTTGGCCAGCAGTGCGTTGCGCTGGCCTGTAAGTTCCTGCAGCTGTTCGGTAAGGGAGTCGTCCTCTGGGGCGAGCGCTTGCTGCAGCGCATCCATCGCGTCGGGCTGCTGCATCCGCTTGAGGATGACTGCCTCGATAAGGTCGTCCACCTCAGAACCGATAGACACATGCGTGCCGCCTGGCTCCGTCCGCTTGCAGGTATAGAAGCGACGAGGTTCACCCTTACTGTTCTTCCGGCTACGCGAATACATCGGATCTCCGCAAGTACAGGTGAGTACCGAAGCAAGGAAGTAGCGCGGTGCGTTGCCGCTATGCGATTGTTTTCGCGTCGGATCACGCAGGATGGCGTCGAGTTTCTCGCCCGTGGCCTCGTCAATAATGGCTGGCCAATTCCCCGCGCCAACGATCTGGCGGTCTTTGATAAGGCGGTATCCCGTGTCCGGGTCGGTCGGATTAAACGTGCTGATTCCTCGGACACGTGGATTGAGCAAAATGTCTCGCAGCGTCGGCGCCGTCATGGGGCGTCCGGTTGTAGCAGTGAGTTCTCGCGCATGGAAGACATCACGCACAGTTTCACGCAGCGTTTTTCCTGCAACGACCATTGCAGCCGCATCACGCAGCGCCTCGGCCTCATCATCAATGATGGTCACGGCGTCAGACTCGTAGCCAAACATCCGCCGCCCGCCCGTCTTCGGCCGTCCTGTGCGTGCACGGTCTTCGTAGGCAGCTCGGATGCGTGCGGCACGGTCGATGGACTCCTGCTCGGCGATAAGGCCCAGGATCACGATCGTGAGCCGCGATGCCGGATCGCTCGGATCGATGTTGTAGCCCCGGTTCGCTTTGACGGTGACATTGTGTTTCTCGCACAACTCGAAGAGCGCCAGTGTGTCTTTGGTGCGCCGTGTCAGCCTGTCGAGCGCGTAAACGTAGACAACGTCAATCTCGCGGCTCTCAATGGCGTGGATCAGCTTGTCGTACTCAGGCCGATACTCACCGGAGAAGGCGGAGATGTTGTTGTCCACATAGGTAGCGACTACCTCAGCTTCGTCAGCCTCGGCCTGCTTGGTGGCGAGGTGGATCTGTCGCTTGACGCCCGCTTCTTCCTGCTTATCTAGCGAAATACGTGCGTAGATCGCCGCTCGCTGCGTTCCGGGTGTTGCCATGCGTACATCGTACCCCAAACCCACATTCGCTATTACCGGAGCCCGTCGCACCGATGCACAGCCCGTGCGGGCCCATCCCTCCCAGTGCGGCCTCCTTCAAATCCAGGTACACCGGCTGCCCGTCCGGGGTTTCGCCGATGGGCACGGTGAGTTTGTTTCGCACCCCAGGCCACATGGTGTGGGCATCCAACGCGTCAATGTCCGGGACACCCAGCATGGACAGGAAATCCCCGCCGGTCTCCGCCGAGCCCTCCGGGCGGCGGTAAAAGCCCAGGTGCCGTGCCACAAACTCCGCTTCCGGGTCCGAAAACGGGTCCGGGGTGCCGAGGGTCTCCACCCCCTGGGCCGTCACCGCCTCCAGGCGCTGTCCGCAGATGAGGTGGAACGCGTCCGGGTCGACGAAGAATTCCGGGTCGTCGTGGATGGTCACCACGCAGTCGGCGTCGGTTGGGGTGGGGGACCTTTGGCCGTCGATAAGCGAGATGCGAAACGCCCCCTCGGAGCGTGCGTGCGGCAACCACTTCACCCACGCGAACGGCGCGTCGATGCTCACGTGCTCCGGGCCGTAGAAGAACGCGAGCTGGCAGACGATCGAGCGCGCCACGTCGCGCGCGGCGGGGCCTGCGAGGGTGATTGCGGGAAACGCGTCGAGCTGCACCAGCATCGGCATGCCCGGCACGGTGCTCACGGCGGCGACGGTGCGTCGCAAGCTCACGGCGCACACCGGGTCCAGATCCTCAGGGCTGCCCGGGTCTTCCACCTCCACCGGTGTGCACAGCGCGCCCGCTCCGGTGCCCAGCCGCACCGTCGGCGCCCCCGCGCGCTCCCACACCCGCTCCACCGGCACAGCGGCGACCAGCTCGCCCGGCGCGGGGTGCAGCGTGGTGGCGTGCGTGCGCTGCTTGGCGGCATTGGCTCGCGCGGTCTTCGCCAGCGCGTCCAGGTGACGCAGGTACACGCGCCGCGTCTCGTCGATGTCGCCCTGCTTGTCCTGCGGGTTGATCATTCCGGCCAGGCCAAACAGCATCATCAGCGGGAAGATCAGCATCATGGGGCTCACGGCCCGGCCGGACATGGCCATGAGCACCATCACCGCGCCGAGTGCCACCACCATCACCACCGGCAGCAGGATCTTCATCACCGGTTGCGCTTGCTGCTTCTGCGCCGCGGGGACGGGCTCCGCGCGCAGGCTTCCGGCCGGCGGTGGCGGGATGTCTGGTGCGCCGACGGTCGGTGCGAGCACCTGGTCGTAGTCAAGGCCTAGCAATGCGATTCCCCCCTTGGAAATTGCGCCGCAGTTCCCCCGAACTGTGGACGTGCTGCGGATTGTAGGCCATACTGTGTCCCGTTGCGCGGCGAATGGGGGCCGCGCCCAGACATCGGGGGAGATTTTCCGTTGGTTGCCACGTCTGCGCACCACGTTGTGCGCGTTACCGTCCGCGTGTCCGTTGTCGCATTCCACCGCGACATCGATGTCACATTGCCCACATCATCCACCCTGGCAGAGGTGTTGCCGGAGCTCGCGCGCCTGGTGGAGCTGCCGGAGGTGCACCGCCCGTGGCAGGCCTCAACCGCAGGCGGGGCACCGCTGGACATGCACACGCCGCTGTATGCGCTCAAGCTTCACGACGGCGCTTCCGTCGCCCTCCACCCCGAGGAACCCACCGCTCCGCCGGTCGTGCGCGACGCGGCGGATTCCCTCACCGGGGTGGCCCAGTCGGCGCGGCAGGTGCGCGGGCTGGACGCGGCGGCCACGTTTGCCGGGCTGGCTGCGGCCGTTCTCGTTGCCCGGGTGTACCTGCCGTGGCATCTGGCGCTGGGGGCGGTGGCACTCCTCGCGCTGGCCGTCGCCTCCGCGGGCCGGTCGCGCCCGGGATTCGCGGCGGTGCCGGTGCTGGCCGGGCTCGCTGCAGGGGTGTGGGTCGCTGGCTCGGGC
>ERZ1029854.288-NODE-288-length-22666-cov-12.126664_pt1 | contig 22666 bp, 14 predicted proteins | sample MGYA00519239_ERZ1029854 | MGnify/ENA primary metagenome ERZ1029854 (study PRJEB33666, sample SAMEA4610917) | skin metagenome | biome: Human-associated habitat; feature: Malodor aspect; material: skin | place: Philippines | collected 2015-08 ... | reverse complement strand
CTGGAACGCGTGCGGGTTTCACGACCCTCGTGGGTTCAAATCCCACATCCTCCGCCACGAAACGCCCCGCGGTTTTCGCGGGGCGTTTTTGCTACCGTTTATCCCCGTGACCACGCTCGACCGCCTCGCCGAACTGCTCGACGTCAACGCGTACACCGTCGCGGACGCCGGCATGATCCCCCGCGCCATTGCGCTCGCCGCCGCCGACGAGTTGGGCGTGCCCTACGAGGACGCATGGACCGCCGAAGACATCGCCGAGGCCATCTTCGACAACTTCGCGCAATACGACGTGAGTCCCGGCATCGAGTCCCGCTCGCGCACCCTGCTCGCGATTGTCGACGACCACTTCACCGACCAGCACACCCGCGAACGCAAAGCCCGCACCTCCACCTTCGAGAGGCTTACAGCCGACGGCTTCACGCCCGCGACAACCAAATTGGAGGCCGTCAACCGCATCAGCGCGCTGACCCACTCCGGACCGGAAACGCTCGGGCCCGGTTCGAAGGAGCGCAAGTCGGTGCTGGTCAACCTGGCGGCGAAACTCGGCGCGGCACCGGTCGACGCCACGAAGATCGAGCTCGGCCGCTGGATCGCCGAGCAGTTAGGCGGCGAGTGGGACCGCCGGCACTTCTCCTCCGGCTACACCATCACGCTGACAGGCCTGAACAACCTGCTGCACCTGGCCACCCAACACTTCGCCGGCCCGCAGACTTCCCCTCTGCTGGAAGCCAACGCGCTCATCGCCGGTGCCGCCGAAGCCTTTAAGCGAGGGGACGTTGAATGGGACCAGGCCCCCTTCGACGGGCGCACCTGCGTGGAGGAAATGTTCGCGGCCGAGTACCGCAACCGGAACCAAACGGAGTGGTTCGCCTGGTACGCCGAGTTCACAGTCCTGCCGTACTACGCAGCCAAGTTCAAGGGCGGGCCGGTGACCATCGGCAACACCGAATTCGACTACCAGGGCACCCGCACCTGGGATTTGAAGGTGCACTCCTTCGACGGCAAGGCGGACCGCACGCCGCTCAACGACCAGTATTCGATCGACCTCGCCGCCACCGACGGCGGGGTTGGCTTCATCGTGGTTAACACCGTGCCCGATTTCTCTGGCGAGGAAGACTTCTACCGCTGGCACATGGAAAAGCGCGGCAAGGACGCGACCAACCGCAAGCCGACCTCCCGCAAGCTCAAGGTCGCGCACACGATCACCAGCATCGAGGCGTTCTACTTCGACGACACGGAAGCTATCGAGCGCGCCATCGAAAAGGGCGCGATCAAGGTGTTCAACCAGGGCCGCCAGCAGGACGGGTCGCCGCGCAAGCCCAAGTACGAGATGGACATGGCCCGCGCCCGCGAACACGGCTACCTGCTCACGGCACTTCCGTGAGGTCCTGCGCGTAGGCGGCCGCGACGTCCACATCAGCCCCGAATACCGCGCGGTTGAGCCGTTGCACCAACGCGAACGGGTGCTTGACGTTTTCGTTGACAATCCCGGCGTTGAGTTTGGTGACGATGTTTGCTTGTTCGGAGGCGCGGATGTCGTCGATAAGCGAAGGCTCGATGTCGGGCACCGGCACCGGTACGGACATGAGCACGCGGCGGGTCAGGCTTACCCCGCCGTCGTGCCAACGCCACCACAGATACGGCGCCGACGAGTTCAACGTCATGGCCGCGAGGTCACGGTCGTGCGCGGACGCGAAGTGCAGCACCTGCTTCGAGCGGCGGCTTAACTCACCGAACGCGGCGGAGACGTAGTAGCGCGGCGTAGTGGCCACGGTCAGGGAAAACTCGGTGGGGCCAGGCACGACGAGGTCCGCGATCGTGCGTTGCCAGCCGCGCATCTGCTCGTACACACCCTGGTGGTCGGGGTGGATTTTCAGCCACTCGCCCGCCCCACCAACGTGGCGCGGCGCGAGCAGCGACGGCGCCATGTCCAGCAAGGCGGCCCGCGACGCCGCACGCCAGCGCAGGATCGGCGTCACCCGCCACTCGGTTTCGCCCGGCGGGCACACGGTCACGGCGGCGCGCACGAAGTTCGTCTTCGAGGTGTTCGACGAGCCGAACTTGTAGCCGCGGAACAAGGTGTCGGGCACGTTGTCGAAGACGGTGATGTCGCCGCCGGTGCAGCGGTCGTCGAGAAGCAAGCGCAACCCCGCGAACTTCGGCGCGCCGAGGTAGGACGCTGGCGTGACGGCGATGAAGCCGCGGCTGGTGGTGGCGACGCGCTCGAGGAAGTAGGCGAACAGGTCGCGCGTGGCGGCGGTGGCGAAGGCGTCGTCGCGCGCGGTGGAGGCGTACGGCGGGTTCATGATGACGAAGTCGTGGGGCGGGATGTCGTCGTGAAGAAAATCGGCAGCCACGCTGCGCGCGGCGAGCGCCTCGAAACCCGCGGAGTCGCCCGGCGCGAGGAAGTGCGCGAGCAACACCACCGCAGTTTTCAGCGCGACCGGGTCGATGTCCACCAGGTTCAAATGCTTGGCGACGAACCCCGCGCTGTCGCGCTCATACTGCTGCGCCAAATGCCACGCGAGTACCCCGGTGCCGCAGCAGGGATCCACCCAGGTGCCCTCGGGGAACTGGCGGATGTTTTGGGCCATGAAGGCGGCGGCATCGTCGGGGGTGAAATACTGGCCGGCGTCTTTGCGGGCTTTGCTATCGGACAGCGCGAGGAAGGCCTCGTAGCAGACGGCGATCTCCCCGATCGTCATGTTTTCGAACACATCTTCTGCCAACGGCGCCACGCCCAGGTAGGCTTCCACCGCCTGCGCGAGGTCAGGCCGCAGCGCGTTCGAGTGCGCCGCAATGCCCCGCAGCCACGCCTGCTGGCCTGCAATTTCGGGGTGTTCGCGCAGGCGGTTGAGCGTGGCGGTGACACGCTTGGCGGAAAAGTTCGGACGCTGGGGCACGGTAGGCGAGCTTATAGCTCTTTTTCACCCACCCCCAACCGGCACTGTTCGTATACTCGGGCGCATGATCGACAACAAGCTTTACGACGCAATCAACAGCCAAGTCACCGAGGAATACGCCGCCGCCTACATCTACCGCCACCTGGCCAACGAAATGGACGCCCTGTCCTTTCCGGGCCTGTGCGAGTGGTTCACCGCTCAGGCGGCCGAGGAGTGCGATCACGCGCAGAAGTTTGCCAAGCACCTGATCGACCGCGGCGAGCACGTCAAACCGGGCCCCATCCAGATCGACGCACCCGCGATCGAGGGCCCGCTCGACGCGTTCAAGGCCGCGCTCGCCCACGAGAAGAAGGTCTCCGAGCAGATCCGCCAGATCACCCGCCTTGCCGACGAAGTCGGCGACCTCGAGTCCCGCCCGCTGCTCAACTGGTTTTTGGAGGAGCAGATCGAGGAGGAATCCACCGTCGGCGAGATCGTCGACCAGCTCGAACTCGTCGGCGCGGACGGCTCGGGGCTGTTGCGTATCGACGCCCGCCTGGCCGGCCGCTCCGCCGACACCACCTTGTAAGTAACCGTGTAAATAACTGTGTAAGTAAACGCCGCACGAACTTCCGCTAAACTCCCCTCGAAATCGCGCTCCCCCGGTCGCGAAATGGCCACAGCCGGGCCACACTGGCCCCGTGACCAGCACGGAGTTCAGCCGCCGCCGTTTCCTGCGGTCCGCAGCCGTAACGACGAGCGCCATCGGCGCGGCCGCCGCGATCCCGAGTGCGCAGTCGCAGATCTCCGTTGACACCACCCCGGAACTCCACGAGTTCGATCTGCCGCCGCTGCCGTTTCTGCACGGCGTGGCCTCCGGCGACCCGCTGCCGGACGCCGTGGTGATCTGGACGCGCGTCACCCCCGACGAGACCGCCTTCCCCGGCTCCGGCGTCGGCCTTCCGACCACGCTGCACTGGGAGGTGGCGGAGGATGACGGCTTCGGTGTCGTCGTCAAGCGTGGCGAAGTGATCAGCGATCCGCTTTCGGACCACACCATCCACGTCGACGTCCAAGGCCTCGAGCCGGATCGCGTGTACTTCTACCGCTTCACCGTGGCAACCGGGCCGCACGAGGGCGCGGTCTCCCCGACCGGGCGGACCAAAACCGCGCCGACCGGCGCCGTGGACAACCAGCGCTGGGCGGTCGCCTCCTGCGCGAACTGGGAATCCGGGTTCTTCTCTGCCTACGCCGACATGGCTGAGCGTGCTCGGGCAGGCGAGCTGGATCTCACCGTCTTCCTCGGCGACTACATCTACGAATACGCCCACAACGAGTACGCCGGCCGAGGTCCGGTGCGCAAGCACCACCCGGCGCACGAGATTCTCACGCTTGCTGATTACCGCACCCGCTACGGTCGCTACCGCACCGACCCAGCGTTGCAGGACGCGCACGCGGCGCTGCCTTGGATCGTGGTCTGGGACGACCACGAGGTGGCGAACAACAATAGCCGGGAGGGCGCTGCAAACCACCAGCCGTACGAGGGCGAGTTCTCCGCCCGGCGCGACGCCGCCATGCGCGCCTACTACGAGTGGATGCCCGTGCGCCACACCGAAACCTCCGCGAAGGGCCGGTTATACCGCTCGTTTACCTTCGGCGACCTAGTGGATCTCACCATCATGGACCTGCGCACCTACCGCGACGTGGAGTTCTGGCGCGGCGGCTCGCGCCAGCCCGGCGACGCGCGCACCATGCTCGGCACCGAACAGTACGACTGGCTCACCGACACCCTCGAACAATCCACCGCGACGTGGAGCGCCCTGGGCAACTCGGTGATGTTCTCCCCGCTGCACATCGGTGCGGTGTTTCACAACCCGGCGACACGCCCGATTGCGAAGTCGCTCAGTTCCAACATCCTCACCAGCGAAGTGCCTATGCCGGAGATCAACGAGTTGCCGCTCAACGGCGACCAGTGGGACGGCTACGACTTCGAGCGCCGCCGCCTGATCAACACCCTCGGCCGGCTGAACAAAACTCCGATTTTTCTCACCGGCGACATCCACTCCGAGTGGTGCCACTCCATCCACCACGGCGGCGAGGAGATCGGTTGCGAGGTCGTCTGCTCATCAATCACGGCACCCAACGCCGCCGAATCCACCGGCATCCCGGCCGGCAGCGCCCTGTTCGGGGCCGCGAACCGCTACCTGCACGCCGCGAACCCGGACCTCCAGCACGTCTGCCTGGATTCCCACGGCTACACGGTGGTGGACATCTCCCCCGACACGGTGCGCATTGACTGGATGCGCGTCGACAACGTCCTCGTCCCCGAATCCCCCACGCGCCTCGCCCACTCCATGGTGTGGCGCAAGGACTACGGGTTCATCGCCTAGCCGCTGCGGCGGCGCATCTTCGCACGGCGCATATCGATCGCCAGCGCAATGCCGATGATCGCGGCGTGCTGCCGCTCGTCCAGCCCCGGCTGGATGCGCACCCGGTAACTCGTCTTGCCCATCATCGCGCGCCCCATACCGGAATACTCCGCGTCCACGCGTGCGATTTCGCGGCCCTGGGAGGTCAGCGTGTAGTTGAGCTGGAAGACCTGCCCGTTGATCTCCACGCCCGGAAAACCTGCGATCTCGACGTCGAATTTCGCCCCGATCCATGCGAACCGTTTGGTCAGTCGCGCCAACTGCATCGGCGGCTCCACTAGGTGCACCGCGTAGGTGTCGCGGATGAAATCGACTGGGTCCTCGATGCTCAGCACATGCCTGCCGCCGGTGTCGAACACCTCCACCCCGCGCGACGCCTTGACCAGGTCGCTCATTTTCAGCGTCTGTCGGGCCGTGCCCAGCACGTCGCCGTGTGCGTTCTCGATTGCGAATTCGTCGCGGCCCAGCGCTTTCGTTTGCGTAACGACGATCTCGTTTTCCCTCAGCATGCCCCCGAGCGTAGTTCCCGCGTGGAGGTGTCGCAGGCATGCGAAAAGGCCCAGCCGAAGCCGGGCCTTTCTTAGGAGTTAGAGGGGGTTACGCCTCGCTCTTCGGAGCCTCCACAACGGTAGTCTCCTCAACCTGGGAGGAGGAACCCTCAGCGGAGGAACCTGCCGCGGCGTCGCCCTCCTTGGAGGAAGAACCCTCGCCGAAGACGTCCTTCACCGAGGAGCCTTCGCCCTCAGCCTTGGCGGAGCTCTGTGCCCACTCCGGCAGCTCGCCGTCCTTGCACAGTGCGGACAGGACGCCGATGCCTGCAGCCAGACCTGCGATGGACAGGCCGAGCGCGGCTGCCTGGGTGACCTGCGGTCCGAACTGTGCCTGCAGGCGGCCAGCCTCAACCTGGATCTGACGCATCCACTCCGGCTGCGGACGACGGTTGGTGTTGCCGCCGATGCCCAGGTCCTCGAACGGGTTCGGGATGTTCATCTGCGCGGAAACATTCGCCGCCGCCTTGCCCAGCTCCTGGCCGATCGGGCCAGCCAGCGGCGCGCCGATTGCGACCAGCAGGCCGAGCGGCACCAGCCACAGCAGCGGGTTGGACTCAGACGACATGCCGGCGAGGCACTTCTGCAGGTTCTCCGAGGAGCCCTGCTCGGTCACCAGGTTGTTCGGCTGGACAACCTCAACCGTGATGGTGGTGTTGCCGTCCTTGCCCGGAACCACGACGTCGTAGTTGCCCGACTTGGTGCCCTCCGGAACGGTGATGTAGATGTTGTTGCCCTTGTTCTCAACCGTCCAGCCGTCCGGGACAACGACATCGCCCTGGCGGTCACGCGGGACGTAGATCACCAGCGGGTTGTCCTTGCCCGGTACGGCCGGGACGACGCCCTCGGCGGAGCGAACCGGAACCTCGATGGTCTCGGTCTCGCCGTTCGGGTAGGTCACCTCGACCGGGACGGTGATCGTGGTGTTCGGCTTCAGGTCTGCCGGCGGGGTGATGGTCAGATCGCCCGTCTTCGGGTCGATCGTGATGTCCCAGCCCTCCGGAACCTTCCAGCTATCCGGGATCTCGAAGGTGATGTCCTTGCCGTCGCCGTTCGGGAACTCCGGCGTGAACTGCTGCTTGTCACCCGGGTAGACGATGATGACGTTGCCCGTGCTCGGAACTTCGCCCGGCGCGGTGGTCGGATCGTTCACGGTGATCTTCGCCGGGACCTCGTCGGTCTTGCCGGTCGGGTAGGTAACGGTGACGTTGATGGTCTTCTCGTCGCCGTCCTTCGCGGTCTCCGGAACCTTGACAGTGATCTCGCCGGTCTTCGGGTCGATCACCGGCTCCCAGTCGCCCAGGTCCTGATCCGGGGTGATCTCGAAGGTGGAGTCCTCCGGGACGTTGTCCTTGCCCGGGGTCAGGGTCACATCGTCGCCCGGGGTCTTCTCCACCGCCGGGTACTTCGGTGCGCCGTGGACGATCACCTTCGCCGGGACCGTGTCCGGGGTGTCAGAGTTCGGGTCGGTGACGTTGACCAGGATTTCCTTCACGTCGCCCGGGTTAGCGTTCTCCGGGATGGTGACGGTGATCTTGCCGGTTTCCGGATCGATCACCGGCTTCCACTCGCCCAGGTCCTGATCCGGTGCGATCTCGAAGGTGGAGCCCTCGACCACGTCGCCGGTTTGCGGCAGCTCGACGGTCTCGCCCGGCTTGTCGGTGATCTCGCCGTATGCCGGCTCGTTGAGCACGATGACCTTGGCCGGCACCTTCTTGTCGGTGGAGCCGTCCGGGTACTTCACATCCACCAGAATGGTCTGGGTGTCGCCCGGGTTCGCGCCCTTCGGAATGGTGACGGTGATCTCGCCGGTCTTCGGGTCGATCACCGGTGTCCACTCGCCCAGGTCCTGGCCCGGGGTGATCTGGAAGGTGGAGCCCTTCGGCAGATCCTTGGTCTGGGTCAGGATGACCTCGGTGCCGCGCTTGCCCTTCTCGGTGCCGTAGCCCGGGGTGGTCACAGTTGCGTCGAAGTCCTTGACGTTGACAACGGGCTTAAGCGTATCGACGGAGCCGTCCGGGTACGCCACCTCAACAGCGAACTCTGCGGTGTCGCCGCCCTTGGCGTCCTTCGGTGCGGTGACCTTGAGAGTGCCGTCCTTCGCCGGCTCGGCGGTCCAACCCTCCGGGGCGTTTGTGACGGTGTAGGTGGCGTCGACGGCCTTGCCGCGCACGTCGCCCGGCTGCTTGGCCAGCGCCACGTTCACGGTCTTGCCCGGCTTCACGGTTGCCGGGGACTTGTACTCCGGCGCGAACTTCTGCACCGGGACCTCGCCGGTGAACTCCGGCGAATCCTGGTCGACGCGGCCGAGGTCGTCCACAACGCGCAGCGCCTGCGGCGAGTTGTAAGCCTCGTGCTCGGAGTCCTTGGTCTCCTCGCGCGGCTGCGCGAAAAGCTGCACGTCGACCTTGGCCGGCTTGTTGTTGTCCACGCCGCCGGTCGCGTTCTTCGGCAGGGTGACGTAGACCTTGCCGTTGGCGTCCACACGCACCTTCGCGTCGGCGACAGCCTTGCCGCCCACGGTGACGTTGCCGGTCAGACGTTCGAAGTCGTTCTCGGCGTTGGCGACGGTGATGCCGGTGTCGTACTCGTTGCCGTCGGCGATGATCGCCTTAGACTCCGTGGACGACGCGGTGATCGGCAAGCAGTTGTCGGTCTCAAACGGCCACGGCGCAACGTCGACGCTCGCCCAGGATTTCACACTGGTGACGGTCGAGCCCATGGCGCTGGGTTGGTTGATCTTCCACGCCCACGTCTGTTTATCCAGGGAATTGTTCAGGCCAAGCCCCACAGAAAAATTCTGCTCCCCGCGCGGTGCAAGCGAGAATTCGTTGGTGCCGGTCGGAACGATGTCCGTGACGTCGAGCGCGACGGCATCGCCGCTTTCCGGGAACTTGGCGTCGAACGTGAGCGCGCCCGGCTGCTGCTCTTTCACCGTGAACGACTGCGTGACGTCCTTGGATGCGTAGTTGATTACGTCGAACTCCGCCTTGGCGCGCTCGAAGATGCGCTCACCCTTCTTGTCCAGAGTGACCCACGTCAGGTATTCGGTGTTAGCGCTGTTCAGCGCGACACCAGCGGAGACACCGCTCTGGTACGCCTCCCTGGCTAGGTCCGGACGAGAGGTGGAAACGGTGTCCTCCATGACAACCTGGCATTCCTCCTGTCCCGGGTTGCCGACCGCACCCGGTGGGCTAACAAACTTCTCCGGCAGCGCAGTCGCCTGCGGCGCCACGATGGCGGAGGTGCCGAGAGCCAGCGCGACGGCGCTCGCGGCAATCTTCTTCGGGTTCATTGGGTTCTCCTCTTGTCTTAATAGGCAAGTGCCATACATCACATAGACACAAGACTCGGACCCAATATGGAGAACATTCAGCAAACGTGCAACATTTTTTTACATAACAGTCAGCTTATATTTTGATCGCACTTAGATTTGCCTAGGCGTCCACAACCAGGGATCGCGGGACATCCGCTGTGGCTCAAACGCATCCAGCAGTTCATTTACACTGTTCACGCCACCGCAGCCAAGCGACGCAGCGATGTCGCCAACCACATCAGCCACACCTTTTTCAGCCAACATTTCCCGCAACGTGACCGCGCCATCGCGCTTTGCTAAACGACGACCTCCCGCCCCGACAACCAGCGGAACGTGAATATAAGAAAACGCTGTGAGCCCTAACTGGTCAGCTAAGTACGCTTGCGCGGGTGCCGACGGCAACAGATCGTCGCCACGCACAATCTGGTCCACCCCCTGAAACCCGTCGTCGACGACCACCGCAAGGTTGTACGCCCAGTCCCCCGCCTGCGCCTGATCCACACGGCCGCCACGCTTCAGAATGACGTCGTCGACCGGACCCGTGTACTCGCCGCGGTAGAAGTCCTGCACCGTCCACTCGCGCGCGTGCGCACGCAGGCGGATGGCGGGGAGGCGGCCCTCTTCGGCGAGCTGGGATCGTCGTAAAGCACGCTGCTCTTCCGTGAGATCGCGGCAGGTGCCCGGGTACATCCCCGGCTGCGCGTGCGGCGCGGAGGCGGCCTCGCGGATGTCGCGGCGCGAGCAAAAACACTCGTAGGTGTCCAAGCGAGCAAGCGCCTCGGCGTACACGTCGCCGCGATCGTGCTGGTAGAGCACCGGCGGATCGAAGTCCAGTCCCAGCGCCTCCAGGTCCTCGATCTGGCGCTTCGCAGACTCGTCGGAGGAGCGTTCTGAATCTATATCCTCCACGCGCAGGTAGAACTTCCGGCCGGTCTGGCGCGCAAACAGCCAGGCCAACACCGCTGTTCGCAGGTTGCCGAAGTGGAGATCGCCGCTCGGGCTCGGTGCGTAACGGCCAGCAGGACCTTGGAAAGCAGACATGTGTGCCATGATATGGCGCATGTCACCGCGTGTATCCCGCTCCCCATTCCCCTATCTTCTCGCCGTGTTTTGCGCGGTGTTTCTCATTTCGAACATCACCGCGCAAAAAGGCGTGCAACTCGGGCCGTTGATAACCGACGGCGCGTTCTTCCTCTTCCCGCTGTCCTACGTCATCGGCGACGTCATCGCCGAGGTCTACGGCTTCAAGACCGCACGCCGCGCAGTGTTCACCGGCTTCGGCATCGCGGTGCTCGCCGTTGCGACGTTCTACATCGCCATCTGGCTGCCGGCCGCCGACTTCTACGACATGCAGGACACCTTCGCCGCCGTGCTGGGGCTTCTGCCGCGCATCGTGGCGGCCTCGCTGGCGGGTTACGTTGTGGGTCAGCTGCTCAACGCGTGGGTGCTGCAGAAGATGAAGGACCGCTTCGGCACCGACCGGCTGTGGGCGCGCCTGATCGGCTCCACCATCGTCGGCGAGTTCGCCGACACGCTGCTGTTCTGCTCGATCGCGGCCGGTGTGATCGGCATCGACTCGGCGGGCTCCTTTATCAACTACGTCGTCGTCGGGTTCCTGTGGAAGACCCTCATGGAGGTCGTGCTGCTTCCAATTACCTATCCGACAATCGCAGCCGTGCGCCGGGCCGAGGAACGCGTCAGCGGGGAGACTGCGTAGCCGCAGAGTCCCCGGCCGGCGCAAAAGTGAGTCGCAAGTCGAGCGCTGCCAGGACCCGAAGCAAGGTTTCGACAGTCGGATTGCCGAGCCCATTTTCGATTCGGCTCAACTCAGCCTGCTGAATACCAGCAGCGTCAGCAACCGACTGCTGCGTTGCACCGCTCTCCCGCCGTGCCGCGGCGAGAGCAGCCCCTATCGCTCGACGTTCCGCAAGTTCGCTGTCAAACGCTCGCCCGGCCGCCTCGCGGATCCCCTCGGTCACCGAAGGCTCCGACCTGCGGTACGGCTGGACGAAATCTTCAAACCTTGCAGTCCCCATCTCCACTCCCCTAGATCGATACTGTCTCGCCACTGCAATCCTATGTGTTATATCGCATACGCCCGGCCGGCGTCGTTGGAACATACCCCGCCACCGGGCAGCGTCGGGCAAAACCTGAATTCGTTGGCCTCTCATCCTGGACGATCGCAGTAATGGCCGCGATTTCCGCGGGCTGAATTCAGGTTTTCTCCGACGCTGCCCCGCGTGACTACTTGTTCCCCGCGTAATAGCGGCCGAGGAACTCGTCGCGGTACGCCTCGTAGTCGCCGGCGTCGATGGCCAGGCGGATGTTGTCCACCAGGCGGATCATGAACTCCAGGTTGTGCATCGTGCACAGCGTGCCGGCCAAAAATTCCTTGGCCTTGAGCAGGTGGTGGATGTACGCGCGCGAGTAGTTTTCGGAGACGTAGCCGCCGAACTCCTCGTCCACGCCGGAAAAATCACGTTTGAAGCGGGCACCGGCGAGGTTCATCCGGCCGTCCAGGGTGTACACGCCGCCGCGGCGTCCTAGGCGCGTCGGGGCGACGCAGTCGAAGGTGTCGGCGCCGGCCTCCACAGCGGTGAAAATGTCGTCTGGCTCAGAAATGCCGAGCAAGTGACGCGGCATGGACACCGGTAATTCGTCGGTGACCCACCCGACGATCGTGCCCAGGTTTTCCTTCTCCAGCGCGCCGCCGATGCCGAAGCCGCCGAAGCCGCGGCGGCCCTCGTCCCGCGCCTCTCGATCTAGATCAAGCAGCCCGTGCACGGCGGAGCGGCGCAGGTCCTCGTACTGGGCGCCCTGGACCACGCCCCAGAGGGATTGCAGTGGTTTGTCGGGGCGGGCCGCGGTCAAGCGGTCGTGCTCAACGAGGCACCGGCGGGCCCAGCGACGCGTGCGCTCGACGGAATGTTCCTGGTAAGTGCGCGTGTCGACGAGCGTGGTCAGCTCGTCGAACGCGAACATGATGTCCGCGCCCAATTGGTGCTGGATCTGCATCGACACTTCGGGGGTGAAGCGGTGCGACGAGCCGTCGATGACGGATTTGAAGTCGACGCCGTCGTCGTCGACACGCGCCATGCGGTCCTTGTTGGCGGCGCGGATGTCGGCGTCCGTCAGGCCCGCGGTGTCCATCGCGAGGACTTTTTTAAACCCCACGCCGAGGCTCATGACCTGGAAGCCGCCGGAGTCGGTGTAGGTCGGGCCGTGCCAGTTTTCAAACGCGGCGACGCCGCCGGCTTCGTCGACAATGTCCGGTCCGGGCTGCAGGTAGAGGTGGTACGCGTTGGACAACATCGCCTGGGCACCGGTGGAATGGACCTGCTCCGGGGTGAGCGTTTTCACGGTCGCCTTGGTGGCCACGGGGATGAACGCCGGGGTCTGAATGTCACCGTGCGGAGTGTGGATGACGCCGGTACGGCCGTGCCTGCCCGGCGCGGGCTCCAACTGGGTGCCCACTTCGAAGGTGGTGTCATGGGAGAAGTCCGTCATGCGTGTTCCTTTTCTAGTTCGGTGCCCTCAATGTCTACCTCGGGCAGGAGTTTGTCCAGCCATGCCGGCATCCACCAGGAGGCGCGGCCGAGCAGGTACATGGTGGCGGGGACGAGGGACATGCGGATGAAGAAGGCGTCGAAAAGCACGGCGACGCCGAGGGCGAAACCGAAGATCTGGATAAACGGCAGCGGTTGGTCCAAGAACGCGATGAAGACGGCGATCATGATGATCGCGGCGGCGGTGACCACGCGCGCGCCCTGGGTGAAGCCTTCGACGGTGGATTCGTGCACGGCGCGCAGGCGGTCGCCGTCCCGGTTGCGCAGGTAGGCCTCGCGCATGCGGGTGACCAGGAAGACCTGGTAGTCCATGGCCAGGCCGAAGGTGACGCCGATGAGGAAGATCGGCAGGAACGACAGGATCGGCGCCGGGGTGTTCACCAGGCCCCACAGGCCTTCCTGGAACACGAGGATGGTCACGCCGAACGCGGCGCCGACTGACAGGAGGAAGCCCAGCCCGGCGACGAGCGGCACCATGATGGAGCGGAACACGATGACCAGCAGCACGATCGCCAGCCCCACCACGATGGAGAGGTAGAGCGGCATGGCGTTCGCGAGCTCTTCGGTGATGTCCATCTGCACCGCCGTCAGCCCCGTCAGGCCGACTTGTATGCCGGTGGCGTCTTCCACCTGGCCGATCGCGTCGCGCACGCCGTGGGCGATCTCCAGGGTGCGTTCCTTTTCCGGGCCGCCGGTCGGGGTGACCAAGATCTGGGCGGCGGTCATGTCGTCGTTGGCGGCGATGAGCTGGGCGTGCTCGATGCCGTTGACGGAGCCAATCTCGCCGACGGTGTATAGGAACGACGCCAGCGCAGCCTTCTCAGCGTCGCCGCCGGCCTCATCGGGGATCGCGCCCATGTACGGCTGCAGGATCTCCGAGTCCGGGTTCGCGGTGTGCGCGTCGACGACGAGCAGCAGCGGCGCGTTCACACCGGGCCCGAAGCCTTCCGCCATAAGATCGGCGGACTTGCGCTGGGTGGTGTCGTGGTTGGAGGTGCTATCGGACGGCAGCGACATCTCCAAACCGAGCACCGGCGCGGACAGGGCCCCGAGCCCCAGCACAACGACAGCCATAACGAGCCCCGGCGCCTTTTCGACGAAGCGCGCCCACCGCTTGCCCATCGAGTTGGCATCCAGGTCCTTCGCCGGGCGCTTGCCGGGGCCGGGGTTGCCGGCCAGGCCGGGGATCTTGCCCGCGAAGGCCTTGGACCCCCACGCGCCGAGCAGCGCCGGTACGAGGGTGAGCGCCACCAGCACGGCGATGAGCACGGTCACGGCGGCGGCCAGGCCCATCCAGGTGAGGAACTCGATGCGCGCGAGCGCCAACGCCACCAGAGCGGTAAAAACGGTTGTGCCGGCGAAGACCACCGAGGACCCGGCGGTGCCCACCGCCATGCCGGCGGCCTCCTCCGGCGGGAGGTGGCGCGCCTCCTGGCGGTAGCGCGAGAGAATGAACAGGGCGTAGTCGATGCCGACGGCCAGGCCGATCATCACGGCGAGCACCGGGGTGACGTCGTTGAGTTCCACCCAGTGCGTGGTCACCAGCACCAACAGCGCGCCGATGCCCACGCCCACCACGGCGGAAATGATCGGGATCACCGACGCCGCCAGGGAGCCGAACGTGACCACAAGCACCAAAAACGCCACGGCCAAGCCGACCATCTCGGAGGTGGTCTTAATAGCAATCGGTTCGCCGAAACCTGCGCCGCCCGCCTCCACCTGTAGGCCGGCGTCGCGGCCGATCTGCATCGCCTCGGTGACCACGTCGCGGTCCGCCTGGTCGACGGACATGGAGGATTCGGCGTCGAATTCGAAGGTGGTGTAGCCGATGCGGGCGTCGTCGCTAAGCATGCGCAACTGGTACGCGTCCGCCTTGGCGCGCTCCTCCGGCATACCCATCTCGGTCATCTGCCCGACGACCATGCGCTGCAGGTCCTTGTTCACCTGCACGGGGTTGCCAAAGCGCTCCCCGTCCACGCCGAGGTGGTCGCGGATGTAGCCGACGGTGGAATCCATCGCCACCATGTATTCGGGTGTGTCCAGGCGCTGCCCATCGGGGGCAGCGAACACAAGGTTCACGCCAGGGGCGGTGGCCACATTGCCGGCCTCGGGAAAGTTGTCCTCCATGGTCTGCAGCGCCTCGATGGCGGGCGTGCCTTCGATGGCGAACTCGGAGGTGAACGGCTTCATCAACGAAAACGCCCCGGTCGCGGTCGCGCCAAGCAGCACGAGCCAGGCCACGATCACCCGCCATTTGTGCAGGTAGGACCATCGCCCGAGGTTGTACAGCAGTTTCGCCACGTGAACACGGTTCCTTCTGTGTATGGAAAAAGCCCCCGTTGCCGGGGGCTTTAACTCTTGGCGGTAGCGGCGGGATTTGAACCCGCGGAGGTTTTACCCTCACTCGCTTTCGAGGCGAGTACCTTCGGCCGCTCGGACACGCTACCGCGCAATAGATTAACGGTAGCGCTACCGAGAAACCAAATTAGCGCTCAGCTTCGTCGCGCTTGTCCTCGACCTTGGCTGCGACCTCGTTGGCCTTATCCTTGATGCCGTCGACAGCGTCGGAGAGCTTCTCCTTGGCGTTGCCGAGGAGCTGGTCGGCCTTGCCCTCGTTCTCAAGCTTCTCGTTGTCGGTCACGTCACCGAGAGCTTCCTTGGCGTTGCCCTTGAGCTGATCTGCCTTGTCCTCAAGACCCATGATGATTCTCCTTAGATTCGTTGCGGTCAGTTAGGCCACCAAGTGTAGGCCCAAACCTTCGCCCATTGGGTAACGATTCAATTACTCCTGACATCTTCGAAGAAATCCCCCAGCAACCTGGCAGTTTCCGCCTCCAGCACGCCCCCGCGCACCTCCGGCGTGTGCAGGTGCCGCGGGTCCCGGATCGCGTCAAGCACACTGCCGACCGCCCCCGTCTTCGGCTCCCACGCGCCAAAAATCAACGACGACACCCGCGCGCCCAACACCGCTCCCGCACACATCGTGCAGGGCTCTAGCGTGACGACGAGCTCACAGCCGTCCAGCCGCCACCTCCCCAGCGTCTCGCACGCCTGCCGGATCGCCTCCACCTCGGCGTGCGCCGTCGGGTCGTTGTCCGCCTCGCGACGGTTCACGCCGGTTCCCAGCACCTCACCCTCCGGGCCGAACACCACCGCCCCGACCGGCACGTCGCCCGGCGGGGTCGTGCGCGCAACCTCGATTGCGCGGCGCATGCGCTCCTCAGCACGGCGGGCCGGTGCGCTAATCGACGACATCCGCCAACTCATCGCCAAACCCCAACTCGTCGGCGATGGTTTGGGCGAGATCGGCCGGGTCGGCGTCGTCGTCAAGCAAAATGCTCAAACGCTCCTCAGAAAGGCCGAGGTCGGCGAGGATGCCGAAGTCGCCATCCGCCCACCCGTCGACGTTATCCAACTCGTCGGGGTCGATGTCCGGGATTTCCACGTCAGCTTCGTCGCAGATGTCGGCCGCGAAATCGTCGTCCACCGCCATCGTCGCGTCCGAGATCAACAGGCGCACCCGCGACGGGCCGGGGCGCACGATCACCAGGTAGTCCTCCTCCACGTTGAGCAGCGCGAAGGAGGCGCCCTCCGCGCGGAGTTTGCGCACGGCGGAAACGGAGGTGGAAAGGTCCGTGAAGTCGTCGTCAAACTCGCGCACCTGCCAACGGCCGTCCGTTTGCGCGACGGTGACGGCGTACCCGTCCGTGTAGTCCTGGCTCATGGCACGCCAGCGTAGTCCGCCGTGTCGGGAGTGTCACTAGACTTAAGACGGTGACTACATACCAACTGCCCCCAATCTGCATCCTCGGCCTCGGCCTGATCGGCGGATCGCTCATGCGCGACCTCCACGCGCGCGACGAACGCGTCTACGGCTTCACGCTGCACGGGGCGCGGGCGGCGCGCAGGGACGGCTTCGACGTCTCCGACTCCATGGAGGAAGTGCTGCGCCGCGCCGAATCCGACGGCGCGCTCATCGTCGTCGCGGTGCCCATGGACGCGGTCGCGTCGGTGCTGGACCAGGTGGCATCGTTCGCCCCGTCGTGCGACATCACCGACGTCGTGTCGGTGAAAAAGCCGGTCTACGACCTCATCGTGGAACGCGACATGCAGGCGCGCTACGTCGGCGGCCACCCGATGGCGGGCACGGAGTTCTCCGGCTGGAACGCCTCCCACGAGGGGCTGTTTTCCAGCGCCGCGTGGGCGGTGACCTACGACTACGCCCGCGAAGGGCTTGCCGACCAGCACTGGGCCGCGCTGTTCGGCACCGTGTGCAAACTGGCGTCCGTCGTCGGCGCGGAGGCGGTGCCCGTGCGCGTCGCGCTTCACGACGAAGCCGTCGCCCGCGTCTCCCACCTCCCCCACGTCATCGCGGAGGCGCTGTCACTCGTCGGCGACCGCGGCGGCACCCTCGCCCAGTCCCTCTCCGCCGGCTCCTTCAGGGGCGCGACGCGGGTAGCTAGCACCGAACCCGAACTCGTGCGCAACATGTGCGAAACCAACGCCAAATCCCTCGTGCCGGTGCTCGACGAGTTCATCGGCCTGCTCCAGGACGCGCGCGATTCGCTTGACGACGACCCCGCGTCCCTTTCCTCCCTCACCGAAGCCGGCCACCGCGCGCACCTGCGCATGGCCGCCCGCAAGGGTGCCCGTCGCGAGTCGGTGTCGCCGGTGAAGATCTCGTCGCGCCCCGTCATGCGCGTCCACCCCGGCGCACCCGGCTGGGTCCGCCAACTCGAGCAGGTCGAGTCCCTCGGCGGGCGCGTGGAGGTGTTTTAGGTTTTTGGGGGTTTGGGGGTTCGGGGTGTTGGTCATGCTGACCCGGGCGAACTAGCAGATCAGAGTTTGGCCTCATCGTTTCCCCAGGTGATATCGAAACCGTCTACCAGTAAGGAGCGGATCTGCTAGTTGGCCTCCCCGCCACTAGCAGATCAGATCCTGAGACGCAGAAAACCCGCCGGTACTTAGACCAGCGGGTTCTGTGCCTAGGTTTTAGCTCTCGCGGCGACGGCCGAGTGCCAGGTAGGCACCGCCGACCAGCATGGCGAGGATGCCCAGCGTGATGATCGCGCGCATCGGAGTACCGGTATCCGCGAGATCCCCGTCACGCTCATCGTTGCTGCGCGAGGTGGTCGTCTTCTTCGTCGACGTGGAACCGTTGGACACCACCCGACCCGAGCCGGAGTTGCGGTTCGCGCTGTAGCGGCTCGCATTGCGTGCCGACGTCGTCCGGCCCGTCGAGCGCTTCGCCGATGTGCTCGTGGTGGAGCTGCTCTTCGGCAGCGGCGTGCGCGTCGTTTTTTGACCGCCAACCGCGCCGGCAGCACCCGCCATCGCGGCCGCCGGTGCAAGCACGGAGGTCGCGATCGGCTTCAGGTCATCCATCGCCTTCAGGATCTGCTGCGGACGGTTGAGGGTGGTGACGCTCGGGTCGCGCGGGAGGACGATCTCAGCGGTCTCAGCGCCTCGGCGGATGTTGATTCCGTCCTTCTTGTAGCCCTCCGGGGCAGCCTGCACCTTGAGATCGATCAAGGTCTTATCTCGACTGTCCTTCTTCAGGTCAATGAGCACATCAGCCCAGCCGTCGGAACCCGTCTTGCCGTCCACAGCACCATCTGCGCTTTCGAACTTCACATCCTGGACAGCCTTGTTGTCGTCAGTCCGGACGAGGACCTTCAGCTCTACCGTGTTGCCTGCAATGGACGTGTCGTCTGCTGCCCTGCTGGATTCGGACGGCGTGCCCTTGGTGGTGGTGCTTGCCGACGGTTCGGTGTTCTTCGGGGACTCGGACGCCGAGGTGTCCTCGGACTCGTTGCTACCAGTGCCGGCGACGGCCTCGAGGTTTGCTTCCGGGGTGGTGTCGGTGTTGACGTCGGTCAATTCCTCACCCTGCAGCGTCACGGTGACGTCGTCGTTAGCGAAGGTCGCTTCGTCGCCCTCAGAGTAGGCGTAGTTGAGGGTCTCAACGTCCTTGAGGTCGGCGTCGGCCGGAGCGGTCGCTGCCTTGTGGGTTGCGACGGGATCCTTTGCATCGACGTCGAGGGTCCAGACGAATGGCTCTCCCTTGTCGTTGACGCTCAGTGCGACGAGGGTCTTTTCGCCAGCCTCGGCGTTCGGCGCCCATGCAGCAGGGGTGCCGGCCGTCTTGGTGTCCTCGATCTTGAGGTCCTTGGTCACGAACTTGAGATCTGGCGTGCCGGAACGCGGCTTGTCCTCGGAGAGGTCGAGGGTGTGGATCACGGTGTCGTCGAAAAGCACGAGCGTGCCGTCGGCGGTGAACGCGGCGGTGTCGATCGTCGTGGCGTCAGCGTCCTTGATCTCGATCGGGCCGAGGTCCTTCACCGCACCGTTTTGCGGGGCGATGCGCAGCAGGCGGCCTGCGCCCTTGGTGTCTTTCTTCTTCGAGATTGCGTAGAGGCGGTCGTTTTGGGGGTTGCGGGCAATGGCGGTGTACTCCCAGCCATTGGAGGTCTGCTCGACACCGGAGGTGCCGGCGCCGTCCTCGACGGGCTGTTCGTCCTTTGTCAGCCCTGCAAGGCCCTGCAGGGCTGCAGCGACCTCACCGGCGTTGTCCTTGGTGGCAGTCGCGGACTGCTCAACCGTGGCGGACTGGGTTGCGGACACAGTCGGCTCGGTCGGCGACGGGGCGACCGTCGTGGTGGAGCTCTCGGTCACCGTGGCAGCGGATTCCTGCGCCGTAGAGCTCTCCTGCGCACTGGCCGCCGGGACCAGCGTCATCGAACCTGCGACCGCGGCCGCGAGCGACAGCCCAGCGACGCGTTTGACCTTAGAAGTAGCTGCCATTGTTCCCTCTCGAAAATAGAAAAAGCGCGCGTGCGCCCCAAAAAACCACCTACGAATGTATACGCCAAACTTGTGCATCTCAATACATCCGACGGATAAAGCAAAACCCGCCCACAGACTGAACATTTGCTGTCAGTCGCGCGGGCGGGTCAGCGCCTAGAACGCGGGCGGGTTAGTTCGCCGCGACCTCGTCGGCCGGGGCCTCCTCAGCGTCAGCCTTGTCATCGTTCTCCTTGGACGAACCCTCGAAGGAGGAACCTGCGGTCTCGCCCTCGACGTTTTCGCCCTCAGTGCGGTTCGAGGAACCGAAGGAACTGCCGCCTTCGGTGCCCTCAACGTCCTCACCCTCGGTGCTGCTCGAGGAGCCGGAGGAGCTACCGCCCTCGGTCGGCTCGTTCCAGCCGAGCTGGCAAGAGGCGTAGTACAGGCCGGTGAGCAGACCAGCGATGGCCAGCACACCAACACCTGCGGCCGCTGCCGGTGCAGCCGGGTTGATCTGCGCCAGCTGACGGTTCACCTGGTCAATTTGTGCCTGCCACTTCGCCTGGGTCTCAGCCATCCACTGCGGCTGCTCGAAACCGATGCCCAGGTCGACGTTCGGCATCACACGACGCACAGCCTCGTTGGCCTGAGCCGCCGCGGCATTGAGCTCGTCTTCGAACATCACGCCAATGCCGCCCATGACGGCACCCAGCAGTCCGATCGGGACCAGCCACGCAACCGGGTTGGACACGGAGGATGCGGTAGCCAGGCACTTGCCCAGGGAGCTGCCGTCCTCTTCGATGATGCCGTCAACTTCGCCGTCGACAGCGCCGTTGCCCTCACCATTGAGGCCGCCGCCACCGGAAACACCGTTGCCCTTCTCGAGCTGGATGTTTTCGAAGACCTCGTCCTCAGTGTCAACGGTGAACGGCTTGGTCTCAAGAACAGAGCCGGCCTTGAACGAGTTGTTGTTCGGATCCTTCGGGTCAACCAGACGTAGGTTGCCCGGGTTCTTGATCTGGAAGGTGTACTCGCCGTACGGGGCGCTTTCGAACAGAACGTTGCCGTCTTCATTGGTCGTACCCGCAACAGCCGGAGAACCGTCGGTCGGCACCAGCGAAACATCAAGACCGCTAACACCCTCGCCCGGATCCTGCTTACCGTTGCCGTTCTCGTCGATCCACAGCACCGCGCGACGATCGCCCGCAAGAGCAGCGCCCTTATCGACGATGATGTGCGCGTTGCCCTTCAGATTCTCACGCGGAGAGATGATCAGCACCGACGATGGATCCTCGCCGTAGTCCGGTTCACCAGCGATACCGCGACCACGTGCCGGACGCTTCGGCAACTCACCACGTGCCTCTGCGGCATTGTGGTGACGCATACCCGGGGCAAGGCCCTCCGGGATCTCAGCGGTAAAGATGACCTTCTGGCCCGGCAGCAGCGTGCCGTTGAAGCCCTCCGGCTCGATGATCTCGAGGTCCTTGACCTTCTTCATCTGCTCCGGATCGAACTTCGGGTGGTTGGGGTCGTATTCACCCTCGTACACAGCGTCAGTCAAAGTGACATTCACCATCGGCGCGGAACCGGTGTTCTTCACCTCGTAGGTGAAGCCCATCGCATCCTGGACACCAAGACGAGCCGGCTTATCCGGGTTCGTCGCGAAGCGGGCGTTGACCTTCTTCTCGACAGAGCCATTCATAAACTTCGTGTAGGCAGAATCCGGTGCCGAACCAACCTTGTCACCCTCGCCCGTCACACCGTTGGCGGTGGCGATGTTGTTGAAGTCGAACGCATCCGGCGCGGTCATCTTGGCCTTGAACACCTCGGTAGCACCCGGGGCAAGCTCAGACTCAGCAGTCCAGCCCTCCGGCATGGTCAGCTCAATGTTGCGCTTTTCCAGCTCCGGGTCATCAATCTTGATGTTGCTGATCGGAGTATCGCCAGTGTTGGTGATGAAGAACTCGTAGTAAAGATCCTCGCCAGCCTTCATCGTCCAGACGTCGTCGACAAGATTGCCGTCCTCGTCCTTGACCTGCTCGTTGTAGTCCGCGTCGCGGCCCCAGACCTGCTTTTCCAGCTCAAGGGACGCGTTTGGCGTCAGGTGAATCTCCGGGAGTTCAACCTTGTCGCCCTCACGGACCGGGACCTTGATCGGATCAACATCACGATCGTTGCCCGGGGTGAGCACCTCAACCTCGTGCACACCCGGGATGACATCGTCAATCTTGAACGAACCATCATCCTCGACCGGCACGACCTTGGAATTGCCGCGCGGATCGGTCACCACAACAACAGTGCCCGGCACAGCCTTGCCGTTACCGTCGTCGACACGTCCCTCAATGGACTGCGTCTCAGGCGCCTGCACACGAATCTTATCCAGGTTCGTCGGCTCGTCCTTCTTCACCGTGACCTTACGGTCCAACGGGTCGCCGTTGACATCGACATCCGGCCAACCCTCCGGCAGGGTGATGTCCAGGTCGAACTCGGCTTCACCGTCCGGGAAGTAGTCGAAGTCGATCTCCGGGGTGACAAAGAAACCGTCCTCATCAACCGTGATCGGAATCTCGTAATCGAAGGTCTCACCGGTAGACGGATCGACCACGCCTTCCTTCACGAGACGGATCTCGGAATCGCGGATCGGGTTGTTGCCGTCGTCGAGCAACCAGCCGCCGATCGTGCCCGGCACAATGCGGTCCGACTTGTCCTCCAGCTCACGGGTCGGTTTGTTGGAGACAAACGGCGGGATCTCCGTCGGCTTGCCATCCTTGACCTCAACAACTTGCGGCTTCGGATCGTTGTGGCCCTCCGGGGTCTCCACCGACACGACGTACTCACCGTCCGGGAGCTCCGGAATCGTGAACTCACCGTTCTCGTCGGTCTCAACAGGCTCGCCAACCTTATTGCCCTTGTCGTCGGTGACAGTCACCTTCGACGGAGTCCGGTTACCGTTCTCGTCCGTGCTCGGCAGCGGGTCACCCTTATCGTCAGTGACCTTGCCGACGATCGAGCCGGTCCGTGGCGGTGTGGTCGTCGTCGTGGTCGGCTTAGGCGTCGACGTGGTCGGCTTAGGCGTCGACGTACTCGGCTTAGGCGTCGACGTACTCGGCTTAGGCGTCGACGTACTCGGCTTAGGCGT
>ERZ1029854.287-NODE-287-length-22696-cov-57.854247_pt1 | contig 22696 bp, 20 predicted proteins | sample MGYA00519239_ERZ1029854 | MGnify/ENA primary metagenome ERZ1029854 (study PRJEB33666, sample SAMEA4610917) | skin metagenome | biome: Human-associated habitat; feature: Malodor aspect; material: skin | place: Philippines | collected 2015-08 ... | reverse complement strand
CCGGGATCGCGAGAACCAGCATGATCCAGAAGAGCCTGCGGAACTGGGCAACGTGATCACCGTGATCACCGTGATCACCATGATCACCGTGACCACCGTGACCACCGTGACCACCGTGACCTGTGTGACCTGCGTGGTCATGACCGCCGTGGGCCTCGTGAGTATCGTGTTCGTGGTGGCTGGCGTGCCCGCCGGGTCCGGCGCTGGAGTGGGCGTGTCTGTCGTTCATGGTTCTGTCCTCTCGTTGCAGTTCATCGTTGTGGTCGGTTCGGCCGTGCCGGGGGCCTGGCACGACGGCCATCCCCCACGTTAATACCCCAGGGGGGTACATGTCTAGGGTGTCCCGATCCGAACGACCTGACGTTTCGCCTTTCGCATCTGCGGGACTACACTGCGCCGACATGCGAGTATTAGCGGCCATGAGCGGGGGAGTCGACTCCTCAGTCGCTGCTGCGCGCCTGGTAGATGCGGGCCACGACGTCGTCGGTGTGCACCTCGCGCTGAGCAAGGATGCGCAGCAGACGCGCGAATCCGCCCGCGGGTGCTGCTCGCTCGAGGACTCCGCTGACGCGCGCCGCGTGTGCGACCACCTGGGCATCCCGTTTTACGTGTGGGACTTCTCTGACCGCTTCAAAGAAGAAGTCATCGACAACTTCGTCTGGTCCTACGAGCACGGCGAGACCCCGAACCCGTGCCTGCGCTGCAACGAGAAGATCAAGTTCGCGGCACTGTTGGACCGTGCGGTGACCTTGGGCTTCGACGCTATCGCCACCGGGCACTACGCGATCATCGACGACGCCGGCAACCTCCGCCGCTCCACCGACCCGTTGAAGGACCAGTCCTACGTCCTCGGCGTGCTCACCCGAGACGAACTGGACCGCTGCCTCTTCCCGGTCGGCGACACTGAAAAGCCGCAGATCCGCGAGGAGGCGGCCCGCCACGGGTTCGCCACCGCCTCGAAGCCGGATTCCTACGACATCTGCTTCATCCCGGACGGCAACACACAGGCGTTTTTGGGCCGCTCCATCGGCATGCGCCCGGGCATGATCAAGGACACCGAGGGCCGCGAGCTGAAAGAGCACGACGGCGCGTTTCAGTACACGATCGGCCAGCGCAAGGGCTTAAACATCCGTGTGCCGGCCGCCGACGGCAAGCCCCGCTACGTCACGGACGTGGACACCGCCACCGGCACAGTCACCGTCGGCCCGCGTGAGGCGCTGCGCGTCACGGAGATCACCGCGGACCGGCTCAAGGTGCTGCACCCGGCGATGGACGGTGAAATTGCCGCTAACGTGCAGATCCGCGCCCACGGCGGGGTGGTGGCCTGCACCGCGCGCATCGAAGACGACCAGATGACGCTCGCTCTCCACGAGCCACTCGAGGGCGTCGCTCGCGGCCAGGCAGCCGTGCTCTACCTACCGGACCCGGACGGGCAGGGCGACATCGTGCTCGGCTCCGGCACCATCTGCGCCACCCGGTGAATTGAGATCAAGACTGGAACATGCATTCGGCGATCAATTGTTCTAAATGGTGGACTTGAATATCCGCTGCGAGATTGATTCGAAAAAGTCCCTCTTTTGTCCACAGGTTCCAATCACCTTTAACTCCCATAAGCCCTGTTGCGTTCGCGGTCGCCCAGAGTGTGACGCTTTCGTATGGGATTGAGTGTGTATCAAGTCGATCGTTTGAGGATGAGCGTCGTTCACACAGAATCAACCTGCGGTTCGTAAAAACAAAATGACCGCTTAAGGTCTCGAATGCTTGAACTGGCTTCTCTTGACACGCGAGGATGTGGCGAAGATGGTCAGGGAACGGACGCGGCTTCTTTAGAAGCATGTACGGGAACTGGTCAAGTGACATCAGAAAATCTCCTCAATCCTCGTCTAATGAAACCTTGAAACTAATCGTTTCCTAGACCAGTACATTATTTAGTGCTGGTGCCGCACGCATTTTTGTTTAGCGATCCGCCTGCCTGGTTGGTGATTCTGGAGACCTAATTTGCTATCGAGAGGTTTTGACTAATGGAATCTGCTTGTAGAAGCACCACAAAAGGAACAGCGTTCGGCCTTGGGCCGCTGCCCGGCACCGACCTCGCGAAAGCCGCGGACGTGGTGCTCTCCGAATCGCCCCTGCCGCACATCCCGCAGCTGCCGGACCGCGGCGTCGGCTCGGACCTGATTGGCCGCACCGCCGCCATGCTGGAAATCCCTGTAGCGCGCGGGCCCCGCGGATGGCGCGTGGCCGCCCGCAAGCGCGCAGATACCGACCGCATGGAGCGCGACCTCGACCAGCTGGAGGAGCTCTGGCACGGCAAGACGAACACGGTGAAGGTGCAGTTCGCCGGCCCGTTCACACTCGCCGCCGAGATCGAGATGGCAAACGGGCACCGCATGATCACCGACCCCGGCGCGCTTCGCGACCTCACGGACGCGTTGTTGGAGGTGTGCGAGGGGCACCGGAGGGACGTCGAGAAGCGATTTGGCAAAAGTGTGCTGCAGCTGGACGAGCCGCGCTTGCCCGAGGTCACCCGCGGCACGCTGCAAGGCGCCACCGACTTCGAGACCATCCGCGCGATTCCCGAGCCCGAGGAGACGCTGGGGCGTTTCGGCGAGCACCTGCTGCATACGCCCGAGCTTGTCGACGTCCCATGGTTGACCTGCGACCCGCGCCGCGCCGACAAAGACGCGCTTGCGAAACTGCTGGACGCCGGCGCGCGCATCGCCATTCCCACGATGGCCCCGCGCGAGCTGTACAACCTGTTCGACGAGCTGCAGATCGACCCCGCCGAAACGACCGTGGATGTCTACGCCGAGTCGGCCGCCACGCTGGTTGCAACCGCGGCGAACTACCGTGCGGCCCGGGAGATGGCCGAGGCGCTTACAATGGAGGTATGACCAAGCCACTGCATTGGGACAAGAAGAAGGCCGATTTCTCGATGGGGATCGTCTTCGGCGTGATGTTCTTTGTCGTGTTCGGTCTCGTGATGGACGACATGCTTTTAGGCACCGGGATCGGGATTGCGTTCTTCGTCGCGTTTGGGCTCTTGTCAGACAAGCGCGAGGCCGATTTTGACGGGCAGACGCTGCGTCTAGTGGACAAGAAGGAAACCACGGAGCTCGACGCCGCCAGTATCGACGATGTGATCATCAGCGAGTCGGGCGCGATGGTGGTGAAGACGAAGGCAGGGGAGACGTACTCGGTCGAATCCGAGGGCGACAACCGGGGGCTGCACGACTTCGCCGAGAAGCTGCGCGCTGAGCTAGCCTGCAACTAGCCCAGCATGGGCCAGCCGGGCAGCACGTTGGAAGCGTCGCGGCCCTGGGACTCGAAGTAACGCTTGCGGTCCTCTTGCAGGGTGAAGTACTCCACGGCCTGGTACTCCATGAGCTCGCCCGCATCCATCTGGGCGAGCTCCGGGTAAAGCTTGCGGACCTGCATCCACGCCACGCGCGCGGCGGCAAACGCGTCGGCGGTGGCCTCGTGGGCGTTGTCCAGCCGTACGCCGTAGTGCTCGCACATCGAGGTCAGGTTGCGCGGGCCCTTGCGGTAGCGGTCCTTCGCACGGTCGATCAACAATGGGTCGTACACCGGCCCCGTGACGGTGAAATCTCCGGTGAGCTGGCGCAACACCGTCAGGTCGTAGGGGGCGTTGAACACCACCAGGGTCAGGCCGTCTTCCCAGCCCTGCTTGATCGCCTCGACGGTTTCGCGCACCACCTCGTCGTGGTCGCGGCCCTCTGCACGAGCCTTCTCGGTGGTAATGCCGTGCACCTTGGCCGCCTCTTCCGGGATCTCCACCCCGGGGTCGGCGAGAGTCTCCTTGGCGTCGACCTCGGAGCCGTCGATACGCACGAGCGCCGAGGTGACCACTCGCGCCTCGCGCGGGTTCGCGGAGGTGGTCTCCAAGTCAAAAGAGAGCATGCGGGAGGCGTCGAAAGTGGCCATGCGGGACATTGTAATGAGCGAGCCGACGCGGGCCCGACGGGCGCTAGACGCCACACTAGACTCAGTGCCCGTGAGTGAAATTTCCGCTGATCTGCACCGCGAATGGGACGAGCTAGCCGCCGAGGTGCGCCGCCACCGGGACCTCTACTACAACGGCCAACCGGTCATCACCGACGGCGAGTTCGACGAGCTGTTCCGCCGCCTGCAAACGCTGGAGGAGGAGCACCCGGAGCTCGCCGTGCCGGATTCGCCGACGAAGGAAGTCGGCGCTCCCGCCACCGACACCGCGTTCGCCGATGTCACACACCCCGAGCGCATGATGAGCCTGGACAACGTCTTCAACGAAGACGAGATGCGCGAGTGGTTGGCCAAAGCCCCGGGGCCGTACCTGACCGAGTTGAAGATCGACGGTTTGTCCATCGACCTGGTCTACGAAAACGGCGAGCTGACACGCGCCGCAACCCGCGGCGACGGCACCACCGGCGAGGACATCACCGCCAACGCGCGGGTGATCGAGGACATCCCGCAGCGGCTCACCGGCGACGCCCCGGCGTTTCTGGAGGTTCGCGGCGAGGTGTTCATCCGCCCCGAGGACTTCCCGGAGCTCAACGAGCTGCGCCAGAAAGAAGGCGGCAAACCGTTCGCGAACCCGCGCAACACTGCCGCCGGAGGCCTGCGGCAGAAGAACCCGGAGGACGTGAAGAAGCGCAAGCTGCACATGATCTGCCACGGCATCGGTGCTCGCGAGGGCTTCGCCCCGAAGACCCAGCACGAAGCCTACGAAAAACTCGCCGAGTGGGGGCTGCCGGTCAGCGAGTACACGCGCCGGGCGGATACGGTCGACGAGGTCATCGAGGCCGTGCAGTACTGGGGCGAGCACCGAAACGACGCCATTCACGAAATGGACGGCCTGGTGGTCAAGGTCGATTCGGTGGCTGAGCAGCGTCAGCTTGGCGCTACCTCCCGAGCGCCGCGCTGGGCGATTGCGTACAAGTACCCGCCTCAGGAGGTCACCACCAAGCTCAACGACATCGCCGTCTCCGTGGGCCGCACCGGCCGCGCCACACCCTTTGCGGTACTGGAGCCAGTGTTCGTCTCCGGGTCCACGGTGTCCATGGCCACCCTGCACAACCAGCACGAAGTCAAGCGCAAGGGCGTAATGATCGGCGACACAGTGGTGGTGCGTAAGGCGGGCGAGATCATCCCAGAGGTGCTCGGCCCGGTCGCGGATCTGCGTGACGGCACGGAGCGAGAGTTCGTCTACCCAGAACTCTGCCCGGTCTGCGGCACTAAGCTGGCACCGGCCAAGGAGGGCGACGCGGACTGGCGCTGCCCGAACACCCGCTCGTGCCCCGCGCAGTTGTCGGCGCGGTTGGAGTACATAGCTTCGCGCGGCGTGTTCGACATCGAGGCGCTCGGCGAGAAGGGCGCGCAGGATTTGATCGCATCCGGCGTGCTCGAGGACGAGGCGTGCCTGTTCGACCTCACCGAGGATGACCTGAAACAGTCTTCCGCTTACACGCGCAAGGACGGGCAGGTCAACGCCGCGGGTACGAAGCTGCTGGCCAACCTTGAGACTGCCCGCCAAGCCGATCTATGGCGCGTGATCACCGCGCTATCCATCCGCCATGTCGGCCCCACTGCGGCCCGCGCGCTCGCGTCGCGCTTCCACTCCATGCAGGCGCTTATCGACGCACCTACGGCCGCCCTCGCCGAAACCGACGGCGTCGGTGACGTGATCGCCGAGAGCTTCAAAGAGTGGTTCACCGTGGACTGGCACAAAAACATCGTGGATAGCTGGGCCAAAGCCGGCGTGACCATGGAGTCCGCCGAAGAAGACCGGGCACCGCAGACCCTAGAGGGGCTGACCATCGTCGCCACCGGCACGCTTGAGGGCTTCACCCGCGACGAGGTGAAGGAGGCGATCCTGTCGCGCGGCGGCAAAGCGGCCGGGTCGGTGTCGAAGAAGACCGACTACGTGGTGGTGGGCGACAACGCCGGCTCCAAGGCCGCCAAGGCGGAGGAGTTGGGCCGGCCGATCCTCAACGAGGAGCAGTTCGTGCGGCTGCTTGAGGGCGGCCCCGACGCGCTCTGACACATCGCGCAGGGGGTGCGAGCGTGACCTGGGGAGAATGACGGATGTTGCACGGGGGAGGGAAGATCCGTCATTGGGGGTGCGAGCTAGCGCAGCATCGCGCCGACGATGCATCCCAGGTCGCCGATCTCGCGCACCTCGGAGGCCAAAAAGTCCGGCCCGCCCACACGGCCTACCACCACCACCATGTCGGTGCCGTGCAGCGGCGTCATGGTCAAAGCGGTACCCAGCTGAAACCATGCATCGGGAGCCCAACCGTCGAAGTCGGGCTGGAGGATGCGCGCACTGTCAATCGGCGGCATCTGCGGGTGGGAGCCATCGTCTTCCGGCGCGGCGGGGGAGGCGGCGTCGCGGGTCAGCCCGTCGTCGTTATTGCGCAGCACCACCGCCCATGAGGAGGTCACCGCGCTCGGCATGACGCGCACGAGCTCTCCCAGCGTGTCGGAGAGGTTGCCCGAATGCTCGGCGATCTTGGCCAGCATCTCTATCTGGCCGCGGCGGTCGACGCGCCCCGTGAACGGGCGGATCGAATCCACCTCGGCGCCGTCGACGGAGGCCACGGCTGTGATCAGGGTGTCCACCATCACGCCGGTGGGCAGGGTGACCACGATGTCGTCGGTCACCGTGCCGTCGGTGGAAGTCTCGACGATGTCCACCGAATTGATGTCGGCGTCGACCATGCCGAACGCCTCGGCGAGCTGACCGAGGCTGCCAGGGACGTCCGGAAGGCAAACGCGGATGAGGTACGACATGGTCTTATTTATAGCAACCGGGGGTGGCCGGGCGGTGTCACGGCGTGACGTAAGATAAGCCGCGTTACACGCCCACGTGATGCGGAAGGGATGGGACTGTGGCTGAGATTTCACGCGACGAGGTGTCGCGCATCGCACGCCTGGCGCGGATTGCGCTGAAAGACGAGGAGCTGGACGACATTGCCCAGCAGCTGGACACGATCGTGGACGCGGTCTCGAAGGTGCAGAGCGTGGACACCGAGGGTGTGACCCCGATGAGCCACCCGCACTCCATCGACGCGGGTATGCGCGAAGACGTGGTGAAAAAGACGTTGACGCAGGCTGAGGCGCTGGACCAGGCGCCGGCTGTGGAGGACGACCGTTTCGTGGTGCCTCAGATTCTGGGAGAGGGAGACTAAGCAGACATGACGCAGTACACGATTCCGGCCGAAGGTCTCGTCGCAAAGCCAGCGCACGAGCTCGCAGCCATTATCCAATCCGGCGAGGTTACCTCCCGCGAGGTCACGCAGGCGTTTTTGGACCGCATCGCTGAGGTCGACGGCGAGCTCGGCGCCTTCTTGCACGTCGGTGCCGAGGAGGCGCTGGCGGCTGCGGACAAGGTCGACGAGCAGGTGAAGAACGGCGAAACGCCGGCCTCTGCGCTCGCGGGAGTGCCGCTGGCGCTCAAGGATCTGCTGGTCACCACCGATGCGCCGACGACGGCCGCGTCCAAGATGCTCGAGGGCTACATGAGCCCCTATGACGCCACGGTGGTGTCGAAGCTGCGCGCAGCCGGCATCCCGATTCTGGGCAAGACCAACCTGGACGAGTTCGCCATGGGGTCTTCGACGGAAAATTCGGCGTACAAGCCGACCAAGAACCCGCACGACCTCGAGCGGGTGCCGGGCGGCTCCGGCGGCGGCACCGCGGCGGCGCTCGCGTCCGGCGAGGCACCGCTGGGCATCGGCACTGACACCGGCGGCTCGATCCGCCAGCCGGCGTCCCTGACCGGCACCGTGGGCGTGAAGCCGACCTATGGTGGGGTGTCCCGCTACGGCGTGATCGCGTGCGCGTCCTCCCTGGATCAGGTGGGCCCCTGCGCGAACAACGTGCTGGACACTGCCCTTTTGCACGAGATCATCGGCGGCCACGACGAATTTGACGCCACCTCCGTGGACCGCGAGGTGCCGTCCTGCGCCGACGCCGCCCGCGAGGGGGCCTCCGGCGACCTTGCAGGCGTGACAATCGGCCGCGTGAAGCAGTTCGAGCGCCCCGGCACCCAAGAAGGCGTGAAGGAAGCCATCGACGCCGCCTACGCGCAGCTGGAGCGCCAGGGCGCAACTGTCGTCGAGGTGGATTGCCCCAGCTTCGAGGACGTTATGGGTGCCTACTACCTCATCCAGACCTCTGAGGTGAGCTCCAACCTCGCACGCTTCGACGGCATGCGCTACGGGCAGCGCGCCGGCGACGACGGCACGCGTTCCGCCGAAGAGGTTATGGCCGCCACCCGCGGCGAGGGCTTCGGTGCCGAGGTCAAACGCCGCATCATCCTGGGCACCTACGCGCTGTCCGTGGGGTACTACGACGCGTACTACCTGCAGGCTCAGCGCGTGCGCACCCTGGTGGCGCAGGACTTTGCCAAGGCTTTCGAGGCGTGCGACGTCATCGCGGCGCCGTCCACGCCGACGACCGCCTTCAAGCTGGGCGACAAGGTGGACGACCCGCTGGCGATGTACAACTTCGACCTGTTTACCCTGCCGCTGAACCTGGCCGGTCTGCCCGGCATGTCGGTTCCGGCGGGAGTGGCGTCTGACACTGGCCTGCCGGTGGGCCTGCAGCTGATTGCCCCAGCTTTCGAGGATGCGCGGCTGTACCGCGTGGGTGCCGCTTTTGAAGCCGGCCGTTAACCCCTGGAATACCCTCGCAGCCCTTGCTGCGGGGTATTTTCTTGTCCTGATCGACCAGGGCTTTATGCCCGTGATCACGCCGCTGCTGCCTTTCGACGTCGGCTCCGCCGTGTGGCTCACCAGCATCTACCTGCTGTGCACGGTCGCGCCCATGCCGGCGACAGGCAAGTTCGGCGACGCATTCGGGCAACGCCGCATTTTCCTCATCGGCCTCACCATCTACGTCGCCGCCCTGGTGTTTGCAGGTGCGTCCTGGTCCTTCGGCTCGTTGGTGGTGGCCCGCGGCCTGCAGGGGCTGGGCGCGGCAGTGTTTTTGCCGCAGGCATTCGGGCTGATCCCGCGCGTGTTCGCCGACGACAAGCAGGGCCGCGCCTTCGCGGCGTGGGGCGTGATCGGTTCCGTCGCCTCGCTGATCGGGCCTGTGGTCGGCGGGGCAGTGGCGCAGCATTTCGGCTGGCGCGCCGCGTTTTTCGCTCAGGCCGCGCTTGGCGCGGTGGCGCTGCTCGCCGGCCTGTTAGCCTTGCCGCGTCTGCCCCGCAGCGGCGAGCGGGTAACTCTGTTGCCGGTGTTGCTGTCCTTCGGCGGGCTGGGTCTGCTTGTGTACGGCATCCAGTTCGGGCAGTGGCCCTCAATCCTCTTTGGCGCGCTGCTGATCGGCGTGTTGGTGCTGTCGGCCCGCAACGGCACGGACGACGGCTTTCTGCCCGTGGATCTGCTGGCGGACCGCTCGTTCGCCCTCGGTGCGCTCGGTGTGGCGGCGATGGGTTTCACGGTGGCGTCCATGTTCATCCCGATGATGTACTGGCTGCAGGCGGTCGGGGGCGCCACGCCCACCGCCTCCGGGGCCATAACTGCGCCGATGTCGGTGTTCGCCCTCGTGCTTACCCCGGTTGCCGGGTACCTCACGGACAGGCGCGACCCGGGCAGACTCTGCGCCGCCGGATTCGCCGTATCCGGCGTCGGGCTCGCGCTCGCCATCTGGCTCATCCACTCCGGCGCCGGGGTGTGGTGGTTCACGGCGGTGACGTCGCTGCTGGGCATCGGCGGGGCCTTTGTGTGGGCACCCAACGCGGCGGTGACCATGCGCGGTATCGCCGAGCACGAAACAGGCGCGGCCTCCGGGTTGTACAACACGGCGCGCCAGGTCGGTAGCGTCCTCGGCGTCGCGCTGGTGGGCGTGGTGCTCGCATCCGGCGCGATCGAATCCACCGCAGGCTGGGCGCTCGCTTTGCCGCTCGGAGCGATGTTGCTCGGGGCGGTGTCGTCTCTGCGGCTTCGGGGGTAGCCTGGCTGGCATGCGACTTGCCACTTTGACCTCCGGCGGCGACTGCCCCGGCCTCAACGCCGTCATCCGCGGCATCGTCCGCACGGCCAACACCGAGTACGGCTCTACCGTCGTGGGCTACCGCGACGGCTGGGTGGGCCTGATGGAAGACCGTCGTGTCGATCTTTACGACGACGCCTACATGGATTCCCTGCTGCTGCGCGGGGGCACGATCCTGGGCACTGGCCGGCTGCACCCGGACAAGTTCAAGGCGGGCCTGGACCAGATCAAGTTCAACCTTGACGACGCGGGGGTGGATGCTCTCATCGCCATCGGCGGCGAGGGCACACTCAAGGGCGCTAAGTGGCTCTCCGATAACGGTATCCCGGTGGTGGGTGTGCCCAAGACCATCGACAACGACGTCGCCGCCACCGACTACACCTTCGGGTTTGACACGGCCGTCTCGGTGGCCACCGACGCGATCGACCGGCTCCACACCACCGCCGAGTCCCACAACCGCATCCTCATCGTCGAGGTGATGGGCCGCCACGTCGGCTGGATCGCGTTGCACGCGGGCATGGCTGGCGGAGCGCACTACACCGTGATCCCGGAGGAGCCCTTCGACATCGCGGAAATCTGCAAGGCCATGGAGCGCCGCTTCCAGATGGGGGAGAAGTACGGCATCATCGTCGTCGCCGAGGGTGCCGTACCCAAGGAAGGCACTATGGACGCAGGTCTCGGCGAGAAAGACGAGTTCGGCCACACCACCTTCAACGGCATGGGCCAGATCATCGGCGACGAGGTGAAAAAGCGCCTGGGCTACGACGTACGCACCACCGTGCTCGGCCACACCCAGCGCGGCGGCACGCCGACCGCCTACGACCGCGTGCTGGCCACCCGTTACGGGGTGCACGCTACCCGCGCCGCGCACGAGGGCAACTTCGGCAGCTGCGTCGCCCTGCACGGCGAGGACATCGATCTGGTCGCGCTCGAAGACGCCGTGGCGAAGCTCAAGACCGTGCCTGAGCGCCGCTACGCCACCGCGAAGGCAATGTTCACCTAGATGCACGACCGTATTCCCGATCCTTGCCGGCTCCTCATCGTCGGCATCAACCCAGGCCGCCTCACCGAGGAGGTGGACGCGCCCTTCGCCTACCCAGGTAACCGCTTCTGGCCAGCGCTGGAGGCCGCCGGGATCACGCCGTATCGCGTCCACGCCAACGAGGGGCTGACAGACAAGGACGCGGCAATGCTCGCGGAGCTTGGCATCGGCTTTACCAACCTGGTGAACCGGATGACGCCGCGCGCGTCCGAGCTCACCCGCGAAGAGATGGTGCAAGGAGGACAGGTGGTGCGGGACGTCGTCGCAAAGCATGAGCCGAAGGCCGTGATGTTCGCAGGCATTGGGGCGTATCGCGATGCCTATCGACGCCCAAAGGCAACCCGCGGCCTCCAGCCCGAGACCCTTGCCGGGGTACCGGTGTGGGTGGTGGGCAACCCGAGCGGGCTCAACGCGCACGAATCGGTGGCCACGCTCGCGGAGAGCTACCGCGAGGTGTGGGAGGCGACCGCGCCGCTCTGATGGCCGATGGCGCGGGAGCGGCGGTAGAGCCAGATGGCCAGCACCCACAGCAGGATCGTCATCGCGGCTGAGGCGACAAGGCTTGCGACGCCGGGGAGCTCGTGGGAGGCGTTGAACGCGCCGTGGATGGTGGCCGCTATAAGGAACCAGCCGAACAGCCGCGATAGACGCCAGCCGAGCGGCTGGTCCGTGCGGCAGAGGAAGACCCCAAGGCCCCACGCCGCCAGCCCGGTGTACACGGCGTGCGCGAATGGGGACAAAACCATGAGCGCGATCATCGACGCGACGCCGTCGAAGTAGTCCGACTGAAGGTCGCGTACTGCCGCGATCGCCGAGTTATTCACGGTTTCCGCAATGGTGTAGCCGGCACCGACTGCCATGCCGACCACGGCGGCCTCGACGGGAGTGCGTACGGGTGCGAAAACCACGATGACAATTAGCGCGGCGAGCAGCTTGGCCGTCTCCTCCGGGAAGGAGGAGAACAGGTACGTCACGGCATCCGGTAGTTCAGCGGCGGCATTGAGATAGGCGGTGTTGACGGGGGCGACAACTCCGCACAGGCCAACCCCAGCGAGCGCGGCGGCAGGCAGCCACCACGCCGCGGCGGGTCGCCCGGGGTGACGGCGCAAAAGCAGCCACGCGATAGCGGCGACGGCAAGGGTGAACCCCGCTGCTGCAGCACCGAATATGGGCCGCCACGGCAAGGAGGCGAGCAGGTAGAGGTAGCGCCCCACACATGCGAGAATGATCAAGCTGCAGACGATCTGCATAATGCGGGTGCGTGGCATTACCGGGCCTCCTTTGCAACAAAACGGTCGACGATCTCCCGGCCAGCCGTGTGGCTCGCCGCGACGTACGCGGTGAGATCCCCTCGCTCAGCAGCGGCGACAGACACATCATTGAGGTGCGCAACATACACACCTGGCGCCGGGTGCTCGATTTCGTCCGGGCGTATCTGCTCCCCACCGGTGAACTGCCAGTACATACGTGCGACTGAGTCGGCCCGCTCTGCCTCGTCAGTCATGGTGTAGTCGGCGCGGATCTGGATGTATGTGTCCGCACAGTCCCAACTCCACGTGCCGGTGCCGTCGCCCAGACCATCGTCGGCGGATGTTTGGGTGCACTGCAGGGCATCGCCGTTGGCGTCGTGAAGCGTGATGCCTCCTGCTGTGACCTCCGTGGTGGCGGGCTCATCTGTTTTGGCTACCGCCTGGGCCGCGAACGGGGCCGCCAAGATGATCGCTCCGGCGGCCACGATTCCCAGGGTCCCGGATCGGGTATTTCTGTCAGCAAAATCGGGATATTCCACTCGCGACAGCATAATGGTAACCTCTGACGTGTGCAGCGCGTGCCTATAAGTGCGCCATTTGATGCGACCTGGAAGGCGACGATCACCTAGGTTGACAGCTGGGGCGCTCTCCTCGCCCGTGGTTCACTATTTCCGGAGGCACTGTTGAATTTCTGCGACAACCCCACCTTGAGCAATGAGTGGGTCACTCTCCAGCCGCTCGGCCTGCCTCGTGCGCGACACGTGCGTCTACTCCATCCTGGACATTGAATGGCCGGAGGCGAAGACGTCGCTTGAGGCCCGCCTGCACGGTTGATCCGCCGGCTCGGGTCACGGCAGTGCGTCGAGACCGATATCCAGGATGGTCACCGAGTGCGTGAGCGCGCCGACGGCGAGGAAGTCAACGCCTGTGTCCGCGTATGCGCGTGCGCGATTAAGCGACAAGCCGCCGGAAGACTCGAGCAGCGTCGCTGGGGACAGGGCATCTCGCCGGGCGACGGCTACCCGCGTCTCTTCCACCCCGAAATTGTCCAGCATGACCAGATTCGGCTTCAATGCAAGAACTTCCGTAAGCTGAGCTAGGTCATCCACTTCGACTTCGATGGGGAGGTCCGGGAATGTTTTGGCCGCGCGCCGATATGCGCCGGCTGCGCTGCCGACACTCGCGACGTGGTTGTCCTTGATAAGTACCGCGTCACCCAGACTCATGCGGTGGTTGACACCGCCGCCGCAACGCACCGCATATTTCGCCAAATCGCGGTAACCGGGCAGTGTCTTACGGGAATCCCTCACCCGCGCCCGAGTGTCGGAAATAACCTCCGTCCACGCAGAAGTCGCGGTCGCGATGCCGCTAGCGTAGGTGAGCAGATTCAGCGCAGTCCGCTCCGCCGACAGAATGACGCGCGCCGGGCCAGACACCGTAGCAAGACAGTCACCGGACGTAACTTGATCGCCGTCGGCGGCGTGTACCGACACGTCGACGGCGGGGGAAATCTCGTGCATAGTCCATCCCACAACGTCGAGTCCCGCGACGGTTCCAGCCTGGCGCGGAACCACCTGCGCAGTAAGAACCGCGTCCTCGTCGATCGCCGCCTGAGATGTGGCGTCGGGGCCGTGAGCGAAGTCCTCCGCGAGACCGAGACGGATGAGCCGCAGCGTGGCCTCTTTATTCAACGGAGGGTGAATCGGCTGAGCGGGCGTTGTCATCGGTATCTACTCACCGTTTCCCGGTGTGCCGATGGCGATCATCCGCTCCAATGACTGGCGCGCCTTCGCCGCGATGTCCTCGGGCACGGTTATCTCGTCGCGGACGTCCCGCAGACTGCGAACCAGCTTTTCTGGAGTAATCATTTTCATGTACCGGCAGTTAGCCTGGGGGTTTACCGGCTGGAAATCCGCCAGTGGAGCCCGCTTCCGCAGCTGGTGCAGCATTCCCACCTCGGTGGCCACGAGGACTGTTCCTTCGGTGTCGCGGTCGGCTTGGTCCAGCATCCCGCCGGTGGAAAGCATGTGCACACGCTCCGGCTGGATGACTCCTTCGCCGGCAAGAAAAATCGCGGAATTCGCGCAACCGCATTCTGGGTGGATGTACAGCGGCGCATCAGGGTGCGCCGCCGCTTGCTCCGCTAGTTCCTTGCCGTTTATTCCTGCGTGGACGTGGCATTCGCCGGCCCAAATACGAATGTTCTCGCGACCGGTCAGACGCTTTACGTGGGCACCGAGGAACTGGTCGGGGCAAAAGAGGATCTCGCGGTGTGGATCGATGGAATTGACCACCTCAACGGCGTTTGAGGAGGTGCAGCAGACGTCTGTGAGGGCCTTGACATCGGCGGTGGTGTTCACATAACTGACGACGACCGCGTCAGGGTGCTCGTCCTTCCATCCCTGAAGCTGCTCAGCGGTGATGGAGTCCGCCAGCGAGCATCCAGCGTTTTGGTCCGGGATGAGCACCGTTTTGTCGGGGCTGAGGATCTTGGCGCTTTCAGCCATAAAATGCACACCGCAAAACACAATCACATCTGCATCGGTATCGGCGGCGATACGAGATAGCGCGAGTGAATCGCCGGTGAAGTCGGCGATGTCCTGGATCTCTGGGGTCTGATAATTATGCGCCAGAATGACGGCGTTTCGTTCGCGCTTCAGATTTCGCACTTCATCGATCCACATACGCCTAATGTAGTCCGGCTCGCCTGCTGAATAGTCGGTTTCAGCCGATAAAATGCACGACCAGCCGGCCGGTCCCGGCGGCTACTCATCGTGCGCATCAACGCCGTACGCCGCGGGCTACGAATTGCCATGCGGGCACTACAGATCACAATATGAAATCACAGCAGCTCGCGCGAACAGCACATGCGGAGGAACGTTCAGCGTTCGTCGCTACGATCGGTTTCCCGCTTCTTTCATTTTGGCTAGCCGGTGAGCACATGCACGTCAGTGCAGGGCCAATGGCGTGGTCGATCGTGAAAATGGTGATTCTGCCCGTCGGCATCGGCCTGCTGGCGCGCGTCGCCACGCCGCGACAAACTCGCCCAAGCCGGCCTCGTCGTTCTGCTCGTAGTCGTACTCCACAACGTCATTGGCTATGCCTTGGGCTACGCCACGGGCCAGTCGGAGACGACTTAGCGCACAGTGGCCGTGGGGGTGGGCATGCAAAACTCCGGTCTGGCCGCCACACTTGCCGCCAGTTACCTAAGCCCGATCGCCGTGCTCCCGGGCGCGGTGTTCTCCGTTTGGCACAACATCTCCGATGCTGTCCTGGCGCTCTTATTCCATGCGCGCGATAGTCGTTCACAGGGAGTGCCGGAGCTGCCGGGACGATAGAAAGAGCTATACGTCGAGTACGGGAATGATGGCACTACACTTAGCAACCATGACTGCCTACGACCTGATGGATTACGACGAAGTACTGGAAAAGTACGACCCAGTAATGGGCCTCGAGGTACACGTCGAGCTGGCCACCGAGACGAAGATGTTCTCCACCTCCTCCGCCCACTTCGGCGCGGAGCCGAACACGAACATCGACCCGGTCTCGCTCGGGCTTCCCGGCGCGCTGCCGGTGGTCAACGCCAAGGGCGTGGAGTGGGCCATCAAAATCGGACTCGCGCTGAATTGCAAGATCGCCGAGAGCTCCCGCTTCGCGCGCAAGAACTACTTCTACCCGGACCAGCCGAAGAACTACCAGATCTCGCAGTACGACGAGCCGATCGCTTACGACGGCTACCTCGACGTCGTGCTCGAGGACGGCACCGAGTGGCGCGTGGAAATCGAGCGCGCGCACATGGAGGAAGACACCGGCAAGCTCACCCACCTAGGCTCCGCCTCCGGCCGCATCACCGGCGCGACCGCCTCGCTGGTGGACTGCAACCGCGCGGGCATCCCGCTGATCGAGATCGTGACTAAGCCGATCATCGGCGCCGGCGAGCGCGCGCCTGAGGTGGCCAAGGCCTACGTCGGCGCGCTGCGCGAGCTGGTCAAGGCCCTCGGCGTCTCCGACGCCCGCATGGATCAGGGCAGCATGCGTTGCGACGCGAACGTGTCCCTGCGCCCGGTGGGCCAGGAGAAGTTCGGCACCCGTACCGAGACGAAGAACATCAACTCGCTGAAGTCCGTCGAGCAGGCCGTGCGCTTTGAGATGCAGCGCCAGGCCGCCGTTTTGGAAGACGGCGGGGAAATCGTCCAGGAGACCCGCCACTACCAGGAGAAGGACGGCACGACCTCCAAGGGCCGCCCGAAGGAAGAGGCGAGCGACTACCGCTACTTCAACGACCCGGATCTTCCGCCGGTGATTGCGAAGCCAGAGTGGGTCGAGGAAATCCGTGCCACCCTGCCAGAGCTGCCGTGGGTGCGCCGCGCGCGCATCCAGGAGGAGTGGCAGCTGCCGGAGAAGGAGTTCCGCGACCTGGTCAACGCCGGTGCGCTCGACCTCATCGTGGACACTGTCGAGGCCGGCGCCACGCCCGATGAGGCCCGCGCATGGTGGGTCTCTTACATCAACGGCAAGGCCAACGAGGCCGGCAAGGACCTCGACGCCCTCGGCGTCACCCCGGCCGATGTCGCCCGCGTGGTGGAGCTGGTCAAGGAAGGCAAGCTGACCACCAAGCTAGGCCGCCAGGCAATCGACGGCGTCATCGCCGGCGAAGGCTCTGTCGACGAGGTCGTCGCCGCCCGCGGCCTGGAGGTCGTGCGCGATGACGGCGCGATTGAGAAGGCCGTCGACGAGGCGCTGGCCGCCAACCCGGACATCGTGGAGAAGTACCGCGCCGGCAACAAGAAGGTCACCGGCGCCATCGTCGGTGCTGTGATGAAGGCAACCCAGGGCAAGGCCGACCCGGGGCAGGTCAACCAGCTCATCGCGAAGAAGCTCGCGGAGTAGTGCTAGGGCGGCGGTTGTAGCCGCAAATGGTGAAAGGCAAATGGTGAATATCCTCGGTTGAGCCGGGAGTTGTCAGTGGGTGAATGCGCCACCTCGACTTGGAGGTTGTTGTGGCTGGCCGTTGGACTCCGAAAGATGTGAAGGCTGCTTCTGTGGCGCGGGTTGTTGCAGGCGATGATGTCGGCGAGATTGCTCGTGATGCCGATGTGGCAGAGGGCACGGTTTATGAATGGGTCAAGCAAGCAGGTGCGCTCCCACCGATGAAGGCGTTGGCACGTGCACGCGACCAGCTCATCGACGACGCGGTGGCGTTGGTGGCTTCAGGTATGTCGGTACCGGATGCGGCTGCAACGTTAGGTCTTTCTGCGGCTGCGTTGTACTCGCGGTTGGCGAAAGTCGGTGTGCGGACCGAACTGCAGCAAAAGCCCCGTATCACCCCGCAGCAGAAAGCTGACGCGGTCGAGCGAGTACTAGCGGGTGAACCGGTTGAAAAGGTCGCGGCGGCGTTCGACAGGTCTGTGAATTCGGTGTATCGCTGGGTGCAACAAGCACGCCAGGAGAAGGCGGGCGGAAACCGTGATGCGGTGCAGCCCGCCAACACGCCGGAGGCTTGTGCGGTAACAACCCCTGCACACAGCAAAGTTGATTCCGTGCCAGCACCAATGAAAACGCAAGCAGGCAGTGCACCTGCCGACCACGCCGGGGACTGTGTGAGAGTCGGCCGCGGAGTCCGACTGTCGTTTGAAGACCGCCTGACGATCCAACATGGGTGCAGCCAGGGAATGTCAGCCAGACAGATCGCAACGCTTCTGGGGCGCCACCATAGCGTGATCAGCCGGGAAATCGCCCGCAACGGATGGGAAATCATCGACGATGACGGCGAAAAGAAGGTCTTCTACAACGCCCGGCGTGCCCACACGGGTGCTAAGGCGCGTGCGTGCCGGCCGAAGGTGCGCAAGCTTGACGACAACCCGGTGCTTCGTGCTGTGGTGGTGGCGTGTCTTGCCCGCCGGTGGTCGCCCGGGCGCATCAGTGTGTGGCTTCAGTACGCTTTCGCCGATGATGAAAGCATGCGTATTTCCCACGAAGCGATCTACAGCGCCCTATACATCCAGAGCAAAGGCAGCCTGCGCGCCGAGCTTGAAGCGGTGATGAAGACCCAAGATGTGCTCATCCGTGGCGGCAAGCGGCGAAAATCCCGGCCCCGTAATGCCGGTGTGTTAACGGGTAAGCCGTGGATCACAGGCGCTGAAATCACCAAGCGCAGCCCAGAGGTTGACGACCGGGCAATCCCCGGGCACTGGGAAGGCGATCTTGTCATCGGCAAGGGCGGCAAAAGCGCGCTGATTACCCTGGTGGAGCGCACCAGCCGCTACACCCTGCTTGGTCATCTGCCCACCGAACACACATCGATGACGGTGATTGCAGCGATCCAGCAGATGGTCAAAGACCTCAACGCCGAACAGCTCAAGACCATCACCTGGGATCAAGGCGTGGAAATGGCTCAAACCGCACGTGTGCGCATCAAAGACGGCTGCGAGGTGTACTTTTGCGATCCACACTCACCGTGGCAGCGGCCGACCAACGAGAACACCAACGGTGAGATCCGCCGCCGCTTCTACAAGAAAGGCACCGACTTCGCCGAAGTCACCCCCGAGCACGTCGCCTGGGTGCAAGACGAACTCAACGACACACCCCGACAAGTCCTCGGCGGAGCAACCCCACGTGAGATACTCCAGCAAATATTCAAACGTGGCGCATTAACCGCTTGATCCCGCCCCGGGGTTTCACCATTTGCCTTTCACCATTTGTGCCCCCGGCAACGAAAAACTCCCGGGCACCAAACGGTGACCGGGAGAGCGGCTTTTCAACCAGGCTTACTTGCCCTCGGGTTTCACAGCGGGGAATTCGCCGGTCTTGTACATTTCCTCGTACGACTCCCAGTGGATGTTTTCTCCCGGGGTGTCGGGAGCGCCGTCGTAGCCCTTGGACTCTGGGTCCAGGGCGGGAACGTTCTTGATATCGAAGTTGTTGGAGGAGTCGGCGTGCATGTCAGCGGCCACTTCCTCCTGCACGGACTGCCACAGGTCCTGGCCGCCCACATGGGAGTCCGAGGTCAGCTCGTCCACCTCGGCGCGCTCGGCGCCGGTGAGGTTGCCAGATTCCGGGTTCAGCTGTGTCTCGGCCAGCTCCGCCAGGCGCTCACGGCGGCCGGTCTCATCTTGGATGTTCTTTCGGTCGCGGAACCATGCGACGCCCATGACAACGCCCAACACCAGGCCGAGGTAGCCCAGAACCGGGTAGACCCAGCCGACCAGGTCGGCGAAGCCGATGAAGGACAGGGCGAAGCCGATGAGCACCACGATGCCGTAGTACGGGCGGAACTTCTTCGGGTTGTCGTGGCTCAGGCGGCGGCCCAGGGCGTAGAAGAGGCCGACGGCCGTGTTGTAAATCATCAGGTAGATCACGATGGACACGAACACGCCGACAGTGGGGTGCATGTTGTCGAACACCTTGAGCAGCGGCAGATCCGCGCCCATGACGTTTTCCATGTTCATGAACAGGACGAACGTCAGGATGAGCAGCAGGACGGCGAACATGATGCCGCCGAGCAGGCCGCCCTTGCCGGCTTGTGCCGGGTTCATGTGGGAGCCGGCGAAGACGAGCATCATGGAGGTGTCCATGATCATCACCAGCGTGGCGTAGTTCAATGCCGTGATCAGCCAGTTGCCAAAGGTGCCGGAGGCGTGAGGATTGGTCTGGGCAATCTCGTTGATCTGCCCGATGTTGTCCGGCATGTTCGTCAGCGTGATCACGAATGCTCCGAGCAGGCACACGATCAGCAGCGGCGTGATGAAGGAGATCACGCTGGTCAGCTTGTCCACGTCGAGAAGCCCCGACAGCAAAAGCAGCACGACCATGATGGCGGAGCCGACCCAAGTGGGCAGGCCGAACTGTTGGTTCAGGTTCGCGCCGGCGCCGGCGACCATCACGAAGCCGATGCAAAACAGCGTGAACATGGTGGTGATGTCCATGTATTTGGCAATCCACGGACGTGACACGCTTTTAAATACGGCGCTATGGTCGTCGGCCAAGTAATAGGAGCCCAGCTGGTAGACCCAGCCACTGAACACGGCGATGCTGATGCCTGCGACGGCGGCACCGACGATGCCCCAGTAGCCGAAGGACAGGAAGTACTGGATCACCTCCTGGCCGGAGGCGAACCCCGCGCCGACGGTAAGGCCCACCAGCGCAAGGGCAACTTTGAACGTTTTACCCATAATGATCCTCAATGAAAGTAACAGTAAAAAGAGCGGAACCGACGGTAACAGCATTACTGAGCCATTGCTAACCGACGTCCACAGGTTCCCGCCGCCAACGCCGCAGCGCACGGGGCTGCGTTTGCTTCTCGAACGGCGCGTTACCAAGGAATAGGCAGCAATCTCGCATACATTGTTGGACATGGCTAACAACCCACGCGACCTCACGCCCAAAGAACAAAACGACCTGTCCAACTTGGACACCCCGGATGTTCCTGAGTACTCCGGCGGCACCACTGCTGCCTCTGAGGGTCTCTACACGCGGACCGGCAAAGCGGCGCCGACGGAGATCTTCCCGAGCGGCGAGCAGCAGTCCGGCCCGTTAATCCCCGAGTCGCCGGCGCCGGCCACGACCGCGTTCGAGACAGCTTCTGTGGAACGAGAGCCGGTATACGTGCCCCCGGCCGAGCAAAGCGCGGTGACGGAGAGCGTCGAGCCCACCTACACCGAATCCGCAGAGCCGGTCGTGGTGGAGGAGGAGACCCGCCGTGGCACTACCGACTTCGGACTGTTCCTGCTGCGGCTGGCGCTGGGGGCGTTTCTCATCATCGATTCGGTGGGCACCTTCTTCCGCCTCGGCGGCAACGAAGGCATCTCCGGGCTCGAGACGGCTTACGCCAACTACCCGTACGGCAACGGCCTCGCTGTAGTCGTGCCCACGCTCGAACTCGCGGCCGGCGTCTTCCTCGTCTTAGGTCTGCTCACACCGGTCGCGGCGCTGGTGGCAATCGCGGTGACCGGATTCATGGCGCTCGACGCCTTCAACGCGCAGTCGGACGGGTTCAACGTGTTCGCCTGGACTCCGGAGACCTGGGTTCCAGTGATGTTGCTCGCCGCATCACTTGCGGTGCAGTTCACCGGACCGGGCCGCTACGGCATCGACGCCTCCCGCGGCTGGGCGAAGCGCCCGCTGGCCTCCAGCTGGGTCGGCGCGCTGGTCGGGCTTGCGGCCGCCGGGCTGATCTGGTGGTTCGGCACCGAGATCAACCCATTCGCGTAATTTAATCCACCTTGCGCACCGCGCCCTTGTCGGCGCTGGTGGCCATGGAGGCGTACGCACGCAGAGCCTTCGACACCTCGCGGACACGATTCGGCGTCCAGGGGTTGTCGGAGGCTTCCATTGTTTCGCGGCGGGCGCGAAGCTCGTCGTCAGGCACGTCCAGCTTGAGTTCGCGGTTGGACACGGAGATGGAGACGGTGTCGCCGTTTTCGATCAAACCGATCAGCCCGCCGGCCGCAGCCTCGGGGGAGATGTGGCCGATGGATAGCCCGGAGGTGCCGCCCGAGAAGCGACCGTCCGTGATCAGCGCGCACTTCTTGCCCAGCCCGGCGCCTTTGAGGAACGACGTCGGGTGCAGCATCTCCTGCATCCCTGGCCCGCCCGCTGGGCCTTCGTAGCGGATCACCACGACCTCGCCCTCGAGGACCTCGCGGTTGAGGATCATGCTTACCGCCTGCTCCTGCGAATCCACCACGCGTGCGGGGCCGGAGAACTCCCACAGCCCTTCTTCTACACCCGCGGTCTTCAAGATTGCCCCGTCGGGCGCGAGGTTGCCGCGCAGCACAACCAGGCCTCCGTCGGACGTAAACGGGTGCTCGACGTCGTGGATGACGCCGTTGTGCGCGTCAGTGTCCAGCTCGGACCAGCGTGCACTCTGGGAGAATGCCTTCGTGGTGCGCTCGCCGCCGGGGGCCGCGTGGTAAAGCTCGAGCGCCTCATCGGTGGCGGAACCGCCGCGGATGTCCCAGTCGGCGAGCCATTCGCTGAGCGACGGGTACGCGATGGAGTGCACATCGTCATGCAAAAGGCCGGCGCGGTTGAGCTCGCCCAGGATGGCGGGGATGCCGCCGGCGCGGTGGACGTCTTCGACGTGCGCCTCGCCGTTTGGGGCGACCTTGGACAGGCACGGGATCTGGTGGGAAAGCTCGTCGATGTCGGACAGGTCGAAGTCGATGTCGCCTTCCTGCGCAGCCGCCAGGATGTGCAGGATGGTGTTGGTGGAGCCGCCCATAGCCATGTCCAGCGCCATCGCGTTGCGGAACGCGTGGACGTTTGCCACGTTGCGCGGCAGGACCGACTCGTCGCCCTGGCCGTAGTAGCGCTCGCACAGCTCCATGACCGTGCGGCCGGCCTTCTCAAACAGCTCCCGGCGCGCGGTGTGGGTGGCCAGGGTGGTGCCGTTGCCGGGCAG
>ERZ1029854.286-NODE-286-length-22720-cov-72.985572_pt1 | contig 22720 bp, 20 predicted proteins | sample MGYA00519239_ERZ1029854 | MGnify/ENA primary metagenome ERZ1029854 (study PRJEB33666, sample SAMEA4610917) | skin metagenome | biome: Human-associated habitat; feature: Malodor aspect; material: skin | place: Philippines | collected 2015-08 ... | reverse complement strand
TGCCCACGCGGTCGGAGGACTCGTCCTCAATCTTGGAGATGCCCACCATCTTGCCGTTGGTGACCTGCTCCGCAATGTTGTGGATGAAGTTGTCCGGGTTGACCTGGTACGGCAGCTCGGTGATCGTGATGACCTGGCGGTTGCCGATCTCCTCAATCTCCGTCACACCGCGCATCCGGATCGAACCGCGGCCCGTGGTGTAGGCGTCCTTAATGCCCTGGTCGCCCACGATGAGGCCGGCCGTCGGGAAGTCCGGGCCCTTCACGCGCTCCATCACCGCGTCGAGCGTGCTCTGCTCGTCCGCATCGTGGTTGTCCAGGATCCACTGGATCGCGTCCGCCAGCTCGTTCAAATTGTGCGGCGGGATGTTCGTGGCCATACCGACGGCAATACCGTTCGAGCCGTTCATCAGCAGGTTCGGCACACGCGACGGCAGTACCGTCGGCTCCTGCGTCTTGCCGTCGTAGTTCGGCGCGAAGTCGACGGCGTTTTCGCGGATGTCGCGCACCATCTCCATCGCCAGCGGAGTCATCTTGCACTCCGTGTAACGCATCGCCGCCGGGCCGTCGTTACCCGGCGAGCCGAAGTTGCCCTGGCCGTCCACCAGCGGGTAGCGCATCGACCACGGCTGCGCCATGCGCACCAAGGTGTCGTAGATCGCGCTGTCGCCGTGCGGGTGGTAGTTACCCATGGTGTCCGCCACCGGCTTCGCGCTCTTCACATACGAGCGTTCCGGGCGATAGCCGTTGTCGTACATCGCGTAAATAATGCGGCGGTGCACCGGCTTCATGCCGTCCCGCACGTCCGGGAGCGCACGACCCACGATCACGCTCATCGCGTAATCGATGTAGCTGGTCTGCATCTCCTCGTTAATGTCGATTGGTTGAATGCGGTCCAAGCCGCTCGAGGTCTCATCAGCCATAGTTGGGCAGTTTACCGGGCCTCTCGCCGTTTCACCGGTTGCCACCTGGTATCAAAGTGGTATGGCTATGACGCTCCGACTTACCGCAGACGAAGACAAGGCACTCGTTCTCCTGTCCTCCGCCTGGGGGTGCTCGAAGCAGGAGGCCGCCAGGAGAGCGGTCGTCTCCGCCGCGACGCGTTTGCTTGACGACGCCACCGTCACCGACCTCGCCCGCTCCCTCATCCCCACCTACGCCGGGATGGAGTCGCGCATCCGGCAGGCCCGGTCATGAGGGCCCTTTCGGCCGAGCAGCTCCTAGCCATTGCCGACGAATACTGCTCTTTCCACGGCTGCCACATCCGTTCTTTTGGGTTCCTAGCCGCCGCTGCCGCCGTTCCCGGCGCGAAAGTGCACGGGGTGCCGGTATTTGATTCGGTTTCCGCAGCCGCCGCTGCCCTTTCTGATGCCATCGTTGCCTTGGAGCCGCTGTCGGACTCCAACGCCGGATTCGCCGAGGTCGCCGGGGAGGTGTACCGGAGGTGGGCGGGGTGAGTGCCTCTCGGTGGCGCCTCTTCTAGTAGTTGTGTGACACATCGCGCCTCCACCCGGCGCAACATTTGTCACTTTCCCCAGGTCGCCGCTTCCGCCGACGCACGATCTGTCACAACATCCGGCAGCGCCGTCGCATTCAGAACCTGAGCTTGACCGTCTGAAAAATATATAATCCAGGTGCTACCAATTGTTTTCCCGGAGGCCTCACATGAAGTTCAGTCGTGCCGTCGTCGCCATCGCCACCGCCGCAGCGGTGTTCACCGGCGGAGTCACCGTCCCCCAATCCCTCGCCGAAACCCGCACAACCCAAGAAGCCAGACTCCACTGGCCCACCGCCTACGTCGTCCCCGGTGGCACCGTCGAATTGAAACCGGAAGGGTCGTTCCCGAGCACCATGCGCTTCTCCGGCGAGGAGGACTACCTGGGCTACCGCTTGACGACGAACCCCGTCACCGGCGTCGCCACCATCACCGTTTCCGAGGACGTCATCCCGGGGGAATCGATCCGGTTCAACATCACAACTACCGATGGTGTGCGCGAGCTGGATTACGACCTCGACGTGACGGTGGTTGACTCGCTCGGCACCATGGCACGGGAGTCGGATCTGGATTACCCAGAGGTACTTACTGCGCATGAGGCAAAGGGAGTTTCCCGTCCTCTCGGTGATCTCCCAGAAGGCACGACCTTCGACGTCGTCTCTCCCGAGCACTTTGAGGCGACTATTTCCGACGATGGCACGCTGTCGGTCAAGCAGCTCGATGACCTGCCAACCAGCTCATCCTCCATGGTTGCAGTTACCGCGACTTTCGCCGACGGTTCAGCGCGGACGTTTGGTGTGCCAATCCTCGTCTCCACGTACGAAGACAGCGAGCGCTTAGAACTGGCGAACGCGACCATCGAGGAATACTACGACTTTCTCTTCGAAAATCGGTTCAAGCCCAAATGGGAAGTCGCAAACATGGCAGGCGATGAGCCCGGGTATGCAAAATACGCCGGCGAGTTCGCCGAAGGTTCGAAGTTTAAGCTCCGCGATGACCTCCTCCCCAGTCTCCGCTACTTCGGTGATGTCTCCGTCGATCCGGACAATGGCACCGTGACCGTGAGCCCGAAGCGACCAATCAAGGGCTTTCGGCGATTCGAGGTGCCGGTTGAGGTGGAGGGCCCAGATGGCCGGGTAGGCGTTGGTTCCGCCGAGTTCTTCATTGACGAGCCAGGTCGGTGGCAGTCCGAAAAGGCGGTCGTTGAATACCCCGAGGTAAACGCCCCGACACCCGGGCCGTTCACGTCGAATCCGTACACAGAGGTCCCCGAGGAGACATGGTTCGAACTTCATGGGGAAGCGCCGGAGGGCACGGATGTGGATGTCAACCGCCAAACCGGGGAGGTCACGGTACAAACACCGGATCGCACAAGGCCGGGTACCACCTTGATTTTGCCGATCCTCGCCCACTTCCCAGACGGTTCCAGAAAGTACACCGACGCAAAATTTATCCTGACAGAACCGGAAGTGCCAGAGGCGAGCACGACACACGTTACGTACCCGACCCAGACGATTAATCCTGGTGAGACCGTTACCATCCGCCCGGATAGTCTGCCGGAGGGTGCAGCGGTGACCGTCAACGAAACATTCGGCCACGGGAGTTCAGTGTCGGTGGATGAAAAGACCGGTGCTGTGACAATCGCTGCCTCGGAGGACGCGAGGCGTGGATCAGCAGGAGCAAAACTTTGGGTCATATTTAAAGACGGGTCTTATCACAAGGTATGGGCTTATGTGGACATCGAGGAACCCACCCCCACGCCCACCCCGGAACCGTTGCCCGCACCCACCGAGCAGCCCGAACCCGAGACCACCGAGGAACCCACCCCGGACGTGTTCGAACCGATCGATGTGACCGAAGACGAGTCAGGTTCGGCCGACGGCTCCAGCACCGGCGGCATTATTGCCATCGTGCTCGGTGTCCTTGCCGCGCTTGGCGGCCTAGCGTTCGCCGCCAAGCCGCAGTTAGAGAAGATGGGACTCTGGCCGGACTTGCCGTTACCCACCGCCTAACATATCCCCCATGAAGAAGACCGCCACTGCCGCCACGGCCATCGCCGTCGCCGTCGCTGCCACCACTGCCCTGCCCGCCGACGCTGAGCCGGCTATCACCCAGCTCTCCACGGCGCTGGGCTCGAGCGGCTCGTCGAAGCCGAACTACGACAACCTGGACTCTGTCGAGGGCTCCCCGGACAAGCGCCTGTTCGAGGGCTCGTACACGGGGTCGGCACCGATTAGCCTGACCATTGCGTTCGTCGCTACGGCGGTGGCCATCCAGGCGATCGTCGACTTCGTGCCGCCGGTGCGCGAGGCCGTGGACAAGTACGCGGAGCAGTTCAACCTGCAGCACCTGGCGGGCTCCTCTGAGGGCAACCGCATCTTCCCTGCTGAACAGATTAAGGCGCAGGTCAACCAGGCTATTCAGGACTTCCAAGCCCAGTTGTAGCACCGCCTGCGACGCTGTGTTACGGTTGTGAGCTGTTGTGGTTGCAGTGACTTGTGTGGCTAATGTGACTTAAGCCCGAACTGCGGTGGAAGGGCTGCAACCGAAAACGGCCGGTCGTCGATAAGCGACGCGGCCGTTTTGCTGTTCCAGTGGCAAGTAAGATCGCACCCATGACTGATCTTTCAAACCTGCTTGATTCCGCGAACCGCCCCAAGGTCGTCGAGGAGATCTCCAAACTTATCGACGACACCGTCGCCAACCAGTCCGGCCTCACCGGCATGGCCCTGAAATCGGCAGTCGCGGCCGGCAAGAAGGCCGACGCCGACGCGATTTCCAAGGGCGTGAACAAGTTCCTCCCGCAGATCGTCGACGAGCTGAATCCATATTGGAACGCCTTCAACGCCAGCGACGAACAGAACTTCGGCCAGTTCCTCTCTGCGCGCGAGGACGAGGTGGTCAAGTCGATGCTCGACGCCGGTGACAGCGCCGTCGACTCCATGCCCGGTCCGGTGAAGAAGGTGTACTCCACGCTGCGCGGCAAGGCCGCCAAGATCGTCGGCCCCGCGCTGCCAGAGTTGGGCAACATCGCGGAGCGTCACGCTTAACGACGACCACCAAAACGGCCCGGCACCTCCCCTACCAGGAGAATGCCGGGCCGTTTCTTTGCGCGGACTACACGTCCAGGAAGCGCACGTCCTTCGCCTTGCGGGTGATGAAGCTGCGGCGGGCAGCCACGTCGTCGCCCATGAGGATGGAGAACAGCTCGTCGGCACGCTGGGCGTCTTCAATCTCCACCTTGCGCAGGATGCGCGTGTCCGGGTCGAGCGTGGTTTCCCACAGCTCCTTGGCGTTCATCTCGCCGAGACCCTTGTAGCGCTGGATGCCGTCGTCGGTGTTGATCTTGCGGCCGGCCTCCAGGCCCTCCGCCAGCAGCTCGTCGCGCTCGCGGTCGGAGAACGCGTAGCCCGGCTCGCCCTTGCCCCACTTCAGCTTGTACAGCGGCGGGTTGGCCAGGAACACGTGGCCGTTTTCCACCAGCTCCGGCATGAAGCGGAACAACAGGGTCAGCAGCAGGGTGGCGATGTGCTGGCCGTCCACGTCGGCGTCGGCCATGAGTACGATCTTGTGGTAGCGCAGTTTGGCAATGTCGAACTCGTCGTTGATGCCGGTGCCCAGCGCGGTGATGATGGCCTGGACCTCAGCGTTTTTCAGCACGCGGTCCATGCGGGCCTTCTCCACGTTCAGGATCTTGCCGCGCAGCGGCAGGATGGCCTGGTACATGGAGTCGCGGCCGCCCTTGGCGGAGCCGCCTGCGGAGTCACCCTCCACGATGAACAGCTCGGACTTTGTGGGGTCCTTGGAGCGGCAGTCCGCGAGCTTGCCGGGAAGCCCGCCCAGGTCGGTGGCGGATTTGCGGCGCACCAGGTCGCGGGCCTTGCGTGCGGCCTGGCGGGCCTGGGAGGAGGACACCGCCTTGTTCACGATCACCTTGGCCTCGGCCGGGTTGGCATCGAACCAGTCGGAGAGGTTCTCGTTCACCGCGCGCTGGACAAACCCCTTGACCTCGGTGTTGCCCAGCTTGGTCTTGGTCTGGCCCTCGAACTGCGGGTCCGCCACGCGCACGGAGACGACGGCGGCGAGGCCCTCGCGGCAGTCGTCGCCGGTGAGGTTCGGCTCCTTGTCCTTGAGCAGCTTGTGGTCGCGGGCGTACCGGTTCATCAACGACGTCAGCGCCGCACGGAAGCCCTCTTCGTGGGTGCCGCCCTCGTGCGTGTTGATGGTGTTGGCGAAGGTGTGCACGGACTCCTTGAAGGAGCCGTTCCACTGCATGGCCACCTCGGCCTCCAGGCCGTCGCCCTTCTGGTCGAAGCCGATGATGGTCGGGTGGATGGCGGTCTTGGACTTGTTCAGGTGCTGCACGTAGTCGATCAGCCCGTCCGGGTAGTAGAAGGTGACCTTCTTCTCCCGCTTCTTCTTCACGTTCGGGGCAACCTCGTCGCCGGCCTCCGCCGGGTTGCCGTCGCCGTCTTGGTCCACGTCGGCTGCGTCGACGGTTTCGACAGAGTCGTCGAACGAGTCGCCGTCGATAAGCGCTGCGGTGTCGCCCTCCTCGGCGATGGCCTCGAGCTCCAGCTCCTCATCGCTGGCGCGCTGGTCGGTCAGCGTGATGGTCAGGCCCTTGTTCAGGAAGGCCATCTCCTGCAGGCGGCGCGAGATGGTGTCGTAGTTGAAGTCGACGCTCTCAAAGATGTCCGGGTCCGGCCAGAAGCGGATGGTGGTGCCGGTGCCCCGGGCGTTGCCGCCCTCCACCAGTTCATCCGGCACGGCCATCTCGAACTTCTGGTACCAGTGCTTGCCGTCGCGCTTGATGTCCGCCTCGACGCGCGTGGACAGCGCGTTCACCACCGAAATACCCACGCCGTGCAGGCCGCCGGAAACGGCGTAGGACTCCGAGTCGAACTTGCCGCCCGCGTGGAGCTGGGTCATCACCACCTGCACCGTCGGGGCGCCGGACGGGTGCATCTCCACCGGGATGCCGCGGCCGTTGTCCACGACCTCCACGCCGCCGTCCGCCAGCAGGGTGACGTCGACGCGGTCGGCGTAGCCCGCCATGGCTTCATCGACCGAGTTGTCCACGACCTCCCACACCAGGTGGTGCAGGCCGCGCACGCCCGTCGAGCCGATGTACATGCCCGGGCGTTTGCGCACCGCCTCGAGGCCTTCGAGGATCGTGATCGATGACGCGTCGTAATGGGGTTGCTGCTCTGCCACTTTCGGGAAGCTCCTCCATGCGTGAATGTGGGCCGGATGTGTAACAGGGTTTGTCCTACAGGCCCGTTGAACCCGTCTCATCTTACACGGTGAGGGGGACATTACGGGCACCCGTCCAACCCGCGAGAGGGCGTTTCACGCCCGTTTTTCGGGATTTACCCGTACGTGTCGCGCGGCCCACGGCCCTTCACGTGCAGTGGCCCGTAGCGCCAGCTCTTCGTCTTCGGCCCATAGACGTGCAACTTGGTTACCACGTCCGGCCCCACCTTCGCGGCGATGGCGGCGAGCACTTCGCGCTGCATGTACTTCATCTGCGTCGCCCAGGCGGTGGAGTCGCAGCTCACGTGCACCTCTCCGCCTTTGATCATCTCCACCCGCGTGTGCTGCCCGATCTTCTCGCCCACCAGCTCGCCCCAGTGGCCCATGACCCAGCCGTGCGCCATCTTCTCGGTCCAGTCGCGTTTGCGGATTTCGGTGCCCAGCAGGTTGCTGAAGGAGGACACCTTGTAGCTGCGGGGCAACGCGCGCCCGTCGGCTCCGGTGGGGATGCCTCGGACATCTGCTTGACGACGTCCCTCCGGCACCTCCAGCCCCGGCACCGTGATGTGCGCCTTCGGTGCGTCGTGAAGCGATGGCCTGTTGCGCCGCGGGATGGTGCTCGTACCCTGGCGGGACAGGTCCGGCAAGCGGCCGCCTCGCCTGCGGGCCGTGTCGCGGACGGTGTCGAAGCTGCGCCTAATCAGATCGCTCAATGGAGCTCACCCCATCTCGCATGGTCACGGCGTAGCGCGCGGCCACGGCGTCGTCGAGGTTTCCGGGCAGGTCATCCCCCACCGCGGCGGTAACCAGCACCTGCTCGGCGTCGGAGGCAACGTGGACGAGCCGCTCGCGGCGCTTCGCGTCCAACTCGGCGAAGACGTCGTCGAGGATGAGCACCGGGTCGGAGCCCTCGCCGGCCAAGAGCTGGTATTCGGCGAGGTGCAGCGCCAACGCGTAGGACCATGTCTCGCCGTGGGAAGCGTACCCCTTCGCCGGCTGGTCGCCGAGCATGAGCGTCAGGTCGTCGCGGTGCGGCCCGACCAGGGTGGCGCCCCTGTCGATCTCATCTTTGCGGCGCCTGCCAAGCTCGGCGAGCATGGCGGCCTCAAACACCGCCGGGTCGCGCGAGGACCCGCCGGCGAGCTCCCGCACAGCCCGGTCCAAGGTGGAGCTGTACGCCACGGACGCGGGGCGCGACTCCGGGGCGACGGACTGGTACGCCTCCGTGATGCGCCCCGCCAGCTCATCGACGAGTGCCAAGCGCCCCGCCACCACCTGCGCGCCGAGGGCCGCGAGCTGGCCGTCCCACACGTCCAATGTGGATAGCGCGCTCGCGCCGTCTTCGTCCTGGTAGCCGCGGCGCAGCGCCATGTTCGAGCTTTTCAGCAGTGCATTTCGCTGGCGCAGCACCTTCTCGTAATCCGCGCGGGCGCCCCCAAGACGCGGGGTGCGAAGCGCGGCTAGGTCGTCCAGGAACTTGCGACGCTCCGCCGGCTCCCCCGTAATCAGGCGCAGGTCCTCCGGGGAGAACATCACCACCCGCAGCACCCCGAGCAGCTCCCGGGCGGATTTGAGCCGGGTGCGGTTGATCTGCGCCTGGTTCGCCCCGTGGGCCTTGACCAACAGATGGGTCGTCAGCGCGCGCCCGTCATTGACGGTGGTCGCGGAGACGCGGGCATTGTCAGCGCCGCTGTGGATGAGCGGAGCATCCGTCGATACGCGATGGCTCGACAACTTCGACGCGTAGTGGACCGCCTCCACGATGTTGGTTTTGCCGTGGCCGTTACGGCCCGCAAACACCGTCACGCCCGGCTCAAGCTTGAGATTCAGCTCGGGCCACGAGCGGAAATCACGCAGATCAAGCTCGCGGACGTGCATAGGCTAGCCCGGCAGGCGCACCGGCATAAGCAGGTAGGTGAAGTGGGTGTCCGGCGTGGGGAACGTGCCGTCCTCGCCGCGCTCCGGCAACTGCTCCGGCTGCGGGATCATAATCGCCGGGCGGGACGCCTCCGTGAAGCCGAAGACGACACGATCGGTGCCGATGACCGACAGGCCGTCGCGAAGATAGCCCGCGTTGAAAGCGATGAGCAGCTCGTCCACACCCGCGAACGCGGCCGGAAGCGTTTCTTGCGCTGCACCAGAATCTGCGCCGGAGGAAAACAGGGTGAGCTCCCCGTCCTTGAAGTGCATGCGCAGCTGGGCGTTACGGTCCGCGACAAGGCTCACGCGACGGATGGATTCCAGCAGCGGCGCCACCTCCACGGACGCGATCGCCGTGTGCGTCTTTGGCAGCAGCGGCGCGACGTTGGGAAAGTCCGCGTCGAGCATGCGGGTGGTGGTCTCGCGGTTGCCGGTGTGCAGGCCGAACAGGCCGTCGCCGCCGATGTTGTCGGCTGAGCCGGCCGCCAGCTCAACCGGGTCATCGATGGAGGTGTCCAGCGTGCGCGCGTTGTCCAGCAAGGTCTTCGCGGGGATGAGAAGATCGGCCTTGACATCTGCGCTCGCCGGCTCCCATGTCAGGTGGCGCTGCGCGAGGCGGAAGCGGTCGGTGGCGGTGAGTTTCACGTTCTCGCCGTCGATCTCCACGTGGATGCCCGTGAGCATCGGCAGTGTGTCGTCCCTGCCGGCGGCGGAGGCGACCTGCGTCACCGCGCCGGTGAGCGCAGCCGGGGAGATTCGGCCCGTGACCTCAGGCAGCTGCGGCAACTGCGGGTAATCGTCCAGGGCGATCAACGGCAATTCGAAGCGGGAGGAGCGCGCCTGGAGGGTCATGACCTTGCCGTCGGTGCTGACCTCGATCGCGTCATTCGGCATGGTGCCCACGATGTCGGCGAGCAGCTTACCGGCCACCGCGACACGGCCCGAGTTGTTCACCTCGGCGCCGATGCGCACCCGGGTGGACACCTCGTAGTCAAAGCCCGCGAACTCCAAGCCGTTGTCGTCCGCCGTGATGACCACCGCGCGAAGCACCGGCTGCGTGGACTTGGTGGGCAAGCTGCGTGCAACCCACGCCGCGGCGTCGGCGAGTTCGTCCTTATGGACGCGAAACGACACATTGTTGTCCATGGTGGCGCGGTCTCCTTCGCTGGGCAGGTTACTCGGGCAGGGCCAGATCGGAGACCACTCTACATTTGTCATTCCCTCCCGCGCACTCGGCGCTTAGCGCCGGTCGGAGCGCGGCCCGACGGTTGTGCACACCCTCTCTTTCTCCAGATTGAATTACAAGAAGTAAAGCGGGGAACAACAATAGGTGTTGGGGAATCTGTGGACTGCGGGGCTTTACCGCCGGTGGCACGGCGTGTCGGGTGTGTGATTTAGGTTGTGGATAACTTGTGGATAAGTGGGGCCGCCTGTGGATGAATTTTTCGGGTCTATGAAATTACACAACTGGAAGCGTGTTCTTCCACCGCTTATGCACACCTAGTCCCCAACGATCGGCATTGTGATTGCCGACACATTGTGACGTATCTGGCGAAACTACAAACGTGTAATTACACAGTTGTGGACAGGGCTGTGGAAAGTGGTGAAGGAGTGATTTCGCCCTTGCGGGAGGAAGCACGGGGCACGGGCTGGAAGGCGGCCCAGCGCCGCCTCGCCGCTAACGCCCGCGGGTGCGTGCCCGGTTCTTCACTACCTGAGTCAGTTCCTGGATCTCGTCGTAGGTGCCGCGGTTCTCCGTCATTTCCTTGCGGATCTTGCGGTCCGCGTACATGACGGTGGTGTGGTCCTTGCCGCCGAACTCGTCGCCGATCTTCGGCAGCGACAGGTCGGTGAGCTCGCGGCACAGGTACATCGCAATCTGGCGCGCATGCGCCACTTGGCGGGTTTTGCCCGCGCCGGTGAGCTGCTCCAAGGAAACCTGGAAGTACTCCGCGGCCGCGTCTTTGATGGCGGTGGCGGTGATGTTCACGTCGCCCTCATCAGGCAGGATGTCCCGCAGCGCTACTTGGGCGACTTCCATCGTGATCGGCTCGTTGATCAGGGAGGAGTAGGCCGACACGCGGATAAGCGCTCCCTCGAGCTCGCGGATGGAGGACTCGAACTGGGAGGCAATCAGCTCCAGGACGGAGTGGTCCACCTGCGTGCCGTCGGCGGCCGCCTTCTTCATCAAGATGGCGATGCGCGTCTCCAGGTCCGGCGGCTGCACGTCGGTGATCAGGCCGCCTTCGAAGCGGGTGCGCAGGCGGTCTTCGAGCGTGGTCAGCTGCTTCGGTGGACGGTCGGACGACAGGATGATCTGCTTGTTGGCCTGGTGCAGAGCGTTGAAGGTGTGGAAGAACTCCTCCTGCGTTCCCTCCTTGCCCTCGAGGAACTGGATGTCGTCCACCATCAGGATGTCCAGGTTGCGGTAGCGCCGCTTGAAGGACTCCTGCCGGTCGTCTCGCACCGAGTTGATGTAGTCGTTGGTGAATTCTTCCGAGGACACATACTTGATGCGCAGCCCCGGCTGCAGCACCCGCGCGTAGTTGCCGGCGGCGTGCAGGAGGTGGGTTTTGCCCAGGCCGGACCCACCCCAGATGAACAGGGGGTTGTAGGCCTTGGCGGGGTTTTCGGCCACGGCGACGGCCGCGCCGTTGGCGAAGCGGTTGGAGGAACCGATGACGAAGTTTTCAAAGGTGTACTTCGGGTTCAGGCTGGCCTCGCGGTCCGGGTCGTGCGCCGGTTTCTCGCGCGGGATGCGGCGATCGACGGTGGGGTGGGCCGCCGCCTCCCCGCGGCGGCCCGCCACCTGGGCGGCGTGCATCTGCGCCAGCTCGTCCAGGCCCATGGGGATCTGCTCGCCTACCGACGCCTCCGCGTAAGACTGGGTGGGTTGCCAGCTCGGGGCGGCCGGAGGTTCCGGCTCGGGTTCCGGCTCCGGCGCCGCCACGGAAACGGCCAGGTTATAGGGCTGGCCGGTATGCGAGGACAACAGCGCGGTGATGTGCGGGGCCAGGGACTCCTCGATGACGTTTTTGGCGGCTTGGTGGGGGGCGGAAAGTAGGGCGTAGCCGTCCACAAGCACCACCGGCTTCATCAGCCTGAGATACGCGCGCTGCTGCGGGGTGAGGGTGGGCACGGATGAGGTTGGCTGCTCCGAGAGGCGCAGGAGCTCATCGACGACGCCGCGCCACAGGTCTTCGAGGTGTTGGTCCGCCAACGTCGTCTCCAGTCTGTCCGTTCCTGCCAGAATGCGGGGAATCCCACCGCATTCCACTGTGTAATCCACAACTTCACCCGCCGGGAAGGGGGGTGCTCACCTGCTGTTCCACAACGTTATCCACAGGTGTGGATACTGTAGCAACGCGAGTTGTCCACAAGTTTCGCACCGCCTGTGGATAACTTTCCCGTCCTGTTTACAATGCTGTGACCTGTGCAAACAATGCGATTTACACAAAAGTCTCAACCAGAACTTCACAGTTATCCACAGCCCTGTGCGTATTTACGGTGTGTGATTGTGGTGTTTGCTCCATTGTTACCGCTCAGGGGTGGGGCTGTCGAAAAGCGGCTGTGACTGATCGCTGTGGAAAACCTGATCCCTCGAACAGCTGTCCAGTTTCTTGTAGCCCAGTCGCAGGGTGCGTCGAGGATTCGGTGCTTCACCTGCGAAAAAACACACCGATGTAATTACGGGGGCACCCGCTTCCGCACTCGAAAGTGGGCGCGTGTTGATTTGGCCGAAATGCTCGAATTCGCGTAGTCTTGAGCGCGTCTTTACGTCGGTCACACCGTCGTACATCTGAGAGCACCGCCCCCGCCGGGCACCGGGCCGCTGCAAGGCGAGCTGGCGAAGGCGCTGCACGCGACTTGCGCTCCACCCTCGGAGCCGAAACCGCAATCTCAATACAACGTTTCAATTTTGGAACGGCCACTTCCCCGGGAGGCTTTCACGAGCCGTCGGCTGTTCATGACCCCCATAAGGAGTCCACCGTGTCTAAGCGGACCTACCAGCCGAACAACCGTCGCCGCGCACGCAAGCACGGCTTCCGTGCCCGTATGCAGACCCGTGCCGGCCGCGCCATCGTTTCCGCGCGCCGCAAGAAGGGCCGCGCAAAGCTGACCGCATAGTTTCGCCGTCCGCGTGTTACCCCGCCCGCACAAACTCACTTCCTCAGCAGATTTCAAAACTGCGATGAGGAAGGGTGTGCGCGCGGGGTCTCGCACGTTAATGGTGCATGTTTACGCCCGCCCGGACCAGGTGATCCAGGGCGGGCCGCGCTTTGGACTGGTGGTGTCGAAACAGGTGGGCAACGCCGTGACGCGTCACGCGGTGTCGCGGAAGTTGCGCAATGTGGTGGTGCAGCGTGAGCTCGTCGATAAGCTTGGGCGCGAGCGCGACGTGGTGATCCGCGCGCTGCCGCCCGCCGCCAACGCCACAAGCGACGAGCTCGCGCGCGATTTAGAGTATGCACTGGCCAAGGCGGAAAAGAAGCGTTGATGGCGTACTTCAACTTCGCCGGCGGCGAGATCCCGGCGGCGAGGGGGCCGGCAGCGAAGGCCCTGGTGAGGCTGATTCGCGTTTACCAAAAGGTTCTTTCACCCCTTAAGATGGGCGGGACGTGCCGTTTTATGCCAGTATGCAGTGCGTATGCGCTCGAGGCCGTGTCTCGGCACGGTGCGGTACGCGGCGGCGCAATGGCCGCAGCCAGGCTGTGCAAATGCGGGCCCTGGCACCCCGGTGGCTACGACCCGGTGCCGGGCAGCATTGAAATGAGTGAGGAGTAACACCGAAACGTGCTGAATTTCATTTACTGGCCGATTTCCTGGGTGCTGAGGTTCTGGCACGAGGTCATCGGCTTTGCCATCCCCAAGGACTCAGGTATCTCGTGGATCCTGGCTATCGTCCTGTTGACCTGCACGGTGCGCCTGCTGCTGCTGAAGCCGATGGTGAACCAGATGCGTTCCACGCGCAAAATGCAGGAGATGCAGCCGCGGATGCAGGAGATCCGCGAAAAGTACCAGGGCGACCAGCAGAAGATCGCTGAGGAGACGCAGAAACTCTACCGCGAGATGGGCACCAACCCGCTGGCGTCGTGCATTGTGCCGCTGGTGCAGATGCCCATCTTCATCGGCCTGCTGCATGTGCTCCGCTCCTTCAACCGCACTGGCACGGGCGGCGCCGGCCTGGGCATGTCTGTGGAGGAGAACCGCAACACAGCCAACTACGCCTTCCCGGCCGAGGACGTGCAGTCCTTCCTTGACGCGGACTTCTTCGGCGTGCCGCTGTCGGCGTACATGAAGATGCCGCAAGAGGCCTTCGCGGCGTTCGGCACCGCGGACCTCACCCGGGCGAAGATCATCGCGGTCTGTGCCCCGCTGGTCATCCTGTGTGCCGCGTTCACGCACCTCAACGCGCGCATCATGATCAACCGCCAGGAGGCCCGCAAGGCCGCCGGCAAGGGCCCGAAGCCGCAGGGCGAGATGGCCGAGATGATGCAGTCGCAGATGGGCATGATGAACAAGCTCATGCTGTGGTTCTTCCCCGTCATGATTCTGGCCACCGGCGTGATCTGGCACATCGGCCTGCTGTTCTACATGCTCACCAACAACGCCTGGACGTTCTTCCAGTCCATGTGGCTGAACAACAAGATGGATGCCGAAGAGGCCGCCGAGGAGGCGCGCAAGGTGGAGCTGAAGCGCACCACCGCCCCCGCCCCGGGCGCGCGCACCAAAGATCACCGCACGAAGAAACAGCGGAAGCAAGGTAAGTAAGCAGTTGCTTATCGACGTTTCGTCCCGGCCCAACGTGGCCGGGATTTTTCATGTCGGCGGGCCGACTACAGTGTTGTGCATGTCGGAGAACACCCCTGCAGCCGCGGCCGAAGTCTTCGGAGACCGCCTCGCTCTCGCCGAGGCCTACCACCAGTCGCTGGCCACCACCGCCGCGGAGCGCGGCTTCATCGGCCCGAAAGAAGTGGACCGCCTGTGGGAGCGGCACATCCTCAACTGCGCCGTGATCGCGGAGGCTTTTGCGCCCGGGTTGAAGGTGGCGGACATCGGCTCTGGCGCGGGGTTGCCCGGTATTCCGTTGGCGATTGCGCGCCCGGACCTTTCCATCACGCTCATTGAGCCGTTGCTGAAGCGCTCCACCTACCTGCGCGAGGTGGTCGCGGAGCTGGGCTTGGACAACGTCACGGTGGTGCGCGGACGCGCCGAGGAGCAGCCCAAGGCCGCGTTCGACGCCGTCACCTCCCGCGCGGTCGCCCCGCTGGGTAAGCTCGCCGGGTGGTCCATTCCGCTGCTGCAGGGCGGCGGATACATGGTCGCCATGAAGGGCGAGTCGGTGGCCGAGGAGCTTGAGCGCGACGGCCGCGAGATTGCCAAGGCCGGCGGCGTGGACGCTGAGATCTTCACGGTCGGCGGCTCCGTGCTGGCGCAGCCGACCACGTTGATCCGCATCCAGCGCAAGAAGAAGGGGGCGTAGATGGAGAATTTCGACGAGACTCCGGTGATGGAGGCGGCGATGCGTGCGGCGCGTGTGACGTCGAGAAGCGAAACGCTCCCGCGGCCCGACCAGCCGCGCGTGGTCACCGTGGCCAACCAAAAAGGCGGCGTGGGCAAAACCACCACCAGCGTGAACCTGGCGGCGAGCTTGAGCCGCCAGGGCCTTAAGGTTCTGGTGATCGACCTGGACCCGCAGGGCAACGCGTCGACAGCGCTGGGTGCGGAGCACACCTCTGGCACTACGTCGAGCTACGAGGTCCTCATCGGCGAGGCCGAAGCCGCGGACGCCGTGCAGGCGCACCCCGAGAACCCGAATCTGTTCTGTATCCCCGCGACCATCGATCTTGCGGGCGCCGAGATCGAGCTGGTGTCCATGGTGCGCCGGGAGTACCGCCTGCACGACCAGATCCGCCGTGGTTTCCTGGAGGAGCACGGCTTCGACTACGTGTTCATCGACTGTCCGCCGTCGTTGGGCCTGCTCACCATCAACGCGATGACCGCTGTGGACGAAGTGCTCATCCCCATCCAGTGCGAGTATTACGCGCTCGAGGGCGTGGGCCAGCTGCTGGGCAACATCGGCATGATCCGCGAGCACCTGAACCACAACCTGCACATCTCGGCGATCCTGCTCACCATGTACGACGCGCGTACGAAGCTCGCCTCCGAGGTGGCCGACGAGGTACGCGGCCAATTCGGCCAGGTGGTGCTGAACAACGTCATCCCGCGCTCCGTGAAAGTCTCCGAGGCGCCCGGCTACGGCCAAACCGTCATCGACTACGATCCAGGCTCCCGCGGCGCGCTCGCGTACTTCGACGCGGCCCGCGAGATGGCCACCCGCGGCGATTACCAGCCCCACCCCACCACCGGCCCGATCGGCGTGAGCCCCGAGGTCTACAACCAGCTCGAGGAGGACTAAACCATGGCAGAACGCAAAGGCGGCCTCGGCCGCGGATTGGCGGCGCTGATCCCGTCCGCGCCCGCCGACATCGACAACAAGGGCAAGACCCCGGGCATCGGCGGCAACGCCTCGGACGTCATCTTCGGCAAGCAGGCGCCCAAGCCTAGCGACGCACCGAAGGGCGCCCCCAAACAGGTCCAAGGCGCCCCGACCGTCTCGGCGAAACGCGACAAGGTGATCCAGCCGGTCCCGGTGGGCGCGCGCTACCAGGAGATCCCGCTCGGCCAGATCATCCCCAACCCGAAGCAGCCACGCCAGGTCTTCGATGAGGACGAGCTGGCGGAGCTGGTGCACTCCATCCGCGAGTTCGGCCTGCTCCAGCCCATCGTGGTGCGCGACACCAAGGACGGCTTCGAGTTGATCATGGGCGAGCGCCGCTGGCGCGCCGCCTCCAAGGCGGGCCTGAAACACATCCCGGCGATCGTGCGCGAGACCTCCGACGAGGACATGCTGCGTGACGCGCTGCTGGAGAACATCCACCGCGTCCAGCTCAACCCGTTGGAGGAGGCCGCCGCCTACCAGCAGCTCCTCGACGAATTCGGCGTGACCCAAGAGCAGCTCGCCGACAAGCTGGGCCGCTCCCGCCCGGTCATCACCAACGCGATCCGTCTGCTCAACCTCCCGGTCGGAGTGCAGCGCCGCGTCGCCGCGGGTGTGCTCTCCGCGGGTCACGCGCGTGCGCTGCTGGGCATCAAGCTCGGCGACGACACCGCTGACACCCAGGCCCAGCTCGCTGACCGAATCGTCGCCGAGGGCCTTTCCGTGCGCGCCACGGAGGAGGCCGTTTCCCTGATCAACGCAGGCGGCAAGGTGCCGGACAAGCCGAAACGCCAGCCCGTCCCTCAGCCGGAGTACCTGACGCAGGCCGCGGACTCGTTGGCCGACGCGTGGGACACCAAGGTGTCCGTCACCATGGGCAAGCGCAAGGGCAAGATCGTGGTCGAGTTCGGCGACAAGGACGACTTCGAGCGCATCATGGGCCTGATCCAGGGGACCGAGTAGGGCCGAGAACCGCTACGCGTGCCTCTCCTCGCGCAGCAGCTCCTTGAAGGAGTACGTGCCGGTGGGGCGCGTGTCGTGGTCGAGCAGGTAAAGCCGCTTCACGGCCACCACGACGGCCTCGGCGATGGCGTCGCGCTGGCTGGGGTCGGTCAACACGGCCAGATCCCCGGGGTTGGTCAGGTATCCCGCCACCAGCTCCACGGACGGCATCCGGGTCATCCGCAGCATCTCCCAGGTGCGGGCGTGGTTACGGCAGTTCTGCAGGCGGGTACGCGCCGCAACCTCGCGCTGGATGTAGCCGGACAGGGTCTCCCCGGTCAGCGAGGAGCTGCCGTGCTCGGAGCCGAAGTAGAAGGTGGCCACGCCGTTGGCCTTCTCGTTCGGATAAGAATCCAGGCGCAGGGAAATGAGCAGGTCGGCCTTGAAACCGTTGGCCAGATCTGCGCGCTGTTTGTTGGAGGGGTTGTCCCCGCGGGGCCGCGAAATGATGGTTTCCATGCCCGCGGCGACCATGCGGCCCTCAATGCGCTGCGCCAAGTCCCAGAGGATCTCCTCCTCGGTGATCGGGCCGTAGGGGCCGTGGACCGTCAACCCGCGGTCCGCACCGCCGAGGTCCGGGTCGATCACCACGCGCTTGCCGGTGAGGTTCGGCCCCGCCTGGCGCACACTCTCGCGCTCGCGGATCGCCTGGGCGGAGCCGCCGGTGATGCGCCGGCCCAGCAGGGAGAGGGCGTGCAGGGTGTCGGGCCCGCACACGCCGTCGTCCTCCAGTCCGGAGTTGAGCTGGTAGTTCATCAGCGATTCGTAGGTGCTGGGGCCGAACCTGCCGTCCACGCGGTGGGGGTAGAAGCCCAGCTCGTGCAGCTGGGACTGCAGCTGCGCCACGTCGTCGCCGACCATTTCCTGGCCGGGCTGGTAGCTCAGCACTCGCGCGCCCAGCGTGTATGAGGCCTCGCGCAGCTCCCGCTGGGTCGCCTCGTCGATGTCGCCGGTGGGCACGATGCCGCGCGACTGCTGGAAGGCTTTGACGGCTTCGCACAGGATGTCGTCGTAAAGCATCTCGCTCTCGGAGAAGCGGCGGGTGCTGTCGATTTCGCCCTCGTAGCCGTCCAGGAGCCCCAGGCGCGCAAGGGACATCCGAACCTCAGCAACTCGGCTACCAGAGTCGCCAACGCGCAAAATGTCTCGCATGCGGGCCTTTCTACTTCTGATGGACAGTGGACAGTCTACGCGCCGTTACAGCTGCGCCTGAATCTTGGAGACGATCTCCGACTTCGGGCGCAGGCCGACAAATTCGTCGACCTTCTTGCCGTCCTTGAACAGCAGCACGGTCGGGATGGACATCACCTGGAACATGGCGCCGAGCGCGCGTTCGTTATCCACGTTGACCTTGGCTACCTTGACCTGGCCGTCCATCTCCTGCGCGACCTCGTCCAGGAGCGGGGACAGCTTGCGGCACGGGCCGCACCACTCCGCCCAGAAGTCCACGAGCACCGGGGTGTCCGCCTCGATGACCTCGTTTTTGAAGGTTGTCTGAGTCACATCAACGGGTGCGTTCATGCAGACAGTCTACAGCGCCGCGAGGTAGTGCTGTGCGTCCAGCGCGGCCCGGCACCCGGCGCCGGCGGCGGTGATGGCCTGCTGGTAGGTCTTATCCACCAGGTCGCCGCAGGCGAATACGCCGGCGACGCTCGTGCTTGTCGACGGCTCCGCCACCTCCACGTACCCGGCCTCATCCACCTTGACCTGGCCGTCTAAGAACCCGGAGCGCGGGTCGTGGCCAATGGCGACGAACAGCGCGGTGGCGTCCAGCACAGACTGTTCACCGGTTGCCACGTTGAGCACGTTTAGGCCCCCGACCTTGCCGTCCGCCTCCACCACGGATTCCACGATGGTGTCGGTGAGGAACTCGATCTTCTCGTTTTCACGCGCGCGCTCCAGCATGATGCGGGAGGCGCGGAAGTTCTCCGAGCGGTGGATGAGGGTGACCTTGGAGCCGAACTTGGTCAGGAACGTGGCCTCCTCCATGGCGGAATCGCCGCCGCCGACGACGGCGATGTGCTGGTCCTTGAAGAAGAAGCCGTCGCAGGTGGCACAGGTGGACACGCCCCGGCCGGTCAGTTCCGCCTCGCCAGGGATGCCCAGGTGGCGAGGCGCCGCGCCGGTGGCCAGGATGACCGCCTTGGCGCGGAACTCCTCGCCGTCCACGAACACCTTCTTGATGTCGCCGGAAAAGTCGACCGAATCCACCAGCTCCTGGCGCAGGTCCGCGCCGAACTTCTCGGCCTGGGCACGCATGTTGGCCATCAGGTCCGGGCCCATGATGCCGTTGTCGAAGCCGGGGAAGTTTTCCACCTCGGTGGTGTTCATCAGCTCGCCGCCGTATTCATAGCCTTCGAAGACGAGGGGCTTGAGCTCGGCACGGGCGGCGTAGAGGGCGGCGGTGTAGCCGGAGGGGCCCGAGCCGATGATGATCAGGTCGTGCACGGCGTCGGTGCCGGCGGTGGCGGGCGCTGCCGTCGCGTCGGTCTGCGGGGTGACAAAGTTGAAGCCGGGGGAAGTCATGGATGCAGATCTTAGCGCGGGTTCGCGCCCTCCCCTATTGCCGCGGCGACAGCCTCGCGGGCCCGGTAGCGGCGCGACTTCACCGTGCCTGGCCGCACCCCGAGTTCGGCGGCGGCGTCGCCCACGCTCATGCCGGCGACGTCGATGAGCCACAGGGCCTTGCGCTGCGCCTGCGGGAGCACCGCCAGCGCCTGGCGCATGGCCATGGTGCGCTCCATGTTCTCCATCGGGTTGTAGGCGAGGTGCTTGTTCGCGTCGATGTCGACGGCAGTGTCGTCGTCCAGGCTGTACTGGGCGCCCGCCCTGTCGTCCTTGCGCTGGTGGTCTATGGCCGCGTTGATGGTCATGCGGTGCAGCCATGTGGATAGCTTCGCCTCCCCGCGGTAGGTGTGCATGCTGCGCGCAGCTTTGAACAGCGCCTCTTGGACAATGTCTTGGGCATCCTGCTCGTTGCGCGCGTAGCTGCGGGCGGCGAAGTACATGCGCTGGCGGTGGCGCCGCACGATGAGTGTGAAGGCGTGCCGGTCCCCGCCCAGGTAGTCGGCCACCAGCTGCCTGTCGTTTCTGTAGTCCATGATCCCCCGAAATCTCGTCTCCCCCACTATGCCCCGGCCCCTACCCCCTGGCTAGGGCCGGGCTGCTCATTTCAGTGGACACGCACGCGGCCGACGAGCGTGACGTCTTTCACTTGCGCTTCTCCCTCCACTTTCAGCACCACACGCAACAGGGGCTCGCTGGTCTCGACGTCGGCGGAGACCTGGCCGGAGCGCAGGGTGCCCTCGGCGATGACGGGCGGGTTCGCGGTCTCCTGCTCCACGGGCACGCCGTAGACGGTGAAGGGGGCGGAACCGGAGGCGTCGATAAGCACTTGCTCGAGCGAGAACGCCGAGCCGTCCTCGGGTTCGAGCTGCAGCGAGCCGTCGTCCAGCACGTTCTGCCGCAGTGGGCCGATGACTACCGGCACGCGCCGATCCGTGGTAGCGGTGGGGGCGGAGGTGGGCTTGTCCACGACGTCCTCGCCGGAGACGAAGTCCACCAGGTACGTGGTGAGCAGGCCCACCAGCACCGCAGCGACGACCGCCGCGAAGGTGAGCAGACCCACCGTCACCGGGCTCATGCGCTGGCCGCCAAAGCCGCCGCGCAGGGCGTCCGGGTCCTCCACGTGTTCTGCTACCGGCTCCACCGGCTCGATGATCTCCACCACCGGGATCTTGTCCGTCGGCGCGTCCTCGTTGGGCACCGGCAGATTCGCCGCCTGGTACAGAGCGCGCTCGATGTCGCGGAACGCAGCCTGGTCCACCGCGTCCGCCTCTACAAGCGCGCGGGTGCGGGCCGTGACCTCGTCAAGGTCGTCGGAGTTTACGTTGCTGGTCAGCAGCGTCAGCGCGGACGCGAAGGATTCCGCGTCCGTGGCCGGGGAGGCATCCTGCAAGACCGCTGGGAACGCCAGGCGCACGCGGCCCTCTGTGTCAATGCGCAGCTGCTGGCGGTTGGCCAATCCCAGCGGCACGTCCGCCTCGTGCGCGGCCGCCATGGCCCCCGCCAGCGGCGCCAGCGCGTTGGCCACCGCCTCCGTGTGTAGGGTCTGGCCGGACTCCGCCACGGCCTTCACCGAGGACCCCTCCACCCAGTCAGACACCACGAGGGCACCGGAGCGGTAGGACAGGATCTCGATGTTCTCGGCCACGGCCGGCAGCTCCAGCTTGGCCAGCTTGCGGGTGCGGCGCGCCACGCCCGCTGCCTGCAGGGCGGCTTCGCGCGGGGTCGCCGGGGCCATGGGCGCAGAACCGGTGGTGTCCACGAACGTCAGCGCCACATCCCGCCCGGTGGCCACCTCGCGCGCCTGCCAGAAGCGGGCGCCCGTGGCCGCGCCGTGGTCGCGGATGAGGCGGAAGCGGCCGTCGGAGACGCCGGCGCCCGGCACGAGGCGCGGCCCGCGGACCACGCCGGCGGACATCGGCGGCGGGACCGGAGAGGCGTTGAAGGTGTCGGAGGCGAGGAACTGGTTGGACACGTCGCGCGGGTCCACCTCCCCCACCTCCAGCGCGCGGTCCTCGTCCGGGCTGATGAAGCGGCTCAGGCCCGGGATGCGCTGCATGGCGCGGCCCAGGTTCTGCACCTCGGGCAGCTTGGAGCGCGACAGCACCAGGCCGGTGACCACCAAGAAGAGGATGCCCAGCAGCGAGACCTCGATGAGGTTGCCCAGGCTGGGTGCGCCGATAAGCCGGCCGAGGGACTGCGGCAGGTGCAGGCCCGCCACATCCCGCACAAGCCAGCGCGTCCCGAACACAACGGCCACGCCCGCCAGCGCGGCACCGACCGCCCACACCGAGGTGCGCATCACGTCGCCGAACTTCAAGGTGCCCAGCTTCCTGCGCAGCAGCAGCGCGCCGATGAGCGCGCCGGCGACGAAGCCGAACCCGTTGGCCGCGCCGAGGAGCACCACCACGTGGTTGGGTTCCTGCGCGATGTACGGCGCCAGCGCGGACAGGAGCACCTTGGTGCCGGTGATGCCGGCGATGATGAAGGTTGGCGTCCAGGCTTCCTCCCGCGCGTAGAACACGCGCAGGTGCAGCATGACCAACGCGTACGGGATCAGGGTGAACGAGGACGCCGAGATAGTCAGGCCGAGGGTGTGCGCGGCTTGCGGGCTGAAGGAGCCGTAGGCGAACAGGGCGCTGGCGATGTCGGGGCCCAGCGCCGTCATGAAAATGATGATGGGGATCAGCGCGATGAACGTCAGCTTCGTTCCCATGGTCAGGTCCGCCACCACGGCCTCGTCGTCGCCGTCCGCGGCGTTGCGGGACATGCGCGGCATGATCGCGGTGAGCAGCGTGACGCCGATGATGCCGTACGGCATCTGCAGCAGCATCCAGTGCTGCTGGTAGATGAACTGCGCCGCCGCGTCTGCGTTGAACGCGATGCGGGTGGTGATGACGTAGCCGAGCTGGCTGATGGCCACGTAGGTGATAATCGCCAGCGCCATCCCGCCGAACTGCTTGAGCCGCTCGTCGATGCCCC
>ERZ1029854.282-NODE-282-length-22862-cov-13.044548_pt1 | contig 22862 bp, 19 predicted proteins | sample MGYA00519239_ERZ1029854 | MGnify/ENA primary metagenome ERZ1029854 (study PRJEB33666, sample SAMEA4610917) | skin metagenome | biome: Human-associated habitat; feature: Malodor aspect; material: skin | place: Philippines | collected 2015-08 ... | reverse complement strand
CACACCTCTCCACCGCTTTGCTACCGCGGCGAGCTCGACGGCTGGTTGCACTGGGGTTTTCACGATTGACCAACGTTTGAGGTCAGTACAGCTAGAACACCCCGGCGATGAGCAGCATCGCCGGCAGCGCGAGGAAGGTGGTGAGGAAGACGGTGTCGCGGCAGATCACTTCGCCGGAGCGGTACGTCGCCGCGTAGTTGTAGACGTTCTGCGCGGTCGGCAGCGCGCACAGGATGAGCGCGGCGTACGTTTCCTCGGGCCCGAGGTGCAGTAGCTTTGCGACGACCCACGCAACGGCAGGCATCCCGATGAGTTTGAGGGCGGTGGCGGTGGTCGTCGGCAAGCGGTGGCTTTGCAGGACTTTCTCGCCGGTCAGCGACGCGCCGAAGCTCATGAGAATCAGCGGAATGGAGGCGCCGCCGAGGATTTCCAGGGGAGCAAGGACGGGTTCGGGGACCTGCCAGGAGGCCGCGGAGACGGCGAAGCCCGCGAACGCCGCGACTACCACGGGTGCGGTCAGGCCCGAGAGGACGGACTTGACGAACCCGGAGGCGCCGCGGTCCAGGCCAGCGATCACGATGGGGGAGAGCACCGCCATCTGCAGCACGAGCGCGGGGATGACGTACGTCGGGTCGCCGAGCACGTAGGTGGCAATCGGCAGGCCGATGTTGACGGAGTTGTAGTAGGACGCGGACGCCGCACCCGCCATCGTCTCCGCCGCGTCCTGCTTGAACCACACGGCGCTGATCGCCCAGTAGATGAGCATGGTCAGCACCGTGGCCACCGCGATGACGAGGATGACCGGGGAGAAGAATGCGTCGGTGTCGGAGACGGCCACCGATGAGAAGATCAGCGCCGGGGTGGCCACGTGGAAGGCGATGCGGTTTAACTGCAGGCGCGCCTCGCCCGGGCCGATGACACCCTTGTGCGCGAGCCACCACCCCGCCGCGATGACGGTGAAGATGATGGCGAAGCCGGTGAGGACGTCGAGCATGCCTGCAGAGTCTAGGAGGTGTACGGAACCGGCCCGCCGGCGCCGCCGAAGATCTGCCAGCCCACCCACGCCATGGCAAGCGCGGTGACCACGGACCAGATCAGCATCGCCTTGCCGTTCATACCCAGCACCGGGATGAGCTCCTTCCCGGAAGCGCCGCCGCGGACCTTCAATACAGACGCCACCGCGAACGGCAGCGCGGCAAACGCGGCCAGCGCCGGGGTGGCGGAGACCGCCAGCAGGATGGTGACCACGAACGGGGCAAAGGTCAGGGCGGTGAACAGGCGGCGCGAGTGGTCGTCGCCAAGCCTGACTGCGAGCGTGTTCTTGCCGGCCTCTTTATCTGTAGGGATGTCGCGGATGTTGTTGGCCAGATTCACCGACGCCGAGATCGCGCCGACCGCAATCGCGCACAGGAAGCCCTCCCAGGACACGAACCCGGACTGCGTGAACTCCGTGCCCATCACCGCGACGAGTCCGAAGAAGATGAACACGGACACCTCGCCCAACCCGGAGTAGCCGTACGGGCTTTCACCGCCGGTGTAGAACCACGCTGCCGCGATGCACAGCGCGCCGACCAGGATGAGCCACCACGCGCCGGAGACCACCGACAGGATAATGCCGAATAGCGCCGCCACGCCGAAGCACGCGAACGCCGCGAGTTTCACCTGCTCCGGCTCGGCAAGTCCCGCCGCGGTCAGACGCGTCGGTCCGGTGCGATCCTTGTCCGTGCCGCGGATGCCGTCTGAGTAATCATTGGCGAAGTTCACGCCGATGATCAGCGCCCACGCCACAATCAGCGCGAGGACGGCGTGACCGATGTGCGCCTGCCCGTACGAGGCGGCGGCGCCGGTGCCGGCGATGACGGGGGCGAACGCGTTGGGCCAGGTGTGGGGGCGGGCGGCTTGCCACCAGTGGTGGAACGGGGCGGTTTCAGTCCCAGTGTCAGTCATGGTCTCCATCATGCACCCTCTCCCGCCCGTCGGCTAGGGTTATTCGCCATGTGGATCGACTACGCCGTGCGCCAGGGTGTCGCCGCCACGGGGGCGTTCGTGCGCCTTCCGGTGCTGCAGCATGCCGCCAAAAACGCCGACGCCGCCTTTCCCGAAACTGGCGAGACCGTCATTTCGCTCACCACCCACGGCACCCGGCTGAAGTCTGCGTCCACGGCGATCGCGTCGTTGCTCGTCGGCACGACGCGCCTCCCGGTACACCTCTGGCTCGACCCCGTCGACTACCACGCTGCCTGGCCGAGCGCCCTTCGCGGGCTTGTGGACCGCGGCCTGCACATCCACGAATCCCCCGGCGGCTACGGCCCGCACACTAAGTACTTCGGCACCTTTGACAAGTTTCCCGGCCACAACGTGATCACCGTGGACGACGACGTGCTCTACCCGCGCGACTTCGCCGAAACCCTCCTCGCCGCCGCCGACCCGTCCCGCGTCACCGCGTTCCGCGCCCATCGCATCATGCTTAACGACGACACCATCGCCCCCTACAAAAAATGGCGCCCCGTGCGGACCACAACACCGTCGCACCTCAACTTCGCCACCGGCGTCGACGGTGTGCTCTACCCGCCGGGCATGGTCGAATTCGTTTCATCGCGAGGCACCGATTTTCTGGACGTCGCACCGCGTGCCGACGACGTCTGGCTCAACCACTGTGCACTGCGCGCCGGGTACCGCGTCAAGCAGATCGCGGACCGGCCGGCGTCGTTCCCGCTGGTGCCGGGGTCGCAACGCGTGCGCCTGTCGCGCGTGAACCTCTCCGGTGGCAACGACACTCAGATCGCGGCGACGTATACCCACGAGGATGTGGCCAAGCTGCGCGCCGCGGAGTAACGGGGTCTGCACCCGTTAGTCTCAGCCCATCTGCAGCACAGTGCGAAGTTCATCGAACAGCTCCGGGCGCAGCCGGTGTATGACCGTCCTGCCCTGGCGGCTCTTTTCTAGGAGGCCGGCCTCGGTAAGCTTTTTGAGGTGGTGGGAAACCGTCGGTTGGCTTAGCCCGGAGCGTTGCGTGAGTTCGCCCACGCTCATCGGCTCACAGCCCTCTTCGGCGATTCTGGAGAGAAGTTGTAGCCGGCCGGGGTCCGCTAAAACTTTGAACAGGTCCGCGTAACGCGTCGCGTCGTCTTCGGAGAGCAAGCCGGAGCCCAGCGAGCAGCAGTCGAGGTCAGTGTTTCCTGTGGTGGCGACGTAATCGTTCATGCTTCCTACCTTTTCATATTGACAGCAATAAATATGCCTTTTAGTGTTCGTATTGATAATCGTCAATAGATAAGGATTCCAGATGGAAGACACAACCTCTCAGCCAGTAGAGCGTATGTCGTTTCTTGACCGCTTCCTACCGGTGTGGATCATGCTCGCGATGGCGGCGGGCCTCGCCCTCGGCCGAGCGGTGCCGGGACTTTCGGGAGTACTTGAGAGTCTCGAAGTCGGAAGCATCTCGCTTCCGATCGCGCTCGGCCTCCTGGTCATGATGTACCCGCCCTTGGCCAAGGTGCGCTACGACAAGACCCGCGAGATTGCCACCGACAAACGGCTCATGACCGTGTCCATCATCTTGAACTGGATTGTCGGCCCCGCGTTCATGTTCGCGCTCGCCTGGATCTTCCTGCCGGACGAGCCGGAGCTGCGCACCGGTTTGATCATCGTCGGTCTTGCTCGCTGCATCGCTATGGTGCTGGTGTGGTCGGACCTGTCTTGCGCCGACCGCGAAGCTACTGCAGTGCTCGTCGCCATCAACTCGGTGTTCCAGGTCCTCATGTTCGGTGTGCTCGGCTGGTTCTACCTGCAAATCCTGCCCGCCTGGCTGGGGTTGGAGACCACCTCGGTGGAGTTCTCCTTCTGGGCGATCGTGTCCTCCGTGCTGGTCTTTTTGGGCATCCCGCTGCTCGCTGGGCTGCTGTCTCGCATCATCGGCGAGCGCACCAAGGGTCGCGACTGGTACGAAAACACCTTCCTGCCGCGGATCTCCCCGCTCGCGCTGATCGGCCTGCTGTACACAATCGTCCTGCTCTTCTCGTTGCAAGGCGACCAGATCCTCTCCCAGCCGTGGACGGTGGCCCGGGTAGCGATCCCGCTGCTGTGCTACTTCGTCGGCATGTTCGCTATCGCACTCGTGGTGTCCAAGGCATCCGGGATGGGCTACGCCCAGTCCGCGTCCGTGTCCTTCACCGCGGCCGGCAACAACTTCGAGTTGGCCATCGCAGTGGCGATCGGCACGTTCGGCGCCACCTCCGCCCAGGCGCTGGCGGGCACCATCGGGCCGCTTATCGAGATCCCTATCCTCGTCGGCCTCGTCTACCTCATGCGTGGGATCGGCCCGAAACTGTTCCCGGGTGACCCAACCCTGCCCAAATTGTCCTAAGGAGACGTTATGAAGCCCTCAGTCTTGTTTGTGTGCGTCGGCAACGGCGGAAAGTCCCAGATGGCGGCGGCGCTCGCCGAGAAGCACGCGGGTAGCCAGCTCGGCATCCACTCCGCGGGCACCAAACCTGGCACGTCGCTGAACCAGGAATCGGTCGAGGCGATCGCAGAGGCCGGCGCCGACATGTCGCGCGGCACGCCCAAACCCATCGATCCGGAACTGCTGCGCAGCGTTGATCGCGTTGTGGTGCTCGGCGAAGACGCGCAGGTGGACATGCCCGACGACGCACGCGGCACGCTGGAGCGCTGGCGTACCGACGAACCCTCGCTCCGCGGCATCGAAGGCATGCAGCGCATGCGCCTCGTACGCGACGACATTGACGCCCGTGTGCGCTCGCTTATCGACGAACTCCTGTAACGGCCTTTAATACGCCGGAGTCATCGGGATGCGCTGCTTATTGCGGAACCGTGACGCCTGCATGCGTGCCGGCGACGTGCCGCGGTAGTGGGTGGTGGAGGGGGAGGTTGCGTACTTCGGATTGCTGGACGGTTTTCGGGAGCGTTGCTTCTCGATCCTCACACCGCCGCATTGTGGCACGAATTACACGATTGTGCTTTGTGAGTGGTTGCTTTGTGACCCTTCGGCCTGCGCCCGCAGCCCGTCGATAAACACGTCTACGAGCCACCCCCTGCTACGGGCGAACACCTCTTCTGCGATGGTTGGCAGCGGCCGCGACAGTGTGATGATGCCGAAATGGAAGTCTGGGACGTCGAGGTCGCCGGGGCACAGCCCGTACTTTTTCGCCTCCGTGAGGAGGGGACGGTAGAGGGCTTTTACCTTTTCTATCAGTATGTTTCGTTCCTCTTGGCCCATGTGGGGTGCGAACACGGGCAGGAATTCTTGGCCGACGGCAGGGAAGCCGTTGTCCACCATCTCAGTGATGGCGCAGCGCCACGTCGCCTCGGGGGCGCCGGGGAGGCGGGGAACGTGCTTGTCTACGATCGCGCGCATCTTGTCGATGATGTTTTCCAGCACCGCGCGGTAGAGGTCATCCTTGGTAGGGAAGTGGCGGCTCGCGGTGGCAACACCCACCTCTGCTTCCTTCGCAATGGTGCGCAGCGAGACCTTCGGCCCCATCTGGGCAATGAGCGTCGTGGCCGCCTCTACAAGCGCTTTGTGGTTTTCAGCAGCATCTTTTCGCATATCCGGCACTTTACCCTTGACAACCGAAAAATGAAACAATATGATCCACTTCGTAAAAGCGAAACAGTCTGTTCCACTTGGAGGAAACGATGAGCACAACCGTGGTGCAACAGGAAACCGCCACCACCGATGGCAGCCGCATCAACAACACCAACAGCACCGTGAAAAAGACCATCGCCCTGATTTTGGGCCTGCCGATAATCCTCGGCCTCATGCTGTGGGCGTTTCTTGCGCCCACCTTCGCCTCCGGCCCGGACGGGGTGCCGGTGGCAGTGGCGGGGCCGGAGCCGGTCGTTGAGAAGCTGCGTGCTCAGGCGGAGCAGCAGGAGGAGCACCCGGACTTCGTCGTGGTGAGCTCACAGGACGAGGCTGAAGATATGGTGCGAAACCGCGACGCGGTCGGCGCGATCGCAATCGGGCAGGGCAGCGCCACGGTCTACACCGCTTCCGGTAACGGTGCACCGTACGTGCAGATGCTCAATGGTCTCGCTCAGAACATGCAGGCGACCGGCATGCCGGTGGAGACCAAGGATCTCGCCCCCACGACCGAGGACGACCCGCAAGCCCAGGGCCTGGCGTTGCTCGGCCTGCCGCTCGCGTTCGGCGGCGTGATCTCCGGTGTGCTTGCAACCGTGCTGTTGCGCGGCCACAAGTGGTCGAAGGTCGCAGTCATCGCGGGTGTGGCCGCCCTCGGCGCGGGTGCTGCGGTCTGGATGCTGCACGGCATCTACGGCACGCTCAGCGGCAGCGTGGGCATGGAGTGGCTGGCTATCGCTGCCGGCATCGCCGCAACCTCGTCGGTCACCGCCGGTCTTGGCGCACTTCTTGGCGTGCCGGGTGCTGGCCTCGGCGCGGTGCTGACCATCTTTGTGGCTAACCCGCTGGCCGGCCTGGCCACAGGCCCATGGCTGCTGCCGGCCGGCTGGTCCGCACTGGGCCAGCTCATGCCGATTGGTGCGACCGGCTACCTCGTGCGCTCGCTGAGCTTCTTCGACGGCGCGGACGCGCAGGGTTCCTGGATCGTCCTGTGCAGCTGGATCGTCGTTGGCCTGATTCTGCTGGCCTTCGACCGTTCGAAGGAGAAGACCGCGTAGGTTGTCTCCACCCAAACACCCGTCGAGCGTCGGCGGGTGTTTCTCATGTCCTGTTAGATTCGGCGCACATGGCAACGACGACACAGCTCTATGTTTCTTTCCCCGGCAACGCACGCGAGGTGCTGGAGTTCTACCAATCCGTCTTCGGCGGCGATCTTGAGCTGCTCACCTACGGCGAACAGCTGGATCAAGGGGTGAAGTTCCCCTTCGACCCGCCGTGCGAGGCTATCGCCCACGCCACGCTTACCGGTCCGTTTTCCATTTCGGGCGGAGACGACCTCGAGCGCAATGAAACCAGCCTCAACCGGGGCGACTTCGGCTTCACCGCGTACGTGGAGACGCCGGAGGAAGGTGAGGCGCTCTACGCAACGCTTGCCGACGACGGCGGCAACACCGTCATGCCCTTCGCCCTCGCGTCGTGGGGCGACCACTTCGGCGTGGTGGAGGACAAGTTCGGCGTGCGCTGGAACGTGACCAAGCAGGGGTAGGGCTGCTGACCACGTTCGAGGACACAAAGGACTAGTCGATAAGGGTGTTAGAGGGCATTTCCCCGTATCGCGCCGGTTGGGTGATTCCTTTCGCGAGCAACGGGTGGTTGTCCAATAGCGGCTCGATTGTGTCTTCTAGCCAGTTGGTCGAAATGCCTGAACGGGTAGCGACGTCGTCAAGAGCAACAAGGATTTTGTAAACCGAGTGATCCGAGAAGTTGCGGTAAGTGCGCTTGATTCGTCTTGAAGTTTTCGGTTGTAGACCGGGAACATCAAGCACACGATGGTTCCATAGCTGAGCGCAGTGGGCTACTCGGTTACGTAAGTATACGAATGACTTGACCTGGCCGGGCAGCAATTTGCGCGATGTATTCATCGAGTCTGCGATGTGGTCGAGTACGCCAGAGTCTCCGGAAGCCTCTATGAGACGAGACAAGGTTCCAAATGAGAATGCCTCCACAGCAACCCATATCGGCATTCGGTCATAGGCTTCAGGCTTGTAAGTGCGACCTTGTTTGACGTCATCGCGGTAGTGAGCGACGAAAGCTTCTTTGCTGCGATCTAGGTTGGAAAGCGCGTGCTCTTCGACGCGTTCAGCGTCCTGTTGGGGCGATTGAGTAAACCCCTCACCGCGAGCGAACATTCCGGTTACCCCAACATGTCGACCATAGGCATAAGCGAACTTGGTGCGGAGAAGAATCTCCAGAGGGTGCAGCAGTTCATCACAAACGCTCGCAAGTTCTTGCTCGGAATCGTAAAGCGAACGAATATCGTCGAATGAAGTGCCTTCAAAGAATCGATTGTCGCCTTTTGCTGGGTCATGCTGCCAATGCCGAAAGAACCCAGAGAAACGGTAGTAATTGACCCTCGATAGGAACTCGCTTGCTGCGACGTTGTCATCTACGCGCATACCACGCTGGCTGAGTAGATCTACTTGTTGGTCGTAGCTCAGCCAATTTTTCGGCAACGGGCATGCCTCCATAGAAAGAGAAAGGCCCCGGTCATTTGTGCATTGCCCGCAAAGGGAAAGAGGCCTGACCGGGGATCTATCGCCACCAACTATATACCACTGCGCCCCCGATTTGCAACGGTGATCGTGCACGCTGTTCGGATTCTTACAGAATCAACGGCGTATACATGCGAGTCCGACGCGGTCATACGCGTGGCTTGCTGGAATTCACGTCACACCTGACTCTTAGAGGGAGCCAAACATGGCTACTTAGCAATCTGTTGTTGAATGGGCGGGAAGGCACGTGTCTGTCTTATGGGCAAACCGATGCTGGCCGGTATCTCTTCGTAGCTATGGCCGAAGCCGAAGACGGAAGGGCCTATATAGTGACTTCGCGTGACAAGACGGTGCAGGAAATCCGGCGGTTCCGATAAAAGGGGTAACGATGAACGAACAAAAACTGGAAGATATACGTTCCTACTACGACAACAACGACACATCTGCGCTCATGGAAGATGCCGAACGCGTGGATCTCGGCGATGTGGCCGACCCGGACGCCACAGTTGCATTCACGGTGAGCATGCCCAACCGTGTGCTCAGGGGCGCGCGTGAGATTGCGGCTGCTGAAGGTGTTTCTACCAATGATGTGCTTCGCAGATTTCTCGAAGCTGGAGCGAATGCTCTGGTTGAGAGTGAAGCCTCAATCCCTGTGAGTAAGCTTCTCCGCCTCATCGACGAAGCTCGCGGAGCGTAACGAGCCCCGCCTCAACCAGGGACTACCTCTTCGGCGTCCGCTGGAACGTGACCAAGCAGGGGCAGCCCAAGGCCTTCGAGCATTTCCTCCCGTGGCTAGACGCGCACGTCTGCGAACGAGAGCCTCTCCCGTGGGGCACCTGCGGCCTCCCACTCCGCGATTGCTTCGCGAACTTCCTCCAGAAAGGTCTCGCTGATTTCGGGCATCTCACCCGTCTCATAGAGCTCACGCTCGATCCGGGCTGCTGTGAAGACATAGAATTCGGGCCCCTCCTCGGGAAAACTCTGTATCAACGCAACGGCAAGTTGTGGGTTGATGTCCGTCTCCCAGGGTGTTTTCCTCCAGCCGTCTGGATCTTGAATGGTCCAGAGGTGTGCGTAGTAGTCGCGGTTGTGTCCCCGACGGCGTTTTTTCAATCTCTTCGAGGTATTCGCCCAGATGGATGTCGATGACGGACTTGAGGGCTGCTTTCTCGATGAATGCGCCTTCGAGTTGTTCGATCGCCGGCCCTGGAGGAATTCCCGCAGCTTCGTACTCTTCCATCTTGGACTGCAGCGAGTGCTTTACGTGTTCCTGCCACTCCTCCTGCATGTATTTGTATGTGGACTCGACTTCACTGTCGGGGACGTGGGGATTCCACGTTTTCATGACTTTTTCAACGTAGTCGCGCTCTATCATTCCGAGGTCCTTTCTGCCAGCAATTGGCCGTCATGGGCAAGTACCTGGTGTGACATTACGCAGCGGGCCGACACGACAACTCAGACTTCGAACAAAATGGCGAATATTGTGTTTTGGTAAGGGCGGCACACGGGGGTGAAAGGTCAAGTCCCGTGTAGTGGTGTAGCCGTTTGTGCTTTCGGCTCGGTATGAAGTTGGGGGTTTTGTTAGGCGGTTAGCTGGTGGTGGTCGCCATGGTCGTCTCCTGGGTGGTGCATGAGGTGTTTGGTCTGTTCGAGTGCAGATAGTGACATGTAGCGTTTTTGCTGGATCCAATCGTCGTGTTGCTCGGCAAGGACGGCGCCAACAAGCCGGATGATGGATTCGCGGTTCGGGAAGATACCCACAACGTCGGTGCGCCGGCGGATCTCACGGTTTAACCGCTCGGTGGGGTTATTGGACCACACCTTCGTCCAGACTGGTTTCGGCGCTGCGGTAAACGCCAACACCTCATCGAGTGATTCCTCCAGATACGCCGCAACCTGGGGGAACTTCGGCTCCAACAAGTCAACGACTTCGCGGGCTTGTCCCCAGGTGGATTGAGCGTCGGGTTGCTGGAAGATCGTCTGGAACTTCGCTTAAGACCATCGGCCACTGGGTTTTCGGGACTTTCTCGTAGAGGTTTTTCGCGAAATGGGTACGACACCGCTGCCACGACGCATCCGGCAGCACCTCAGATATCGCATGCTGAATGCCCTCATGAGCATCACTGGTGATAAGGAAGACACCTCGAAGCCCGCGGGCTTTCAGGTCTTGGAAGAAGCCTTTCCACGACGCGTTGGATTCCGCGGTGGCGACGTGCATGCCGAGCATTTCGCGGTAGCCGTCGGCGTTGACCCCGGTAGCTAGCAGCACGGAGCATTTGACCACCCGGCCGCCTTCACGCACCTTGATCGTCAGCGCGTCGCACGACAGGTAGGCGTACCCGCCGGGATCCAGGGGGCGGTTTTTGAAGTCTGCGATCATCTCGTCGAGTTCTTCCGACATGCGCGAGACTTGCGATTTCGACATGTTGGAAATCCCAAGGGTTGCCACCAGGTCGTTCATTCGGCGGGTGGAGACCCCTTTGAGATAGCACGTCGCGATCACAGTCGATAGTGCCCGTTCGGCTCGTGAGCGGCGCTCGAGTAGCCAGTCCGGGAAGAACGCGCCGTGGCGCAGCTTCGGCACTGCCACGTCGATCGTGCCGACACGGGTGTCGAGGTCGCGGTGGCGGTACCCGTTGCGGTGGTTGACCCGCTCGGTGGAAGCAACGCCGTATTCGGCGCCGCAGACGGTGTCGGCCTGGGCGGAGAGGATCTGGTTGATAAACCCTTGCAGCATCTGCCGCATCAAATCCGGGGAGGCTTGGGCGAGCAGATCATCCAGATAGGTTGTCGGGTCGATAGAATGCGGAGCAGCGGTCATCGTCATGTGCTTTTCGGTGAGATGTGGTAGTTGAGTCGAAAGGTTACTGACGATGGCCGCCCTTGTATTTTCAAGGGCCCACCATCAGCAAGCGTTACACCACACTAAGGGACGCAACCGGGTGAAAGCGAGATCGCGCACCGAGATGCTCGAGGATTCATTGCAGCTAGTCGACTATTTCCGTGAAAATCTTCGCACAACCAAATAGACCCGTGCTCATACGGCAGTGACCAAGCCAAGGAAGAATCCAATGGCGAGAATCGTCGTGAAAGGCGACTGACCATCTTGGATGAAGGTTTTTCGGCGCAATCTGTACGACAGGAACGAGATGGTGCCTATGGCTGCGAACCACTAGAACAACGTGACTACCGGTTACTTCACCAACTTTGCATGCTTCTCCTTCTTCGGTGTTGGTGGCGTAGTAGCGCTTGTTGGGGCCGATCATGGTCATGGCTAGGTTGTTTGGGGGCGAGGTTGTCGAAGTCACAGGCGCACCAAAAGTGCTCGTTAGAATCAATAGGATTTGATTGATGTCGAAAATGAAGGCGACGCGTGGCGATGACGATTGACAACACCCCAACAATTGACCAGTTCCGTCCAATTGTTCTACGGGCACTGAACAATGGCGAGGAACACGCTGTCAGGGACGTTTGCGAGATGGTCGCCAATCACATGGAGCTGCCCCAGGAGGTTCGCAGCGAGCGGATCGCCTCGGGTCAGCACCGTTACATTAACCGCATCCACTGGGCCTGTTCCGCTCTGACTCAAGCAGGGCTGCTCGAGCGGCCACGGCGTGGTCACTACCGCATCACCGACGATGGCAAGGAGGTTGATCAGCGTTCTTTAAATGAATATTCCGAGAAGGACATGTTGGAATGGCGGGTGTGGCGGGCCTATCAGGAAGAGATCTCCCAGCGTCGTCGCGCAGACGATACTGTTCCTAGCATTAGCCCTAGTAGTGAAGATTTGGTTGACCCGGTCGAATCCCTCACCGCTGGTGAACGTACGTTTAACGCCCAGACGGAAACCAAACTGCGTAAAAGGCTCCAAGAGTCATCTCCGGAGTTCTTCGAGCGCGCGGTCATCGATGTGTTGTGGGCGATGGGCTACGGCGGTACGCACGGGGAGAAAAAGCACGTGGGTCGTACGCGCGATGGTGGCATCGATGGGGTCATCCGCCAAGATGCCCTGGGATTGACGAATATTTATATCCAAGCTAAGCGATACGCGGACTCAAACAAAGTCGGCGAGCCCGAAGTACGGAACTTTATCGGTTCACTCGATGCCAAAGGCGCGAACCTGGGTGTCTTCATCACAACCTCCTCGTTCCAGCCTGCAGCAGAAAAGACCGCAGCAGGCTACCGGCACGGCAAGATTGTGCTGATCGACGGCATCAAGCTCACTTCGTTGATGCTTTCCTACGGAGTAGCTGTACATAAGGCTCACGAATTCACGCTCTACGAAATCGACGACGACTTTTTCGAGGACGACGAACTGGCCTAATCCCAACTAGCAGCTACTGCTACATCAAACATGTAGTGGTGAAAACCGGTATCGGCCTCGAAGCCGGCACATATGCGTGCTGTGATCGTCAACCCCGCGTCCGGGAGTGCGGTAGCGGTCCGGTCGCGTTCGGACAGGTGATTGCCTGTTTTCATAAACAGGGCCCTTATGGGGCGGTCAGGTGACCTGTCGAGCGCTTGCCGAACAAATCCCACTAGCGAGAAAAAGAGGGTCCTTACAATCAGGAGTGCACGAGTTCTGGAGGGGTATACAAGCGAAGCCGGGCGGGCTAATTACCTGCGATATCTTCGATAGGCGGGTCTGCTAAAAGGCCGAGCCTGCGAGGTACTTTGTCCTGGCAGACGAGTGACAATCACGCAGAGCGTCCGAGGCCTTGCGAGCCACTCGACGCGAGATCTGCTTACTGTTCTTCGCCACCGCCATCACCTTTTCATCTGCTCGACTGGCAACGCACGGATAGTGCGTGTTCGTGAGCTTTGACGTCGGGTCTTGTGGGGTAATGGCTTCGATCCTTCTTCGCCTGACCTGTGATCTACTCACGCCTGTATGAGACTCGGCAGAAAAAGGACTTCCTACGCGTCAAGGATGTAGAAAGTGGGACTTCTGGGACTGTTTATGGGACCCGCAACAGAGAGGAACGCACCATAGCATTTCCCTCCGTCTGCCGTGCCCTACACCACTACACGGGACTTGACCCGGGCGACCAGTAATGGCGCATGTATAACGAAAACGGCGAGGACTGTTTTCTCAGTGAACGGCCACAGTTCGACGTGGTAGCGACGGTAGCTAACCCGAACGCTACGAGCAGTAGAGGTGGGAATGACAGGCAACATCGAGCCATGGGTCACAATGAAAGACGTTCAAGAACACTTGGGAGCACGCTGTGAGACGATTGCCCGGTGGGTTGGAAAACGAAACATGTCTGCTTACAAAGTAGGCAGACAACTGAAAATCAAACTAAGCGATATAGACGAATGGGTGCGCTCCGGCGGTGCAGCCGATGACGAGCACCTCACTGGACGCGGCGAAAGGAATCTGCATGCCTGAACTGACTTGGGTTGGTAAAGACAAAGTCATCACCCACCACCTTGACGTGCCTTTCCGGGTGCTCGACCGCCAGTACTCCTTTGACGAGGACGGACAGCACGAGACCGACAACGGCTCCAACAACATGATCATCCACGGTGACAACCTTGAGGCGCTCAAAGCACTTTTGCCGAAGTACGAAGGAAAGATCGACTGCATATATATCGATCCGCCATACAACACGGGTGAAGAGCAATGGGTTTACAACGACTCAGTAAATGACCCGCGCATCAGAAAATGGCTCGGTGAAGTCGTCGGAAAGGAAGGTGAGGATCTGAGCCGCCACGACAAGTGGCTGTGCATGATGTACCCGCGCCTGCGCCTGCTTCACCGACTCCTAAAGCAGGATGGTCTCATTGCTGTGTCAATTGATGACAATGAACTCACTAATTTGGGTTGTATCATGGATGAGATATTCGGCTCAATGAACCGGCTTGCCTGCGCTCCGGTGCGCTCAGAACCTAGCGGAGGAAAAGGCAAGAAGGCTCTCAGGACAGGGCATGAGTATCTTCTCTTCTACAGTAAGGGCGATCAATCAGCGCTCGTCAAAGAAGAAAAGTCGGTAGGCAAGCTCGATCTCAAGGATTCACGGGGGCCGTACCGAAAAGGGCGGGAGCTGCGTAAATGGGGCTCTAAATCGGATAGAGGGGATCGTCCAAGTATGTGGTTTGAAATTACTGCTCCCGACGGCACGGTTGTTACTCCAATTAAGAACGATGGCACCGAAGGTAGGTGGCGTTGGGGGTTGAGCAATCCCGTTATGCAAGAGCTGCTTTTAGATCCGGAAGTTGCACATTGGGAGCAAACCTCTTACGACGATGGTGTGGTTGTCGAGGGAGAGACGGCGCGATGGGTTCCGTATGAAAAAATTCGTGATGCCAAGAAAGCTTTCGGGTGGAATACGTGGCTTGACGGCTATGGAACCAATGCGGATGCAACGACGTTGATTAAATCGCTTTTTGGTTCAAAGGAATTTGACACACCCAAGCCACTAAGCTTGGTGGAATGGATCGTTCTACTCCATGAAAACACTAACGGCATCATTCTTGACTCCTTCGCCGGGTCGGGAACAACAGCGCATGCGGTTCTGAAGGTGAACAAGGAGGAAAGGTCGCATCGCTCGTTCATTCTTGTAGAGCTGGGGGAATACGCAGAGTCGATTACCGCTGGGCGAGTGAAACGCGTGATCGATGGATACGGCGAGGGCAAGAAGCGCGTGGAGGGAACGGGAGGCAGTTTCTCATTCTATGAGCTGGGCGCGCCCCTACTCGTTGAAGGGAATCTGAACCATGAGGTTCCGTTGGAACGCGTGCGTGAGTACATCTGGTTCACGGAGACCGGTGAGGCATACCGCCCCGAAGCTAGACAGGAACACGCGGATTACCTAGGCCGCTCTAGCAACAACACATCGTTCTTCTTCGCTTTCGATGGTGGCGCTCTCACTGTATTGGATCGGGTGTATCTTTCGTCAATCCCCGCTGGTTGCGAGGCAGAGTCATACGTGATTTATGCCGACACCTGCTTGTTGACCGAGCAAGATCTGGTCAAGCACAACATCACATTCAAGAAGATCCCTCGGGACATCACCCGCTTGTGACAGGAGCAGAGTTGTTATGGAACTGAAAAAGTATCAAAAACGGGTGATCGCCGACCTTATGGATTACCTCGACCAGCTCAACGAACAATCATCGTTGGGCCGAGCCTTTAGTGCTTACTGGGAGTCCCGACAGATCCCCGTGGGGCAGGATGGGATTCAGGGATACCAGAACATCATCGATGGTGTTCCACACGTGTGTTACAAGGTGCCCACCGGTGGCGGTAAGACATACCTTGCGTGTGCCTCGGTGAAGCCGATCTTTGCTGCGTTACCACCGGTGCGTCGCCAGGTGGTGGTGTGGTTGGTGCCCTCCGATGCGATTCTGACGCAGACGCTTGAAACGCTGAAAAATCCGTCGCACCCGTACCGCCAACGATTGAATGCTGATTTTGGTAGCCGGGTGGAGGTGTATTCCAAAGAAGAACTACTCGCGGGCCAGAACTTCAGTCCAGCCACCGTGGCCGAGCAATTGTCGGTGATGGTGCTGTCATATGACTCCTTCCGTTCCGCTAACAAGGAGGGCCGCAAGGCATATCAGGCTAATGGGAATCTGGCGCCGTTTGCGACCGCGTTGGGTGCGCCGGAGCAGCCAATCGAGAACGCGGATGAGACAGCCCTGTTCCAGGTAATCAACCAGCTCAACCCGGTGGTGATCGTTGACGAGTCTCATCACGCTACCAGTAACTTGAGCACCGAGATGCTGGTGAATTTCAACCCGGCGTTCATTCTTGATCTGACCGCAACGCCGAAGAAGCAGGCGAACATCATCTCCTATGTTGATGCGTTGGCGTTGAAAAACGAGAACATGGTCAAGCTGCCTGTGATTGCCTATAACCGGACTTCACAGGCCGAGGTCATCACTGATGCGATCGACTTGCGCCAGTCGCTTGAGGCGGCAGCCCGCCAGCAACAGGAAATGGGTGGGCGCTACATTCGTCCGATCGTGTTGTTCCAGGCTCAGCCGAAGACGGGTGAGGATGCGACCTCGTTTGAGCGTTTGCGGGAGAAGCTGGTAGCGGTGGGCATCCCTGAACCCCAGATTGCGATCAAGACCGCAAACATCGACGAGCTCAAGGGTGTTGATTTGCTGAGTTCCGAGTGTGAGATCCGATTCATCATTACGGTCAACGCGCTGAAAGAGGGCTGGGATTGTCCCTTCGCCTACATCCTGGCATCGCTGGCGAATAAGACCAGTCAAGTGGAAGTCGAGCAGATTCTTGGACGTGTGCTTCGCCAGCCTCACGCTGCCCGGCAACGAAACCAGCTGTTGAACATGAGCTACGTGCTGACGTCGTCGAATGACTTCAAATCCACTCTCGACCAGATCGTCGCTGGGCTGAACAGTGCAGGGTTTAGCAAGCGGGACTTCCGTGCAGTCGACGAAGCCCAACTCGATATCACGAACCCGCCCGGACCACCGTCCGCCGCTACAACAACTTCAGATACCGGTGACTCTGGTGATGAGGAGCCTGCGGAGTTTTTGGACTTCGACGAGACCGAGGTGGCAACCGGTCTTGAGGAGCGTGGCACGACGGCAACCGAGCTTACGAGTTCAACCTCTGGTTCGACAGGTCTTGCTGGAATGCTGGATCAAGCGCAGCAAAAGGGCTCCGATTACGAGAAGGAAGCCGAAAAAGCTGCCGAGCTTGGCGGCGGTTTCGTTCCAGCAGATTTGGAGGGGGCTGTGAATACGGCTCAGATGTTCGAAGAATTCCGAGAAGAAGTCGCCGGGTTGAAGTTGCCGCAATTCTTCATCCAGACCCCTCCTTCTGCGTTGTTCTCCACAGGGGCAGAAGGCGTGGACTTGCTGCACAACGATGCGCTGGCAGTAAGCTTCACACTGCAGGATAAGGACACTGGCCTTGATCTGAGTACTGCTGACGAGCAGATGTATCGCATCGATGTTAGAAAGAAGTCCGACGTTCCGCGTGCTTTCCGCATGACGGCAGCTGATCAGAGATTCATGCGTGAGCATTTCAGCAAGCTCAGTGTCGAGACGCAAAAGCACAACGCTGCCGGAGCTATTTATGAGCGACTCAAGCCGATCAACTCGGTGGGTGACTTGGATCTTCGCAGCTACATTGAGCGGGTCACCGGCAATTTCGGGGCTGAAGAGTTGCTGACCTACCAGGAGCATCCAGGTGCGGTGGCTGAGAAGATTCGGGTGAAGATCCGAGGCCTGCTTGAAGAGCACAAGTTCAAGAAGTTCTACCAGGACATCGAAACTCGCCACATTGGCGTCGGGCCGTCATTCACGTTCCCATCCGTGATTCAACCTGTACAGTCCAGCTCACTGATTGGTGGATCGCTTTATGAGGCCGAAGACCGGATGAACAACGACGAAATGGAGTTCGCTGGTCGTTTCTCGGGTCTGGACAATGTCCGGTGGTGGCACCGCAACATCGATCGCAAGGGCTTCTGCATCAACGGCCCGATCAACCATTACCCAGACTTCATCGTCATGACCACCAGGGGAACCATCGTGATCGTAGAACCAAAGGGCACACAGCTGAAGAACGATGACTCTCGTCGCAAGGTTCGATTGGGTACTAAGTGGGCGTCCATGGCTGGCGAGAAGTTTCGTTACTACATGGTCTTCCAAGACGGTGTCACTCCGCTGGAAGGTGCGTACACCAGCTCGCAGTTCTTCAGAATCCTCGAGCAGCTGTAAATAGAGCCCGGAGGACGCAGGCATCTTGGGTTCAGGCGAACAGCTGATTATCCCGCTGTCCGCGCATCGCGCGACAGCTGGTTCCGCTCGACCTGCGCCGAGGTCGAACACCAACACACACCCGGGTAGACGAACGCTTAGGAACTATGCCTGTTCCGCCTTGCAGTGCCTGACAACGAGTTCTCCCATTCCGCTCTGATCAACTTCTTGCGGCTCAACCTAGGGCGGTACATGTTCTCGCGGGCTGAGGTCGCCAACTACAAGGTTTCCGACAGATTGGAGCTGGTAGTTCACGATGTTGCTTAAAGGAAATTGGCCATCAACTTTTCAAACGCAATCCCGTACTTGCCCTGGGGCTGGTTCTCACGGAGCTGGTCGAGGACTTCGCTGAAAGAGGACATAGGCATTATTGTGCCCACAAACCTCGGCAGTTTGGCCTTCAGGGGTGTTTATTTTCCTCGTATAAGGTTGATCAGCGCCATCACACCCGAGATCGCCGCGGTAAGCCCGCTGAGAAGAACACCCATGACGAAGACGCCAGCGATGAAGGACTCGGCGTCTGGGTCGAAGGTTTCAATGCACAGGCCGAACAGAAAGAAGCAGGCCACGCCGAGGCCCGCGGACCACTTGAACACCTTTGCGGCGTTTGGCCGTTTCACCGGCACGGGAGCAGGTTCCGCCGGAGCCGGAGCATGCCAGGAGGATTGCACCGGCGCTGGGGTGTAGTGCGGGGCGTTGGCTGCGGCGAGGAGTTCTTCCGGAGTCGGGGCGGTAGGCGCCTGCGCGGGCGGATCCGCTACTGGTCGGGGTGCGGCAACCGGATTGGGCGACGGCTGCGTGAAGGCTGGCTCGGTGGCTGCGACGTCGTCGGGGACACCGTCCGCGGCGAGGTCCACCACCATCTCCACCAGCTGGCTGCGGCGTTTCGGGCCGACGCCGGGCAGGTCGAGCAGATCGTCCGCGCTGGCGTGCAGCATCTCGGGGTGTTCGAGGCTCCACACGGCCAGGTAGCGGTCGATGCCCCTGCCTGTGACTTCGGGGACGTGGTGGGGCTGGAGGTTGTCCGCCATCTCGTGCAGCGGCTTAGTCGGGTGCAGCGCGATCCAGGCTGCCGCGATGCGCGAGGTGGATGTGCCAGTCGTTCGAACGTGTTCCGGTGAGAGCCAGGAGAACTGCTCTGGCGCCTCGTACTCGGTGTTGTCTTCAACTTGTTCCGAAGATTCCTCTGTAACGGAGTTATGGTCGATCGCGCTCAGGAGCTGCGCGAACGTCGTCTCACCGACGATCGGGATGTCGTACTTGCGTGCCTTTTGCGCCTTGCCGCTCATGGAGTCGGGGTTGGCGGCAACCAGCAGAGCACACTTCTTTGTCACGTCGCCCACGTCCAGACCGGCGGCGGTGGCGCGGTAAGCCCACTCTTCCTGCGGGATGTCCATCGCGCCGGTGAGCGCGATGCGGTCGCCGGGGCGCAGTGTGAAGTTGGATGGGGTGGGGCCGGTGACGGGGTCGTCGAGAAGCGAACGCACGAGTACGGGCTCCACGCCGAGTGCTTGGGCGATGTTGAGCAGGGTGGTGCGCTCGTCGTCGGAGATCACGCCGTCGGACCAGGCTTCGACGGCGAGTTGGCGAGTGAACTCCTCGTTGATGGCGTCCACATCGTCGGCGCTCAAGCCCGCTGCGATGGCGGTGTGTTCGAGTTGGCGTATCTCGGTGCGGGAAATTGTGCGGTCGATAAGCGCGCGGGTCAGTTCCGCGCGGTACGCGGCTTCGTCCTTGGTGCCGGTCGTCGGCAAGGTGCGTGAGAGCTGCCCCGCCCACGAGGCCGCTCCACCGCGGGGGAGCACCTGGACTTCAGCTGCCGGGGTGGTAAACAGCGCCGGTGGGACGTTGGCGATCACCGCGCGATAGTTCGTATGAAGGTAGGACAACAGATCGGCGGTGGCTTGGGCGTCGGCAAGCGCGGAATGCGCCAACCGGTTGTGGATCCCTGCAATCGTCAGCGCCTCGCTGAGCCTGCCCACCCCCAGGTGCTGCTTGGTCAGGCGCATCGTGTCCAGCCATTCGCGCATGCCGTCCTCCGCACCCGCTCGGGCGAACTCGTTTGCCAAGAAGCGGCGCTCGAACGCAGCGTTGTGCGCCACCAAGATGCGATCGTTGAGCAGGGAGCCGAGGTATGCGGCGACCTCGCGGAAGGCGGGCGCATCCACTACATCAGTCGCCGTGATCTTGTGGATGTAACTGTTCGGAATGTCGCACCCCGGCTGGATGAGTGTCTCCCACGTGCGCTCCACCGTGAGGTCGGGGCGCAGCAGCACCACGCCAATCTCCACGATACGGTCCGTGTTGCTGAACCCCGTCGTTTCCAGATCGACCACCGCAAACCCTGGCTGCCGGTCCATTACTGCTCCTTCTGTGCTTCGTCGTTGCTGCCTTTGAACCTAGGGCACGCGCCGACACGGGTTAGGGTCAGGCGAGCGAATGTTCGATGGAACCGGCGGGTGGGTTGTGACGTCTAACAGATGTAGGGCTCAACGAGTTGTCAATTCGTGGTTGACAAGATAGTGCAATGGGGGATTGAAGTGTGCAGCGTTCTGCAGTAATAAAGAAGTTGCGTAAAGAGGCGCAACGGCGTGGCCTGGAATTTGAAGCAATCGCACTCAGGAAACACGACGCGTTTCGCGTCGGGAGCACGACTCGGACTCTCGGACGGCACCGTGAAATTGACGATCTCACAGCGCGTAAGTTCTTTGATCAATTCGAAGAGGAGCTAGGTAAAGGGTGGTGGAGATGAGGGTGTTCACAGTTACCGCAGAGCGTGGAGCAAGTGGCGCATGGGTGCTCGAGTGCGACGAACTTGGGGTGGTGTCGCAGACGCGGAGGCTCGATCGTGCCGCAGACGAGGTCGCAGAGGCTATCGCGTTTCAGTCCGGGCTGAAGCTAGGTGAGTTCGACATCAAGGTTGTGCCAATCCTGTCCGCGGAGGTCGAGTCGCTGCGGAAGCGTGCCGACGACCTTGGCGTGAAAGCGAAGGCAGCCTCGGATGAGGCTACCGCCGCGAGGTCTGCGTTGGCGCGCAAGCTGAAGGCAGAGGGGTTCACCTTGCGCGAGATGGGGCAGGTGCTGGGAGTGTCGTACCAGCGGGCGTCGGAGTTGGCAGCGGGGTAGACGACAGCCGCCTAAAAAAGTTCCCGCACCGCAGCCCGGTCGACCTTGCCCGGGCCCAACTGCGGCAGCGCCGGCACGACCTTGACCTCTTTCGGCACCTGCCAGCGCGCGATCTCGCCGGCGTCCTCCGCGTCGTCGAAGGCGTCCATGATATCGGCAACAGTCGCGGACCCGGTGTACGCAGCGCAAATGCGTTCACCAAAGCGGGCGTCTTGCTTGCCGACGACACACGCACCCGTCACCCCATCCACCTTGAGCAAAAACGTCTCCAGGACTTCGGGGTGAAGTTTCAGGCCGCCGGAGTCGATGATGTTGTCGATGCGGCCGTGGACGGTGAGGTGGTCGTCGATAAGCGAACCTGCGTCCGAGGTGCGAAACCAGCCGTTCTGGAGATCCGGCGAGTCGAGGTTGCGGTAGCCGCGCGCGACCATGGGGCCGCCGAGGCGGATGCGGCCGTCGACGATTTTCACGCGCGCGCCGGCGATGGGGGAGCCGTTGTACACGCAGCCGCCGGAGGTTTCCGACGAGCCGTAGGTGGTTACGACGTTGATCCGCAGCTTGGCTGCCGACTCGAGCAGACGCGGGTTGGTGGCAGCGCCGCCGACGAGCACCGCGGTGAAGGTGCGCAATGCGTCGATGCCTCTCAGCGTGGAGGTCGCCTTGGCCAACTGCATCGGGGTCAGGGCGGTGTAGGTGCGCTCGCCGGTCGTGGCCAGTTCTTCGGCGCGCTCAGCGAACTCCGCGACGTTGAACCCCCGGGTCAGGTCGATGTATGCGGGTTCGACACCGGCGACCATGCTGCGCACGAGCACCTGGAGACCCGCGATGTAGGCGGCGGGCATGGCAAGCAGCCACTGGCCCTCGCCGCCGAGCGCTTGGTGGGTCGCATCGGCGCTGGAAATGAGGTTGGCGGGCGTGAGCATCGCGCCCTTCGGCTTGCCGGTGGAGCCGGAGGTGGAGACGACTAGGGCGATGTTGTCGTCGATAGGCGCGCCGGGCTCCAACGTGTTGCGTAGCAGGTTCGTGCGTGCCGGGTCGTTCGCCGGCACCGGCAACAGCGCGCGCTGGCCGGTCAGGGCCTCCTCAAGTGCGGGCATGATGGCCAGCGGATTCGCGGGGGCGACGGGTAAAAGTTCGAGGAGGTTGGTCACGGGGTACGAGAGTAGCCGGTGCGTTTCGACGAGCTTGACCCCGCCGGTGCCTGACCTTCAAACGCCGATATCGTCATTTAGTCACCTCATGAGAGAGCGACCTGGGGAAACGGTGGAGGTCAGGCGCTAAAAGTCGATATCGACTTTTGGGCTATCCGCGAGCGTCGGCGTGGCAGGGCAGGGGTGCGGCAGGGCGCGGTCCTGACAAATTCCGCCGTGATTTGTCAGGCGGCGGCATCGTGCCTGGTCAGAAATTGGCCCTGACGAATCACGGCGGAATCTGTCAGTGGCGGGTGCTGATGACGAAAAAGTTCCCGGAGTTTCGCCGAAAGCGGGAACTATTTTGCCTGCCGGGAAGGGCGACCTGCGGAAACATCCTCGTGGCCGGGTGGAAACCCAAGAAAGTTCCCGGGCGGGGAACTTTTTTAGCCAGAAGCCGGACGCCCCCGCCACCGCCCCACCGGCGAAACCCCACCTAGTAGTAGAACGGGAAGTCGTCCCAGCGTGGCGGGCGTTTTTCCAAAAACGAGTCGCGGCCCTCGACGGCCTCGTCGGTCATGTACGCCAGGCGGGTGGCCTCGCCGGCGAAGACTTGCTGGCCCATGAGGCCGTCGTCGACCAAGTTGAACGCGAACTTGAGCATGCGCTGGGCGGTGGGGGATTTGCCGTTGATCTCGCGGGCGACCTGGA
>ERZ1029854.277-NODE-277-length-23036-cov-171.314521_pt1 | contig 23036 bp, 19 predicted proteins | sample MGYA00519239_ERZ1029854 | MGnify/ENA primary metagenome ERZ1029854 (study PRJEB33666, sample SAMEA4610917) | skin metagenome | biome: Human-associated habitat; feature: Malodor aspect; material: skin | place: Philippines | collected 2015-08 ... | reverse complement strand
AAAGACTTTTTAGTACATTTCCAAGAAAAATATAACGAATTTTATAATTCAGATAAGTTAGATGACATCTTAGATCAGGGACGTGACAAAGCCCAAAAAGCTTCTTTTAAAACATTGAAAAAAATGGAACGTGCAATGGGCTTAGGACGTAAGAGATAAATTAAAAAGCGACTGATCAATATTGATCAGTCGCTTTTTTATCATTATCTTCTATCTTTTGGATTAAACGCATCTTTTAAACCTTCACCAACAAAATTAATACTTAATATAGTAAACATAATCATTAGTGCAGGAGGCATCCAAATCCATGGTTTAGAACTAATTACATCGCCTTCTTGAGCATCGCTTAACATATTTCCCCATGAAGGAATAGACTTACTAATACCAAATCCTAAAAAACTTAGTCCTGATTCAACTACAATCATACCAGCAAAGGTTAATGTCGCTTGAACAATAACAACACTAATAATATTAGGTAATAAGTGTTTTAAGATAATTTTATGTGTAGGAGTTCCTATGGATTTAGCTGCTAAGAAATACTCATTTTCTTTTTCTTGCATCACTTTACCTCTTATAAGTCTCGCTATCCCGCCCCAACTTAAAATGATAATAACCACTATTAAAATCAATGCAGAACCGTATGGATTTTTAATTTTATCTCCTAATGCTGCATTTAGAACAATTGCAAAAATTAAAAATGGAAATAACATCACAAATTCTGTAATTCTCATTAATATTGTGTCAGTTACACCTCCAAAATAACCTGATATTACTCCAATTGTAATTCCAATGATCAACATACCAATAGTCGAAGTTAGTCCAATAGTTAACGAAACTCTCCCTGCATATAATAATCTGCTAAAATTGTCTCTTCCTCCAGAATCAGTGCCTAAAATATTATGTGAAGACATATCACCTTTAATATTTAAAAGATCTTGTTGATTAATTGGTAGAGGAGCTAATAACGGTGCAATAATAGAAATAATAGCTAAGAAAAATAAAAATATTAAAGATACCATTGCAATTTTATTTTTTAAAAACTTTTTTAAAGCTAATTGTGTTGGAGAATAAATTTTTTTAGTAGAATTTTTTTTACTGCTTCGTTCTTTTTTCATAATACTCTTGCCTCTTTTATTTAATTACTGTGAATTCTTGGATCTATAAAATTATATGTAATATCAGAGATAAGATTGCCAAATAGACCTAAGAATGAAAAGAAAAGTGTTAAAGCCATCATTAATGGATAATCTTGGCCTGTTACTGATTCTAAAAATAATTTTCCTATACCATTAAATGAAAAAATAGTTTCAGTTATTACTGCGCCACCTAAAATACTTACAATATCTGCCCCTAAAAATGTAATTATAGGAATAAGTGAATTTCGTAAAATATGCTTATTATAAATTTTATTAGTTGATAAACCCTTAGCTTTCGCTGTTAGAACATAATCTTTATTTGAATTATCAATAATATCATTTCTAAGGTATTGAATATAACCAGCAGTAGATAACAAACCTAATGTTAAAGCAGGTAATAACGTATGATATATTTTACTTATATAGTAACTAAACGTTCCTTCTTCTAAATTAATATCAACAGAGCCTTGAAAAGGAAATATTGGAATTTGAAATGCGAATAAATATATTGCAAAAACACCTGCTATAAATGAAGGAATAGCTAGCATAATATAGTTGAATATTTGAATTGTATAATCACTTAGTGTATAGGCATATCTACTAGATATAATCCCTAATATAAAAGATAATATGTATGTAATGATTAACGAAACTGTCCCTAATAATATTGTATTAGGTATACGTTCACTTATTAATTCAAGTACTGGTCGTTTATATTTAATTGATTCTCCTAGATTACCATGAGTCACATTATTTACCCATCTAATATATTGTTTAGGAATTGAGTCATTAAGACCTAATTTTTCTTTTTGAGCTTCAATTGCCTCTTGTTTAATATGAGGATTATATTGTCCTGTAAATGGATCACCAGGTTGAATGATTGCTAAACTAAATACCACTATAGATATCAAAAACAGTAAAGGAATCATTAATAAAAATCTTTTTATTATAAGTCTTAGCACTTCACTCTCCTCCTTCGCTATAGAAACAAGCAACATAATGATTAGGCTTAATTTCTTTTAATTTAGGTCTTTTTTCTGAACATATTTTTTTTGCTATTGGACACCTAGTGTGAAACGGACATCCTTGTGGTGGATTACTTGGAGAAGGTAATTCTCCATTTAAAATAACTCTATTTGATTTTTGTTTATTAAATTGTGGGATTGAAGATATAAGTGCTTTAGTATATGGATGATAAGCATGAGTATATAGTTCATGGCTATCCGCTATTTCAACCAAATGACCTAGATACATTACGCCTATGACATCACTAATATGTTTCACAACGCTTAAGTCATGTGCTATAAAGAGATAACTGAGACTAAATTCTTTTTGTAAATCTTTCAATAGATTCAAAACTTGTGATTGTACTGATACATCTAATGCACTTACAGGTTCATCTGCAACAATTAACTTAGGTCGTATTGCTAAAGCTCTAGCAATTCCAATTCTTTGACGCTGTCCTCCTGAAAATTGATGAGCATATTTATAATATGCATCTTCGCTCATACCTACACATTTTAATAAGTATAGTACTTCATCTTTCAAATTCTTTTTATCTACAAGATGATAATTTAGTAAGGGCTCACCTACAATATCACCAACCATTTGCATAGGGTTTAAAGATGCATAAGGATCTTGAAAAATCATCTGAAAATCTTTGCGTGCATTTCTTAATTCTTTACCTTTAAGTTTAGTAATACTTCTACCGCATATTTTAATATCGCCAGATGTTATATTTTCTAAGCGTACAACAGACTTGCCAAGAGTAGATTTCCCACAACCTGATTCACCTACTAAACCAAATGTTTGTCCTTTTTTTATTTTTAATGTGATATTATCTACCGCTTTTACATATTGATTCTTTTTAAAAAGACCATTTTTAATAGAATAGTATGTTTTTAAATTCTGTATTTCTAAGATGTAATCCATATTTCTTTTCCTTTCTAATCATTGAATAAATGACAACGTACCTTACTATTATTTATATTTAGAAGCTTAGGTTCGCATTGACTACAGATATTCATTTTTTTAGGGCATCTATTAACAAAACGACATTGCTTATTATTAAATTCTGTTATATTTGGAACTAGTCCCTCTATAACTTCAAGATATTCAGTATCTTCATCTAATTTTGGAATTGTATTTAATAATTTTTTTGTATATGGATGTTTAGGATTCACCATTACGTCTTTCAAATTTCCATATTCAACAATTTGGCCAGCATACATGACCATGACTGAATCACAAAATTCAGATACAACACTTAAATCATGAGTTACTAAAATAATAGCCATTTTATTTTTTCGTTGTAATTTCTTTAGTAAATCTAGAATTTGTGCTTGAACCGTAACATCTAAGGCAGTTGTAGGTTCATCTGCAATTAATAATTTAGGATTACATGAAATGGCAATAGCAATCATCACTCTTTGACGCATTCCACCTGATAGTTGATGGGGATAACTATTTAATACTTCTTCTACTCTTGCTATACCAACGTCTTCTAATAACTGTTTTGCCAATTGATATGCTTCTTTTTTATTCTTTTTTAAATGTAAACTTATAGGTTCAATAATTTGTTCCTTAATTTTAAAAACTGGGTTTAATGCAGTCATTGGTTCCTGAAAGATCATACCTATTTCTTTGCCACGAATATTTTGATATTCTTTTTCTGTTATTTTCGTTAAATCTTTACTATCAAATATGACTTTTCCATTTGTAATTTTTGAAATTCTATCAGGCAATAATCTAATAACCGATTTATTAAGTATAGATTTTCCACAACCCGATTCCCCCACAACACCTAATATTTCATTTTTTTCTAAGTTTAAAGATATCTGATCAATTGTCGGATACCATTTATTTTCAATTTTAATCGAAGTTTCTAAATCTTTAATTTCTAATAAATATTTATCCATCGCTTACTCCAATCAATAAACCCCGACTAAAGTCGAGGTTTATCCTAATCATTCTTTGGTTAATTTATATAAATCCATATCTGATCCTATTTTAATGTCCACATTTTTCACTTTGTCATTAACGACAGTTAGAGTGTCTAATTGAACAATAGGTAATGCTGGTAGTGTATCATTAGTATATTTTTGCCATTCTAGATATATTTTTTTACGTTTTTTATCATTATTTCCTACTTTTGAGAAATCCAATGCATCATCTAATAATTTATCAGAAGTTTTATCTGTAGTACGCATTTCATTTTGTGGTCTATCAGAATGATATAAATCAGAAGGATCTGGATCAGAACCACCTGTCCATGTTCTAAAGTAAACTTCCATATCTTTAGAAGCTTGAGCTAAGTCATCGTTATATTTACCAAATTCCACCATTTTCACATTCGTTTTCAAACCGACTTTTTCCCAGAAATCTTTAATTGCTGCAGTTCTAGGTTCAAATGTTGGATTTGATCCAGAATAGTGTTTTAAATTAATTTCAAATGGTTTACCATTAGGGTCTTCTCTGAACCCATCACCATTTCTATCTTTATATCCTAATTTATCTAATATTTTTTTAGCTTTTTCCGGATCATAGTTATAGTCATTTAAATCTTTTTGATTAGCTGCAATCCAATGAATTGATGGTACAAAGCTATTTAGTTCTTTACCATATCCTTGATAAAACGCTTTTATCCATTTTTTTCTATCAATTGCATATAACATTGCTTGTCTAAGCTCTTTTTCTTTATATTTTGGACGTTCTGCTCCAGTTTTATTTTTATCTTTATCATAATCATGAGATACAAATCCTATTACTGCATAATCTGTGCCTGGAGTTGACAATACTTTAAGTTTTCCATCTCCTGACTTTTTAGCTTCTTGAGCAATACTACCAGTAGTACTATCAGTCATATCGATTTCACCATTTTTCATAGCTTTAACGATTTGTGTTTGATCAATTACTTTTAAATTTATTTTGTCTAACCCTGGTTTTCCTTGCCAGTAGTCATTAAATTTTTCCAATTGTACCGCTTCACCTTGGACTACCTTTTTAACTTTGTATGGTCCAATACCTATTGGATGTTTTCTAATCTTATCTGACTTAGCTAGGTCTTTTACAGGAACATCACTTAAATATTTCTTACTTAATAAAGGTCCAGCAAAGAAATTTTCTAGATAATTAACTTTTTTATCTTTGAAAGTCACTTCCATAGTGTATTTATCTACTTTTTTAATACCACTAATTGAATCTGCTTGACCTTCATGTTTTTCTTTAGATCCCTCGATATTTTCAACTACTGGATAATAATTTCCATTATAGTCTTTATCTGCTAACACATTTAAAGAATAAATCCAATCGTCAATCGTTAATTCATTACCATCATGCCATTTAATTCCTTTTTTAATTGAAAATTTAATTTTTTTGCCTGGATCAATGTCTTTCCAAGATGCAATATATGGCTTAGGTTTTAAATTTTTATCAAGTTTAATAAGTACCTCATTAAAATAATTTTCTACTGATGAGTCCGAAGCGTCAGAACTTAATAAAGATGATAAAGTTCCTGAAGGTGCAGCATTTAGAGCTACATTTAATACTCCACCCTTATGATTAGATGTTTCAGTTTTAGATGTAGTAGCGTCTTTAGAATTTCCTCCGCCTTTTCCACATCCACTCAATACTAATATTACTACTAATAAAAGAATTAAATACTTTCCAATTACTTTCATTAATATCAAGCCTCCTGTATATTCTATGATGTTTTTCTTATTTTACTTCTAAAATAAAATTTAACAAATATATTTTAAGAATTTTCTGATAATTATATTATTTAAATTTTTAAATAAAAATAACCCCAAGTATTATAACTTGAGATTACTTTTTTGAATATTTAATTAGTTATCTTTCTTTTTTCCTGTTTCACGATCAATTGATTTATCGATATATACATGTTTAAGTGAATAATCTCCACCTATTTGATGATATTCTATACCTTTTACTTGTGGATTTCTTAATGTAGCTGTTCCTTTTTGATAAATTGGAGCTACGGGTGCATCGTTTAAAAATAGCTCCTCAGCTTGTCTCATCGTCGCAAAACGTTCTTTAGGTTTTTGCAATAATTCTCCATTCGCTTTTTTTAATAAATTATCGTACTCTTTACTTCCCCATCCAGTATTATTTTGGGCATTGCCAGTAGTCATTGTATCTAAAAATGTAGTTGGATCTGGATAGTCAGGACCCCAACCTGATAATGACATTGAATAATTCATTGATAACTCTGCTTCTACTCTTTGTTTGAATGGTAATTGTTTAATTTTAACTGTTACACCTGGTAAATTAGATTCAATTTGAGATTTAATAAATTCTGCAGAAATTTTTGAATCTGGTGTATCTTCAGTATTTAAAGTAAAAGTGAATTTATCTTTTCCTAAAGCTTTTTTCGCCTTATTCAGATGTTGTTTGGCTTCTTTAGGATTAAATTTTAAAGGTGATTTAACAGTACTCGCATAATCTTTTCCTTCAGGTGTTTTAACAGTATCTCGTGCAGTGAAACCATCAAAAGGTTTAGCACCTGTTCCTAGAACTTCATTAACATAATCTCTTTTATTTACAGATTGTGCGATTGCTAAACGCATATCTCTATTTTTGAACTCTGGTTGCTGTTTTTCATTCATTTTCAAGAAGAAAGTAGATGCTATTAATCGTTTGAATAGACCTGGATCATCTTTATATTTATCGACTTGTTCAGACGTGATACCTGCACTATCTACCGAATTGGTATCATATAGTGATGCCCCAGCTTGAGTATCTTTTAAAATTTTATAATTTACTCTATCTAATTTAACAGCCTTTTTATCCCAATAATTATCATTTTTGGTCAGCATAATTTTATCTTCTACTGCCCATTTACTCACTTTAAACGGACCATTATATACTACTTTTTCAGCAGTTGTTCCATATTTATCACCATATTTTTTAACTGCTTTTTCATTTTGTGGCATAAATGTACCAAATGCTAGCATTTGTTTAAAATATGGAATAGGTTTAGTAAGATCAATTTTTAATGTGTAATCATCTAAGGCTTTAATACCTAGATCCTTTGGTTTTTTTCCATGTTTACCTAAATTAATATCTTCTGCATTTTTAATATCATACATTATGTATGCATATTCTGAAGCCGTTTTTGGATCTACAGCTTTTCTCCAAGCAAATACAAAATCATGTGCTGTAACTGGATCTCCATTTGACCATTTTGCATTTTTACGTAATTTAATCGTTAATGTTTTTCCATTATTAGATTCTTTTGGATCACCTTTAGCTATTCCTGGAATTGCTTCATCTTTTCCATTTAATGTATATAATCCTTCGAAAACTTGATTATAAATTGTAAAAGAAACGGTATCAGTTGCCAAAACGGTATCCAGAGTATTCATATCTGATGACGTTGCTACTCGATAAGTCTGACCGCTATCATCATATAATCCGCCACTTTTCCCACATGCACTAAGTAGCAAAGTTGTCACGATTAATCCTAAAATCACTTTAAAATTTATCTTTTTCATCTTAATGTTGTTCTCCCTTCCTCAGACTTAATTATGTTGAAGATGAGTTTGATCTTGTTCTTTTAAACGTACTGCTTCTTCATCTGTTACAAAAACGTAATGATTAGGTCTAATTTCTTGCAGTCTACGTTCTGCATTTTTAGATTCATCTTCTTCATACACAATTCGTTTTCTTGTTCTTTCACTATCAGGATCAGGTTGAGGGATAGCAGATAATAGTGATTTAGTATAATCATGTAAAGGATGATAATAAATTTCGTCAGACGATCCTAATTCTACAATTTTTCCAAAATGCATTACTGCTATACGATCAGAAATATATTTGACCATTGATAAATCATGGGCAATAAATAAGAAAGTAATACCTCGTTCTTTTTGTAATTTCAGCATTAAATTCACTACTTGAGCTTGAATAGAAACATCTAATGCAGAAATTGGCTCATCTGCAATAATAAACTCAGGTTCTACAGCTAAAGCACGAGCAATTCCTATACGTTGACGTTGTCCACCAGAGAACTCGTGTGGATAACGGTTCGCATGTTCTTTACTTAAACCTACTGTTTCTAGCAAATCATATACTCGACGTTTACGATCTTTTTTATCACTTGCTAACTTATGAATATCAATACCTTCTGCTACAATATCCATGACTTTTAGACGTGGATTTAAAGAAGCATATGGATCTTGAAAAATCATTTGAATTTTCTTATTAAATTTTAATAAATCTTTTCTTTTAGCAATCTTCTGAATATCTTGTCCTTCATAAAGAATTTCACCATCAGTAATATCATTTAATTTAATAATGGCTTTTCCAGTTGTAGACTTTCCACATCCAGATTCTCCTACTAATCCCAATGTTTCCCCTTTATAAATATTAAATGAAATATCTTCGATTGCTCTAACTTCATTACGTTTACCTTCATTAAAATACTGCTTTAAGTTTTTAATTTCTAATAATATTTCTTTATTCTTCTCCATCGAACGACACCCTTTCTACTCGACGTGGCTTGTCGTAATTATTAGGCATTTGACGTTGTCTCTTTTGTACCATCTCTGGCGGTTCAACTTTTGGAGCGCGTTCGTCTAATAACCATGATTTTACATAATGAGTAGGTGATATTTTAAACCATGGTGGAACTTCTTTAAAGTCAATGTCTAGTGCATATTGACTACGTCTTGCAAATGCATCACCCTTTGGTGGATGTAATAAATCAGGCGGAGTACCTGGAATTGCAATTAATTCTGTCTCGTTACTTGTTGTTAAATCAGGCATTGAAGATAATAATCCCCATGTATATGGATGTTTTGGATCATAAAAGATTTCATCGACATTTCCAGTCTCAATCATTTGCCCTCCATACATAACAGCCACTCTATCAGCCACATTTGCTACTACCCCTAAGTCATGTGTAATAAAAATAATAGATGTTTCAATTTTTTGTTGTAATTCTTTCATTAAATCTAAAATCTGTGCTTGCATTGTTACATCAAGTGCTGTCGTTGGTTCATCTGCAATTAAAATTTTAGGTTCGCATGCCAAGGCAGTTGCAATAACAATTCTTTGACGTTGACCCCCAGAGAATTGATGAGGATATGCTTTAAATCTTTTTTCTGCATTAGGTAGTCCTACTAAATTTAAAATCTCAAGTGCACGTTTTTTAGCTTCAGATTTACTATAATGACGATGTTTTATTAAAGGTTCCATAACTTGCTTACCAATTTGCATCGTAGGATTTAATGACGTCATAGGATCTTGAAATATCATAGAAATATCTTTACCACGAAGTTTGTTTAATTCTTTTTCAGATTTAATTGCTAAATCTTCCCCTAAAAAATTAATTGTCCCTTTTTTAATTCTCCCTGTATCACCCTGAAACAATTTTGTAATTGCTTTTGTTGTTACAGATTTGCCAGAACCTGATTCTCCGACAATCGCTAATGTTTCCCCTTTATTTAAAAAGAAATCTACTCCTCTAACCGCTTGCACTTCCCCAGCAGTAATATCAAAGGAAACATGCAAGTTGTTGACTTCTAACACTCTTTCTGACATAGATTTTGCCTCCTTTGTTATTTACGCATTTTTGGATCAAATGCATCGCGTAATCCGTCACTAAATAAGTAAAAGAATAAAATTAATAAACTTAATACTGTAGCTGGAATAAATAATTCGTGTGGGTGTATTAACAACATTGCTCGTCCATCATTTACGAGTGAACCAAGTGATGTTTTCGGTGCAGGCACCCCTATACCAATAAAGCTTAAAAATGCTTCGAAGAAAATTGCACTTGGTACAGTAAACATAGATGTTACTACAATGGCACCTAGTGTATTCGGTAAAATATGTTTAAAAATTAATTTAAATTTTGAAGCCCCTAATGTTCTTGAAGCCATTACAAATTCTTGACTTTTTAGTTTTAAAAATTCACCACGCACTACTCTACTCATACCTAACCATCCGGTGATAGACATAGCTAAAATAATCGTCCAAATAGATGGTTCAAATATCAATACAAATAAAATAACAATAATAAGGTTAGGAATAGATGCTATAATTTCTAAAATACGTTGCATCACATTATCAACACGTCCCCCAAAAAATCCTGAAATAGCACCATAAACGACTCCTATAAAGATATCTAGTGCAGCAGCTACAATGCCAATAAATAATGAAATTTGAGCACCTTTCCATGTTCTAGTCCAAAGATCACGACCTAATTGGTCTGTACCAAACCAAAAATTTTCTTTCACGCCCGCTTCTTTATAAGCGCTCTTACCATCTGCCCCTGTTCCATCAAAAGGTAAAAAGTGTACTTGATCTAGTACTGGAATTTTAGCAGGTAAATTTCGTCTAGTAACATCTTGTTCAGCATAGTCATGTTTACTAAATGCTGGTCCTAAAAATGCAAGAATGACAATTAAAATGAGTCCAATCAAACCGACAATAGCTAGTTTATTTCTTTTCAACTGTGTCCAAGCATCTTGCCAGAAGTTTTTACTTTCACGTTGTATTTCTGGTTCTTTATTTAAATCGAGTTCTCTAATAACAAAATCCGTCCCAACCGCTCCCTCAGAGGTATGTGACATCGCTGCATTTGAATGGTCATCAAATGGTTTATTAAAATTTTCAGGCATTATTTTTTACCTCCTTGTACACGGATTCTTGGATCAATTACACCATAAAGAATATCTACGATAAAAATTGAAACGATAAATAATGTACTAAATAAAATTGTAGTAGCCATAATAACTGAGAAATCATTTGTTGTAATCGATCTAACGAATTGGTCCCCTAAACCAGGTACACCAAAGATATTTTCAATAGTTAAAGTCCCTGTTAAAATACCGGCTAACATTGGAACAATAATTGTAATAATAGGAATTAATGCATTTCTTAATGCATGTCCAAAAAGGACTCTTATCGGAGAGTTACCTTTAGCTCTTGCTAATAATATGTAATCAGAACTTAGTACCTCTATCATTTCAGCTCGAATATAACGAGCTACTGTGGCCATTACACTTGCTGATAATGCTAAGGAAGGCAATACTGCTGTTGAAAATCCTTCCCATCCTGCCACTGGAAACCATCTTAAACGTACTGCAAAAACGTATTGTAATAGTACTGCTAAGACGAATGAAGGTACTGATACTGCTATAACTGAAATAACAGTAGTTGTATAGTCTACCCAAGTGTTTTGTTTCGTAGCAGCAGCTACACCTAAAATTAAACCTAAAATCACTCCAATAATCATTGCAGTAATACCCATTTCCATAGAAGGAATCAATCTCGGTTTAATTAATGACCAAACTGGTTGATTATGATATTGGAACGAATAGCCAAAATCTCCAGTTACTACATTTTTTAAATAATGAAGATATTGCACTGCTACTGGATCATTTAATCCATATTTTTCGTTTAAAATTGCTTTTTGTTCAGCACTTAATTTAGCATCATTAAATGGTGATCCAGGCATCATTTTCATTAAGAAAAATGTAATTGTGATGATAATAAATAACGATAAAACCATATATCCCAAACGTTTTAATATATATCGCGTCATCATATAGTCCCCCTTTACTAAATATTCAAAATTAACATTCCCTTCAAAATTTTCAGAAATATTTATACATATTATATATACTATTTTCATAAAATTGCAATATAATTTTACATTTTCTTAATATAAGTGTAATTTTTATATATATTATTTAAAAGAATATAAATTTTAGATTTTATTTATAGTAAGTTTACAGTAAATTAGACTATATAGATAAAAAAGTCGGAGGTATACATGAACAATATTAAAACTTGGTTTATATGGCTCTTTTTGCCACTCATATGTACTTTTTTACTTTGGATGTTCGTAACTCAACATTCGTTTGTCTCATTTATTAATATCTTATTTTATATATCACTTGTATTATTTATATTGTTATTTTTAATTCTCCTTGTACAAGAAGGTATATTTGATGCTACAAGTTTTGGTTTTAGACGCATGCGTTATCAACTCGCTTCTCGCTCTAAGAAAAAAACTTTAGAGAACGATGACTTTTTCAATCCAAAACAAGTAAAAAAAGAGCATTATACCATTTCAACATGGTTACTACCTGCTCTAATACTATGTGCATTTTACTTCATTTTGACTATTCTCATTTCACTTTTTCTATAATATAAGAAAACCATGCATCTTATTGCATGGTTTTCTACTCTTAACTTAATTTTTAATCTTTAAACTTTTTAAATACTAATACTGCGTTATGCCCACCGAAACCTAGACTATTACTCATTGCATATTCAATTTCTAAATCTTGTGCTTCATTTGGAACAATATCTAAGTCACATTCTGGATCTGGTGAATCTGCATGAATCGTCGGTGCAACTTTAGAGTCACGAATAGATAATGCAGAGAAAATTGCTTCAATTCCCCCAGTAGCACCTAATAAATGTCCTGTCATCGATTTAGTTGAGCTAATTTTTAAGTTTTTAGCTGCATCTCCAAATGTATTTTTAATCGCTTTAATTTCATACAAGTCACCTACTGGCGTACTTGTACCATGTGCATTTAAGTATTGAATATCTTTAGCTTCAATACCTGCATCATCTAAAGCCGCTTGCATTGCACGAGAACCACCTTCGCCTTCAGGTGCTGGTGCAGTAATGTGATAAGCATCTCCAGTTGAACCATATCCTACAATTTCAGCGTAAATTTGTGCGCCACGTGCTTGTGCTGATTCTAATGATTCAATGACTAAGATACCAGCGCCTTCACCCATGATAAATCCGTCACGTCCTTCTTGGAAAGGACGACATGCTGTTTCTTTATCATCGTTTGTTGATAATGCACGACTTGCACTGAATCCTGCAAGTGCCATATGCGTAATAGGTGCTTCAGTACCACCAGTAATCATAGCATCAGCAGCACCTCTTTGAATGATTTTAAATGCTTCACCGATAGAATTTGTACCTGTTGCGCAAGCAGTAACAGTTGAACCATTAGGTCCTTTTGCACCTAAATCAATTGAAACTTGCCCAGTAGCCATGTCAGGAATAAGCATTGGAACAAAGAAAGGACTAACTCTTCTTGGTCCCTTATTCTTCAGTATTGTATGTGCAACTTCAAATGTTTCCATTCCCCCAATACCTGAACCAATCCAAACACCGATACGATTAGCATTATCATCATTGATAGTTAAATTAGCATCTTCTACAGCTTGTCTTGCCGCTACTACTGCATATTGTGTAAAACGATCCATGCGACGCGCATCTTTTTTCGAAATATGATCTTCAATATTAAAGTCTTTTAATTCACCTGCTAAGTGAACGTTATATTCTTCAGTATCAACGCGTGTAATTGTATCAATTCCATTGACACCTTTTAAGGCATTTTCCCAATTTGTTTGGGCATCGTTTCCAATAGGTGATAATGCACCCATACCAGTAATTACCACTCTTTTGTTTTCAGTCATACATTAAATCCTCCTATTTACCCCATTTGATTACCATAGCGCCCCAGGTTAGGCCACCACCGAAACCTACGAGTACTAAAGTGTCATCATCTTTAATTCTTCCGTTTTCTAACTCTTGTTGAATACTTAAAGGAATCGAAGCAGCTGACGTGTTTCCAAAACGGTTAACTGAAACACTCATTTTTTCTCTTTCAATACCCAATCTTTCACGTGCTGATTCCATAATTCTGATATTTGCTTGATGTGGTATAAACATATCAATATCATCAGATTCTAAACCCGCTTTTTCAACTACACGTGTAGACGCTTCGCCCATAATTCTTACAGCGAATTTAAAAACTTCGCGTCCATTCATTACTAGTTTACCAGTCTCTTTATTTAAATATAAATATTTTCCACCTGACCCATCTGAGCCTATTTCATAGCTAATAATACCTCGTCCTTCTGAGACTTCACCAATTACTACTGCACCTGCACCGTCTCCAAATAGTACAGCAGTTGAACGATCAGTTAAGTCAGTGATTTTGGATAATTTATCCGCACCCACTACTAAAATATTTTTATAGTCTCCAGATTGAACATATTGTTTTGCAGTAATCATTGAATACATGAAACCTGAGCATGCAGCAAGTTGATCCATAGTAGGCACTTTACCAGTACCTAATTTTTCTTGTAGTATATTAGCTACAGATGGAAATGGCATATCTCCAGTTGCTGTAGCTACAATAATCATATCTATATCATTCGGTTTAATACCAGCATCTTCAATTGCTTTCTTACTTGCTTCATATGCTAAATCTGACGTATCTTGGTCGTCACGAGACCAACGTCTTTCTTTAATGCCAGTCATTTTTGAAATCCATTCATCAGACGTATCTAAAAAACCTTCAAAATAGGCGTTATCGACTACTCTCTCAGGTGCATAAGCACCAAAACCTTTTATACCTACGTTCATGAACGTACACCTTCTCACTTCATTTTTTAATACCAGGTATTAATTTAACATACTTTTTAAATCTAACTCAAGTAGTTACACTTGATTAGACGATTTTGTTAAACAGTCACGAACCAATAATTCATATAAAAAATGGCACAATTTTTTATACATTCTCTACTAATACTATACAAATAATTCACTTTACTTTAAAATGATAATATATATAAATTGGAGGTCATATATATGAAATACCTCGTAACTTTTATTTGGGCGTTAATCTTAACACAAATGGTTAACTTTGTACTTAATAGTTTAAATGGTGGCGGCAGTTTAGATGTGATTAAACCAATTATTATTGCAATCATCATTACCATTGCTATTGCCATTTTAGGTGCTATGATTAAACCTAATGATTTCGCTCGTAAAGGGAATAGAGACGTCTAAATGGTATTGTATTACGTGTTTGGAGTAATATAACGCTCTTAACAAGTTTAATAATAAGAAAAGGCATTGGAAAGCTTTGCTTTCCAATGCCTTTTTATATACTATTCAGCTGAAGATTTTTGTACATCAAATGTTAATTCTTGACTATCGTTAAGATCAACATTTACTTTTGTACCTTCTGGCATATTTTCTTTAATCATCATACGAGCAAGTGGTGTTTCAATTTGACGTTGTACAAAACGTTTAAGTGGTCTAGCACCAAATTGTGGTTCGTATGCTTCTTCACCTAACCATTTTTTAGCTTCGTCTGATACTTCAATTGAAATACGTTGATCCATTAATCGAATATTTAATTGAGTTAAAATTTTATCTACAATCATACTCATATCATTTATAGATAATGGTTTAAATAATACAATATCATCCATACGGTTTAAGATTTCTGGTTTAAAGAATGCATGTAAACTATCCATAACTGCTTTTTCAGTGCTTTCAGTAATTTCACCAGAATCTTTAACATTTTCTAATAATATTTGTGAACCAATATTACTTGTCATGATAATAATTGTATTTTTGAAATCTACGCTACGACCTTTAGAATCAGTTAAACGCCCTTCATCTAAAATTTGAAGTAACACGTTGAATACATCACTATGTGCTTTTTCAACTTCGTCGAGTAGAATAACTGAATATGGGTTACGTCTTACCGCTTCAGTTAATTGACCACCTTCATCATGGCCTACATAACCAGGAGGCGCACCAATTAATCTAGAAACAGAATGTTTTTCCATATATTCACTCATGTCAATACGAATCATATGTTTTTCAGAGTCGAATAATGATGAAGCGAGTGATTTAGCTAACTCTGTTTTACCTACACCAGTTGGACCTAAGAATAAGAAACTACCTATTGGACGATTAGGATCTTTTATACCTGCACGCGCTCTCACTACAGCATCTGACACAAGATCAACCGCTTTATCTTGCCCTACGACACGTTCATGTAAGATATCACTTAAGTTTAATAATTTTTCTCTTTCTGTTTCGACTAATTTAGAAACTGGAATACCTGTCCATTGGCTTACAATATCTCCAATTTCCTCATCAGAAACAACTTCGCGAATCATGCGTTCATTATCGCCTTGTTCATCATGGAAAGCTTCTTCGTATTCTTTTAATTCTTTTTCTAATTGTGGAATCGTACCATATTGTAATTCTGCTGCTTTTTCATAATTACTTTCTGTTTGCGCATCTTCTAAAGCTTGACGACTACGATCTAATTCAGCACGTTTTTCTTGAACTTTCGCGATTTTTTCTTTTTCTTGTTCTACACGAGATTGTAATGACGCTTGTTTTTCTTTTTCATTTGAAAGTTCTTCTTGTAATTCTTCTAATCGATGTTTACTTGCATTATCTGATTCATTTTTTAATGCACTTTCTTCAATTTCTAATTGCATAACACGGCGATTAACTTGGTCTAATTCAGTTGGATTTGATCCCATTTCTGTTCGGATAGTTGCACAAGCTTGGTCGACTAAATCAATTGCTTTATCTGGTAAAAATCGATCAGTAATATAACGATCTGATAATTCTGCTGCTGCTACTAAAGCACGGTCTTGAATACGCACACCATGATAAACTTCATAGCGTTCTTTTAAACCACGTAAGATTGAAATTGTATCTTCTACGTCAGGTTCACTTACACCTACTTTTTGGAATCGACGTTCTAAGGCTGAATCTTTTTCAATATATTCTCTATATTCATTTAATGTTGTAGCACCGATACAATGCAATTCACCACGAGCTAACATTGGTTTTAACATATTACCAGCATCCATTGCACCATCTGTTTTACCAGCACCAACTAACATGTGAATTTCATCGATAAATAGGATAATACGTCCATCTGATTCTTTCACTTCTTTAAGTACTGCTTTAAGACGTTCTTCAAATTCGCCTCTAAATTTTGCACCTGCAACTAATGCACTTAAATCTAATTCAAAAATAGTTTTATCTAGCAATGATTCCGGCACATCTTTACGTACAATACGTTGTGCTAATCCTTCTACAATTGCAGTTTTACCTACACCAGGCTCTCCAATTAATACTGGGTTATTTTTAGTTTTACGGCTTAAAATTCGAATGGTATTACGGATTTCTTCATCTCTACCAATAACTGGATCCATTTTGCCTTGGCGAACTTCTTCTACTAAATCTCTACCATATTTCTCTAAAGCTTCATAATTTACTTCTGGATTTTGTGAAGTCACATGATTTCCCCCTCTAACTTTAGTAATAATTTCTTTGACTACTTCTTCTTTATTTCCTACAAATTGTTGTGTTGTTTCATCAATGTCCATAGCAGCACGTAAAATATGTTCCATTGAGATATATTCATCTTCATATTCTTTCATATATGACTCAGCTTTATTTAATAATTCGTTTGCTTTTGAGCCAATATATTGTCCATATTGAACATTATCACCTTGTACTGATGGATAGTGTTTTAATTTTTCACTATACGCTTGATTTAATTGATCAGTGTCTATATTTGCACGTTCTAAAATACTTTTAAACAAACTTTCGTCTTCTTCTAAAGTTCCTTTTAGTATTGCTTCAATTTCAATATTTTGTAATTCATTTTCTTTACTTAATTCAATTGCTTTTTGCAAAGCTTCTTGTACTTTATAAGTCATTTGATTGATATCCAAATGTATTCACCCCTACTTTTTGTATAAGAGTATGGTCAAATACTTCTTCGTTTGACTTTGACTTTCTTTGACCTTAATTACATTATAGACCTTCTTTACTAATTAATCAACACTTTTACTCATCTTTTTAACAATTCAATAAATCCTATCATATCAAGCATTCATTTACGTTTCATTCATTACTTATCATATTACCTTACTATTTAAACATTGTTACCTTAATTTTTTCTTAAATGCTAAAAAAGGATTAACTTTGTGAGCATCCTCAACTAGTTAATCCTTTTTAATTATTTATTTTTTAGTCATATTTTTTAGTATTTCATCCGATAATGCTTGTACCCCACTATGTTCTAAGTGCACACCATCAGATGCAAAATATTCAGTGTGACCGGCAGAACGTTTATACCAGTCTACTAAAACAACATTTTTATGTCGCTTAGCTGCGTCTGAAAGTTGTTTATTTACATTATCTTGCCAGCTTCTCGGTACCCTTGTATTAACTAAATATATTTTAGCTTTACCAAATTTACTAATAAGTTGATCAAGCTCATCTTGAGTAAAATCTCCATTTGTACCAAGTTCTAATACAACTTGATTTGATGGTTTATTATAATTAGTATAATTATTTGCAACTATCAGGGCTTCTTGTAAATGACGACCTACTTTACCATCTATAGTTGCTTTAGGAACTTGAGATTTAAATTCTTCACCAATATCTACCATAACTGAATCGCCAATAAGTAATGGGCTGATATTTGTGTAAACTTTATCTTTATTCTCACTCTTACTTGTTTGTCCATTTAACTTAATATTTTCACCGGGCATCATTTTGACTAAATATTTATCAGCAGTACTTGTATTAAAACTGTTTGCTTTATTTGCAATTTCATCTTTTCCAAATCGATCAAATGCACCCATAAATATTAATAACAATGGAATCACAGCTATGATAGTAACGATTGTTCTTATAAATTTAGGTTTACGTAATCGGTCAAAAGAAAATGCACTTAATCCTTCACGTCTAAATGGTGTTTCAATATAACGATAAGATAATTCCGCAAACACCACAGTTAATAGTATATCTAAGATATATACATATATTGGTAACTGACCATCAACAAAATGTATATGTAGAAAACTAATGACGGCGAAATGCCATAAGTATAAACTATATGAACGTTTTCCGATATACACTAACAAAGGATGTCCTAAAAATTTAGCAATCATTGTAGATGGGTGAACGACACTTGCAATAACAAATAATGTCACTAAAGATATCAAATAAAACCCACCATTGTATATCCAATCACTATCGTCATTAACTGTAAAGAATAAAATAATTAAGATAAGTAGGCTACCTATACCAATACCATCTATTGCACGACGTAATCGTTGTGGTGGATTAGCTTTTAATTTAAATGGTGGCCAAACAAATGCTAATATGACGCCTAATAATAATGTTTGTAAACGAGTATCTGTACCAAAATAAACACGTGAATATCCCACATTTGGTTGTGATATAATGACCATTTCTAATAAAGAGGCCAATGATACTATCCAAAATATAAGTGTCACATTACGATATTTTTTAATCGTAAGTAATAATATCACTAAAACGAATGGGAAAAATAAATAAAATTGTTCTTCGATAGCAAGAGACCATAAATGTTTAAGAGGCATGAATGAAAATTGTTCAAAATAGTTAACATCTTTAGCGATATACCACCAATTTGAAACATAAAATAACGCCGCAATAATATCATGTTTAACTCTAATAATTTGTTGAGGTTCAAATAATAAGGTCGCAATACCTACTGTTATTAATAAAGCTATCACCGCTGGCAGTAGACGTTTTATGCGTCTAATCCAAAATTGTTTAAGATTAATAATTCCTTTTTCTTCATACTCTCTCAAAAGTAAACTTGTAATTAAGTATCCTGAAATGACGAAGAAAGTATCTACGCCAATAAAACCACCAGTTAGCCACTTTCTATTCAAATGATATATAATGATGCCTAATACGGCAATTGCTCTTAGACCATCTAAACCAGGCATATAGCGCATTTTTATTTTATCATGAACGCCCTTTTCTAAATTTTGTTTCATTGTTCACATTCTTTCCCTATTAAATAATAAATTTTCAATAAATTCATTAGATATAAAAGCACTAAAATCAGAATAACAATAAAGTTAATTATAGAAATTTGTATGTATGATTGGTCATTCTATAGTCTATGAATTTAATACACTGTATAATATGATTCTGTGTTTTATACTAAGTTGACTGAAAATTTGATATACAATTAAATAAAATATAAATTCATTTTCATTGATTAATTCTTAATTGTTGAAAATTATACTTTTCTTAAGATATAAGTCTTATGTATTGTAGTATAACCTAGAAGTAAATTCAATTTATATTACAATTGTGTCATTTCTTTTTTACTCATTTAAAAATAAAATTGTCACATTCTTATATATTAAAAAAGAGAGTAGAAGAAAAATTCATCCCCTACTCTCTATTAAATATTATATGAAGCTCTTCATAATAAAGAGCTTCATACAATTAATGCTGTCGAGCTCACTTAAATTTATCCAACGCCTAATGCGATTTTTGCATATCTAGACATCATATCTTTATTCCATGGCGGATTCCAAACAATATTAACTTCTGTATCTTGAATCTCTGGAATTTCGGCTAATACTGTCTTAATTTGATCGATGATTTGTGGTCCAAGTGGACAGCCCATAGATGTAAGTGTCATCTCTACAGTACATAATCCTTCATCATCAACATTTACTTTATATACTAAACCTAAATTAACAATGTCTATACCTAATTCAGGGTCAATTACCATTTCCAAAGCGCCAAGGATACTATCTTTTAATGCTTCTTCCATTAGTATCACCTCTCAATAATTATCTTTACACTAATATATCAAATATCCGACAAAACGCCAATAAAATGCTATGATACAAATAAACTAATATTTATGAACTGTAATGCAAGGAGATATTTATGAAACCTTATTTAATTTGTTTAGATTTAGATGGAACATTATTAAATGATAATAAAGAAATTAGTGATTATACAAAAAAAGTTTTAACTTCCTTACAAAAACAAGGTCATTACTTGATGATTGCAACTGGACGTCCTTATCGTGCAAGCCAAATATATTATCATGAACTTAACATGAATACACCTATTGTTAATTTTAATGGTGCCTATGTTCATCATCCAAAAGCAGATGACTTTGAAACCAAACATGAGGTATTAGATGTAGACATCGCTAGAAGTATGATAGAGGCACTTCAAAAAGCTAATGTTACAAACATTATTGCTGAAGTGAGAGACAGTGTCTTTATCAATGACCATGATCCTCGATTATTTGAAGGTTTTTCAATGGGCAATCCTAAAATCCAAACAGGCAATTTATTAGAAAAACTTGATGAATCTCCAACTTCCATATTAGTGGAAGCTGAAGAAGTGAATATCACACGTATTAAACAAATGTTAACTCGTTTTTATGCTGAAAATATTGAACATCGTCGTTGGGGTGCACCTTTTCCTGTTATTGAAATCGTAAAACGAGGTATTAGTAAAGCTCGTGGCATTGACTATGTTAAATCATATTTAAATATAGATTCTTCTAATATTATTGCATTTGGAGATGAAGATAATGATTTAGAAATGATTAAATATGCTCAATACGGAATTGCTATGGACAATGGTTTAGATGATTTAAAACATATCGCTAATCATATCACTTATTCCAATAACGAAGATGGAATTGGGCGTTACCTAAATGAATTTTTCAAACTAGAAATACTTTATCAATAATAAAAATGAGAGTACTTAAAGTAAGATTCTAAAAATTATAATTGTATCTCACTTGTTTACTTCTTAGTTATGGAGGATATGTATGGCTAAAATTATTATAGTTGGTGCTGTTGCTGGAGGCGCAACATGTGCAAGTCAAATTCGTCGCTTAGATAAAGAAAGCGACATTATCATTTTTGAAAAAGATCGAGATATGAGTTTTGCTAATTGTGGTTTACCTTACTATATTGGACATCTCGTTTCTGATCGTCATCAAATATTGCCTATTACACCAGACATTTTTAAAGAGAAGAAAAATATTGTAGTTAAAACACATCATGAAGTAATTGAAGTAAACGATCAACAACATGTCGTACGTGTATTAAATCATCAAACAGGCGAAACATTCGACGAAACTTATGACAAATTAATCTTAAGTCCTGGCGCTAGTGCGAATACTCTTGGATTTACTAATAATTTTACTTTCACTCTAAGAAATGCAGAAGATATGGACCAAATCGATCAATATATTTCTCGTCATAAAGCTAAGCGAGCATTAGTTGTCGGTGCTGGTTACATTTCATTAGAAGTATTAGAAAACCTTTATCAACGTGGTCTTGATGTGACATGGATTCATCGTTCAGATAAAGTCAATAAATTAATGGACCAAGATATGAATGCAGCCATTTTTAGCGAAATTGATCAAAGAAACATTTCATATAGATTAAATGAAGAAATTGAATCAATTCAAGCGCATACTGTTTATTTTAAATCTGGTATACATGAAGATTTCGATATCATTATTGAAGGTATAGGAACTCATCCTAATTCATCATTTTTACGTTCATCAAATATTCATATAGATAAACAAGGTTTTATTCCTGTTGATGATTGCTTTAAAACAAATATACCTGATATTTATGCTCTAGGTGATGTCATCACCTCACATTATCGCCATGTAAATATGAATGCTCAAGTACCTTTAGCTTGGGGTGCTCATCGTGCAGCAAGTATTATAGCAGAACAACTCTCAGGTAATAAACATATTACATTTAAAGGTTTTCTTGGTTCAAATATTGTAAAATTTTTTGACTACACTTTTGCGAGCGTAGGAATAAAACCTGAAGAATTAAGTCTATTTAATTATGAGATGGTTGAAATTAAGTCTGGTGCACACGCAGGATATTACCCAGGTAATACACCCCTACACTTACGTGTCTATTTTAATAAAGACAATAGACAATTAATACGCGCCGCAGCAGTTGGAAAACAAGGCGCCGATAAACGTATTGATATTTTATCAATGGCTATGATGAATCAACTTACAGTAGATGAATTGGCTGAATTTGAAGTTGCCTATGCGCCTCCTTATAGTCATCCTAAAGATTTAATCAATATGATTGGTTACAAAGCACGCAATATATAAAAAGAATCGTTTGAGTAGACACTCAAACGATTCTTTTTACTTAACTTAAACCGAACATTTTAGATAATGGACCCCATGGTAAGATA
>ERZ1029854.275-NODE-275-length-23055-cov-9.521130_pt1 | contig 23055 bp, 20 predicted proteins | sample MGYA00519239_ERZ1029854 | MGnify/ENA primary metagenome ERZ1029854 (study PRJEB33666, sample SAMEA4610917) | skin metagenome | biome: Human-associated habitat; feature: Malodor aspect; material: skin | place: Philippines | collected 2015-08 ... | reverse complement strand
CGCCGCTGCCTGCGCCCTGCTCTGCGTCCCCCCACGCTACGTCCCGTTGAAGTTTCCAGCGAACTAGTTGTAGCGAATTGCCTGAAATGCGTGATTCGCTGGGTTTAGTTCGCTGGTTTCCTTCGTTTCAAGGGGGGCGGGGCCGCTACCCCCGATACGAAAAAACGCACCCGGCGGGTTACCAGGTGCGTTCTGTGGCGCAGGCGTCTACTTCGGGTTGCGCATGAGGAAGGCCCACATTTCGTCAGCGGCGGACGGCGAATACCACCAGAAGTGGTTGGAGCCGTGCACCTTGATCACCTCGACGCCCTTGCGGCAGCCGCGGGCAGACACACGGGTCGCGTTGTGCCCAACCGGGCGGGTGTCCACACCGCCGGCACAGCCGTTGCGGCGCTCGTAGGAGCGGAACAAGTCGGTTACCGGCAGCACGCGCATACCGCGGCGGACCGTGCCGTAGTACGGGGTAAGCGTGTCGTTCGTGCCGTGCAGCGCCATGAACGCGATCGGCAGGTTCTGGCAGCCACTGTTGACTGGGGCGTAGTAGGCCCCGGAGACACCGGCAACGCCCGCGAACAGGTCAGCCATGTGGCAGGCGGACACCGCTGCCATGCCGCCGCCGGTGGACATGCCGGTGGCGTAGATGCGACGGCGGTCGATGTTGTAGTAGCGCTGCACGTCGTTGATCATGGCGCGCACGAACGCGATGTCCTGACCCGGGCGGGTTGCTGCGGTTGCGGAGCCTTCCCAGGAGGCGCCGATGGCACGTGGGTAGACGATGATCGCGTCGCGGCCGACAGATGATTCACGAAGCCGCGAGTAGTTGCGGAAGTTCTCGGTGGAGTCCTGGTAGGCGGAATACCCCACCATCACCGGGGTCGGTCGTGCCGGGTTGTAACCGCGCGGAACCCAGATGAGGTAACTGCGGCCAGCAGCACGGATCTCACCATTGGTTCCGTTTGCCACCGGTGCCGGTGCCTGCGGGGCCCAACCGCGCGGTGTCGGCGCCGGCTTCGGAGCAGGTGCGGGCTTCGGGGCCTTCGGGGCCGGGACGGGGTTCAACGGCAGGGACGATCCCGGCGGCAGGGATTCGTTGGCCATCTGCACGAACTTGTTCCATTCCGCGTTGGCCTGGTTGGCCGCGTCTGCCGCCGCCTTGTTCACCCCTTGTACAACGCCGTTGACTTGGTTGTTGAGCTGCGAGGAGAGGTCCTGCGCGCCAGCGTTGACCGGGGTGAGCGCCGCCACCGCCGCCATAAGAGCCGCCGCGCCGCCTGCCATTGTTTTCCGCATCCAGCTAAAACGCTTTGAACGTTCCGCCATGTTGTTCACATTTTTCACACAGGCAACAATAAACCCGCATGCATGGTTGAGCAACCGGTCCGACGACACCGGTCCGACAACAACTGTCGGGCGCGTTGCCGTTAGAGTAGTCCCCCATGTCCTCGAACCCGCTCACCGGCACAGGTGTGAACCGCCCCGCGTCCGCGCCAGACTTCTTGCTCTCGCGCGCCGACGGATCCGTGCGCACCCAAGGCGCCAAGCGCACGTTCTCCGACGCTTGGGCTGCCATCGACGCCATCGAACGCGGCGAAGTTGAAATAGTCGTCGGCGCGCTGCCGTTCGACCAGGACTGCCCGGCGGCGCTCACCGTCCCCCAGACGATCATCCGCGAACCAGGCCCGCTCGAGCCCCACCCCTACTACCGCGTCGGTCCGGGCTCGCAGCTCAACGCGATGCTTATCGACGTCGACCCCTCCCCCGAGGAACATCTGAGCCGCGTCGAGGCCGCTGTATCCACGATCCGCAGCTCCCTGCTGGACAAGGTCGTGCTCGCCCGCGCTGTCGATATCGCCTTCGACCCGCCGGTAGATCCGCGCCTGGTGGCGGCTCGGCTGATCGATTTGTCCTACACCCACGACGGCTTTATCGCCGATCTCACGCCGGCAGGCCGAGTCGGTCACTTCCTCGTCGGCTCCTCACCCGAGGTCGTGGTGCGCCGCCGCGGCAACACGGTCACCTCGTTTCCGCTGGCAGGATCCGCCGCGCGGGTGCCAAACGACCCGGTGGCGGATCGCGCGGCCGCCGCGTCGCTGGCGGGGTCGCAAAAAGACTTCGACGAGCACCGTTTCGTTGTCGAGCACATTCGCGACGTCCTCGCGCCCCTGTGCACCGAGCTCGAGATTGCGCAGCGCCCCGTGCTGGAAAAAACGAGCGAGATGTGGCACTTGGCCACCCCCATCAAGGGGACGTTGAAAAATCCGGCGCCCACCGCGCTGGATCTAGCGCTGCGCCTCTACCCCACCCCCGCAGTGTGCGGCACGCCGTCGTCAGCTGCTGAGGCGCTGATCACAACAGCAGAGTCGGACCGCGGGTTCTACGCGGGCGCGGTCGGCTACACCGACGCGGCAGGCGACGGAGAGTACATGGTGGCTATCCGCTGCGCCGAGGTAAACGTCGACGGCACCCGCGCCCGCGCGTGGGCCGGCGGCGGCCTGACGGCGGACTCGAACCCGCAGGCCGAGCTCGACGAGACCACGGCAAAGCTGCGCACCATCATGCGCGCGCTCGGCCTGTAGCCGGCTGGCGGTTGAAGCGCGCTAGGCGCGCTCGACCGGGTTGCCGAGTTTGCCGATGCCCGGGATTTCCACCTCGATATAGTCGCCCGGCACCATCTCCGCGGTGCCCGCCGGCGAGCCCGTGGCCACAACGTCGCCCGGCAGCAGCGTGAAGGACGCGGAAACCCACTCGACCATCTCGCCGACAGACTTGATCATCTGGTTCGAGTTGGAGTCCTGTTTCGTCTCCGTTGTGCCCTCGTGGGTGTGGTGGGCCTTGATCGGCAGGTTGGCAAAGTCGAACTTGTCAAGATCCGTCTCAATCCACGGGCCGATCGGACCGAAGGTGTCCATGCCCTTCGCGCGCGCCCACTGGCCGTCGGCAAACTGCAGGTCACGCGAGGAGACGTCGTTAATGATGGTCACGCCACGCACCACAGACTTCCAGTCTTCAGCCTTGACATTTTTGCACGGCACGCCGATGACGAGCGCGAGCTCACCTTCGAACTCCACTCCGGTGGCAAACTCCGGGATCTTGATCGGCGCGCCTGGGCCGACGACGGACGTCGACGGCTTGATAAAGATCGTCGGCGGCAGATCTTCCGCGGACTTCTTGAACACCTCGGCGACGTGGTCGGCGTAGTTGCGGCCGACTGCCACGATCTTCGACGGCAGCGTCGGGGCCAGCAGGCGGACCTGGTCGAGGTCGTACTCTTTGCCGGTGTATTCGGGTTCTGTAAACGGGGTGCCGGCGATGGCTTTCGCAGTCTTCCCTTCGTCGTCAATGACGGCGAACGTCATCCCTTCAGGTGTGGCAATTCGTCCAAAACGCATGTGACCGAGCATACAACCAACCTTGGCCTGTGGCGCTATTCGGCGGTCAGCGCCAGGTAGAGTTCTGCGCACGCGACCGCGTCTGTCAGCGCGTTGTGGTTGCTGTACGCCGGGAGATTGTAGCGCTGGCGCACGCGTGCGAGCCGGAGGTCCTCCCCGCGCGGATACGTGCCCATGCGCTCCATGTGCCGTCGCTCGCATGACCGAGTCGCAGTGGTCGCTCACGTTTCACCGCTGGGTCACCGCACCCGACCCGAACGCGTTGCTACACGCCCAGGTTCCACTCGGGGTTCGACGCCATCATCTCCCCCGGGCACAGCGCCTGACCGGCGTGAGCGAGGCCATGACACACGAATTGCGTCAGCGCGGCGAAGTAACTGGCGTGGGCGGCGGGGTCGTAGTCGTCGGCAAGCACGAGCGCGTTGTCCTGATCTGAAGCCGGACCCATCTCCCCGCGCGCCTGGCTGCCGGTCGGTGACGATGCCGATCTGCTCCCCGCCGGTGACCACGAGACAGCTGGCGTGGCGTTCGCCCATGATCCGCGCCGCCTCCACGATCGGGGTGGCCGCGTCGCAGGTGACCAGCGAGCGATCCGCAACGACGTCTGAAAGCGGGGTGCGCAGGACATTCGCTGTGCCGTTATCGCGCACCTCTTCCGCCGCGGCCTGGACTCGTCGTGAAGCGGTCTCGAAAAAGCGATGCAACTCCGGGTGCGCGTCCAACAGGTCCGCGAATGCGTCGCGCGGCAGCATCAGCAGGACACTATCCTCCACGGCCTCCATGAGGTAGCGCGATTCACGCGTGCCGACGAGCGTGGAGTACCCGAAATTCAGCCCCGTGTCGCGCCGGTCGAGCAAAAGGTTGTCGTCCGAGACGATGTCGACTGCGCCGGAACGGATGACAAACAGCGTGTCGTTGGGCTGGCCGACATCCATTCCACGCTCATGGCAGAAGCGTAGCGTGGCCGGCCGGCCCGGCGGGGCCGTTTTCGTGAACTACTGGTAGCTCACGAACCACGGGCGCGGGTTGACGTCCGCGTAGGTCTGCTCCGGGGTGAACGTCGGCGAGTCCTCGTCGATGAAGTTCTTCCACGCCATGAAGTAGTTCGGATCCAGCCCCTGGCGCAGGACATTCCACGTGTCGAACTTCTGCTCCGGCACGCCGTGGCCATCCGCGTGCAGGATCCACGCCAGCTCGGGTTGGCCGGTGACGATGTTCTCGCGGTCCGGGTACATCGCGACCTGGAACTGGTGCAAGATCATCGCCTTTTGCGGCAGATCGTTATCCCGCACGAGCGCTGCGAGCCAGTCGGCGACCTCGTTGATCTCCGCGGCGGTAGCGCTGCCGATACGCGACAGCGGCTGCTCACCCGGGTTCAACTTCCACTCTGCGTCGAGCGCAAGCCCCACATTCGGGCGCTTGAGCAGATCCTCGTAGATCTTCGCCTGCTCCAAGAAGTTGCCTTGCCCCGGCTGCAGGTCGATCACCGCGTACCCGCCGGCGTCCACAATCGCGTCGACGTAGGGCGCGATGTCCTCGATCGGGGTCTCGTTGGAGAAGTTGCCGTCGTCGCCCGGGAACTCGGACGCCACCGAGGCGATGACCTCGAACGCCGGGATGATCGGCTGATCGTCCAGCGGCTCGTAGCGCGAGGCGTACTCCTTGGCCAGTTCCACAGCGGCGGCCGGGTCCTGCTCGCCCATCAGGCCGAGTTCCGGACCGTACGGGTGGCCGTAGAGCGCGATCATGCGGCGGCCCGGGAAGACCAACCCGCCACCGCCCGGCAGCTCGCCGTTGGAGGCGAGCGCTGCGCGCGCCTGGAAGTTCTCGTTCGAGCCCCACTGGCGACCGAGCGCCAGTGCGTCCTGCTCGGTCACATCGCGCATGCTTTGCGACGACGCCCGCGGGTCCGGCGCCGCCAGCACCTGCACGTCCGCACCGGCCGCGCGGGCAGTGGCGACGGATGCGCGCGAGGATACCGCGGTGGCGAACACCGGCGGCATCACCAGGTCACGCGGGTTCTTCGGCTCGAGCGCCGCAATGGCAGCTACGTCGCCGGCCTTGTCCGCGGATTCGACTGGAGCGGTTTTTTCAATTGAAGCGTCGTCGCCCGGGACATTGATCACCTTGGATGCGCCGAGGCGCTCGATCTCTGCGTCGACGGTCTCGTCGGTGCCGTCGAGGCGCACGAGCATCGGCGCGCCCAGCTCCGCTGCAATAGCCGCAGCCTGCAGCTGCTGGTCACGGTCCTTCGCGGAGACGACCACGGTGTCGGAAGACTCGAAGAACCGCTGCGAAACCTCGGCACCAGTGCCGTCTGGGTCCTGGATGACCTCATCGCCGTTTGTTTTCAGCGCCTCGCGGCCCTGGTCGTCGGTTCCCGACGCGCCGTTGCCGGCCTCGTCGGTGCTACATCCGGTGAGCACGAGTGCTGAGGCGCACAGTGCGGCGAGCGTGGCACGGGTCATCTTCAGGGGTGAAACCATGCGCTAAACACTACGCGAGCGCGGCGGCGATGCGGTCACCCACCTCGGCGGTTCGCACGGATGTGTCGCCGCGCTGGCTCACGTCGTGCTCCACTGCTGCTTCGATACGCGAGGCGTTGGTCTCGTCGCCAATAAAGCGCAGCATCATGGCCACCGAAAGGATCATCGCGGTCGGGTCCGCGATCCCCTGGCCTGCGATGTCGGGGGCGGAGCCGTGGACTGGCTCGAACATCGACGGGTGCTCGCCAGCGGCGTTGATGCAGCCCGAGCTGGCTAGGCCGACGCCGCCGGCGACTGCGCCCGCGAGGTCGGTGAGGATGTCGCCGAAGAGGTTGTCCGTGACGATGACGTCATAGCGCGACGGGTCTTGCACCATGTAGATCGTGGCGGCGTCGATGTGGTTGTAGTCCACCTGCACTTCCGGGAACTCGGCGGCGAGCTCGTCGACGACACGCTGCCACAGCCCACCGGCGTTGACCAACACGTTCGTCTTGTGCACGAGCGTGACCTTTTTGTTGCGGGTCATCGCCAGTTCAAAGGCGTAGCGCGCGACGCGCTCGGCGCCGAAGTAGGTGTTTTGCGACACCTCCGATGCAACCTCGTGCGGGGTGCCTTGACGCAGCGTTCCGCCGTTGCCCGCATAGAGTCCCTCGGTGCCCTCGCGCACGACGACGAAGTCGATCTCGCCGGGGTTGGCCAACGGGCTCGTCGACGTGGGGTACAGCTTCGAGGGGCGCAGGTTGACGTAGTGGTCCAACTTGAAGCGCAGCGGCAGCAGCAGGCCGCGCTCGAGCACGCCGGCCGGAACACGCTCCGGATCGCCGATGGCGCCGAGCAGGATGGCGTCGTGCTCGCGCAGGCTGGCCAGGTCGTCGTCGGTAAGCAGCTCCCCGTTGCGCAGGTAGCGGCGGGCGCCGAGGTCGTAGTCGGTCGTCTCCACGTCGTCGCGGACGGCGCGCAACACCTTGAGGCCTTCCTCCATGACCTCCGGGCCGATGCCGTCGCCTGCAATCACCGCAATTTTCATATTTTGGGACACCTTTCTCACTGTGTAGACGCTGGCGCCCAGAGTAGCACTCCCGCTAGACGACGACACCCGGTGCGTCCCCGCCGCGAAGCACCGCGAGCACCGCGTGCGCGATGTCGGTGCCGGCCCGGTCTTGCGCCTCTTGGGTCGCAGCGCCCAAATGCGGCGTGACGACGACCCCGTCCAGCCCCACAAGCGGCGAGCTTTCAGGCGGTTCTTGCTCGAACACGTCGATGCCCGCAGCGCGGATGCGCCCGTCTCGTAGGGCGTTGGCGAGCGCATGCTCGTCGACGACTCCCCCGCGCGCCGCGTTGACCAGAATTTGCCCGGGCTTGGCGTGCGAGAGCAGGCGCGTATCGACGAGCCCGTGCGTTTCCGGCACCTTTGGCACGTGCACCGAGACGAAGTCTGAGACGGCCATGAGCTCCTCGAGCGGCACGATGCGCACCCCGAGGCGCTGCGCGGCTTCACGATCGGGGTACGGATCCGCCGCGACCACCGTGGTACCGAAGGCGGAGATACGCTCGGCGAACAGCTGCCCCACCCGGCCGAAGCCGATCACGCCGACCGTCTTGCCGAACACTTCCACGCCCTGGAACCTGGAGCGCTCCCATCCCCCGCCGCGCACGGAGGCGTCAGCCGCCGGGATGTGCCGCGCAGCAGCGAGCAGCAGCGCGATGGCGTGCTCGCAGGCGGAGTGGATGTTCGCCGTCGGGGTGTTAACTACCGTCACCCCGCGCGTGCGGGCCGCGTCGAGGTCGATGTTGTCCACGCCCACCCCGGCGCGGCCGACGACGCGCAGGTCCGACGCGGCGTCGAACACGTCACGGTCGACGGTGGTGGCCGAGCGCACGATGAGCGCGTCGGCATGGGTGACGGCTTCCAACAGTTCCGCCCGGCGCGTGCCAGCCACGCGCTGCACGGTGGCGTTACTGCGCAGGATGGTTTCGGCGGCCGGCGCGATGGGGTCTGCGATGACGATGCGGGGGTTCAAATGCATTAGTTAAGTCTAATACCTCGCGGTGTGGTGGCGCCTTGCTACGGCGCCCTGTAGTGCCGTTCCGCCTGGCGGATCCGGAAGCCGAGTTCTTCGCTGCTGCCGAACTGGCTGCCGAGCGCGATGAGCGGGTTGTCCCCCAGCCCCGCCATTGCGAACAGTGTCTCGTGGGCGCGGCGCGGGTCCGCCAGCGGCACCATGGTAACGGTTGCGCCGTAACTGCGCGCGTTGGCGATCGCGGGGATGGGCGATTCAAAGGTGGCTACCACCGTCGGTGCCATGTTGGCGTCGCGGCGCGACTGGACCGGAAACGGCTGGGCCTTAGCGCCGGGTTTGGTCACCGGGTCGGCCCATGCGGCGCGCAGCCATGTCGGGTCGTTCTGGTCGATGTCGGCCACAGCGCGGGCAGCGTCGTTGACATCGCGTACCAGCTGCTCTTTAAACCGCAGCGACGTCATCTCCCCGAGGGCGCGGATCCCGCCCGGGTCGCGGCGGATGCGCATTGCGCCTGACGACGGCGCCATCGCCACATCGCCCACCGTGAGCACGGTGACGGTGCGCATGTCCGCGATCAGGGAGACGTAGTCGGCGTGGCGTGCGGGGTCGTAGACAAGCATCGGGGCGTGCGCCGCCACGGCAATCGAGGCGGCGCGTAGTTGGGCCTCGAGGGTGTCGTCGCAGAGCACGAGCGTCTCCGAGCGCGGGAAAAACATCGATGCGGTCTCGAAGCCGAGCGGGTCGTCTACCACAGTCGGCTCGGCGGGAAACTCCGCCGACACGTGGCGGGCGAGATTGGCTGTTTTCGCTTGATCGAGGGCGTCGAGTTGGACGTCCGGTGTGCAGCCGGCCAACAGTGCCGCACCACTGACAGCGCACACTGCGGTGCGGAATCGCGAAGTGTTCAAGGTCGCTGCGCTTACCCTTCTGCCGGTTCGTCGGCCTGCGCGGGGCCGGGCTGGTGCCAATCCCGGACCGCGTCGCGGTCCATGGCGTACTCGATCATGCCGATAAAGCGTTCGCGGCGGTCGTCGAGAAAGCCCTGCCAATCGGATCGCATCAGCATAGCGGCATCGATTTCGTGGCCTTCGACGACGGCGTCGAACTCCTCGTCGTCAAGCAGCGACTTCGACTGCAGCCGCGGCAGGTAGCGCTTCGGTTCGTTGTCCTCCACAACCAGTTCCGTGCGCCGGCCCATCGGGGTGCGGTTAAGCACCGAATTCGCGACGTCGTCGGTGACACCGTGGGCGGCCAGGTATTTATTCGGGAACACGCGGCAAAAACGCGGCTTCAGATCGAAAACAGTGTCTTCGTTAAACAGCTCGCCGGTGCGCCAATCGCGCGCGCCGCGAGACATCAGCAGCGAGTACAACCCGCGGTAGACGCCCGACTCCGGCCCAGCGGTCAACAGCCGCGATTCGTGGAAGCGCGCGTCCGCCACTGTGCGCGGCACCGTATCGGCCTCGCCGCGCACCCACGGGGTGACCTCGGTGACGTCCACGCCGATGCGGATCGTCGGGGCGTGCGAGCCGTAGAGCTCGCCGAAGATGCCCGACCAGAACCAGCGGTTGAGCCGGTCCTGTGCCTGCTGCTCCGCAAGCGCGTCCGGCGTCTCCGCCAGCCGCGCGAGGATGACCGCCAAGGGGATCAGCTGCGCCGGATACGGCACCTGGGCCGCTGCTACGATCCGGCGCTCGCTCAAAAACTGCGCCGCTGCCTCGAAACCGCGCACCATCTCGTCGGCGTGCGCGAGGTATTCCTCGAGCGTGATGTTCAAAATGTCGCCGCGGTGCCCCAGTGCCGGGCCGCGCCGGCTCGTCAACAGCAGCGACAACGCGCGCAAGAAGTCCACGCGGGTAAGGCCGTCTAACACCGGGTAGTCGTGGAGCTGCTTGGTCACCCCCGCCCAGTGGCGGGCCAGCTCAAATTCCGGGTCCTGGGTGGCGAAAACCGCAGTGAGCAGCTCGAAAACATCCATCTGCACCCCGGCAGAGTTGGCGAAGGCGAAGATCTGCCCCACCCCGGCCTGCGACGTTTCCCGCTCGAGACGGATGACCGGGATGTCGTACGCCGGAAGACCCTTCATCACCTCATCGATGAACTGCTTCACGGCAGTGCGCACGTTTTCGTCGCCGCTATTCCCCGCCATGTCGACGAGTAAGTCGTTGCCTTCTTTCCACAGCAGCGTCGACACCGGAATCACCGCGTGTTCCACCATGTCGCCCACCGTCTGGATCCCGCCCGGGATCTCGGGGCCGAAGTGCGAGCGCACCACTCCGTGCTCGTCGACAGCAAATACCGCCTCCACCGGCATCGGCGCGTGGGAGACTGCCTTGCGCACGTCCACCATGAACCGACGGGTGATCGCACGGCCGAGATAGTCCACTGTATGCACCTGCCCGTCGCCCTGAAAAGCGTGGAACAGGGAGGTGAGGCGCTGCTGGCCGTCGAGAAGCACAAGCCCGGGCTGCGTGTCGCCCGCCTGCACCCCCTCTAGCGGGCGCGGACGGAAACGCTGCGCCGTATTGCGCGTGTCCAGCGCAAGAAACGACCCCACCGGGTAGCCGCGCAGCACAGACGTCACCAGCGTGCGCACCCGGTCCACATCCCAGATGTAGGAGCGTTGGAAATCTGGCAGTTGCAACTCGCCGCGCTCGGCGCGGGAAAACAGGTCAGTCAGCGAATAACTCGGCGTGGTAAACCCCATGCGGCCAAGCGTAGGCCAGAATCAGCACACCGTCTCGTGGTCGATATGCTCCCGCGGCTCAATTTGCACCGTCGCGTGCCCCGCGCCCAACTCCTTCAATTCCGCCTGCACACGGTCGAGCAACTGGTTCCTGTCGCGCCCCTCGCCAGCCACAATGTGCACCGTCGCAATCACCGACACGCCGTCCAGCGACCACAGGTGCAGATCGTGCAAGTCCGCCACCCCGTCCACTCCGCGCAATTGCGTCTCGACGACCCGCGCATCGAACCCATCCGGCACCCGCTCCAACATCACGCCGGCCGACTGCGCCATCAACGCCCACGCACGCGGAAACACCATCGCGGCGATGAGCAACGAGGCGATCGGGTCGGCGGCTGTAAAACCGGTCGTCGCAACGGTTGCTCCCGCGACCAACACCGCCACGGAGCCGAGCATGTCTACTAGCACATGCAGGTATGCCCCGCGCACGTTGATCGAGTCGCCCTGCTGCGAACGCAGCATCCACGCCGAGAGCGCGTTGGCCACCAACCCAATCGCCGCGACAATCATCATCGGGCCGGTCTCAATCGGCTCCGGCGTGCGCAGCCGGCCGATCGCCTCCACCGCGATCCACACCGACACCGCCAGCACCGTCGCCGCGTTCACCAGCGCAGCGAGCACCTCCACCCGGCGGTAACCGTAGGTCGCGCGCGAATTCGCGGCCCGCTTGCCGACGAGCACCGCCGCCAGCGCGACGATCAACCCGGCGGCGTCGGAAAGCATGTGCATTGCATCCGCAAGCAGTGCCACCGAGCCGGAGATGATCCCGCCCGCCAACTCGGCGAAAAACACCGTCGCGGTAATCGTGAGCGCCCCCGCAATCGCCATCAGCGGCGCGTCCTGCGGGGACGAATGGGCGTGCACGTGGCCGTGGTTGTGGTGGTTCATAACGACCAACCATAGAGAACCCGCACTGTTACTGACAACTTATTGAAAATGAATCCAGCTTCAACGAGCGGCGCCGTCACGAGGGGAAACTCCGCAAAATCCCTCAAGTAGGGCTTAAGAATCACGCCGCCTACACCCGCATTTTTGTTACTCTGGGTGACCGTTCACACAAAGTGTTGCCCGTGTGGAACGCGCATGCGTTTCTCGCGGACAGGGCTGAGTTAACACGAAAGGACTTTTAGACGATGACGAACCCGAACGATCCGAAGAACATCGATCCGCGCAATATCGACCCGAAGGACCTCCCGAAGGACGTTAACGCCCGCGACATCGATGCACGCGACATCGACGCGAAGCGTGTCACCGAGCCGGCCAAGGATGTCCGGGCCGAGCGCACCACCACCGATCGCACCACCGGCACCACCCCGGCCCGCACCACCGGCGGCTCCACCGCAGTCACCGACGAGGACAACGGTGGCGGCGGCTGGTGGAAGTGGCTGCTGGGCATCCTGGCGGCGCTGCTGCTGATCGCTCTGCTGTGGTCGCTGTTCTCTGGTGACGACGAGGGCGACAGCGAGACCGTCACCTCCACCACCACCGCGGCAACCGAGGTCGTCAACGAGACCACCACCGTCGAGGACGACGCCGCTAACGAGTCCGCCGCAGTCGAGGAGTCCGCTCCGGCCGAGGCCGACGCTGACGCGACCGAGACCAACGTCGTCGACCAGGCAACCGACGCAGTCGTCCCGGAGGACGCACCGGACGCTGAGGACGTCACCGATGCTGTCGTTCCGGAGACCAACTAATCTCCACTCGCCGTTTACGGCTTCCCCCGCAACCGGGTTTTCCCGGGGCGGGGGTTTCCTTTTGCCCCAAATGCTTACCCCAGGATGCTTACCCTGCCTAGATGCTTACTGCAGGACGCGTATCCCCCACCGTCGCGATTTTGCCGGCCGGCGGGGTTTCTCGACCAATAGGCATCCTGGGGTAAGCATCCTGGGCGCTGAGCCGGTCTATTTGTGAGGGGCAGGATGTGAGGGGGTCGCCGTCGCCAACAAGCACCCCACCCATCGATGGCGGACCCTTCACATCCTGCCCCTCACATCTGGCGATTTTCGGGGATCGGTGCGGGATCATCCCAGAAACGACAATGCCCCCGGCGACCGCGCATGCGGCCCGGGGGCGGAGCACCTGCTGGTTTAGCGGGCGGTGTCGGTGAGCGGGTTCTTTACCCAGCTCATCATGTCGCGAAGCTCCGCACCAGTCTTTTCGATCGGGTGGTTGGAGACCTTCTCGCGCAGGTCCTCGAGCTCCTTGTTGCCGCCTTCGACGTTTGCGACGAGGCGCTTGGTAAAGGTGCCGTCCTGGATGTCCTTCAGGATGTCGCGCATGCGGCTCTTGACGCTGTCGTCGATAAGGCGCGGGCCCGACAGGTAGCCACCGAACTCAGCGGTGTCCGAGATGGAGTAATTCATGTTGGCGATGCCGCCTTCGTAGATGAGGTCGACGATCAGCTTCATCTCGTGGAGGCACTCGAAGTAGGCCATCTCCGGCTCGTAGCCGGCTTCGACGAGGACGTCGAAACCGCCCATGATGAGATCTTCCAGGCCACCGCAGAGCACTGCCTGCTCGCCGAAGAGGTCGGTGACGGTCTCCGCCTCGAAGGTGGTCGGGATGACACCCGCACGGGCACCGCCGATGGCTGCGGCGTAGGACAGGGCCAGGTCGCGGCCGTTGCCCTTCGGGTCCTGGTCGACAGCGATGAGGCAAGGCACGCCCTTGCCGTCGGCGAAGGTGCGGCGCACAAGGTGGCCCGGGCCCTTCGGAGCGACCATGGCGACGGTGATGTTGTCCGCCGGGGTGATCAGGTCGAAATGGATGTTCAGGCCGTGGCCGAAGAACAGTGCGTCGCCGTCCTTGAGGTTCGGCTCGATGTCTTCGGTGAAGATCTTCGCCTGCGAGGTGTCCGGGGCGAGCAGCATGATCACGTCGGCCCATGCTGCGGCGTCGGCGTTAGTCTTGACCTCGAAGCCAGCCTCGCGGGCCTTCTCGGCGGACTTGGAGCCTTCGCGAAGGCCGACGACAACCTCGACGCCCGACTCGCGCAGGTTCTGCGCGTGGGCGTGACCCTGGGAGCCGTAGCCAATGATTGCGACCCTCTTGCCCTGGATCAGGGACAGGTCTGCGTCTTGGTCGTAAAGCACTTCAATAGCCATGTTTCCTCACTACTTCCTTCATCTTGTGAGACGGACGTTTCACATTATGACACAGCCGCCTCGAGCTTTGTTGTTTAGTCGGGCAATGTCATGGTTTTCGAGCCGCGGGTGAGCGCGACTGTGCCGGAGCGCGCCAGCTCGCGGATCCCGAAGGAGTCCATGACTTCCAAAAACGCCTTGAGCTTCGAGCTCTCCCCCGTCGCTTCGATGACCACGGAGTCCACGGCAACGTCGACGACGCGGGCGCGGAACAGGTTCGCCGCATCCACCACTTGCGGGCGGGTTTGGTTGTCCGCGGTGACTTTGACCAACAGGAGTTGGCGGCCGACGGTGGTGTCGCTATCCAGCTGCTGCACCTTGAGCACCTGGATGAGTTTGTAGAGCTGCTTGACAATCTGCTCGACCGAGCGCTCCGTCGCATCGACGACGACGGTAAGGCGGTTAATGCCTTCCTTCGATGTCTTCGCGGAGACGAGGGAGACCAGGTTGTAAGCGCGGCGGGTAAACAGCGCGGTGACGCGGGTGATGATGCCGTCCACGTCCTCCACCAGCACCGACAGCGTGTGGCGGGTGATTGCTTCTGGTTGCGTCATGGTGTTAGTTCCCTTCCTGCTCCGCCACGGCGGTCTCGATCGTTTCGCTGATTGCCGCGGGCGATTCCGCGGCGGACTCTTCCTCGTCGAAGAACGGACGCATACCGCGCGCGTACTCGATGTCGCTATTCGACGACCCGGCGGCGATCATCGGCCACACCTGGGCGTCCTCGCCGACAATGAACTCGATGACCACAGGCCGGTCGTTGATCTCGCGGGCGCGCTGGATGGCGGGCTCGACTTCTTCTTCTGTGGTCACTCGGATCGCCACCGCGCCGAGCGCCTCGGAGAGCTGGACGAAGTCCGGCACATAAGTCTCCCCTCCGAGTTTCGTATGCGAGTAGTGGCCGTCGTAAAACAGCGTCTGCCACTGGCGCACCATGCCCAGGTTACCGTTGTTGATCAGCGCGACCTTGAACGGGAAGCCCTCGAGTGCCGCGGTGGTGATCTCCTGGTTGGTCATCTGGAAGCAGCCGTCGCCGTCGATGGCCCACACCTCGGCCTCCGGATGCGCGGCCTTCACACCGAGCGCTGCCGGGATGGAGTAGCCCATCGTGCCGGCACCGCCGGAGTTGATCCAGTGGCGAGGAGTTTCAAAGTCAAGGAACTGCGCCGACCACATCTGGTGCTGGCCCACGCCCGAGCAGTAGTACGCATCCGGCCCCGCCAGCCGAGACAGTGTCTCGATGACGTACTGCGGCGCTAGCGTGCCGTCGGTGTGCTTGTCGTAGCCGCGCGGGAAGCGCTCTTTCAGCCCCTGCAACCGCTCGATCCAGGGCGCGATGTCCGGGGCCTTCGTCTCGCCGGATTCGCCGAAGCAATCGGTCAGCTCGGACAGGACACGTTTGGCATCGCCGACGATCGGCACGTCCACGGCGCGGATCTTGCCGATCTCCGCCGGGTCGATATCGGCGTGGATGACCTTGGCCAGCGGGGCGAAGGTGTCGGTGTCGCCGGTGACGCGGTCGTCGAAACGCGTGCCAACCGCGATGAGCAGATCGGACTCCTGAAACGCGCCGACAGCCGGCACCGAGCCGTGCATGCCCGGCATGCCCAGGTACAGCGGGTGCGACTGCGGGAACGCGCCGAGCGCCATGAGAGTGGTCACCACCGGGATGCCTGTCGCCTCGACGAACTCGGCCAACTGCTTGTGGGCCTCCGCCTTGACGACACCGCCGCCGATATAGAGCACCGGGCGCTTGGCTTCGGCGATCATCTTCGCGGCCTGCGCAATCTGGCGGTTGTGTGGCTTCGTGTTCGGCTTGTACCCGGCCAGGTCGATGGTCGGCGGCCAGTTGAAGTCGATCACCGCGTTCTGGATGTCCTTCGGGATGTCCACCAGCACCGGTCCCGGACGTCCGGTCGAGGCGATATGGAACGCCGCGGCGAGCGCGTACGGGATCTCGTCCGGGTCGGTGACCATGAAGTTGTGTTTGGTGATCGGCATCGTAATGCCGCGAATGTCGGCCTCCTGGAACGCGTCGGTGCCCAGCAGCGGCGAACCGACCTGACCGGTGATGGCAACCAGCGGCACCGAATCCAGGTGCGCGTCCGCGATTGCGGTCACCAGGTTGGTCGCGCCCGGGCCGGAGGTGGCGATGCACACGCCGACCTTGCCCGAGGCCACCGCGTAGCCTTCCGCCGCGTGTCCTGCACCCTGCTCGTGACGCACCAGCACGTGGCGGAGTTTCTCGGCGTCGAAGAGGGCGTCGTAAAGCGGAAGCACCGCGCCGCCTGGGAGGCCGAAGACAATCTCCGTGCCCAGTTCTTCCAGGCTCCGGACGACCGCTTGTGCGCCCGTCATTCGCTCCGGCCCATTGGCCTCCGTTGCGGGGGTTGGTTGTGAACCTGCCACCGTTGCACGCTCCTTGCTCGAAATCCTAAAAATAAAAGCCCCCGGTGAGCGTGTGCTCTCGAGGGCGCTTGGTGTGTTCTGCGGCGTGTAAAACAACCCGCTACGGCAAGCGCCGAGAGGGAAGAATAATTACAAGTCGCTGAGTGAACATGAGCATCACATTAGTGAGCCACCGCACTCCCCGCGTATTTTTATTCATCGCTCACGCTTGACGACGACCCCTGCCCCCGCACTCCGGTTCCATTCCCCGTGGCAGCGGTGACTAGCATGCCGATGTATGGCTGCCACGCAGGAAACATCCCCGAAAGTCTTCAGACCCACGCGCGAGCACATCCTCGCAATCCTTATCGCGACCGGTATCGCGCTCATGGGAATTCTCTGGGCCCCGAAATACCTGTTCTGGCTGCTCATCTTCCCCGCCGTCTGGTTGGCGTGGGTGCTCGCATCGTCGACCACGGTGAGCGAGAAAGGCATCGCCACGAAATACCTCGTGCGCAAGAACGCGTTTTTGCCGTGGGAGAAGCTCGCCGGCATCGCGTTCAAGGGCTCGCAGGCTCGCTTAACGACGACCGACGGCACCGAATATCCGCTGCCCGGCGTAACGTTCAACTCGTTGCCGGATTTGGCGGAGGCCTCGAACGGTCGCATCACCGACGTGATCACCGCTGCGCAGGAAGCCGCCGACGGCAAGTACGAAATCATCGATAAAGAGGGCTACAGGGTACTGCTCACACGCAAGGAGTACGACGACTACGTGGCCGAACACCCCGACCTGCCCGGACCGCGCCCTTCCGCGAACGAACCTAAGGAGTAAGCCCAATGATCCCGCTTCGCTCACGCGTCACCACCGTCGGCCGCCAGGCTGCTGGCGCCCGCGCCCTGTGGCGCGCCACCGGCACCGGCGAGCACGAATTCGGCAAACCGATCGTGGCCATTGTGAACTCCTACACCCAGTTCGTGCCGGGGCACGTCCACCTAAAAGAAGTCGGCGACATCGTGGCCGACGCCGTGCGCGCGGCCGGCGGTGTGCCCAAGGAGTTCAACACCATCGCTGTCGACGACGGCATCGCCATGGGCCACTCCGGCATGCTCTACTCCCTACCATCGCGCGAAATCATCAGCGACTCCGTGGAGTACATGGTCAACGCCCACACCGTGGACGCCATGGTGTGCATCTCCAACTGCGACAAGATCACCCCGGGCATGCTCAACGCCGCGATGCGTCTAAACATCCCGGCTGTGTTCGTCTCCGGCGGGCCGATGGAGGCCGGCAAGGCCTTCTCCGTCGGCGGGGTAACCAAGCCGAAGTCGGATCTTGTCGATGCAATCTCGCTGTCCGCCAACGACTCCGTCTCAGACACGGAGCTCGACGATATCGCCAACAGCGCCTGCCCCACCTGCGGGTCCTGCTCAGGCATGTTCACCGCGAACTCCATGAACTGCCTGACGGAAGCACTCGGCTTGTCGTTGCCGGGCAACGGCACCACATTGGCCACCCACACCGCGCGCCGCGATCTGTTTGAACGGGCCGGCCAAACTGTGATGGATCTGTGCGAGCGCTACTACGGCCAGGGCGACGAATCCGTCCTGCCGCGCAACATCGCCACCGTCGACGCGTTCCGCAACGCAATGGCGCTGGATATGGCGATGGGTGGCTCCACAAACACGATCCTGCACATCCTCGCCGCGGCGCAGGAAGGCGGGGTCGATTTCGACCTCACCGACATCGACGACCTGTCCCACCAGATCCCATGCCTGTCCAAGGTCGCGCCGAACGGCGACGCCCACGTCGAAGACGTGCACCGCGCCGGCGGCATCCCCGCCATCTTGGGCGAACTCCACCGCGCTGGTCTGCTCAATGATGGTGTGCACTCGATCGCGTACTCGTCGCTAAGCGAATGGCTCGCCGACTGGGACATCCGCAGCGGCACCGCAACCGACGAGGCGCTCGAGCTCTACCACGCCGCGCCTGGCGGGCAGCGCACGACCGAAGCGTTCTCGCAAAGCGCGCGCTGGTCCGACCTGGACACCGACGCGAAAAATGGTGTCATCCACGACGTGGAGCACCCGTTCACCTCCGACGGAGGCCTGGTTGTGCTGCGCGGCAACCTCGCACCGGACGGCGCGATTTTGAAGACCGCCGGCGTGGAAGAAGGCCTGTGGGAGTTCACCGGTCCTGCACGCGTGGTCGACTCGCAGGAGCAGGCGGTGTCCATGATCCTCAACCGCGAGGTGCTCGAAGGCGAGGTCGTGGTCATCCGCTACGAAGGCCCCGCGGGCGGCCCGGGTATGCAGGAAATGCTCCACCCGACGTCCTTCCTCAAAGGCGCCGGCCTGGGTAAGAAGTGCGCGCTGATCACCGACGGCCGATTCTCCGGCGGCACCTCCGGCCTGTCCATCGGCCACATCTCCCCCGAGGCCGCCGCAGGTGGGCTGATCGGCCTGATCGAAAACGGCGACACCATCTCGATCTCCGTGTCCAACCGCGAGTTGAAGTTGGATGTGCCGGAGGATGAGCTGCGGGCTCGTCGTGAAGCTATGGACGCCTCCGACAACCCCTGGACGCCGAACCGGGTCCGTGAGGTGTCGAAGGCGTTGCGCGCGTACGCGAAGATGGCCACCAGCGCCGATAAGGGCGCTGTGCGCCAGGTGGATTAGTTTAGGCGAACGGGTTGATGCCGGTGCCGAACCACCAGGCCAACCCGGCTGCCGCAAGGCCAACCAGAGCGCAGATCCAGGAGGAGACCAGCGGGCGCTTCGCCCAACCGCGGGAGGCGTCGATGCCGTAACGGCCCGGGCCGGTGAACTGGACCGCAAGCGACGCGGCGAGCAGCATGACCGGCACCCAGGTCTCCGCGTTCCAGGCGAAAACGTTCAAGGTGTCCGCAGCCTCGATGGCGTGCAGCGCGAGGAAGCCGGTAACTGCGATTGCGACACCCGCCGCGATCGGGCCGAGCAGACCCAAGACGAGGAACACGCCGGCAGCCAACTCGAGGGTCGGCACCACAACGGCCAGGCCGTTGCCGTACGGGTAGTCCGCGAAGGCGTTCTCGAGCCCGGAGATGCCGTCGTTGCCGCCCAGGCGGAAGAAGGTGCCCACCGAATCGATGATCAGGTAGGCGCCGAGGAATAGGCGAAGCAGGAACAGGCCGAGGTCGGTGGTGCCGCGGCGCGTCTCCTCTTCTTCAACCACGACGGGCGCGGCCGGCTCGACCGGCGCCGGCTCGACGGTCTCTTCGACGTAGGTGGTCGACGCTGCCGGGGCGATTGTCTCCGACTCGCGGGTGAACGCGGATGCCACCGGCGCAGGTTCCGTGCGGGAAGTTTGCGCGGCCTTATCGGCGCTCAGGTGCACCTCTTCGGTTGCCTTGTTCGGCTGCTGAAACACCTCGGTGGCGTTGTCGCCGGTGTATTCCGGCACGTCGGCGGTGTGTTCCAGGTTGTTGATGTCATCGGGCGTGAGATCGCGTGGGTTTTTAGCCATGCCCCACAATCTAGGCGAAAACCTATGAATGCTCTGTCAACTCGCCGGGTGCGCTGCACGAATATCCTCCGCTCGAGTTCGCGCTAGGCCGACAATGGTGTTACCGTACTCCCCGCTCTAAACCCTTTACGTTGATTTATATAAGGACTTATCTCGATGGCTAAAACCTTCAAGATCGCCCTCGCGCTCGTGGGCTTGACCGTGGGCGCGGGCTTCGCGTCCGGCCAGGAGGTGATCCAGTACTTCCTCTCGTTCGGTTACTGGGGCATCCTGGGCGCCGCCGTGGCCGGCACCGCGATCGCCGTGTTCAGTGCCTGGGTTTACCAGCTGGGCTCCTACTACCTGGCAGATAACCACAGTGTGGTCTTCCGCAGCGTGTCCAGACCGTGGCTGGCCAAGTACATGGACATCACCACCATGTTCACCCTGTTTTGCATCGGCTTCGTCATGGTCGCCGGTGCCGGCGCCAACATGGAGCAGCAGTTCGGCTTCCCCACCTGGGTCGGCTCCGCCATCATGGTCGTGTTGCTCGTGCTGTCTGGCTTCCTGGACGTGGACAAACTCACCAGTGTGATTTCTTTTATCACGCCGCTTTTGATCATCTGCCTGCTCGGCGCGTTTGTCATCACCCTGATGAACATTCCGGACGATTTCGGCTACATCAACGAGATTGCCCAGACGAACCCGCACGCCTCCGGCACGTTCGACAACTGGCTGATCACCGCGCTGAACTACGCCACGCTGGTGATGATCATGGACACCTCCATGATGCTGGTTTTCGCCGGCTCTCACATGAACCCGGCGCAGACCGGTAAGGGCGGCCTGCTCGGCGGCATCATGTTCGCCGTCCTGCTGATGATCTTGGTGTTCATCCTCTTCTGCAACATGGAAGACGTCATGGACGCGGACCTTCCACTGCTCATGGTCTTCGACAACATGCACCCGTCTGTCGGCGTGTTCGTCTCCATCGTGATCTACCTGATGATCTACAACACCGCCGTCGGCCTGTTCTACGCGCTCGGTCGCCGTCTGAGCAACGACAAGCCGGGCAAGTTCCGCCCGTACTACTTCGCCGTTGTCGCTGTCGGGTTCGCGCTGTCGTTCATCGGTTTCGCGGATCTGGTCGGCTGGGTCTATCCGGTGCTGGGCTACCTCGGCCTGGTGCTCGGCATCGTCATGGGTGTCGCCTGGTTCCGCGACCGCAAGAACATCCAGGACGAGACTGGCCGCCGCGAGCGCCTCGCGGAGCTGGCCGAAACCCAGCTGGATCCTGCGTCCGACGACTTGACCGGCGAGGAGCGGACCGAGGTTGAAGACCTCACCTCGGATTCCCACGTCGGCGGCCAAGAATTGTGGCAGTCCGTGCAAGAAGAGGTCGCGGCTGATCTCCACGCGGACTCCTCCAGCGACTTCGACATCAAGTCCGTCCCGGCGCTCGACCCCGAGTCCGATTCCTACGCCGGCGCCCCCGACACTCCTGGTGAGAACATCCACTGGCAGTCCTACGAGGAGATGTATAAAACCGGCGAGTTCCCGGCTGTGAAGCCCGAGAACAAGTAGCCCACTTAAGGACGAAGCACCCCGGCCAAGGCAGTCTTGGCCGGGGCTTTTCGTTGCGGGGGTTCCTTACAGTTCCCAGGGGTTAATCAGCTCCACCCCCATGTTCGCGAAGTCAGAGACATTGCGCGTCGCAATGATGAGGTTATGAACTTGCGCGGTTGCGGCGATAAAGGAATCCGCCGCTGCTTTTGGGTCCGGGATGTGCATGCGCGCGGCCACTAGCGCCGTCTCTTCGCAAAACGGGAGTATGCGGCTAGCGAATTGCACCCGGACTTGGTCATCGAACCAGGATCGCAACCTAGCGGCCTGTATCGGATCTGTTCGCTGCTTGAGCTGGATACCTTTCTCGATCTCAAAAACCGAGATGGAGGAGATAAAAACACTGTCCCCCGGCAGCGAGTTCGCCCAGCCAGCAACTCCTGCATGCACCCGACCCGGCGGCTTGCGTAATTCGCTAATCACGTTGGTGTCAAGCAAGTACCTCAAAAGTCGACGCTCCGCGACGCGAACCCTACCCGCGGTGGATCAAAATCGATGTCATCTTCCGGCATCTGAATCGATGCCACCCACCCTGAGTCTTTACCTGAGAGACGACGGTAGGCATCGATCGAGAGCAAAACGTGCGAAGGTTCACCTCGGTCGGTGATTACGACGGGGTGCTCAAGCGCCGCACGTTTCGCTGCACTGACGTCCCGGTTGAACTCTCTTGCTGAAATTGCTGTCATGCCAACCTCCGTGTAGGTACGTACCTACACGGTAGGCGCGGACGGTAATTGCGGCAACCTCCGAGTGCTACTCAGCCAGCTTCTTCGCAATCAGCTGGTTGACCTGGCCCGGGTCCGCCTTGCCCTGGGTCGCCTTCATCACGGCGCCCACGATGGCGCCGGTGACCTTCTTGTTGCCGGCGCGGTACTTCTCCACGATGTCGGGGTTCGCGGCGAGTGCTTCGTCGACAGCCTTCTCGATGGCGCCGTCGTCACGCACCACCTCGAGGCCGCGCTCGGCGACGACCTCGTCCACGTTGCCGTCCCCCTCAATCACGCCGTCGATGGCCTGACGGCCCAGCTTGGTGGTCAACTTGCCTTCCTTGACCAGCTCGACCACGCGGGCTACATCGTTTGCGGTCACACCGAGCGCGTCGAGGTCCTTGCCCGCCTCATTGGCCTTGCCGGCGATGTAGGACACCCACCAGGCGCGCGCCTCGTCCGGGGTCGCGCCAGCCTCGACCGTGTCCACGATGAGGTCGAGCGCACCGGCGTTGACCAGGTCGCGGAACTCCTTTTCCGGCAACTGCCACTCCTCTTGGATGCGCGCGCGGCGCACCCACGGCAGCTCCGGCAGCGTCGCTCGGATTTCCTCAACCCACTCCGGCTTCGCAATCACCGGCGGCAGGTCCGGGTCGTTGAAGTAGCGGTAATCGGAAGCTTCTTCCTTCGGACGGCCCTTCGAGGTGGTGCCGTCCTTTTCCTGGTAGTGGCGGGTCTCCTGAACGATCTCCTCGCCGTTATCCAGCGCGGCCGCCTGACGCTGCATCTCGAAGCGCACTGCCTGCTCGACCGACTTGAGCGAGTTGATGTTCTTCGTCTCGGTGCGGGTGCCGAACTCCTCCTGGCCCACCGGGCGCAGGGAGACGTTGGCGTCGCAACGCATGCTGCCCTGGTCCATGCGCGCGTCAGAGACGCCGAGCGCCTTGACCAGCTCGCGCAGGGCACCGACGTATGCCTTGGCCACCTCGGGGGCGCGCTCGCCGGCGCCGATGATCGGCTTGGTTACGATCTCGATAAGCGGGATACCCGCGCGGTTGCAGTCCACCAGCG
>ERZ1029854.267-NODE-267-length-23471-cov-7.521268_pt1 | contig 23471 bp, 11 predicted proteins | sample MGYA00519239_ERZ1029854 | MGnify/ENA primary metagenome ERZ1029854 (study PRJEB33666, sample SAMEA4610917) | skin metagenome | biome: Human-associated habitat; feature: Malodor aspect; material: skin | place: Philippines | collected 2015-08 ... | reverse complement strand
AGCGCACATCGAACAAGTCTCGCCGAACTAGGGTCACTGGCTCACTGGCTTGAGAAATGAGAACAGGTGAGTAGGACAATTTCTCCGGTATGCAGGTGAGCTGCATTAGCCTGTAGTCTGCGTACCATGTCGCTCAAAAAAAGTTCTTTCGCAGGCATATTACATGGATCCTGTATTGGGGAAGTCTGCGCTACGGAGGCATGCTCTCCAGGGACACCCTCCTCGTCGACACAAAAGCCAAACGAGAACGACATGGCTGGAGCAGGTAAACTCACGGTGCACACTCCACATTGCTGTTCTCATGCTCCGAGCTGGGACTGACGCGTCACCCACACCGGAGTGGATCGTGCGACATCATGCACCCATTCCTGTGCATACAGTAGCACTCGTTAATCACGGACACTTGCTCGTGGCAGGTGATGCCGACGGTCGCGTCTCTGTCACGACGCTGTCGACATACCGTCCCATTGTATTTTGGCAAGCTCACCAGGGCGCAGTGCTTCGTGCTGATGCTTGGTCTGGGTATTTAGTTACTCATGGCCGTGATCACAGCTTGCGAGTGTGGAAAATGCCCGATGAGCTCGGATCTGTAGCACTGTCCAGCAGTATGGCGAAAAATTTACCTTTGCCTACCATGCTACATGAAATGGGTGTGAATGCCCTCAATTACTGTGCTTACGACATGTGCATACGAAACGAAGATACCCCAACACTAGATGGCTGGCTGGTGATCCCGAATACACTTGAATCCGGATGGATCGATTTATACCATGTCCCCTCACAACAGCGCATCATTGAGTCGCTCGGACGCCAGGCTGACATCCGGTCAGGCACAGAACGGCCAGCCATTGTTATGGCTCTTCAAATATGTATCCTGCGTGATATTCTTTGGATTGTAGCTGGATATGAAGACGGTGTCCTACAAGCATGGACCATTCCAGTATCCACTATGGAACCAACGCTTGTATGGACGCATAAAAGCCATGCTGAGTCGATCATGGCGCTAAGTATGTCGCCCACGTGTGACAGCGTTTTGAGTTTGGGTGCCGACTATAATATAGTGCGCACCGCACTTCATCAAGAGGCTGTCCCACACGTACAGCGAATTAAGCGACCCGGTCACGCTTGCGCAAGCGTACGATGGGATGAGCGGGTATGTGTGCTCGGTGGATGGGACGCCTGTGCGCGGGTATTTACATGGCCATCACTCGAGCCCTTAGCCAAGCTGGCCTATCATAAGGACAGCATTTACGCCCTGTCCTTTGCACGCCATGATGCAGTGCATGTGCTTCATGCACATTTGGATGAGAGCAGCGATGAGGACGCTGAAGAAACATCAGCTTCAAGACAGCTCTTATTGGCATGCGGAAGCAAAGACGGGCGGATTTCCTTGTGGAATGAAACATTTACAAAAAAGCCTTGAAGGGCACCTTGAGGGCACATGCGTCTGTCCACACACGCACTGGTCTTCCGTGATTGTCCTGTAGCGTGGCCGAGCATCGCCATGCACCCAAATCCTCGTATATTCCTGGCTTTGGCACGAACACACAGGCACGGAGAGGGATGGATGACCATGCCGGAACAGTGCCTTTGTGTACTATATTTCCAAGCCATGCGATACCTGTGTTCGATGACACCATTTCGATAGTAAAGTGTAAAGGCCACGGCGCCTCGTTCCGCACATGCAAAGTCATGGGACACACGAAAGGAACTGTTTCCATATGAATCGCGTTTAGGGGCACATAGATAGAGAGTGGCAAGACATTATTCGCCAAAATTGATTTGCTGAGTCGACCCTTCATGATGGCTTGCTCACGAGCCGTCTCCTCATACATGGCCCGTTGAGGCGTATCAGACTTAAGTAGGAGGTTGAGTATGGCCATATCATCCATCGACGCATACTGGACGCCCACACGCCCGCCACATAAAAGCGTATCACCGAGGTTTCCATTTTCGTCACGCCAATGCACAGTCACATCGATATCATTGGGGTCCATGCATGGCAAAGCACGCACAATATGTGGTGGGAGGTAGTCAAACTCGCTGATCTGCCTTTGACGAGCCCAGGCACTTCTTGAGGCAGTATATAGTGATGCATAATGCAAAAGGCACGCCGCGGGAGTTTCGCCATGCTGCGATACGTGCACAGGAATAGGCGCTGGAGACGGAAGCGACACAGATCCGTCGAAAAAGGCGTGCAATGCACGCAAAGTAGAGGCAAGGGTATAATTCGACGGACTTGGCTGTAAACGGACCAACGAAGCAAAGGTATCGCCCGGTGCCAGAAGAGCGGGCTGCATTGACCCTTCAACTGTTGTCCACAAGGGACTCACGAAAGAAATGCCCGTGCAGGTCACAGCTTTCGACCCCACATTCGAAACATGAAGTGCAAGCATGTATGCAGGTTGTGCCTGATCTGCGAGTTTGATATGGAAAGAGGCATTCATCATAGCTTGAGCTTGAATTTGCCGCGAAGCACGTTTTTCGAAAGATCCATGCGTGGATGTGGCGTATTTGACATGCCATGTGAGTGTGTGACTTCCTGAATCAGTAACATGCCACAGGCACGGTATGTCACAATGCGCGCCAGCTGTCAGCTTGGGCAGCGCATGCTCCGAAGTCGAAGGCGCAAGAATTAATGGCAAAGACTCTGTTGGCGAGCTGAAAGCTTGCATATTACATGGCGAAGTACTCATAGACGCAGATTCGATGTCGATCGAGCTTGTGTTAGTGATACGCACGGACACAGATACGATTTCACCAATCGTGACGCGAGCGGGTGTAGTCACTTCGAGCTCAAGGCATGGCATGTCCTTGGAGACCCAAATCAGCAACGACTTATCGTGAGCGTATGTCCGCGAACGCCGCTGCTCGACGGTCGTTTGCAAACGTGGGCCGAGCTTTTGGAGCGATTGGTGCACATGTAAAACACGAGACAGTGTGTAAGTGGCATGCGACACGCGCGCATATCCATCTGTAAAAATTCGTGCAGAGCATACGACGCTTCTACGCTCGTTGGGTTCCAAGATAACGTCTTGCACAGGGGCATCCGCTTCGACGGGACTGGAAAGTGCTGTTCCATCCCGCTGTGCCCGGGAAAAGTGAAGACGCACATCGGTCAACGATACGCGCACGCCAAGTGGATTGACTAGAAAAAGCTCGATACGACAAGGCTCGTTCAATGAAATGCACGGATTGTCATTATAGCTTGAGGAAGGTCGCAGAATGCAGCATCTCTCAGCAACAATGAAAGGTGAAGGAAGTGTCACGCGGTGCTCGTGAGCATATTTAGCGACACTTTCGATTGCACGAAGATGTAGTTCGTCAATGGGAGGGAGACTGCCATGAAGAAGGGGTAAAAGGTAAGAGAGAGCCTCGTCGATACGTCCACTGTTGTGCACGAGAAAAGCCATTTTAAAAAGAGCGTGATCGTACAGGTATGTACAGCGGGTTTTGTAATAATTTGCGGCACACGTATAGCAGCGCAGGGCAAGATGTTTCTGGCCGCACGCTTCATATTGAGAAGCAGCTTGCAATAACGACGCAGCACTGCGCCGTGTGTGAGGGCGCTCCATACGAAGGTATGCCATGGAGGCTTGCTCTAGCAGTAGTGCACGCACAATTTCATCAGTAAATTGAGCAGCGCGGAAAGAGGCCATAGCGACCATATCGTACTTCTGCATGTCGTTAAGAAGAGCTGCATATAGGACGGATGCGCGCAGTGCGTAAAATTCACCTGTGCGCAACTTGACGTATTCATCGCACGCACGCAGATATGCAGAAGGCGGGGGCATAGGCCCCTTGCGCGACAAGCTCGCATGTAGCATCTGAGCTAGACCCAGCATTTCACTCGCACAAGCACTGTACATGGCTGCCTGATCCTCCTCATAGTCGCGATATGCGGCATCGTACATGGTCGATGCTAAGCGATAATCACGCACATGGATTGCCAAATCACCAAGACGTCGCGTTTGCGACACAATTGAGTTGGCGGGGTATATATCATGGTTGAGCCTGGACGTTGATGATCCGGTTGAGCCACGAGGCAGGAGCCACTTCCGACTTGCACCTAGCAAGCGTCCCGTGAGGCCAAGTCGTTGGGATGAAATGTGCTCGCCAAGATGTTGAACGGAGCGCTCTAAGAAAGGAACCAGGCTTTTGGTAATGAGTTCTCGAACATAAGACTGCACGCGTTGTGCATCTTGCAATGACATGCGCTGAGCTAGCGGCGCGCCTTCCTTGGCGCATACACGTGAAGGCAATTTTTGAGCATTGTTCGTGTATAGCGCATGCACCTCAGGAACAGGCTCACTAGCCGAGTTCACATGCACAATCGCACAGTCCAAGCCGTAGGTGCGACGCACCTCCTCAAACAATCCCATCGATCGGGACATGTCTGTTCCTAGAGCTGCCGTGTCGTGAACGACGAGATAGCATCGCAATATATTTGATTCAACAAAGGGCTGCTTAGCGAACACATCTGACTTCTTTGACTGCTCGTACAGTCGCGCGAAAGCATTAAGTGGATCGGGGTTGTTGGATGATACTGCAAGTACCATAGCGCAAGGGTGTGACATGGTATCAAACGAGCTAATAGGCCGGTAGCCGTATAGGATCGAAGCAAAGCATGAAAACGACTCATTTTGCTGGTGAAGCTTTTCGTTCCAAGCCTGATATTCGTTTTCCGCAGGAACAAGAGGCAAGAGAGGATCACAGTCCTGAATCTCGTCATGAAAAAATCGTTGCACTGTGTCCAGCAACTTGTCGATGGGAACTGGCTCATTTCCAAGAGACAAAAAATCATCTAGCATATCAAATCGTACATGAAATCGGGGAATCATGCGCTGCTCTAGTTGGGAAGTGCGGACGGTGACTATGTCAGTTGTCATGTATCGTACCATTTTGTGAAGTGCTTTCAAAGGGGCGAAACAAGTCAGCGAAGCAAGAAAATCCATTCCTCTCTGCAATCAGATTTGTATCTTGGCAGTTTAGTACGGCGATACGCGGACAGAATGCCCTATGCACAGAGTCGGCTCCCATGCGCGCGTAGCAGCGACCCTGTTGCCAGGGCCAGGTGAGTTGAACACGCGTCCCTAGTGCCCTTATGCACACGTGGGGCCACGTGGATACTCCGCTTAAGCAGGACCAGGCAGCATAATGGAGCCGGATGGTTCTCGGTCGGTTTTGAGCAGCTATCATGCCTGGCAACGAGCCAGCGCCCGTTACAGAGGCCAACCTGGCCAAGATGAATGGTGAAATCTATATTGAAGAGTCCAAGGAAAAAGGGAATTCGAGTCCCCCAGTTTCTGCCAAAACGAGTATGTCGCTTTCTCAACGAGCTATGGACTCCATGTCATCAATGGTCGTGCGGTCCATCATCGCTGTCAACGACGAGCCCATCAGGCTTCCAACGAAAAATCGAAAAGCACCGCTCTCTGTTGCAACAACAGCCGTCAACTTCCGAGGGTTTGTGCAAAAGTCGGGTCCACTGTTTGTGTTCCAAGATGCTGTGGAATCCACCCTCATGTGGGATGATTGGCCATGGACGACACTATGGATGGGCATTTGGGCCGTCGTATCATTACACCCGCGTCTTTTTCTCTGTGTTCCGCCTGCCATCGCTCTCACTATTATGTGCAATACATTTTTCATACGCTTTCCCTTGACTCACGAAGACCGCAACAAGGCACCATGCGATGCCTTGCGCGCTTCCTTTAATGTTCCAGACATGCTGCGCGATGAGCCAAAAGCTCCTCCCATTGAGCCTCGACCTGTTAAAGAAGGTGAGCTCAAGTATTTCATGCATATGCGGGACATCCAGAACATGATGCGACTTATCATTGACGGTTATGACAGTATTTCACCGGTCGTCAAATATCTTAACTGGTCTGATGTGCCACGCACACTTCGCATATTTCAAATATGTATTGTTGCATTAATAGCAGCATACTTTGTCGCACCTTTGATTCCATGGCGTCTTGCTGCCTTCTTTGGAGGTGAGCTGGTTCTTGTCGCGCATCACCCATGGCTAAAGCCCGCTATGGAAGCTGTGAAGAAGCAATCCAGAGATTCACCTAGCCGCTTCAAGTCAGCACAGCGTCAGCATCGTTTGAAGCAGCGCCTCATTGATATGCTAGATGAAGACCGATTGCCCGAGTTTGTGTGGCAGCGCGGATGGAAAGATGTGGAAATGTTTGAGAACCAACGCTATCAACCTGGTCGCCGAAGTATTTCGAATGATTTAAACTGGTCTCCACGCCATCTTCGGGCAGACGAACGTCGGCCATGGACCCGGGGTATCGACGGTTATTCTGTCGATATCACGGCTCCGACTGACTTCCCACTTCGTGCTGATGACGTAGACTATCAGCTCGATGAGGGGTATGAATGGATCGAGGGAGAAAATTGGAGAATTGACTGGGGTGGGGCTTGGAGCTCCGTGGGTGTGGATGATCATGGCTACGTGTACACGGACGCATCGTGGTGCCATCCAGCACCCTATGCCTATGGAACTGATGAATCCGCGCCCAAGTCACCATTTTATTGGTCACAAGATGAAGATGACAATCAATCTACCGACATGGACTCTGACATAAGTGCTCTAGCCGTTACACGACGCCGACGCTGGCTTCGCCGTGCAGTGCGTGTGAACAACCCTGGGTCATCGAAATGTGGAGTGACACCGAAGGGGTCTTGACGCATCAAGCGAAAATCGCGGCTACTCCCGGTCCCACAGTGTGCCTGATGCACGTGCCACGATCGGCGATTTCCGCCGTCTAGACTTGGCCACTTGCGTGCCACCTATTTAAAAGTGACGATCAAAGGCACCCTGGTTCGAGATTACCATGACCGTGACTTGGGAGAAGCCTCAACTGTCGGAATCGCACGCTAATGTCATTCGTGCTACTTTGCCCCTGGTAGGTGAGCATATCAATGAAATTACTAGTCTATTCTACAAGACTATGTTTCAGAATCACCCTGACTTGATCAAGGACCTCTTCAATCGTGGAAACCAAAAACAGGGCGCCCAACAAAAGGCCCTGGCTGCTTCGGTAGCTGTATTCGCGTCAAAGCTTGTGAGTGAAAACGAGGGGCTCCCCGCTCATCTTTTCTCGCGCATTGGACACAAGCACGCTGCATTGGGTATCACGGCGGACCAGTACCAAATCGTGCACGATAACTTATTTTATGCCATTGTCCAAGTACTTGGTGCTGATACGGTGACTGCGGAAGTTGCTGAGGCTTGGGACCGTGTCTATTGGCTCATGGCCGACATGCTCATCAAGTTTGAGAAAGGACTTTACAATGAGGCGGGTGTCGAACCTGGTAAGGTGTTCCGCCAGGTCAAGGTTGTTCAGTCTGACAAGTTGACCGACGATGTAACTTTATTCAGCATCGAAAGCACTGATGCGTCCAAGCCGTTACCAGCTCATAAGCCGGGTCAATACATTTCCGTGCGTGCTCGTCTACCAGATGGCGCCGGCCAGCTGCGTCAGTATAGTCTTGTGGATGACGGTGTCAAAGCAGGTCGTCTAAGCTTTGCTGTCAAGGCTGTCAGCGCCACCGAAAGTGCACCAGCAGGTGAAGTATCGAACTGGCTTTCAGAAAATGCCCGGGTTGGTACGGAGCTTGAGGTGTCACTGCCATTTGGCGATCTGGTGTTGGATACCGCGAGCTCCGCACCTGTGGTGCTTGTTTCTGCCGGTATTGGTGCTACCCCTATGATGGGCATGCTTTCGCGCCTTGTGCACGACAAGTCTGAGCGCCAGATCATTGTTCTTCACGTCGATAAGTCAGCTGCTACGGACGCGTTCGCTTCGCAGGCCAAGCAGCTCGTTTCGAAGCTCTCCAACTGCCGCTTCCATTCTTGGTATGCAGAGGGCACTTCTGATGACACTACGACTATCGGTGAGAAGCTCAACCTCGGCAAAGAATCCTTGCCAAAGGATGCACTCGTGTACCTTTGCGGCTCGACAGAATTTCTTCAGGCGGCTGCCAAGGATCTGAAGGAAACTGGCATTCCTGAGGACAATGTGCAATTCGAGCTTTTCACGCCAAACGATTGGCTCATTAGTTGATAGACGTGTCTATGCGCATCCAAGTACTAGTCCTAGCGCCACCTCTCATATTGCAATGTACAAATAAGCTACGACATCGTCCACTGTCGCTTTCAAGTTTCTCCCACTCGTACATATCAGCTAATATTGCTATTCTATATCCAGCCAGTAACATGCTGTATCTTTTTTGAATTATATGAACAGAATATGATCATTTAATCATCGAAGGTCATTTTCTTACCCGTAGAAGGGGCAATGGCTCCAGATCGGGCACTTCCTGATGCAGAGCGGGCACCACCGGCACGTCCTCCCCAACCGCTGTCGCGAGGACGACCAGTATGACCACCTCGAGGTGCGCCACGCGAGGAGTTGCTGTTATCGCGCTTACCAGCAAAGTCAATGCGAATAGGACGGCCGCCCAAAGCTTGACCATTCATGGCTTCCAGTGCCTTGGCTGCATTTTCTTCTGAGGTGAACTCCACATACCCAAAGCCCTTGGGACGACCAGACTCGATCTCTTTGGGAAGACGAACACCCGCTACCTCACCAAACTCGGCAAATGCGTTCCAAACATCGTCTTCTGTCAATGCCCAAGCGAGACCGCCGATAAAGAGCGTGTTGGAAGGTGCACTCAGCTCATCCTTAAAATGTTTGGCCCGAGATTCGACACGCTCCTGAGGGCCGCGAGGAGGCTGCAGATCCACACGAAGAGCACGACCATCGAGTTCTTTACCATGAGCTTCCTTCGAAGCACGAAGCGCTTCAGCCGATGAGGCAAAGTCGACGTATCCAAAGCCGCGGCTACGACCGGAGTCACGATCGCATTGCACTCGTGCATCAAGTACGGTGCCGTATTGCTCGAATTCACTCTTGAGCCAGTCATTGTCGACATTCCAGCTCAACTGGCCAACCCACAGGGTCTTGATTCCTGTGTCTTCCGACTGATCGACTTTGGACTTTTTCGTGGTTTTCTGCTCTTCCATTTCATCTGACTTGCGTTTCTTGTTGACACTAGTCTTCTTGGACTCTGTATTCTTGTCCGACTCAGATTCAGAGTCGGAATCCGAGTCTGAGTCTGAGTCTGAGTCTGAGTCTGAGGATTCAGATGAGTCCGAATCCTCGTCTGAGTCAGAGCTTTCTTGCTTTTCCGAGTCCTCTTCTTCAGAGTCATCCGAATCGTCCGAGTCAGAACTCTCAGACTTCTCTGAGACCTTCTTGTCATCATCGTCAGAATCGTCATCGTCAGAGTCGTCAGAATCATCAGAATCTGAGTCGTCAGAGTCATCAGAGTTAGATTCTTCAGAGTCGTCAGAATCAGAGTCATCAGAGTCCTCTGAATCGTCAGAGTCAGAGTTCTTAGACTTTTCTTTCGGTACATTCTTTTCATTGTCCTCCGAGTCATCGGAATCAGAGTCATCAGAGTCCTCCGAATCGTCAGAGTCGTCAGAGTCAGAGCTCTCAGACTTTTGCTTAGATGATTTCGTTTCATTGTCATTTGAATCATCGGAATCAGAGTCATCAGAGTCATCAGAGCTTTCTGAATCATCTGACGATTCTGATGAGTCAGAGTCGTCAGAATCATCTGAATCTTCAGATTCCGAGCTTTGTTGCTTCTTTTCAGAGGGGTTTGCGTCATCGTCAGAGTCATCAGAGTCAGAATCTGACTCCGAACTCGAGTCTGACTCATCTTTGACATTCTTTTTTGATTCATCGCCCTTGTTTGAGTCGTCCGAGTCGCTCGAGTCTTCTTCTGAATCATCTTCTGAGTCGTCATCTGAGTCGTCCGAGTCACTAGATTCGTCAGAATCATCAGAATCATCAGAGTTGCTAGAGCTATCAGAGTCGTCAGAGTCGTCAGATTCCGAGTCTTCTGAATCAGATGAGTCTTCGTCCATAGGCTCGGGCTTTTTCGACTTTTTAGAGCTCTTCTCAGCAGGAGAAGAAGCCTTCTTTATTCCTTTCTCTTCATTCTTCGGCTTAACATCGCTTTTAGGCGCGGCTTTTGCCGACACAGCGGCAGATTTGTCTTTTTTGCCCATCTTGAAACAAAGATGACGGCGATGAAGCAAAAAATTTTCGACAGATACTTTTTTTCAAGAAAAATATTCGTATGATGACTAATCCAACGTGGAGAGCTATTGATCGAACACCAAGGGGCGCCGTGGAGGAAGCGAGGGCGCAGGACAGACAAGAGCCGGCATACCTGTACCGACTGTCTGCGCAGGATTACCCATGATAATACACTCACTTACGCCAGCGATAGAGTCAGATTTTCCATATAGCGCAGCGTCGAACAAGTGATCGGTGGTTTTCTCGAATGACGCAAGCATAAGGACTGAATCCTTCATTTTTGCCACGCCGAACCTTGTGATACCCAAAACTTCACCTTTGTACGTCATGACATCGGCCAAGAGCATGACGTGACGGGGATCAATGGACATACCGTGACTGGCCATAGTGTAGTCGATTTCACGGTAGATAGAGTTACGAGCGGCCTCAATACCTAATACTTGTTGCATTTCCATCACGTGGTTCGTATATGTTTGTGTTCCCACCACACCTTCTGTAGTCATGACTTCGCGTAGACCGTAGCCTTCAACTAAAAGCTTTCGTTCGTTCTTTTCATCGCTGATTACAGCACGGCTTGCATTCGGAATGCCCTTGATAACGACTTTGGGAAGCTGCCGCTTGAGATGTTTGAGGGAGTAGTAAACATCCTTCTCCTTGTCATCTGAGTGGATATAAATGTGCAAAGCGTTCTGGTTTGGCTGTACGATTACGCGTTCCTCTTTGATCTTCATGCGAGGCATGTTCACAATGGCGCGCTTTATGTCGTCCAGGGTAACTTCCAACTGCAGTTTTTGGATGGCGTCCATGTCAATTTGCACACCTAGATATGTATAATTTCCAGCCCAAACCTCTTCGATGACTGATGCGATATCGCCCAAATAGGTCTTTTCTATGCGACCTTTCACGATACGAGCTGCCCGCTCATTCTTCTCACTCACAAGCTTGGCTGCAATAATCGGCGTATTGATAGCTTTGGCAGCATTGATGATCTCCTTGATACGTGGTACACCCAGCGTCACATTCATGGATGCGACACCAGCAAAGTGGAAGGTCTTCAGAGTCATTTGAGTACCAGGCTCACCAATCGACTGAGCACCCACTGCACCCACTGCTGAGCCAGGCTCGATCTTAGCGCGCATGTACTTTTCCCAGCACAAATACAAGAACTCGCGGATAGTCGCCTCGGAGACACGCGCTTTATTTTCCACGATAGCACGCTGGGCCTCATCAGCGCCCAAAGACAAGTCTGTGTCAGCATCAAAGTCGCCATCGCGAGTCAATGCCGGGTACATGCCGTACACTTCACGCGTACGAGCCATGTGTTTCGCGATTTTATCTTGGCAAAAGTCGCGCACCTGCTCGATATACTTGGCAGTACAGAGGCGCTGGAATCGATCTTCAGAGAGTGCCTCATCGACCATGTCCATGACTTCGTATGGCAGAAGGTAGCGGCTGGGTATATCAGCCGTTTTTGCAGCAGCATGAAGGAAAGTGCGATGGTATTCAACTGGAAGAGCATTGCCCTCGAGTTCAGCAGGATCCAATCCGTCGTCGCCATAAAGGAACTGCACGACACCGCCTTCGGAATTGCGAACGGAGAAATCGTAGTGAGTCGACAGGTCTTCGAGCGCTTTCATCAGTCGCCGCTGCATGTAACCCGTTTCAGCGGTCTTGACGGCTGTATCTACCAGACCCTCACGCCCACTAATAGCATGAAACAGGAACTCGGTAGGCTCCAGGCCTGAGAAAAAGCTGTTGCGTACGAACCCTTTCGATGGGGGATCCTTGGATTTCTTGGGGAAATGCGGTAGCGAGCGGTCTTGGAATCCATTCGGGACTCGAGATCCAGAGATGATTTGTTGTCCGACACACGCGACCATTTGGGCCACATTGATCTTGGATCCTTTGGAGCCGCAAACGGACATGAGAAGGGCCGCATTGTGCCGGCTCAGCTCTGTCATGCAAATTTCACCGACATCACTGCGCACACTTGAAAGGACACCTGAAATCTTGCTTTCGAGCGTCTGCTCCTGATTGCAACCGGGCAAGTTTTCAAGCTTGCCGCGCTTAGCCATGTCGATAAGATCCGAGCATTGGCGATACGCTTCCTCCACGTGCTGGTCTTTGGTCTTACGCAGTCGATCGCCCGGTGTGACATCACCGATACCGAGAGAGAAGCCTTGGTTACAGAGCCATCGAGCGCATGTTTTGGCGAGGCGGTTCATAGCAGCCACAGTGGCATCTGGTCCATAGTCGCGCAAAATCACACCGAATACAGAATGCTTGTTACCATCGCCGACCGTGGCTTTATCCATGACACCACACAGTACTTCGCTGTTTTGGATGACAAGGTAGCCGTCGTTGGGCGACATTTCCTTGGGATGGCCATCACGCGGCTTTTCAAACGTGCGACATCGGGCTTCTAGGTTGACGAGCACCGACGAAGACTTGCTCGGGCGGATGAGCGTACTGAATAGCTGCTTGCCCGTCCAAAGACGCACTGGTTTCTGGATGGCCGGGGGCGGGATATCAATGTGCAGTGTAGCGTCACCAAAGTACGAGCATAACTGTACAAACTGTGCGCGAGTAAAGAAGCGGTCGCGACGAGATATAAGGTAAGAAGCAGTGATGAAGTCCTGGATTGCAGCAATGATGGGCTCTCCGTTCCGTGGCGTTACGAGATTGTGCCGGACACCCATAAGCGTGAGCGCCTCTGTCCGCGCCTCTTCCGTCTGAGGTACATGCATGTTCATTTCGTCACCATCAAAGTCGGCATTGTATGGGTTGCACACACATTCGTTCAGACGGAATGTTCGCCATGGCCGGACCTTGACGCGGTGGCACATGATCGAGAGCTTGTGTAGACTCGGCTGACGATTGAACAACACGATATCGCCATCGCGTATATGTCTTTCGACAATGTCTCCGACACAGAGGTTGGCGGCAATGTCGTCCCGCATGCCAGGGAACTTGAGAAAGCGCTTAAAACCATCACGACCGTTGACGTGGTAGTTGGCGCCTGGATGTGTATCTGTACCGTTGCGCACAGCCGCGCGCATGGATTCAATATTATGCGCAAAGACACGTTCTGGATATGTGAGGATCTTGGCGACGCGTTCCGGCACAGCGATTTCATCGATGGCCAGGTTCGGATCAGGCGAAATGACGGTTCGGCCAGAGAAATCGACACGCTTGCCGCTCAAGTTACCGCGGAACCGACCCTGCTTACCCTTGAGGCGCTGGCAAAAGCCACGTATGGGCTTGTGCCCACTCATCGGCGGTACGCCGGGCATTTCCGAGTTGATGTACAGAGCCACACTGAGCTGAAGAAAGTCCCATTGTTCCACCAGCTGGGCGGTCGTCGTGCCTTTGCTGCCTTTGGTCAGACCAGACTTGATGATATTGTTCGTAAAGACAATCTCGGTCAGTTTCACAGTGAGATCGTCTTCGTTGGTGGCGCCATCCTGAGCCACGCTAGGGCGAATGCACACGGGCGGCACGCAGATATACTGCCAGATATACTCCTCTGGGCGGCCGAACTGCGGTTTGAGTCCGAGCAGCTCGCAGTCCTCGTCAGAGATGCGGCGGAACAAGTCGAGTACGCGCAGTGGATTCAAGTCTTCCTGTGCCTTGTTCAGGTGAGGCGCCAATTCGCCGTGACCCATTTGGACGGCGGTCGTAAACGTCTTGCGGAAATCCAGCTGCTCTTCTTCGGTCTTTTTCTGTCGAAACTTTTCGTGGACGATCTTGAGCACGCCTGCCTTTTTCACCGTGCCGTTGGTCGAGCCACAGTGTGGGCAGTAGAGGACTTTGCGCGCCGCTGTATTCACGGCCTTGAATGTCTGGGTGCGCTGCAAGTTCTCGAGACCTGGCCGACGGAAGCGACGGAGAAAACGACGGCGATCTGGCTCCTCGAGCAAGATGCGTGAACATGACTTGCACACCATCTGGAGAATACTCACAATGTGCTTGAAGAAACCGACGTGGAACACGGGCAGGACCAACTTGATGTAGCCATAATGGCCCACACAGTCAGCCATGCGGTGACCACATGTCTCACAGGTGCTCACTTTGTCGCTCACACCCATGCGCCGGTCTAGTACACCGCCTACTCGTGGCTGCCGATCAGGCAAGTTGTATATGTCGCGTGTGACCACTTCGAGCTCGGCCAGGTTGACAATCTCTTGCTTGGACATGACGCCAAACTGGATGCTCTTGATTTTCTTGGGTGCATCCTGCACGACGAGCTCTTTCATTTTCGTGGGCAAGCGCAAGCAGCGTCGACCGACGATGTGGCGCTGCCCGTCGTCGTAGGAAAAATCGCCGCGAGCTCAAAAAATCCATGCTTTGTCAGCCCAGGCACAGCAGCGCCTCCATCCCTCTGTCGTAGGATGGACGACCAACGAGGGCCGCGAGTAGCGCATGCGCTACTGACACAGGCAGCGACACGGGCACATGCTACGCCATCGCTGCTCGATGACATGGCTGCGGTGACTCAAGTGGATCCCACCGAGGCACCTGCGTGGGCTCACGTCCTCCTCGAGGCGGTAGCTGGTCGTGCGCGGGATGTGGCCGTGGTCATGGGGTTCGTGTGCCTGTCGCAAGTGCCGTTAGCGACGGCGCTCGTGGACCAAGGCGTCATGGATGCCGTATTGGCACATGCAGAATGTGACGAAGATGCCTGTGCAGCGGCGCACATGCTTAGTGAAGGTGCATCCCATGCGCCGCTGCGGTCTCAATTGGCCGCTCGAGAGGCAGTCACACAGTGGCTTGCCTCCCAGTCAGAGGCGAGTGCACCGCTACGTGCTATTCTCGATCTCGTGCACATCAAGCTTGCTATACAGACCGACAAGGTCTTGCCAGACGACGTATGCTGCGCTGCATGGACGTCAACCGTGTCGTTTCTAGAGACCACGCCACCTCCGGCGCAGGTTTCGGTGCCTCTGTATTTTGAGCCGGCGTACACGGCGTATGGAGACGCACTTGAATCGCTCTACTACCTCGTATCGCGACCCGCCCTGCGCGTCGCCCTCAGCGAGCGAGCAGCCATGCTGCGAAAACTGGGCGCACTCTTAGACATGCCCAAAAAGTCGCTTTTTCCGGCGCGCAACGCTTCTGGCCCACAAGTGTCCGTATACAGTGATAAGGACGCTCCTGCACCACTTGCTCCTGCGCATGCGTTCGTGATTGTGTCGATTCTCACGACCATGACAGCATACCTGCCGCAGCGCAGCGCACAGGACCACCACATCCATGCTCTTCGCCGCTCGGCGATGCAGAAGGCGGGGCAGGACGTGCAAGATGACGATGCCGATGAACGACTCCAGCCCGCTGCTGTCCAGCGCCGTGTACGTGCCCTGGTGGATGCGGACATTGTGCCACGCCTCGTCTCTCTCGCGACGCAGCCGCAGCCTGACCAGCTGCGTCAAGCACTGCAGTCTTTGTTCCTCGCGCTTGTGACCGAACAAGATGCGGCGTTCCGTGGGCGTCTCATACAGCAGGGTCTCAGCCGAGCGCTGCTGGCCCAGGCACAACATGTTTATACCCAGGAGGAGACCGACAACTTGTTGCCGCTACAAGCTCTGGCTAAACTGAGTGTGTCCACAGATCCAGCGCTCTTGTATGGCTTAGACGGCACACCTGCGCGTGCAGCAGCATACCTTGCCGTCTTATTTCTCGCACCATCCGCGACGCTGCTGCAGGTATTCGAGGCCACATTGGCGCTCACGAACCTCGCCAGCATGTCGCCCGCGATGGCGTCGTGCGTCGCACATGCCAAGTGTGCGTCCTCTGAACATGCAGATGTGCAGGCGGCCATTACACCTATGTTTCTGCAGTATGAATCAGACATGTTCCGATGCGCGCTGCTCGAGCTGCTGTGTAACCTCGCTCAGGATGAATCGACGTTTATCTACTGGTCTGGTGAGGACCAAGTTTCGTCCGACGATTCGTCAGACGAAGTATTGCGGCTGCATACGCCGTATGGACGTATCCGGTTTCTCCTGACGCTCCTAGACGTCTCGGATGAGCATGTGCCGCTCCTCAAGGCCGTCACGGGCCTGTTGGCCACGCTGTCGTCCTCCCCTGCAACATGCGAGCTACTAGTTCGCATGCCGCCCGAGTCCGTTCACGCCCTGGTGGATGTTCTCACGTACTCGTACGCCTCACCTCTGGCCACGTACGAGCTAGCTCTCCGTGTGATGACGATCATTTCGAGCCTCACGCAGTATGCCGCCTGGCTGGGTCCGTCGCGCTCCGACCAAGTCCGTCCATGTCTTTCGCACCTGCTTCCTGCTGTACGACAATTTGTGCAGGCACAGCACAAGGCAACGTCTATGGAGCCACTACAAAAACAGGTACTTGCCGTCGCCCTCGACATCTTCCAGACGATTACTTGATGCGCACGGAAACAGTGGGCACTTCTACATCCTCACCGTTCAGATCGTCAGCCATGATCTCGATACTGAGGTGCCGCACATGCGGCTCAACCGGCTTCTTCGTGACGTGCTCGACCAACTCGCGCAAACGCATCGGCAGACGCTCCTCCTTCTTCTTGGGCGGCATAAAATCGGCGTACAGCATCGCCATATTGCCCGACACGAGCGTGACCTCCAGGCCATGCTCACGATGGAAGTACTCGAGAAAGTCGCGCAATGGCATATCCTCGACATCAAAGCGCGACCACAATGTCCATTCCCGGTCATTGTACTTGTGCACCGGTGCGGCAATGGGGTCACTGAATGCGATGAAGGGCAGCGCCAAGTTCACGAACGCATTGGAGTACGACTCAATGTCGCGCTTGTTGTCCATCAGCTTGTACATCTCCAAATTCACCAGACCCGTAACGAGCGCCGTTGTCGTGGCAATCGCCGGAATAATCTTGCCAGCGATGCCCTTGGTCGTGTAACGGTCGACCGGCTCGATTTGGTAGTTGGTGGCACGCAGATTCGAGGCCGCCGTAACAAAATCAATGTGGTGGTTCGTGTCGTCGTCTTTTTCAAACTCGGCCGGCGTCAGACGATAGCCTGCCATGGAAGCAGGGGCCGGCAGACTCGAAACGACCTCCTCCAGGCTCGCCTGGTCTTCCGCCGCGTTTGTGCTTTGGCCAGGCGCCGGATCACTGTCGTTGATCTGTACCTTGGCCTCTTTCGGCACAAACTCGGGCACCTGGACTTGAGACGCCACCTGGGCAATGTGTCCCACATCCGTAGAGCCATTCAAGCCATAGTTGAAGGCATGTAGATTCGCTGTCGCCACAATGTAAGCCATGTGCAGCTCATTGTGAGGATCAAAGACCAGAGGCGACGGCGCTCGCTTCGGACCACTCCAGAATGGCTGTCCTGTCGTGGTCTTGGCATCGTGCGGCAGATTGAAAAGGAGCTGCTTGATCATGTTGACATAGTTCTCTTCAAACTTGAGACGAGCCCAAACAATACACGCGTCAAATGACTGAGGACGAGCATCAACAAGGTATTCTTTGATCTGCTCGACCTGCTGTCCGTATCCAGAGTCGCCCGACGATGACAGTGACGACAAGTAGTCACTCTGCGACAGGTATTGGTTTACATTCGCCACAGGCTTCTGGAACAGCTCATCGAATTGCTCTCGCGCCCATTGTATCGTGTGCTCAATCTGATTCGGGAAGTTCTTAAGCGTGCACACGGGAATCGACTTCTCCGGCGGGTCATGCGACGACGCGTACGACTCGGTCAGATCGGGCACGACGACCTGAGTGTTGCCCTTGGTGCCAAGTGTCCCTGACTCGAGGAGTGGCTTGCGGAAAAAGACACAGCGACTGTCCATATAGTTACGCGCCGCCACATTGTCCAGTGCATTTGTCACGCCATCAATTTGAGCAAAAAAGTCCTGGTCGTATAAATCCTCCGTCTCGGGCCCCACACGCTGCTGGAACGTCTTGATCTTTCCAGACAGGTCAGGATTCATTGCTGCCACGGCGGCAGCAGCTGTGTCTGCCTTGAATTTACCCACATCCTGAGTACGGAAGAGAAATTGGCGGTTTAGGTTGCTTTTTTCAATCGTGTCCAGATCTGTCACATAGATCTGGCCCTGGGGACCCGCACCAAGACCCATCATGCTCCAATTCTTGAGCATTTCGCAGCCAATAGCTCCACTTCCGACAAGGAACTGGCGCGTGTTTCCGATGCGCTCCTGGAACGTCTTGCCGAATACAGCGATTTGGCCGTCATATCGCGATTGTTGCGGCGAAAATTCAGATTCGGGCAGGTTGGGCACATCTTTAGGCAACGCCTCGAGTACGTCAGCGTACATGTGTTGCATCAGAGGGTGGAACTTGCCACTGCACGCCTTGAGCACTTCTTGTGCCACAAAACCACCGATGAATGCCACCATAGGCGAAAGATCGCCCGTTGCCTGGTACGAGAGCTCCGTGAGAATCCAGTTCGAAAGCTTTGTGGCTTCTTCACCCTCAGGAAGCTGGTTTCGAGACTGCATGATGTCGCGAGCCAAAGCAAGTAGGGCGTTGGCGTCATCGGCATTACGCGGGCGAGGTGAGTGGCCGTTCTTTTCTTCATAGGCTGACAGTGCCTCGAATCCAATGTGCAGGATCATGGACCGGTCTATCTTGGCAAAGTCAGAGAAGAGAAATTCAGGTGCCTGCTGACTCTCACGCAACGACTTGAAGTTGAGTATTTCAGGCATCTTGACTTGCTTGAATATACCGCCACCCCTGTACTCGCCAAAAGATCTCGTATCTCCAATCGTGAATGTGTAGGGACCCTTGACAGTGACACGGCGAGGCTCGATGCCATTCAGCTCCGACATGCCCTGCACCTCGGTGAATGTGACATAATCGCCATCTTGCAAGCCGTGGCGCTTCTCATCGATCGTCGTGACCAGGCCTTCCTCATCGTGCGTGACAGACACAATCATACTATCCAATGGCTGCTCGCCGTTGGTATCCTTGCACACGAAGTGGGAGCCAAAGTCATTAAAAACCGTACCGAACAAGCCACGCACATCGGCTGCAATAAAGTGTGTCGAAGTGTTATGTGTCAAGTCGTTCACGCGCAGCTGTTCATTCAATGGTGTATGTGTCAGTACAACGACCTTGAATGACTCCAATGTGGCCTTATCCAGCGAAGGTACATCCAGCACCTTGATTGGGACGTATGAGTTGAGCTCAGAGAGACGTGAAGCTGTAGCTGACGCGCGTGTCACCCCAGGTTGACCCACATCCTCGTTCCGCAAGAAGAATTGGGAGCTAAGGTCGGCCACGGAGACAGGGGCGGGGTCGTACAATGTCACACTCTTAACGCCAGCCAAGGCAATGTTTTTCGCGATCTCGGCGCCAAGACCGTGCAAGCCCACGATGAGCACATTGCTCGACGACATTTGTCGCATGGCATCGTGTCCAAGCACGTATAGCTGCCTGCTGTACAGCGACTCGTCAATCGTAGGTTGAGACATGACAGCCGTGAAAAGCCAACGTATCGACACGCCCACCGCCACGCCACACGCCTTACGTGGGTGGTTCCGTGCATGACGTGTGCTTATGTCATCATATAAGGTGTGTGGCGCCGGCGACTTTTTTTGGATGGTGGGTCGCCGCCAAGCGATTTGACGGGGCGATCTGACAGGTCTGCCTACCAGGCCACATACTCGCTCCACGGCACCCCATATTCGTCACCAGCGCCATTTAGGGCCTTGTCCCAAGAGATGGCACCAAATGAGAATTCGAATGGTCTGGAGTCTTTGCCTGTCTCATCCCCATCAGGGACCAACCCACGGCCTATGACCCTGTCTTTGGACGACATTAGTTCGCCGATAGAACAAGAGAGTGATTTGGGTGGTGCCCCGCCTAGTCCCAGCACACTTACTGATATTATTCTGTCGTTGCATGGCTCACTCTATGGTGCGAAGCGCCAGATTTGCGAGATTCATGAAATGGTCCGGCGATATTACGACAGCAATGCAGTATTTGACAGTCCGCTGGTTTCAGCACATGGCCGTGATCGCATCATTGATCAGTTTGTGTTAGCATTTGCGCTGCCGCTTCTTCATGTGCGTTCAGAGCTACGTGATGTGATATGCAGTGACTTTGAGTTTGATGGTACCCGAGCCGGTATCATTCACCATACGATCACCGTCACGTTGTTCCCTCATTTATTCGGCTTGCCGACTACTTCGTCGAGTCAAGATTTGTTCACGCCAGGCACAGCCACGAGTTTTGGCGGAAATACGCCTCTTCCGTACTTTAACAATAATCCTGTGTCTGCGAGTGAGACGTCAGGGCATTCAATTCGCCGGCGGAGCTCGCTGCAAAACTTTGCGAGTCCACGAGATTCAGGTACACCGCAGGATCTGAATCGGTCTGCGTCCATCTCATCGTTGCGAGCTCGGACACTTCCGGGGGGCGTGTCGTCATCGCACTTGCCGCGCCCCCTGTCTCTGGGTCCAAGTGCCTTGGAAGTCTCTGTATCGTCGAAGGCACAAGACGTTTCTGAGACTATGCCCTCGCCGTCTGTGCCTTCCATGCCGGTGGATGCAGCGAAGAAGCATTGGAATGCCCCGCCGGGGCTGGGGCGAAGATCGCTGTTCACCCTGATCATGGATGTTGTGTTTCCATCAGATGCGCTCCGTGCGATGTTTTCCATCGAGCTGAGTCTGTTCAGCCGACTCGAGTTTAACGAAATGGGTCGCATTGTGCGACATGAAGACACATGGAGTGTGCGGGAATTGGTGGTCGGCATACTTCCTTTCTTTTCTCTATGTACGTATAGTCGTCTCACACCAGTCTACAATATCCAGCGCTTTATCTTCGGCCTGTTTGTTTCATGGTGGGTTCGTTTCCGTCAGGAGACCTTGGCATCCTAAAAGTTGTGGCCCCGGGGTGAATGTGGAGGTGTTCATCTGGGGGGGGTGGATGTTGGCCGAGAATCTATGTCGTGTTGCAACCCATGTACATATAAGTAAAGGGCCAGCACCTCACCTGGCTCCCACCCCCCTTCTACGTACCAACCGGCTTGGTGCACCGTCTCCCCTTGTTTCACTCCCCCCTTTCCGTGGCACTGGTTGTCCCTTTATCTTTTTAATTTCACGACGTCATGAACCTGTTTACGACGGTCCTCCTTGCGCTGTCCGTGGCATCGCTGGGCACAGCGGTGCCGTTGGACAACTACGGAGCATTCGCCTCGAGTTTGTCGGCTGGTCCGACGAACGTGGTGGATAGTCATGGTGGCGGTGTCGGCAACATGCCCAACCTTCAGTTCTCGCGCATGAAGCAGCATGGCGACGGCCAGAACCCGATCTTTGTGGACGGTGAGCCCGTTCGCCTGGCTGGCCACGCTGCGCCGAAGAGCTCGAGTACGTCGAAGGAAAGTGGCGTCAAGACTGTGTACCACAATAACCAGTTGGGTGTGAGTGTGCCGACCCTTGAGGAATTCAACAGCCGTGGCAAGGCGCAGGCCGTCTCGTTGCTGAAGAAGCAGACGCGAGGCAAAAGCAGTATTTCGCCGCAGCAAAAGTCGGTGATTCAGCAGCGTTTGAATGCGCTCACGTCGTCTGATGGGGCTAGTGTGCCCTCTGCGTATGCGCACCATGCTCACACGCCGGTGCATCACAAGTCGGCTCAGCACAAGAAGGGACCCAAGCGTCTCCATGTGTCAAAGAATGGCAAGTCGGCGTCGAAGCGCTCGAGTTCTGCTGGCGTCGCGCGGCCGTCGTCCGTATCGCTGAACAAGGAGCAGTTGCGCCTGCTCCAGTCGGCGTCCAAGATGGTCGAGTCGATGGCGAAGCGTCACGATGGCCACGTCTTTGAGGCCATCGAGTCGGTCTCTGACCACGGCTCGTCAAAGACGTCGTCGGCGTCGAGTTCAGACGCCCCGGTGTCGACCAAGTCGAAGAGCTCGACGTCTAGCAAGAAGAGCTCGACATCCAGCGACGCAAAGAGCACGACGACGTCTAGCAAGAAGAGCTCGACGTCCAGCGACGCAAAGAGCACGACGACGTCTAGCAAGAAGAGCGCGGTGACGTCCGCCAAGGGCAAGATGCGCAAGTGCCGTCCGCGCAAGAAGTTCACGTCGAATGCGTCGGTCAAGACGGTCACGCTCTCGCCGAGCTCGACGTCCAAGACGTCTTCGCCGACGTCCTCGTCGTCAAAGGGCCATGGCGTGACGGTGTCGCAGGGCAGTTCCGAGTCGCTTCGCTACGGCAAGACGATTTCGCTCGGCGATGACCGATCGGTAGATGATGGATCGGATGTGATTCAGAAACTCTTGCTGTAGATGTTACCATAATTATGTACAAGCCAAAATAGCAAAAGGCCACGGCAGAGCGGGGGCCGGAGTCGTCCACCGCAGCTGCGTCATGCACTGCAGCGCGTAGTAATGCAGCACGACGTCGTGGATGTACGCGTCGAGATCAGCCAGGTGACGTAGCTGCACGAGATGAATGGCATAGGCGCCGGCAGACACATACGCCGAGCGAGGCACGCGGATCGGCCACGCACCTGAGGCCAGACCCAGCGGCATGTCCGACAGGTAGACCACCGATGCATCGGCGTGCGCCGTAGGCCAGGCATCGCGCTCCAGGCACACAAGGCCCACCGAGAGCAGGAAGGGCTCGCGCGTATCGAGGCACGACGCCCACATGTCCATGTCGGCCTGCGACATGGTGCCTAGGCGCCCAATCACGACGTGCCAAGCCGCCGATGTGTTGGCGACAATCGCACGCACGACCTGCCAGAGCAGCGGTATGCACGCACACGCATCGCCGGCGTCCCATGCGCGGCACACGAGTCGCTGTGCGCGGTCGTCTGTGCACACGACACGCACGATGCGGCCGACGATATCGTAGGCCACATGCAGCACGGCGCCCTGATGCAACGGATCGTACGAGAGCAGAGGTGGCCAGGCGAGTCGCAGCGATGCGCGCTCACGCAAGTACGTGCATGCCTCGTAGGTGCGCGGCGCGATGTGGCACACGCGATGCAGGGCGTCCTCATACGACGCCCACATGAGCGCCCTGGACGGGGGGCGCATCCACACCTCGCTCTCCGGGACGGGAACGAGCGACACATCCGCGCGCGGCATCGGCCATGACCGGAAGAGGCGCTCACACGCTGCCTGGTCGTGGCCGTACACGAGATAGACCACGGCGCGGTCTTGGATCACGTCGCGCACAGCCTGCAGGTCCGAGTCGCGCTGCGTGCGCCACACATGCCCAGGCACCAGCGTGCCGAGGGCGTGTGCGCCCAGCTCATCCGACAAGGTCTGGACCCACGAGCGCACGGCGTCGTCGGGTAGATCGCACTCGACAAGCACGACGTGCGCGCCGATAGTGCGTGGTCCGCCGACAGGCACGAGA
>ERZ1029854.266-NODE-266-length-23587-cov-11.500935_pt1 | contig 23587 bp, 25 predicted proteins | sample MGYA00519239_ERZ1029854 | MGnify/ENA primary metagenome ERZ1029854 (study PRJEB33666, sample SAMEA4610917) | skin metagenome | biome: Human-associated habitat; feature: Malodor aspect; material: skin | place: Philippines | collected 2015-08 ... | reverse complement strand
CCATCGGGGTGAACAGGTAGCGGTCGAGGAAGACCTTGCCGGTCTCGTGGTCGACCTCGTACTTGTTGCGCGAGCCCTTCGGGATCTCGATGATGACCTCAATAGCCATGTGAACTCCTTCGTTCGGTGCCTGAATTTGGTGATTGTCCGCAAAACATCATACGTGGGCTACGCTTTTGGCCGATGAAGGTATGGACTTGGGTCGCGGGCACACTCGCGCTGGCAGCAGTCGGCGGTGTGGCCGGTTTCGGCGTCGCCGCGCACGAGCAGTTGAGCCAGATCGAGCACGCGCCCGCCTACCGCTTGGAGCAGGCCCCCTTCCCGTTGGTTCCCGCGGAGCCTTCGCTTATCGACGACACCACGCTCCAGAACACCCTCACCTCCCTGGCCGAGAATCCGGGGTTGGGGCAGTTCCATGGGCAGGTGTCGTCGGCAAGCGGTGGTGTGGTGTTCGACCGTGCGTCGGGGGAGGCGCTGCGGCCGGCGTCGGTGACGAAAGTGCTTACCGCGGCGGCGGCGCTGCTCACGCTGGACCAGAATGACACGATAACGACGCAGGTGGTGCGCGGCGTGAACCCGAACGCGGTGACGATCAAGGCCGCGGGCGACGTGTGGTTCGACACGGAGGCGCTGGACGATTTGGCTGAGCAGATCGGGTCGGCGAACGAGGTGTACATCGACACCTCCGCCTGGGACGGGATGCCCGAGATGATGCCGGGCTGGGACCCGGTGGACATCGACGGTGGGTTCGTCGCGCCACTGCAGCCGGCGATGCTTTCCGGCGGGCGGCTCGGCGGCGAAACCACAGGCGACGTGCCGCGCTCGCACACCCCGGCGGAAGATCTCGCCCGGGCGCTCGGGGAGCGTGTCGGTGCATCCGTGGTCGCGGTGCAGGACGCCCCGCCCGAGGGAGAAATTGTCGCCGAGGTGGAATCGCCGACCTTGGTGCAGCGGCTCGAGATGATGATGAAGGAGTCCGACAACGTCTACGCAGAGGCGATCGGCCGCGAGGTCGCGCTCGCACGCGGAACCAAGGACGCCCCGTCGGCAACGCTTGCGGTGTTGGACGAGCGCGGCTTCGACACCTCAAACGTGACGCTGTCCGACAATTCGGGGCTGTCCACCGACAACCTCATCCCGCCGGCGGTGTTAGATGCTGTGCTTATCGACGCTACGAGCAAACCTGAACTCCGCCCCCTGCTGTCCACCCTGCCCGTGGCCGCCGGCGAAGGCACGCTTCTGGACCGCTACGGCGATCTGCCAGGCCGCGGGTGGGTGCGGGCGAAAACCGGCACCTTGGACGGTACCGCCGCCTTGGCCGGCACCGTGACCAGCGAACACGGCAACGTGTATACATTCGCGCTGATCTGCAACGACGCAGATGTGCTCGAGGCGCGCCGGGCGATGGACGAGTTCACCTCCGCGCTGCGGGAGTTTTAGTGGAGCCGTTCTGGCCGCGCCACTCGCCGCACTTCCTCGCGTGTCGGCGGGCCGTGCGCGGCTTCGATGGGCCGGCGGTCATCGGCCTTTCCGGCGGCCCGGACTCGTTAGCGCTGGTCGCAGCGGCCGCGGCGGAGGAAAAGGACGTCTCGGTTGTGGTGGTCGACCACGGCCTGCAGCCCGGATCGGCAGAGGTTGCCGAGCGTGCCGCCAAAGCCGCCCGCGAATTCGGGTTTTCCTCGACGGTGGCCAAGGTGACTGTCCCTCCCGGCAACGTCGAGGCCGCCGCACGCGAGGTGCGGTACAACGCACTGCTGGAACGCGGCGTCGACGTGTGGGTCGCGCACACCGCAGACGACCAGGCGGAAACGCTGTTGCTCGGTGCGCTGCGCGGCAACCCCGCCGGCATGCCCACGCGAAACGGCAGGGTGGTCCGGCCGTTTCTTACCATCCGCCGCGAGGACACCGTCGGCGCGTGCGAGGAGCTCGGCCTCGAACCGTGGCACGACCCGATGAACGACGACCCGTCGTTTCGCCGCGTGGCCGTCCGCACCAGCATCATCCCGACGCTGACCGAGCTCATCGGTGGCGACGCCGTGCCCGCGCTGGCCGCCACCGCCGACCGGATTGCGGAAGACCGGTCGCTCATCGAGCAACTCGTGGACCTCACGCCGACCACATCGTGTGTGGAGTTGGGGCGGGATGCGGGGGCGGTGAGGCGTCGTCGATTAGCGAAATGGCTCCTGGATGAAGGCGTGCGCGTCCAGGGCGACCAACTCGCGGCGATTGAGGCGCTCGTGACCGACTGGCATGGGCAGGGGCCGATCCCTGTCGGTAGTGGGCGGGCGGTGGTGCGAAACGGTGCGGAATTGGCCCTTGTGCGGTAGGGGGCAGTCGTATATATTTCGTGTGTATACGAAATCTGAGGAGGCTGGACATGGAACGAGTGACATCGCGTGTGTTTAAGTCGGGAAACAGCCAGGCAGTAAGGATCCCGGCCGGGTATCGGTTTAATACCGACGAGGTGACCATTGAACAAGTCCCCGAAGGGCTATTGCTCAGACCTGTGGAGGAATCCATGAGTGACGTCGTTCGTCGCCTTCGGGAATTTCAAGCTGCTGCGGGGATTGAAGGCGGCATTTTGGAGGATCCCGATGAGTGGCTCGAGGATGAACTCCTGAGCGATGACGAAATGGGTATTCGCTGATGTACCTGTTGGATACCAATGCCTGGGTGGACCTCGAGCGGGGAAACCAAGAAGCTGTGACTGAATGTTTTCTGACAGTCCTTCCGAGTGCCGTGCGTGTATCTACGGTGGTGCTCGGAGAGCTGCTGCTCGGGGCTGCGCGTTCCCGGAACCCGGAACTCGCCCGCCAAGCGGTGGATAACCTCGTCGGTGGTTTTAGCCGGTGCGGTGTAGATGCCAGTGTTGCTAGCCACTACGCTGAAATTACTGCTGACCTGGCCCAGCGGGGAAATCTTATCGGAGTCAACGACCGTTGGATAGCCGCACAGGCATTAGCCGAGAATCTCGTGCTCGTCTCTGCGAACACCAGCGAGTTTTCGCGGGTGAAGGGTTTGCGGCTTGAGAACTGGCGCCTGCGTTAGCGCAAACCTCCCAGGTGGTTGTGCCTTCCTTGAACGAAGTGGCAAGATGTGGAAGTTACGCGCACGTGAACAGCGAAAGGGAAGGGCCCGCCCATGACTGAGTTGCACGACACCAAAGACTTCGACGTTCCGCCGAACCGCTACGGCGAGGATGTGGAGGCGATTTTGATCAACGAAGAGGTGTTGCAGAACCGCATCCAGGAGTTGGCGGACATGGTTTCGGAGAAGTACCGCGACTCCGAAGAGGATCTGATCCTGGTGTGCGTGCTTAAGGGTGCGGTGTTTTTCCTCACTGACTTCGCGCGCAAGCTGTCCATCCCGGCGGAGATGGAGTTCATGGCGGTGTCCTCCTACGGCAACTCGACGACGAGCTCCGGTGTGGTCCGCATTTTGAAGGACCTGGATAAGGAGATCGCCGGCCGCGACGTGCTGGTGGTCGAGGACATCATCGATTCCGGCCTGACCTTGTCCTGGCTGCTGCGCAACTTGCGCAACCGGAACCCGAAGAGTCTTGAAGTCGTTACTCTTTTGCGGAAGCCGGACGTGCAGACGGCGCAGATCGACTTGCTCGATATCGGGTTCGACATCCCGAACGAGTTCGTCATCGGCTACGGCTTGGATTACGCCGAGCGCTACCGCGACCTGCCGTATGTGGGCACGCTTCACCCGCGGGTCTACTCGGACGCTGAATAACTAGAACAAAGGTTTATGAGCAAAAATAAAAACATCATGCGGTGGGGCATCATCGGCGCCACCGCGCTCATCGTCCTCTATCTGCTCACGCTGATCGGGGACGATTCCCGCGCGTACCAGAGCGTGGACACCTCCGTGGCCATGGAGCAGCTCCGCGACCACAACGCGGAGGAAGTGCAGATCGACGACCGCGAGCAGCGGGTACGCATCGACCTGCGTGAGCCGATTACTGTCGACGAGCGCGAGGGTATCGAGTCCATCTCCGCGCAGTACCCGGCCCGCACCGCCCCGGATATCTTCCAGGCGGTGCGCGAGGCGGACGCCGACTCCTACGAGACGAACGTGACGCAGGATTCGTTCCTGATGTCCATGCTCGGCTTCATGCTGCCGATGATCCTGGTCTTCGGCCTGCTGTTCTTCTTCATGTACCGCATGCAGTCGGGCGGGGGCGGCCCGTTCGGCATCGGCGGGTCGAAGGCAAAGCAGTTGACTAAGGACAACCCGACGAACACGTTCGCCGACGTGGCGGGTGCCGACGAGGCCGTCGACGAGCTGCATGAAGTGGTCGACTTCCTCACCGACCCGACCGCCTACGAGAAGCTCGGGGCGAAGATCCCACGCGGCGTGCTGCTCTACGGTCCGCCGGGCACCGGTAAGACCTTGCTCGCCCGCGCTGTCGCTGGCGAGGCGGGCGTGCCGTTTTACACCATTTCCGGCTCGGACTTCGTGGAGATGTTCGTCGGTGTCGGCGCCTCCCGTGTGCGCGACCTGTTCAAGCAGGCGCGGGAGAACAGCCCGTGCATCATCTTCGTCGACGAGATCGACGCCGTGGGCCGCCAGCGCGGCTCCGGCATGGGCGGCGGCCACGACGAGCGCGAGCAGACGCTCAACCAGCTGCTTGTGGAGATGGACGGCTTCTCCGGCCGCGAGGGTGTCATCCTCATTGCGGCGACGAACCGCCCGGACATCCTCGACCCGGCGCTTTTACGCCCGGGCCGTTTCGACCGCCAGATCCCGGTGACCAACCCGGATCTCGCCGGCCGCGCGCAGATTCTCAAGGTGCACGCCAAGGACAAGCCGCTGGCCAAGGACGTCTCCCTGGACGCGCTGGCGAAGCGCACCGCCGGCATGTCGGGCGCGGACCTGGCGAATGTGCTCAACGAGGCCGCGCTGCTCACCGCCCGCATTGGAGGCAACGTCATCACCGCCGACGCGCTGGAGGAGGCCACGGACCGCGTCATCGGCGGCCCGCGCCGCTCCAGCAAGGTGATTTCCGAGCACGAGAAGAAGGTCACCGCCTACCACGAGGGCGGCCACACACTCGCCGCGTGGGCGCTGAAAGACATCGAGCGCGTGTACAAGGTCACCATCCTCGCCCGCGGCCGCACCGGCGGCTTCGCCATGACGGCCGACGAGGATGACAAGGGCATGTACACCCGCGACGAACTGTTCGCCCGCATGGTCTTCGCCATGGGCGGCCGCTCCGCCGAGGAGTTGGTCTTCGGCGCGCCGACCACGGGCGCGTCCAACGACATCGAGCAGGCCACGAAGATCGCGCGTGCGATGGTCACCGAGTACGGCATGACCTCCGCGCTCGGCCCGGTGAAGTACGGCCAGGAGCAGGGCGATCCGTTCTCCGGCCGTGGCTCCGGCGGCTCGATGGAGTACTCCCCGGCAGTGGCCGCGAAGATTGACGACGAGATGCAGGCGCTTCTCGACGAAGCCCACAAGGTCGCATACTCCACCCTCGAGCGCTACCGCGACGAGCTGGATACGCTCGCCTCGCAGCTGCTGGAGAAGGAGACGCTGCGCCGCGGTGATCTGGAGGCGATCTTCGATTCCATCGAGCCGCAGCGCCCGCCGCTGCCGTCGCACGACATCCGCTTCGGCCGCCAGGCCGGCCGCGAGCCGGTGAAGACCCCGGTGGAGATCGCCAAGGAGCGCGGCGAAGAGCCGCCGAAGCGCTTCTCTATCTTGGAGGCGTCGAAGGCGACGCGCGAGCGTCGTCGTCAAGAGCGCGAGGCGGAGCAGAACCCACAGAAGGGCTCGTCGCGCTGGCAGCCGCCGAAGGGCAAGGCCCCGCAGTACGGCGGGTCGAAGCCGCCGGAGGACTGGACGTACCCGGGCCAGCACCCGGGCGCGCAGAACTACCCGGCGGGTCAGGAACAAGAGACCGAAGAAATCGGCTTCCAGTTGCCGGAGCACGAGCGGGAACCGAAGCACAGGAGGAGCGAGGATGACGACGTTTAAGTTCGACCGCGAGCGCGCCGAGGCCGCCGTGCGTGAGCTGCTCATTGCGGTGGGGGAGGACCCGGACCGTGAGGGGCTCGTCGAAACGCCGGCGCGCGTGGCGCGGGCCTACGAAGAGGTCTTCGCGGGGTTGCGCGAGGACCCGGAGATCCACCTGGAGAAGTCGTTCTCCGAAAACCACCGCGAGCTGGTGCTGGTGCGCGACATCCCGATCTACTCCACCTGCGAGCACCACCTGGTGCCGTTTTACGGCGAGGCGCACATCGGCTACATCCCGGGCCCGGACGGCAAGGTCACCGGGCTGTCCAAGTTGGCGCGCGTGGCCGACATGTACGCGAAGCGGCCGCAGGTGCAAGAGCGGCTGACGGCGCAGATTGCGGATGCGATCGTCGAAAAGCTAGGGGCCTCCGCGGTGATCGTCGTGATCGAGTGTGAGCACCTGTGCATGGCGATGCGCGGGATCCGCAAGCCCGGCGCGACCACGACCACCTCGGCGGTGCGCGGGGGTTTTCAGAACAACGCGGCCTCGCGCGCCGAGGTCCTGAGCCTGATCAGGGGGTAGCCGATGACCACCGTCGCCGACCTCTCGGTGCCCGGGCGCACCAGCGTGATGGGCATTGTCAACGTCACGGAGGATTCGTTTTCGGACGGCGGCAAGTGGCTCGCCGCCGACGACGCGATCGCGCATGCCCACGAGCTGGTGCGTCTCGGCGCGGACATCATCGACGTCGGCGCGGAATCGACCCGCCCCGGTGCCACAAGAGTGCCTGCGGAGGTGGAGGCCGAGCGCATCCGCCCGGTCATCCGCGCGTTGCACGCCGACGGGATCCGCACCTCGATCGACACGATGCGCGCCGCCACCGCCCAGGCCGCGGCGGAGGAGGGCGTCGATTTGATCAACGACGTTTCCGGCGGCCTGGCGGATCCGGACATGTACCGCGTGATGGCGGAAACCGGGCTGCCGGTGTGCCTCATGCACTGGCGTGCGGACGCGTTTGTCAACGCGTCCGGTGCTGCCGACCACGGCGGGGACGTGGTGCGCGACGTGCACGAGGTGCTCGCCGAACTCGTGGACAACGCCACCGCAAAAGGAGTAGCCAAAGACCAGATCACCCTCGACCCGGGGCTCGGCTTTGCCAAGACCGCGGCCGATAACTGGGCGCTGCTTAACGCGCTGCCGGAGTTTATTGCCGGCGAGTTCCCGATCCTGGTGGGCGCGTCGCGCAAGCGCTTCCTCACCGAGATCCGTGCGGACCGGGGCCTCGAGGCCACACCCGTCGATGCCGACCCCGCCACGGCCGCGGTGACCGCGCTGTCCGCGCAAGCCGGCGCGTGGTGCGTGCGGGTGCACGAGGTGGCGGTCTCGCGCGATGCGGTGGATGTGGTGGCAAGGTGGAGCCATGGCTGACCGCATCGAACTTAAAGGGCTCACGTTCCACGCCAACCACGGCGTGTTGGAGCACGAAACCGAATTCGGCCAGGCGTTCTCGCTGGATATCGTGTGCTGGCTCGAGTTCGCGGACGCCGCGCTTAACGACGACCTCACCAAAACCGTAAACTACGCCGAACTCGCCCACACCGCACTCGGCATCGCCACGGACACGCCCCGGCAACTCATCGAGACGGTCGCAGTCGAGATCGCGGAGACCGCCATGCGCACCTACGACGCGCTGCACGCCGTCGAGGTCACGCTGCACAAGCCGCACGCGCCGATCCCCGCGGTGTTCGACGACGTCGCCGTTGTCGCCCGCCGGTCCCGGAAGCGGATGTGACGATCATGCGCGCGGTGCTGTCTTCCGGGTCCAACATGGGCGATGCGCGTGCGCACCTGCGTGCGGTTGTCGACGAGTTCGTAGGCGAGGTCGTCGCTAAGAGTTCGCTCTACGCCACTGCGCCGTGGGGCAAGACCGACCAGCCGGATTTCCTCAATCAGAGCCTGATCGTCGAGGTCGACCAGACCCCGCGTGAGTTGCTCGCCCGCTGCCAGCGACTCGAAGAGGAAGCCGACCGGGTGCGGGTGGAGCGCTGGGGACCGCGCACGTTGGACGTGGACATCGTGTTCATCGACGGCTACACCTCCGATGACCCGGAGCTCACCGTGCCGCACCCGCGGGCGCACCTGCGCCGATTCGTGCTCGAGCCGTGGTTGGAGATGGATCCGACGGCGGAGTTAAACGGGTCGTCGATACGGGAGCTGCTCGACGGCCTGGAGGACCAGGGGGTGCGCAAGCTATGAAGCGCACGCCGATCGAGGGGCTCATCGCCGTCGCCGGGTTTTTCGCCGCGGCGGCGCTGATTCTCGTGCGCCGCTTCTACGGCTGGCTCGAATCGCTGGACATGGTGGTGCCGCTGTCGCTGTGGGGGATTGCCGTGGTGGCCGGATGGCTCGCCTATGTGGTGCGCAAGCGCCGCAAAGATGGCCTGGTCGGGCTGGACCGCAGCCAACTCAACCCGATGCAGGCGGCAAACTTCATGGTCTTTGGCAAGGCGAGCGCCTGGGCGGGAGCGATCTGCGGCGGCGCGTACGCGGGCGCGCTGATGTACGTGGTGCGCAAGTTGGACGTGCTCGCCGCCGCCTCCGACGATGTCGTGCCGCTCACTGTGGGCGCGCTCGGCGGGCTGGCGCTGTGTATCGCCGGGTTGGTGCTGGAGAAAAACTGCGAGGTGTCGCCACCGTCCGAGGGGGAGGGCGTTGGCTAGAGTGTTGGGCATGAGTGCCAAGAACACGTCCCGGGACAGCGCAAACCTGTGGGTCATCATCCCGTTCGTTGTCGCCGTGATTGGCACAGTGGTCATGCTTTTTACCAACTCCGCCAACGCGCTGAAGGTCGCGCTCATCTTCGCGCTGTGGGCCGGTGCCGCAGGCCTCATCCTCAACTTCCGCAATCGCAGGGAGCGTGACGACGCCACCCGCGACGCCGAAGCCGCCCGCGAACAGATCCGCGAGCAGGAGGAGCGCCACCAGGCCACCCTCGCAGCGCTGCCGCAGGGTGGCGAGGCCCCGGTGGACATGGAGGCGCTTCGCGCACTGCAGGATGAGATCCAGGCGCTGCGCGAGCAGTTGGAGGAGCTCAACGGCCGCGTCTTCGAATACGAGCCGGCCGCAGTGCGCGCATCCGCCCGCCGCATCACCGAGATCGAGCGCACCCCGGAACCCGCACCTGAACCAGAGCCGGAGCCGGCCCGCCCGTCGCCGTCCACCGATGACACCGTGGTGATCAGCCGCGTGCGCCCCACCGGCGCGCCGAGTTCGGATGCGATTGCGGGGCGCATCGGTACGCAGCCGTCGTCACGCGCTGCCCGTAACCCGCTGTCGGACCTCATCAGCGAGCGCACCGCGCAGGCCGAAGCAGAGGCCACGCAGGATCCGGAACCGCAAGAAGAGCCGCGCCGCTCCGGTCGCCGTCGTCGCGACGAGCGCGACGACTCCATTTCCGTCGCCGAGCTGCTCGCACGCCAGGGGAAGTAAATGGCGCCACGCCTGCTCGTAGGCGCAATCCCGGGCCACAGCCCGCTCACGCACGAACTGCAGCGCGCCGGGCACACGGTCCGCCCGATCGACGTCAGCGACGACCCGGGCGCCATCGCTCACGTCGACCTCGTGCTGCTGGAAGGCCGCGCGGGCGATATCCGCGCCGCCGCCGCGCTGCTCGCCGCCCACGCCCGGCCGCGCCAGATGTTCCTCCACACCGCGCTCGAGGAGGGCCCGCAGCTTCTCGACGACGTCGAAACCGCCCAGGCCATCACCATGTGCGCCCACAACCTCTTCGGCGACATCTGGGTCACCTCCGCCGCCGACGAGATCGGCGAAACCGTTGTCGGCCTGCTCATCGCGGAAATCGGCGGCACGAGCCTGCGTATCGACGACCACATGCGCCCCCGAATCGCCGCTGCCCAGGAACTGCGCGCGCTGGAAATGACCGTGCGCGACGACGCGCTGGAACTGCTGAGCAGTGCGATCTCGGACTTCGACGCGGTGGCGGATGCGTTTCTGTCGGCGCCGGCGGGTCGTCGTCAAGCCAAGAGCCCAGGCGAGCTCGACCGGCTGTTGGGCGCGCTCGAGGAACCGGGTGTGCGCAGGTTGTTCGTGGACTTGCAGCGCAGGCGCGGTGAGATGGAGCAGGACACGGATACCGAGCTGTGGGTCATTGAAAAATACGAGGGAGGATAAATGGCGTTTGAACCAGGAAACGCAGTGGTGGTCACGGACGAGGCGCTGTTGGCTACGTACGGTCGGGCGTTTCGCAAGATCGGCAAGTCGGTGGTCGTGGTGCCGCTGGGCCGCGATGTCCACGCCGGGCACATTGAGTTGATCCGCGCAGCGAAGTCGCTGCTCGGCTCGTATGTGGTGGTGACGTTTACCGGCGACGAGGTGCCGGACGTCTTGGCGCAGGAAAACGTGGACGTTGTCTTCCACGGCGCGCTGGACACCAAGGTGCGCGTCGATTCCGGTGTCGCACCCTTGGAGGATCCGGAGACCACCCAGCGTGAGGTGGCGCGAATCCTCGCGGCGGTCAACGCCACGCACGCGACGGATCTGGTGTTGGGGGAGAAGGACTTTGAGGTGCTCGTCGCCACGCAATATGCGGTCTCTGGCTTGCGAATGGAGGTCAAACTCCACAGCGTGCCTACGGTGCGCACCCCGGACGGACTGCCCGTGTCGCTGCGCAACGCGGACGTGCCGGAGGACAAACGCGATGCGGCGCTCGCCCTGCCCGCAGCGCTGACCGCCGGTGCCCACGCCGCCGAGCACGGCGCCGACAAGGTGCTCGAGACGGTGCGCGGCGTGCTCGCCTCTGAGGGGCTGGAACCCGCGTATCTGGAGATTCGCGACCTGGCGCTTCGCGAAGCGCCTGAGCGTGGCGACGCCCGCCTGCTCGCCGCCGTCGACTTGGACGGCGTGCGCTTGATCGACAACGTCGGGCTGCCACTGGGGATTGGTTTCAAGCACATCGAAGAGGACAGGTAGTAGACTTCGGCGCATGTCTGTGCCCAACATCGCCGGAATCCTCGCCGACCGCTTCGGTTTCACGTTCACCCCTGAGCAGGTGCGCGAAACCGGACGCACCGAAACGTCCACGCTGTACACCGCAGCCGACGACAAGGGGCATGCAGTCGAGCTCGAGCTTTTCGACGCCAACGTCGCTGAACACCTCGGCGACGACGTGAACACGCTGAATTCCCGCCTGGCGCTGGCGGCGCACCCGGGCGCATTCCAGCCCCGCAGCGTGGGCACTACCGATGGCGGCCAGCTCTTCGTCCTTCGCGAGGCGCCGACCGGCACGCCGCTGGCGGATCTGATTGCGAAGAAGGGCGCGACGTTTACTGACCAGGAGGTCCGGGAGCTGCTCGCACCGGTCGCCGAGGCGATCGACGACTACGACCTCAAAGGTCTGTCCGGCTTTGTCTCCCGCTCGATCTCCCCGGAGCGCCTGTTGGTGCAGCCGCAGTGGTCCGCCACCCCGGTGAAGCTCACCCTAGTCGGCCCGAGCACCGACGCCGCCGGCTCCGACGAGGAGATGGCGAAGGCGAACGTGGACAAGTTCGCCGGCGTGGTCTCGCTGATGACCGGTAAGCCGGCCGACGAAGGCGCGCGCACCTGCGCCGACGTGCTGGGCCTCGCACCGGAGCAGGACAATCAGGACGCGCAGAACGCCGCCGTCGCCCCGAACCCGGAGGACGGCTACCGCAAGCGCCCCGAGCCCTACGCCTACGGCCCGGACGGCACCTACACCCGCCCGACGTCCACCGCGCAGAAGAAGAACCCGTGGCCGTGGATCATCGCCATCCTCGCACTGTTGCTCATTGCGATTGCCGCGCTGTGGTACTGGACCGCCAACCGCGGCGAGGAGTGGACCGGCGCCGAGGCGCAGATCGCCGAGGAGTACCCGGAGATCGTTTCCGACAAGGCGGGCAAGAAGGGCTGGAAGGACCTGCGCTGTGAGCAGGGCACGCCGGATCCGGACCAGGAGGGCAAGATCCGCTGCGCGAACGAGGAGTTGGGCGTGTCTGTGGTGAAGTACGCCGACGAGTTCGACCGCGACGACGCCGTGCCGGATCCGCGCGAGGCGGTCGTGCTGGGAAGCGGCGAGTGCACCGTGAACTCCTACGAACTGCCGGACGCGAACCCGCCGGCGTATGTGATGACGCCGCAGGATAAGCCCGAGTACCTCATGATCATTAACGGTCTGAACTCGGAAGAGCAGCGTCTCGATCTTCCGCTGTGCCAATAGACTACGATTGACCGGCGTGAGTACGCAGGATTTTTCAGAGCAGCAGCAAATCCGCCGGGAGAAGCGGCAAAGGCTTATCGACGAAGGCCGCGACGCCTACCCCGTCGAGGTCGACCGCACCACCTCGCTGAAGGACCTGCGCGGTAAATATCAGGTCGTCGGCGAGGGCGAAGGCGACGGTGTCACCCGCCTCGAGGCCGGCCAGGAAACCCAGGACGTGGTCGCTGTCGCCGGTCGCATCATGTTCCAGCGCAACACCGGCAAGCTCTGCTTCGCCACCCTGCAGGAGGGCGACGGCACGCAGCTGCAGGTCATGCTCTCGCTCGCGGAGGTGGGCGAGGAGGCGCTCGCGCAGTGGAAGGCCGACACCGACCTGGGCGACATTGTCTCCGTGCGTGGTCGCGTGATTGCTTCTCGACGAGGCGAGCTCTCCGTCCAGGCCCAGTCCTGGCACATGGCGTCCAAGTCGCTCAACCCGCTGCCGGTGGCGTTCGCCGAGATGAACGAAGAGCAGCGTGTGCGCCGCCGCTACACCGACCTGATCATGCGGGAGGACGCCCGCACGAACGCCATGACCCGCATCAAGGTCATCGCCGCGGTGCGCAAGTACCTCACGGGCCTGGACTTCGTCGAGATCGAGACCCCGATGCTGCAGACGCTGCACGGCGGCGCAGCTGCACGCCCGTTCGTGACCCGCTCCAACGCGCTGGATATCGACCTGTACCTGCGTATCGCCCCCGAGCTGTTTTTGAAGAGGGCCGTCGTCGGCGGCATCGAGCGCGTCTTCGAGATCAACCGCAACTTCCGGAACGAGGGCGTGGATTCCTCCCACTCGCCGGAGTTCACCATGCTGGAGACCTACCAGGCGTGGGGCACCTACAAGGACGGCGCGGCCACCATCAAGGGCCTGGTCCAGTTCTGCGCCCAGGAAGTGTTCGGCTCCCAGAAGGTCACGCTTGCCGACGGCACCGAGTACGACTTCGGCGGCGAGTGGAAGATCCTGGACATGTACCCCTCACTCAACGAGGCACTGCAGCGCAAGTTCCCGGGCCAACCCGAGGTCACCATCGACACCGACGTGGAGACTCTGAAGGGCATCGCCGAGACAATCGGTCTGAAGGTGCCGGACAACGCCGGCTGGCTGCACGGCAAGCTGGTCGAGGAGATCTGGGAGGAACTGTGCTCCGACCAGCTCTACGAGCCGACCTTCGTGGTCAACTTCCCGGTTGAGACCTCACCTCTGACCCGCGACCACCGGAGCAAACCCGGCGTGACCGAGAAGTGGGACCTCTACGTGCGCGGCTTCGAGCTGGCCACCGGTTACTCCGAGCTGGTCGACCCGGTCATCCAGCGCGAGCGCTTCGAGGACCAGGCACGCCTGGCCAGCGCGGGTGACGACGAGGCCATGCAGCTCGACGAGGACTTCCTCGCCGCGATGGAGCAGGGCATGCCGCCGACGGCCGGTACCGGCATGGGTGTGGACCGCCTCCTGATGGCCCTGACCGGCCTGGGCATCCGCGAAACCGTACTGTTCCCGATGGTCAAGCCGGAGGCGTAAGCGACGATGCGACGTTGGCTCCTTGTGGCGGTGCTACTCGCCACGTCCCTCGCGGGGTGTTCAACCGAGGCCGAAGAGGACCTCGCCGAACCGACCGTGAGCTTCACGCAGGTCACGGAGGAGACGGCCACGGAGTCGTCGTCAAGCACCAGCTCCAAGCGCAAGGACTCGCCGCCGGACTGCTCCGACGAGGCGCTGCAGGCCTCGCCGGGGTTTGAGGATTTTCAGTTCTTCGGAGACTGCGCCGGCGGGTTCGGACATCCTGGTGTGCCACAAAGTGATGTCAGTTCACTGGTGAAGTGGAACGGCAAGCATTGGGAATCAATCCCTTCCGATGGTGTGTGGGACGGCATGGGGCTGCAGTCGGAGTGCTATAACCCAGGCAAGCTGGAAGAGCTCGGTGTTCCCGAGGAGTTCGCCGACAAAGTGAAACGCTGCGGCGTGTACGGACCCGGCCAGGAGCCGCCGCACAAGCAGTCGACTCAAGCTGCACCGTCCACGACGAAGACTAAAGACCCCAATTGGGGAGTCAAGCGTGACAGTAACGGTGTGATTGTTGAAGCCAACTTTGAAGGGTTAACGCGACAAATTTCAGCTCCGTCGTGCGATGGTCGAGGGATACTTATCCTCGATTCCGTCATTGACGAGGGAGACGTTGGGTATACGCACTCGAAAATTTCTTTCGGCGTTGCCTACTTGGGTGACGGACATGCTGAGTTCACCTACCCGGGACAGTGCGCATCGCTGCGCAAGCAAGTCGACGGTAAAAATATTTATCCGATTTACATGGACTTCGGCCACGACACCGATGCGCTGTGCGCGGCGAAGGCGAATTACGGCGGCAACGCGCGATTGCTGAATAACAGTGGGGAGTACGTCGACCCCTGTTAGTTATTCGGGTTGGATTGCTGTCATTGGTATATATTTCAAACGTATTGTTTCCCGCACCCTGAAAGGTCTTACCGTGAGCACCGCTTGGAACCCCAACGACAACGGCAACCCGCAGCAAAACAACCCGGCCGGCCAACCGGCGTGGGGTCAGCCGCACCCCCAGAACCCTTACGGCAACCAACCGCAGCAGTGGGGGCAGCAGCCGATGCAGATGCAGCAGCAGTACGACCAAAACGGCATGCCGGTGAATATGTATTCCCAGCAGATCAACGTGAAGCCAAAGAGCAAGGTTGTCGCAGCTTTGCTGTTCTTCTTCCTCGGTGCGATGGGGGCGGGTAACTTCTACCTCAACCAAAATTCCCGGGGCTTCATCAAGCTAGGCCTGTTCCTGCTGGCGGTTCCGCTCGCATTCTTCCTGATCGGCGAAATGATTTGGGCTGCTCTGGGCCTGTGGGCATTTATCGAATTCATCATGGTGCTCACCGGCTCCGGAGGCTACGATCGCGACGCTCGTGGTGTCCCGCTGAGCTAGTAGTTGTTACTGGTGGTTATAACAAACTAACCTTTGGTGTGACCAACCATTGTGGTTGAAAGGAGCACCAGCATGGCAACCACCAAGGCGAGCCTTAGCGATCAGGCCGCCGACATCCTCGCCGGCATCGGCGGGGCCGACAACATCGTCTCGATGACGCACTGCGCGACCCGCTTGCGCTTCGAGCTTCACGACGCCTCCCTGGCCGACAAGGACCGCCTCGAGGCGAACCCGAAAGTGATGGGTGCCGTCCCGCAGGGCGGCAGCCACTACCAGGTGATCGTCGGCGGCGATGTGGCCACCGTGTACAACGCGATGAACCGCCTGCCGGAACTGGCGAACCGCGACGTGTCCAACGAGGACCTCAAAGCCCAGCAGCGCGACAAGGCCAAGGGCAAGGTGCCGTGGCTCGACGCGTTCTTCGAGTACCTGTCAGACTCGTTCCGCCCGATCCTGGGCGTGCTGCTCGGCGCATCGCTGATCATCGCTTTTGCTGCGGTGCTCGACGCGTTCGAACTGGTGGACTTCCGCGCCGAGGTGAAGAGCCCGGGCTGGCAGTTCGTCGACGCGATGTGGAGCTCCGTGTTCTTCTTCCTGCCGGTTGCGGTCGCATACAACGCTGGCAAGAAACTCGACATTGACCCGTGGGTGCCCACGGCGATCATGCTTGCGCTGTTCACCCCGAACTTTCTCACGCTGGTGGACCACCCGGAGGCGCGCGTGGTCGAGCTCTTCGGTGAGCCGACTGACGTCATCGACGTCTTCGGCCTGCCGATGATCCACAACGTCTACGACGGCAACGTGTTCGTGCCACTGATCATGGCGGCCGCTGCGGCGGTGGTGTACAAGGGGCTGCAGAAGGTCATCCCGTCCGCGGTGCACATGGTCTTCGTGCCGTTTTTGACCATGCTGGTCATGATCCCCGTGACCGCTTTTATCATCGGCCCGTTCGGCTACCTGCTCGGCGCGTGGATCGGCACCGGCCTGGCCTGGATGAACGGCAACGCGCCGTTCATCTTCGCCATCCTCATCCCGATGCTGTACCCGTTCCTGGTGCCGCTCGGCTTGCACTGGCCGCTCAACGCGCTCATGTTGGTCAACATTGACACGCTCGGCTACGACTTCATCCAGGGCCCGATGGGCGCGTGGAACTTCGCCTGCTTCGGAGCCACCGCCGCAGTGCTCGCGATTTCGATCCGCGACCACGACCCGCTCATGCGCCAGACCTCCGGCTCCGCGCTCGCGGCGGGCCTGGCTGGCGGTATTTCCGAGCCGTCGCTCTACGGCATCCACCTGCGCTACAAGAAGATCTACCCGCGCATGCTGGTCGGTTGCTTCACCGGCGGCCTGACCATCGCGATCTTGGGCACCCCGTTCGGCGGCGTGAAGACGGATGCGTTCGTGTTCACCTCGCTGCCGACGATGTTCGTCTTCGACCCGCGCTGGGTCTACATGGTCGCCATCACCGTGGCGTTTTTGACGTCCTTCTTCATCATCCTTATCACCGACTACCGCACCCCGGAGGAGAAGGCCGACGCCCTCGCCCGCGCAGCAGCGGCGCGTGAGGATAACGCCGAGGAGGACGAGGAGCCGGTCGCGGTGGCAGGGGGGAGCACGGTGCTCGCACCCGTTGCCGGCGAGGTTGTGGCGATGGAGGCGCTTGACGACGACGCCTTCGCCTCCGGCGCTCTCGGCCAGGCGGTCGGCGTGGTGCCGGCGAACGCGAAGACCACTGTGGTGGCTCCGGCTGACGGCAAGGTGATTTCGGTGGCGAAGACCGGCCACGCCTACGGCATCAAGACCGCGGACGGGGTGGAGCTGCTGGTGCACATCGGCATCGACACCGTGAAACTCGCCGGCGAGGGATTTACCCCGCTGGTGGAGAAGAAGCAGGAGGTCCGTGCGGGCGAGGCGCTCGCGGAGGTGGACTTCCCGGCGATTGACGCCAAGGGCGTGAACACCACCGTGATCACCACGGTGGTCAACTCCAAGAAACTCGGCGGGGTCTCAGACGTCGCCGACGGCACAGTCGCCGCCGGCGATGCGGTGCTCGAGGTCAACAAGCAGGCCGTCGAAGCCTAAGCGTTTTCGCTGCCGGCGTTTTCGATTACCCACACGTACTGGTCGCGGTCATCCTCGACCAGTACGGCAAACGAGTTGCTTTCCATGTCGGCGTCGAAGTCGTTGCTGCACAGGCGCAGGTCCTGCGACTCGCCCTCTTTGAGGGTGTAGGTGCGGTGGTCTTCGTCGTAAAGCGGGACGCGCTGGCCGTTGGGGAACAGCGCGATGGGGGTGCCCGGCATGTTGAAGCCGTAGGAGTAGCGGTCAGCCTTCTGTCCGAGCGTGAAGGTGCCGTCGACGCAGACCTTTGAGTTCTTCGCGTAGTCGACGTCGCCGCCGGTGATGGTGAAGGTGGAGCCGTTGTAGTCGCTGTCGTCGACCTCGAACGTCTCGCCGAGCGGCAGCGCGGCTTCCTTCGCCTGCTTGTACAGGTCGGTCTCCACCTTCGGTGTGGCCGGGTTGACCTCGAGGTAGTCCGGGCTGGAGAAGTCGAACAGGCTGTGGTCGGTGCGTGACCAGTCGTACTGAGTCTGCAGGTTGGTTATCTGGCGCGCCACCGGGTACAGCGCCTCGCAGGGCCCGTCCGAAGCGAGCCAGAAGTTGCCCAGAATCGGCTTGTTGCCCGCCATCTGGCAGCGCATGCCGTCGCCGGAGCTTGTCACGTCGTGCAGCGTTGCCGGGATGTGGCCGGCGGGATCGGCGGACTGCTTCCAGCCGACGAGCGCCTCGTCGCCGGCGGCCGCAACGTCGCCGTTCGGGCCACCTTCCGTGTGGATGCGCACGGGGAACTCGTTGCCCTCAGCGTCTTTGGCCTTGCCTTCGCAGGCGCCCTGCTTGAACACGATGTCGCGCAGGCCGACAGACTCGTAGAAGTCGTCGCCCAGGTCGCAGTCTGCGAGCCTGCCGCTGTCGAGCTTCGACGCCAGCGTTGCGTCGTCCCAGCCGAGCGGGCCGTTCTGCGCCGGGCGCTGCTTTTGCAGGAACCACACACTGGCCAGGGCAACGATGACGACGGCGACGATCGCGAGCAGAATCTTCACCAGCCCTGGAAGGCCGCCCTTGCGCTTTGGTTGGGGTGCGGTCGCGTTGACTGCGGTCGTTCCTCCCCAGTTGTAGCTTCCGTTGCCCGGTGCGGTCATTTTTCCTACTCCTTTTACGGCCAATGCCTGGGGCTAGTCCAGCGTTCCCCCAGAGACTTTGGCATGATATTAACAACTTCGCACCACCTATCCATGAGAGAGATAGAGAGGGACTTTCCAGGACATGGCTCACTACAACCTCTACGAATCGCTCGGCCTCGACCGTGCGAAAGACCCGGCCACCATCGCTGGCGAGCTGGATGAGCGCATCAACTCCGGCGTTGCGACGAACCCGGGCGGCATGGAGGAACTCCAGATCGCGCGCAACATCCTCGGCGATCCGCAGCGTCGTTCGCTCTACGACCAGAAGCTTGACGACGACAACGCGCCCGATATCAACATCGCCGCTCTGCGCGACCTGTCCAACGCGAACCTCGGCGGCGGCGCCCAAAGCCAGCCCGCGCCCCAAGGCGAGAGCGCCTTTGTCAAGGGCCGCGAGTCTTTCTCCAACTACTCCAAGCAGGCACAGGAGCGCCTGAACCCGGCGGTGCAGAACGCCAAGTCGGAGATCGCCCGCTCCTCCAAGGGCGTCATCGCCGGCACCGCGATCGTCACCGCACTGGCGATGCTGCTGATCTTCGGTCTGTTTTCCCTGTTCGGCGGTGACCGCGGCGCAGGCAAGGCGGAGAAGGTGGTCAACGAGTTCGTCGGCCTGCGCACCAACGAGGAGACCGAGCGCTGGCTGATCGACAACGCTTCCGGTGACTCACGGGCTGATCTACTGAAGGCTCTGGACGTCAACGATGGTTTCTCGGGGGTTGACAACTACCTCGGTGCCTCTGACCCGAAGGCGGGCGAGGCGCTCGACTACAAGGAACTTGCACGTGCGATGACGAGTTTCTCTGAAGAGGACTACTACCGCACGTTGAACTCGGAGGGCATCGACGACGTCTACTACGTGCCGGTGCTAAACGGTAACGGAACGAGTACCGGCGCGACTGTGTTCGTCGCAATCGAGGGCGGCCAAGCACGTGTCTTAGACTTTGAGAAGAGCCTGCCTTCCTTCGACGATTTCTTTGACGCCCTCTAGGAAAGACCAACGGTAGACCATGGCTGACCCCCAACTCTCCCAACTCCTGCACGACAAGTACGCGCTGACCGAGACCGCCGAGGCCGGGACGACGGCGACCTCCACGCTGCTGTCCGCGTCGAACACGTGGGGCACGACGGTGCGCGAGGTGGAGGTGTTCAACGACCCGGTTGCCGACGGCGCCGGCGAGCACATCGCACAGATCGCACAGTCGTTGTCGTGGCTGCAGGACCAGGCGGTGTTCAACGTCGAGGACTGCGGCGTGACTGATTCCGGCACCCTGTACGTGCTGCGCGAGCCCGCGCAGGGCCAGCCGTTGCGCTCGCTTATCGACGGCCGCGTGACCTGGGGCAGCCCATTTCCGATCCAAGAGGCGGCGAACCTCGTTGGGCCAGTGGCGGAAGCCGTGGACAAGTACATCGCCAACGGGCGCGCCGGCTTCCTCGGCCGTTCCATCAACACCGACACGCTGCTTGTGCAGCCTGCCGGTGTGTTCCCTCCGGTGAAGGTTGCCCTGGTCGGTCCCACTGCGGCCGGTAACTCGGTGTCCGACAGCGTACTGCGCAGCCAGTTCGCGGACGTCGTCGCCGAGCTGACTGGGCAGCCTGTCGACGAGGCCCTGCTCGAGCAGACCGGCTCCGCCACCGAGTACCTGAAGACGCTGATCAACCCCGCCCCGGCGCCGCAACCGCAGGAGTGGGAGACCACCCAAATGCCACAGCAGCACTTCCCGGACACCGACCCGGGCATGCCGGCCGTGCAGTACGACGACTACGCCCAGCCCGACTTCGCCGCGCCGGCGAAGAAAAAGAAGCCGGTGTGGCCGTGGGTCGCCGCCGGTGTCCTATTGCTCGCGGGTGCCGGCGCGGGTGGCTACTGGTACTGGCAGAACACCTCGACTGAGCCGTGGGGCGACACCGAGGCCGAGATTGCCCAGGCGTTTCCAGACGTCGTCTCCGACGAAGAGGGCGGCCGCGGCTTCGACAACCTGACCTGCCGCACCGTGGAGGCGGAAGGCGATGCGCAGGGCAAGATCCGCTGCGCGAGCCCGGACGCTGGCATCAGCATCACCAAGTTCGAAAATGCCCAGGCCCGCGACGCGGTGATCCCGGCAAGCGACAAGGTGGAGCGCTTCGGCAACGACAACTGCGAGTTCTCCTCAACGCAGCTCGAAGGCCAGGACCTGCCCGCTTACTTCGTCGCGCCGGAGGGCGACAAGGCGAACTACCTGCTGCTGGTCAACGGGAAGAACGCCGACAAGATGCGCGCGCAGCTCCCGCTGTGCTAGATCGTGAATTGATGAAACAGAGCATGAAGACGCTGGCGGCGTTTGCGGTCGTCGGCACGCTCGCCGGTTGCGCGGGCAGCGACGTGGCCGAGCCGAGCTCGCCGGAGTTCACCAAAATCAAGGAAACGACGGCCAAGGAAATCACCCCGGAAGAGACGACCGCGGCCAAGGAAACCACCGAGTCGTCCAGCACTCCGCCGACGACCCGCAAGTCGGACACCCCGGTCAACCCCGCCGACTTCGAGCGCGCCGGGATGAGCGTGTTCACCTACGACGGCGGGGATTTCTCCGGCACGTGTGCGATCTCCCCGCACGGCGCGACCTGCCAGGGTGTAACACCAGACGACGCGCCGATGGTCACCGCTGTGCCGCTGCCGCCGCGCAAGGCGGACGCGATTTACGCCGGTGAGGACGGCATGCACTTCACAGTGTTCGAGGGCGTCGGCCCATCGCAGGGGCGCGTCGATCCGGGCCAGTCGATCACGATCAACGAGAACTCGTGTTCCTACCCGGACGACGAAACCCTGCGTTGCGTCTCCGGCGCGAACTCGTTCACCGTCCACGGCGACGGGGAGATCACCACCGACGGCCAGCTCGATCAGCCGCCTGTGTGGACGCTGCCTGACTACTACTAGCGTGCGGCGAGTAGGCTCGGTGTCATGACTGAGCGCGTAGTTCTTCACGGCATTGGTGTGTCCGCCGGCACCGCATCCGGCCCTGTCGCGGTGGTGACGCCGGCAGTGGGCATCGACCAGTACGAGCCCGCCTCTGTGGACCCGGAAGCTGACGGGCAGCGGGTGCGTGATGTGTTGGGCGAGGTGGCGTCGTCGCTAAGCGACCGCGCCGAGCACGCGAATTCCAAGGCGTCGAAGGATGTCCTGCTCGCGACGGCGAACCTGGCCACAGATAGAGGCCTGATCCGCGGGGTGGACAAGGAGCTGAAGAAGGGCAGCGGCGTGACCAAGGCGGTCCACGACGCCGTCGAACTCTACGCGAACAAACTGCGCAAACTCGGCGGCTACATGGCCGAGCGCGTCACTGACCTGTACGACATCCGCGACCGAGCCACCGCCCGCCTGCAAAACCTACCGGAGCCGGGTGTGCCAGCGCTCGACGAGCCGTCGATCCTCATCGCGCACGACCTCGCGCCGGCGGAGACGGCGACGCTGGATCCGGAGATGGTACTCGGCATCGTCACCGAAGCCGGCGGCGCGACCTCGCACACGGCGATCCTCGCAGCCCAGCTCGGCATCCCCGCCGCGGTACAGGTCAAAGGCGTTTCCAACGCGATTGTCGACGAACCGCGCCTCGCCATCGACGGCTCCGCCGGGCAGGTCATCGTCGCCCCGACCGACGAGGACGTGGCCGAACTCGACGAGCGCTCCCGCCGCCGCGCCGCAGCGCTGGAAGGCTCCGCTGGCGCAGGTCAGACGCGTGACGGGCACGGCGTGAAACTGCTGGCCAACATCGGCACCGCAGACGATGCCGTGAAGGCCGCAGGCCACGACCTGGAAGGCTCCGGCCTGTTCCGCTCCGAGTTCCTCTTCCTCGACCGCGACTCCGCGCCGAGCTTGGAGGAGCAGACGGAGACTTACACCAAGGCGCTGCAGGCCTTCGGCGACCGCCGCGTCGTAGTGCGCACTCTGGACGCTGGCGCGGACAAGCCGCTGTCGTTCGCGGATCTCGGCGAGGAGGAAAACCCGGCGCTGGGCCGACGCGGCCTGCGCTTGTCCCAGGCCCGCGAGGACCTGCTGAACACGCAGCTGCAGGCCCTAGCCAACGCTGCTGCCGATGTGCCGGAGGCTGAGCTGTGGGTCATGGCGCCGATGGTCGCCACCGTGGAGGAAGCCGAATGGTTCGCCGAGCGCGCCCGCGCCGCCGGCTTGAAGCAGGTCGGCATCATGGTGGAAACCCCGGCCGCCGCGATCCGCGCCACGCACCTGCTTGAGCAGGTCGATTTCGCCTCCATCGGCACCAACGACCTGTCCCAGTACACGATGGCCGCCGACCGCATGGAAGGCGAGCTGGCGGCGCTGCTGTCGCCGTGGCAGCCGGCGGTGCTCGCCATGATTCGTGAGACCTGCCGCGGCGGTAAAACTACGAACAAACCCATCGGCGTGTGTGGCGAGGCCGGTGGCGACCCGGCGGCCGCGCTCGTGCTCGTGGGCCTTGGCGTGAAGTCGCTGTCCATGGCTCCGGGCAAGGTCAACGCGGTGCGCGCCGCCCTGGCACTGCATGATTTAGAAACCTGCCAGAAGATGGCGGAAGCGGCCCTGGACGCCCGCACCGCCGCCGAAGCGCGCGAGGCCGTGCTCGCGCTTGCGGATCCCGTGCTGAAGGACCTGTTGTGATCCACGGCGTCGACGTCGACCCGCAGGGCCGATGCGCGCACTGGCATTCGGAGGTCGATGTCGTCGCCAACACGTGCGGGGCGTGTAACAAGTTGTGGGCCTGTTCGCGGTGCCACGACGAGTTGGCGGATCACCGGTTTGCGGGCGTCGATAAGCGTGCGCGCTCGATCATGTGCGGCGCGTGTGGGCACCGCATGACTTACGGCGAGTATGGCGCTTCGTGCCCCTCGTGCGGCCACCCGTTTAATCCGGGCTGCAAACTGCATGAAAGCGTGTACTTCCTGCCTGTTCGCTAAGGGTGAACACCCCCTCTGAGCAGTGCTTATCGACGACCCCACGCCCCCGCACCCCAAAACGCTGGAAGTGATGTCGCGCCCCGGCGTTATGGTTGTGGACAACGATTTTTAGCAAGAGAAGGGGTCAGCCACATGTTCGAGCGGTTTACCGACCGGGCCCGTCGCGTCATCGTCCTTGCACAGGAGGAGGCGCGCGAGCTCAACCACAATTACATGG
>ERZ1029854.220-NODE-220-length-26263-cov-9.545711_pt1 | contig 26263 bp, 26 predicted proteins | sample MGYA00519239_ERZ1029854 | MGnify/ENA primary metagenome ERZ1029854 (study PRJEB33666, sample SAMEA4610917) | skin metagenome | biome: Human-associated habitat; feature: Malodor aspect; material: skin | place: Philippines | collected 2015-08 ... | reverse complement strand
CCGCTGGGTACTTCATGCACATCCTGGAGAGCGCGTCGCACCAGATCCCGCTGGCGAAGAACGTGGTGTGGCCCGCGGGGCGCTTGGACGACATCGACGTTCGCTGACGCCCGTTGGCGCCCCCACTGCCAGGCCGGAGCTCGGCTAGAGCTCGGCGCTCAGCCGAGCGGTGGCGTCCTTGAGCGCGGCGCCCCACTTGCCTGCGGGTGAGGGCCTGAGCCGCTCCGCCGGGCCGGAGATGGATAACACCGCCACGAGGGTGCCGTCATGCAAGAACACCGGGGTGGATACGGAGGCAAGACCGACTTCACGCTCGGCGATGGATTCCGCGTAGCCATCCGCTCGCACCTGGTCGAGGTCCGCGGCGTCAAACGGGGCGTCGATAAGCGAATGCGCCGCGAACACGCGCGCGGCAGAGCCAGCCGACAGTGATAGACGCGAACCTACCGGCACGACATTGTGCAAGCCGCTTTCCGGCTCCTCCGCCGCAATGCAGGTGCGGGTGGATCCGGTGAGTTGGTAAAGCTGGGCAGACTCGCCGGTTGCCGCGACGAGCTCGCGCATCACCGGCGCCGCAGCCGCGAGCAGCTTCGGGGAAGGCCCCGCGGCGTAGCCGGAGAGGGCGGGCCCGAGCCTCCATTCCCCGTGCTCAGTGCGGGCGAGGACGTGGTGGACCTCGAGCGCGGTGGCGATGCGGTGGGCGGTGGCGCGGGGCAGTTCAGTGACGTCGCTGAGCTCTGCGAGCGATTTGTCGCCGCCGGCCACGGCGGTCACAATGGCGACTGCGCGGTCGAGAACTTTGATGCCGGAGCCTTCGTTATACTGTCTCACAGATCGAATCCTAACATCCCATATTGTGAGATGTTGGGAACTGTGTGAAGGAGGACCTCATGGCTGATTCGCCGCTGACATTAGCGGAAAAAGTGTGGCGCGACCACGTGGTGCAGAAAGGGGAAAACGGCGGCCCCGACCTCATCTTCATTGACTTCCAGCTGCTGCACGAGGTGACTTCGCCGCAGGCCTTCGACGGGTTGCGCATGGCGGGGCGCACGATGCGCCACCCGGAGCTGCATCTGGCCACGGAGGACCACAACGTGCCCACCGTCGGCATCACCAACGGCGCGCTGACTGAAATCGCTGAGCCGACGTCGCGCACCCAGGTGGCAACGCTGCGCGACAATTGCGAAGAGTTCGGCGTGAAGTTGCACCCGATGGGCGATGTCCAGCAGGGGATCGTCCACACCGTAGGGCCGCAGTTGGGTATCACGCAGCCGGGCATGACGATTGTGTGCGGCGACTCGCACACCTCCACCCACGGCGCGTTCGGATCGATCGCCATGGGTATCGGCACCTCCGAGGTGGAGCACGTCATGGCCACCCAGACGCTGCCGCTGAAGCCCTTTAAGACGATGGCGATCGAAGTCTCCGGCGAGCTGCAGGAAGGTGTCACGGCCAAGGACTTGATTCTGGCGATCATCGCCAAGATCGGCACCGGTGGCGGTCAGGGCCACATCATCGAGTACCGCGGCGAAGCCATCGAGAAAATGTCGATGGAATCGCGCATGACCCTGTGCAACATGTCCATTGAAGCCGGTGCCCGCGCCGGCATGGTCGCGCCGGATCAGACCACCTTCGACTACGTGGAGGGTCGCGAGTACGCGCCGAAGGGCGCCGACTGGGACGCCGCGGTGGAGTACTGGAAGACGCTGCCTACCGACGAAGGCGCGAGGTTCGACACCGTTGTGGAAATCGACGGCGCGGCGCTGACGCCGTTTGTCACCTGGGGCACCAACCCGGGCCAGGGCCTGCCGCTGGGCGAGAACGTTCCTGACCCGGAGGATTTCACAGACGACACCGCGAAGGCAGCCGCCGAAAAGGCGATCGCCTACATGGACCTCACCCCGGGCACCCCGCTTCGCGACATCGCCATCGACACCGTGTTCTTGGGGTCGTGCACGAACGCGCGCATCGAGGATCTGCGTGCCGCCGCCGAGGTGGTCAAGGGCCGCACGATCGCGCAGAACACTCGCATGCTGGTGGTACCGAGCTCGACTGTGGTCAAGCAGCAGGCCGAGGACGAGGGTTTGGACAAAATCTTCACCGACTTCGGCGCCGAGTGGCGCACCGCCGGCTGCTCGATGTGCCTCGGCATGAACCCGGACCAGTTGAAACCGGGGGAGCGCAGTGCGTCGACAAGCAACCGCAACTTCGAGGGCCGTCAAGGCCCGGGCGGGCGCACTCACCTCGTGTCCCCGCTCGTCGCCGCGGCAACAGCGGTGACCGGCCACCTCGCCAGCCCGGCAGATCTGTAAAGGAGCCCGACCATGGAAAAATTCACCACCCACACCGGCGTCGGCGTCCCGCTGACGCGCACCAACGTCGACACCGACCAGATCATCCCGGCCCGCTACCTCAAGCGCGTCACCCGCACCGGTTTCGAGGACGGCCTGTTTTCAAACTGGCGCGAGTCTGAACCCACGTTCGTGCTCAACCAGGACGCATACAAAAACGGCTCCGTGCTGTTCGCCGGTGAGGACTTCGGCACCGGATCGTCTCGCGAGCACGCTGTGTGGGCGCTGATGGACTACGGCTTCCGGGCCGTGTTCAGCCCGCGTTTCGCAGACATCTTCCGCGGCAACGCCGGCAAGGCGGGCCTGCTTGCGGGCGCGATGAACCAGGACGACATCGACCTGATCTGGAAGCACCTCGAGCAGCACCCCGGCGACGAAGCGGTCGTCTCACTGGAGGACCGCACCGTCACTGTCGGCGGCAACACCTTCACGTTCGAGATCGACGATTACACCCGCTGGCGCCTCATGGAAGGTCTCGATGATATTGGGCTGACGCTTCGCGACGAAGCCGCCATCGAGCGCTTCGAAGCCGGCCGTCCACCGTTCAAGCCGGCCGTCCGAAGCTAAGCGGCGGCCGACCGAACGACCAGGTCTAGGCCTGGTCGTGAATCTTTTGCACCACGTCCGGCGCAAACTTCGCCAGAAAGTCGCGGGACGCCACGACGACGCCCTGGATACCGGTTCTCACTTGCGCGGCGAACTGGTCGTCGGTGTACTCCCAGTAGCCCGGCACGGCATACGCCGCGGATAGCGCGGTGATGCCGCGGTTTTCGTCCTTGATAGCGGTGACAGTGGGGTAGGCCTTGTCAAAGTTGTAGTTTTCCACCCACTCGAGCACCTCGTCGAACTGCTCAGCCTTGACCGAATCTGCCGCCAGGGTGGTCACCACATTGAGGTTCGGCTCGATGACGTTGATTTCCAACCCGATGCCGGAAAATCCGGAGCGAATCGCAGGTCCCTGCTGCGCCGATTCGTACTTCCAGCCTTCTTTGTCGAACAGCGCCTTGACGCGCTCGATGCTCACGTTGCTCGTCTGTGCGGTCATGTTTTACGCCTCCTGGTTCGAATCGGTGCCGGTGGAGTTCGTCGGCAAGGTCTCTTCAACATCCGGTAGCGCATCGCGCAGGAGTTGCGCGATGTGGTGGATGGCGGAGAAGTAGTACTCCAGCATTTCGCGGATCTGATCGTCGGAAAAACCGTCGTTGGAGAAGAACGGTGCCTCGATCAGCGCTACTGCGGTGCCGTCGTCGCGGCGCACCGGGTGCACGCGCACGAGTGGCATCGTGCGGTTGATTTCGTTGCAGCGCGTGCGAAACGTCGCCACCTGGTCGGCGCCGCGCACCGTGGCCATCCAGCGCGCGGAGGCCTTGAAGCCTTCGTTGGCCACGTCGAAAAAGACGGCCAGGCCCGGAAACGCCGTGCGGGTCTCACCGGTGTCCTCCTGGTAGTACTTCAGATCCATCGCTTTGAGCGTGGCGGCAATGCGGTCTTGGGAAATGGCGGGAAATGCTGTTGCCATCTGCGCGTCCTTTCTTTTTCGTGAAACGTGTTGTCGCGGTGCTAGATCACGGGCAGGGCCGAGGGAATGTAGTCGGCGCCGGTGAGTTGGCCGTCGTGGAAGCTCAGCACCCACACGGAGCCTTTCTTGGCGTTGATGTCGCCGTCGATGGGCAAAGTGCCCTGGGCAGACAGCCACGCGAGCATGCCCGGGATGACCTCGCCCTGGGCGCAGACCACGCTGGTGCCGCCCTCCGCGATGACCTCAGTGATCGCGCGTTGGGCGCCGACCATGTCCTCGAGCCACGCGTCGTCTCCGAAGCGCTTGTCGACGACCACGTCAAGGCCACTTTCATCCGCCAGCGGCGCGACCGTGGTCTGGCAGCGCTCGGGAACAGCCGAGTAGATGCGCTCGGGGTTGAACGCGCTGAGCAAAGGCACGAGCATCTCGGACTGGCGGCGGCCCTTCTTGTCCAGCGGGCGCAGGTTGTCGTCGCCGGACCACTTGGCGCGGTCGTGCGCGCGGGCATGGCGCACGTAAAGGATGCGCGCGTCGGCCGGCGTGCGGAAGCGCTTCTGCGCCTTGGCGAGCACCTCGCGGTCGAGGTCGTAGGTCATCAGCGCAGTCGCCTCGTCGATCGGCAGCCAGCGGATTTCGTCGACTTCGTCGTTGGGCACGAACTCGCCGCCGGTGACCTCACCGGTCCAGTAGTAGACCACCTTCGTGGTCTTCTTCACCGGGTAGACGGTCTTGCCCAAGTGCTTGCCCAGGCGCACGTCGTAGCCGGTTTCCTCTTTGATCTCGCGCACAGCGGTCTGCACGAGGGACTCGTCGGGGTCGACCTTGCCCTTGGCCAGCGACCAGTCGTCGTAATGCGGGCGGTGGATGCAGGCGACCTCGACAGTCTCGGGCTCGCGCAGGTTGCCGCGCCACAGCACCGCGCCGGCTGCCAAAGTGGTCCGTTTAAACTCGTCCTGGGGTTTGAGCGGAATCTCCTGGAGACGACCGGTGAGAAACTTCTCGCCTTGGGCGTCCTTGTCTTGTTCGTGGAGCTCTCCGCTTTTGGCGGTGGCTTTCGAGGCGTTCGTAGGCATGCCTTCCATTGTTACGCACATGGGCTGGCAGCGCTACGAATGGTACGTTGAACCGGATAGTCAGGCTGGGAGGATGCGGAAAATATGGTCAACGTAGCGGTACTTGGCGCGGGGTCATGGGGCACGACTCTGGCGAAGGTGTTCGCAGACGCGGGCAACCGGGTCACGTTGTGGGCCCGCAGGCCCGCGCTTGCGGAAACGATTGAAAACACGCGCGTAAATCCGGAGTACTTGCCCGGTATCGAGTTGCCGCCCGCCATCGAGGCGACCGCTGACGCGCAGTACGCACTCGACGACGCCGCAATTGTCGTCTTCGGTGTGCCGAGTCAGACGATGCGCGACAACGTGGCCAAGTGGGCGCCGATGATCCCGTCGGACGCGACGATGCTGTCGATTTCCAAGGGCGTGGAAACTGGCACGCACCAGCGTATGAGCCAGGTCATCGCCGAGGTCACCGGGGCAGACCCGGACCGCATCGCGGTGCTCAGCGGGCCCAACCTGTCGCGCGAGGTGGCGCTCGAGCAGCCGGCCGCGACTGTGATCGCCTGCACGGACGAAAACCGGGCGAAGCTCGTTCAGGCGGCGTGTGCCACGACGTACCTGCGCCCGTACACGAACACCGATGTTGTCGGATGCGAGATCGGCGGCGCGACGAAGAACGTCATCGCGCTCGCCTGCGGCATGGCGGCCGGCCAGGGGCTGGGCGACAACACCACGGCCTCCCTGATCACCCGCGGCCTGGCTGAGACGACGCGGCTTGGCGACGCACTCGGCGCCGACCCGCGCACGTTCGCCGGCCTCGCCGGCATGGGCGACTTGGTGGCCACATGCGCCTCGCCGTTGTCGCGCAACCGCACCTTCGGCGCTGCCCTCGGCGAAGGCGCCACGATGGACGAGGCGAAGGCGGCGACCAAGGGGCAGGTGGCCGAGGGCGTGGTGTCGTCGAGAAGCATCTTCCAGCTTGCGGAAGCCAACGGGGTCGAGATGCCGATCACCCAGGCGGTATACGCGGTGTGCCACGAGGGTTTCCGGGTGCCCGACACCATTGCGGCGCTGATGGGGCGCAGCAAGAAGGCGGAGTAAAACACGCCGCGCGCGGGCTGTAAATTGGTCTGCGTGATTCGCGTAGCTGTTCTCTACGGTGGCATGTCCACCGAGCATTCGATTTCCTGCATCTCCGCCGCGTCCGTGATGGAGCACATGCCTGCGGACTACGAAGTGTTCCCGATCGGGATCACCCGAGACGGCGTGTGGGTCGAAGGCACCACAGACCCGGTTGCGGGCGTGGCGCTGCCGGAGGTACCGGAGGGCCGCGAGGTTGCGCTGTCCATCAACCCCACACGCAAGGGGCTGATTTTCGACGTCGCCACCGGTGAGGAACTCGTCCACGTCGACGCCGTTTTCCCAGTCTTGCACGGCAAGTACGGCGAGGACGGCACCGTCCAGGGACTCCTCGAGCTCGCCGGCGTGCCGTACGTCGGCCCGGGCGTGTTGGCCTCCGCGTGCGGAATGGACAAGGAGTACATGAAAAAACTCGTCGCCGCGGAAGGCATCGCGATTACCCGCGAGGCGATCTTGGACGGGCGCAGCTCGCTTGACGACGACGAACGTGACTACCTCGGCCTACCCGTCTTCGTCAAACCAGCCAACGGCGGCTCTTCGATCGGCGTGTCCAAGGTGAGCGACTGGGCGGACTTCGACGCCGCGTACACCCTTGCACGCGAGTCGGACGAGAAGGTCATCGTGGAAGCCGAGCTGGTTGGCGACGAGGTGGAAATCGGCGTCCTCGAGCGCCCCGACGGCACCATCGCCGCATCCGTGCCGGCGAAACTCAACGGCACCGAGGAATCTGCGGAGGGCTTTTACGGCTTTGAGACGAAATACCTCGAAGACGGCGTGACGGCGACGATCCCGGCGCAGTACGACGAGGAACTGACCAAGCGGCTGCAGGACACGGCCGTGACGTGCTTTAAGGCGCTGAACTGTAAGTCGCTGACCCGCGTGGACTTCTTCGTTACCGAAGAGGGTCCGGTGTTCAACGAGGTCAACACGATGCCGGGCTTCACGTCGATTTCGATGTATCCGCAGGTGTGGGCGGCCAGCGGCGTGGACTACCCGCAGCTACTGGACACGCTCATCCAGACGGCGCTGCGTTAGCGGGCTACTTCGCCTCGGCGGTGTGCTCGGCGATCAGGTCGGTGAGGTTGGTGATCGCTTCATTGCTCTCGGCCTGCGGCAGGGAGGCGGCGATACCGCTATCGCGGCCGAGGGCGTACCAGGTCGAAGCGGTGGTGCCGTTAGCAAGCTTCACGTCCTCGAACCACGGGATGCCGTTGACCTGCGCCAACTGCTCGCCCGGGCCGTAGTTCGGCGAGGGCGCCACGCCGCAGCGCACCACGATCGGGTCACGACCCTTGGCGTGCCAGGCCACTGTGTTGTCGCCTGCCGGCTCAGTGCGGGTGTAGCCCTCGGCGATGGACTCCGGTGCGGCGTCCAACAACCCGGAGCACTTCGATGAGTCGGCGGCTTCAAGTTCTGTCAGCGGGGCGGGGTTGCGTGGCTGGTCGTGCTGCTCGAGCGCGGCGAGGTCCAGACCGTCGACCGGAGCGCCGCCGTCGAGCTGTGCGGTGTCCGCCGTGACTGCGACAACAGGGGAGCGGTCCACCGTGTACCAGGTGGCCAGGGTGGACTGCGGCGTGATGTCGTCGACACGCAGCCATCTCGCCCCGTCGATGTCCTCGGTTATGGCGTAGTCGGTGTACTGCGCGGGGATGTCCACCCCGCAGCGCAGGGTGATGCGCTCGGTGGAGGAGGAGCGCCACGCCGCAGCGCCCGCTGGTGCCGGTTCGGCGAGTTCGGCGCGGGGGTGGCCGTGAAGGTCCGACGGGAGGTCGTCGATAAGCGACGCGCACGCTTGCGAATCGGCCTGTGGCGCGGGCAAATCTGTCATCGCGACGGGCTGCAGCGCCACCTGGTTGAAGTAGAGGCGCGCGCCCACCACGGCGCCGATGACCAATAACAGCGCTAGCCCAAGACTGATCGCGATGGCTGTGCGGTTAATCTGTGGTTCGTGCGCCGTAGTTGTCATAGCGGAACAGTCTAACGAAAGGGCAGCGCTACCCGTGATCACCACAGGATTCCCCACCGCCGGGCCGACGCTTGAAGATGTAGGCGAGCGGGCGGTGATCAAAGCGATCCGCGCCGCAGCTCCGTCCGACCTCAACGGCGACGACGCCGCCGTGCTCATCCCGTCGGTGCCGAACTCGCGCGTGGTGGCGGGCACGGACATGCTGGTGGAGGGGCGCCACTTCACCCGCGACACCACCACGCCGTACCTGCTCGGGCGCAAGGCGGCGGTGCAGAACTTCGCGGACATCGAGGCCATGGGTGCTCGCGCAATCGCCGTGTTGATGTCCGTGTCCGCCTCCAACGACACCCCGGCTGAAGTGGTGGAGGAACTCGCCCGCGGCATCGGGGATATGGCGGGCGAGTACGGCTGCGAGCTCGTCGGCGGCGATGTCACCGGCGGTGGGCAGCTCGTCGTGTCCGTCACGGCGATCGGCTCGCTCGGCGGCAACCGCGAAGAGTTGCGGATGTCTAGCGCCCGGCCGGGCCAGCGTGTCGTCGCCCACGGGCACATCGGCTACTCGGCGGCCGGGCTGGCGCTATTGCAGGCAGGGGTGGACATCCCCGCAGAGCTTGAGGTGCTCGTTCAGGCCCACCAGGTTCCGCAATTGGTTCCGGGACGCGGCGTGGTCGCGCGTGCGGCCGGGGCGACGGCGATGACGGACAACTCCGACGGGCTGATCCGCGACATCGGCATGGTGGCCGACGCCTCCGGGGTGGGCATCGACCTGTCCTCGGTCTCGATCACACCGGACGACACGCTGCGCGCTGCCGGGGAACTGCTCGGCGTGGATCCGTGGCAGTGGGTGCTCACCGGCGGCGAGGACCACACGCTCATCGGCACCATCGACGGCTCGGCGCCGGTCGGGTTTCGCTCGATCGGCACCGTCACACGCAAATCGGGTGTGCGTATCGACGGCGAAGCGCCCACAACCACCAAAGGATGGGAGAGTTTCTAGATGCTTCCGGTGCACGAGTCCTGGCAGGAACCGCTGGCAGGGGTGGAAGACCAGATCCACGCGATGGGCGATTTTCTGCGCGGCGAGGATGCCTACTTGCCGCGCGGCAACGACATCCTGCGCGCGTTTGCGGACCCGTTCGAGGATGTACGCGTGCTCATCCTGGGCCAGGATCCGTACCCCACGCCGGGGCACCCGATGGGGCTGGCGTTTTCCACCCAGCCCGGTGTCGCTGCGCCGCGTTCGCTGGTGAATATCTACCGCGAACTTCGCGACGACCTCGGGGTTCCGCCGCGCAGCGACGGCGACCTATCGAATTGGTCGAAGCAAGGCATTTTGCTGCTTAACCGTGTGCTCACCGTGCGCCCGGGCAAGCCGGCGTCGCACCGGGGCAAAGGCTGGGAGGCGGTCACCCAGGCTGCCATCGAGGCGCTTGTAGCACGCGACACTCCGCTGGTGGCGTTGTTGTGGGGCCGCGATGCGCAGACGGCCGCGAAGTTCCTGGGCAACACGCCGCGGATCGAGTCGCCGCACCCCTCGCCGCTGTCGGCGTCGCGCGGCTTCTTCGGCTCGCGCCCGTTCTCCCGCGCGAACGAGGCGCTTGAGGCACAGGGCGCGAAACCCGTCGACTGGAGCCTGTAAAAGTCCCTGTAAGCTTTGCCACCATGTCTGCCTCCCCGCTTATCGACGGCCCGCGGCTGCGCGCCTGGGCCCGCCGCGCCGCCGCTGAGCTCGACCGCCGGCGGGTGGAGATCAATCAGTTAAACGTCTTTCCCGTCCCCGACGCCGACACCGGCTCCAACATGGCGCACACCATGCGCTCGGCGTGCGAGGAAGCGCAGTTGCTTGACGACGACGCACACGTGGTCGACGTCGCCGAGGCCCTGGCCGTCGGTGCGGTGCGCGGCGCGCGCGGCAACTCTGGCGTGGTGCTCTCGCAGGTCATCCGGGGTGTGGCGCAGTCGGTGAAGGACGACACCTCCGACGGGGAGGTGTTCGCCGACGCGCTGGCCAATGCGGTGCGGTTCGTCGACCAGGCGATTGCGGATCCGGTTGAAGGCACCGTGGTCACCGTGCTGCGCGCCGCCTCCGTCGCGGCGCAGCAGGCGGTCGAGGACGCCGGGGTGCACGACGGGTTTTCCATGATCGAGGTGGCAGGCCCGGCCACGTCCGCCGCGCGCCAGGCTTTGGCGAACACGCCCTCGCAGTTACCGGCGCTTCGCGACGCCGGCGTGGTCGACGCCGGCGGCACCGGCTTGGTCATCCTGCTCGAGGCCGTGCTGGAGGAGGCCGGGGTCGAAGCACCGACGCACGATGCTGGGACTGCGGAGGAGGGTGAGACCGGTCACGTGGAGTCGTCGTCAAGCGCGCCCCCGCTCGAGGTGCTCTTCGCCTTCCGCGGGGATATCGCGGCGCTGGAGCAGGAACTGACCCCGATGGGCGACAGCCTGGTGACCGCGCGGCTTGCCGACGACGAGGCCACCGTGCACATCCACTCCTTCGACGCCGGCGCGGTGATCGAAACCGCCTACAGACTTGGTGAAGTGAGCAATTTGCGCCTCGAGGTGCTGCCCGGCGCGCCCGCGGTGCACAACCCGGAGCGGCTAATTATTGCCGTGACGCCGCCCGGCTCGCTCACGCAGCTCTACAGCCAGGCCGGCGCGGTTGCGGTGGCGCCTGGCGAGGACGTGATTTCGGAGATGCTCTCGGCGATTCGCCGCTCCGGCAGCCAGGAGATCATCGTGCTGCCCAACGGCTTGCTCAGCAGCCGGAACTTGGCTGCGGTGGAAAAGGCGACGCGCGCGCTCGAGCAGACCATTACGTTGCTGCCCACGGTGCGCCTCGTCTCCGGCATTGCCGCGCTGTCTGTGCACGACCCGAACCAGCCGCTGGCTACCGCCGCGTTTTCCATGTCGGAGGCCGCCGGCGAGATGCGCACGGCGGTCGCACAGCGCGCGGAAAAGGGCGCGCTGACCTTGAGCGGTGCGGTGGCGAAGGGTGATGTGGTCGTCTCCGCGCGCGGCGAGACGCTGCTTATTGTCGACGACCCGCTCGATGCCGTCACCCGCGCCTGCAAACGGCTGCTCGAGCACGGCGGTGAGCAGGTGACCGTGCTGTTCGACCCGGAAGAACTCACCGAAGACCAGCTCCGCCCGTTGGAAGACAGCCTCGGTGTCGAGGTGATGGTCTATCCTGCAGACGGTTTGAAAGCGTGCGCGGAGATCGGGGTGGAGTAAATGCTGGGGTTTGAGGACAATCGCCCGCTCGGGGAGGTCATTCCCGCAAAACAGGCGAGAGCGATTGAGAAATACCTCGGCATCACCACATGCGGCGAACTGCTGCGCTACTACCCGCGCCGCTACCTGCACTACGGCACTGGTGCCGATTTGAGCGGGGTGCAAGCCGGCGACACCGTCACGGTGGTCGGTCAGGTGCTCGATTCCGTGACCTACCCCAGCAAAAAGCAGCCGAAACGGCCGGTCACCAAAGTCGACGTCCACGACGGCGCCGCCTTGTTCAAGGTCTCGTTTTTCGGTTCCAACTACGCCAGACGCGTGCTCCAACCGGGCCGGCAGGTGATGTTCACCGGCAAACTTGACTACTACCGAGGCCAGCCGCAGTTGCAGCACCCGGACTTTGTGCTGCTTGACGGGCCCACCGAAGCGACTGGGGCGCTTCGGCAACTCGGTCACTTCGGCGATATCGAACAGATGCTTGCCGGCCGGGAGTGGCTGCCGCTGTACCGCAAAAAAGACAAGCTGAACTCGTGGACGATCATGGGCGCGATCCACACCGTGCTCAAAACCCTTCCGCGTATCGACGAGCCCCTTGGCTTCACCCCGATCGGGCTGTTGCCGCTCAACGCCGCCGTGCGCCAGGTCCACGAACCCGGGCCGGAGGGCCCTTCGCGTGCTGTGGAGCGGTTGAAGTACGACGAGGCGCTGTCGGTGGCACTTGCGATGGGCGTGCGACGCATGGACGCCGCAGCCCACAGCGCACCCGAATTGCCGTACAAGCAGGACGGCGACGAGGCCGCGCTGCTTGAACGCCTGCCGTTTCCGCTCACGCGCGGCCAGAAAGAGGTGGTGGCGGACATCACCGGGGACATGGCGAACAACACTCCGATGAGTCGCCTGCTGCAAGGCGAGGTCGGCTCCGGTAAAACCGTCGTGTCGCTGCTGGCCATGCTGCAGGCCGTGGACAACGGGGCCCAAGCGGCGCTGCTCGCACCGACCGAGGTGCTGGTCATGCAGCACGCCCGGTCGCTGACGATGACGCTTTTGAACGCTGGCCTGCCCACCCGCGTGGTGGCGCTCACCGGGTCGATGCCTGTGGCACAACGCCAGGACGCGCTGCTGAAGATTGTCTCCGGCGAGGCGGACATTGTCGTCGGCACGCACGCGCTGCTGCAGGAAGGCGTGGACTTTTTCAACCTGGGGCTGGTCGTCGTCGACGAGCAGCACCGTTTCGGCGTGGAGCAGCGCGACACACTGCGCGAAAAGGCGGGGGAGACCACCCCGCACCTGCTTGTGATGACGGCGACGCCGATTCCCCGCACCATCGCAATCACCGTTTTCGGCGACTTGGAAGTCTCCACACTGCGCGAACTGCCGGGCGGGCGCAAACCGATCCAGTCCGCGGTCGTGCCGGAATTCAAGCCGCGCTGGGTGGAGCGCGCGTGGGAGAAGATCCGCGAGGAGGTCGCCGCCGGGCACCAAGCGTACGTAGTCTGCCCGCGCATCGACGGCGAGGGAGGCGTGCTCGAGGTGGTCGAGGAACTGTCCGCCACCGAGTTCAAGGATCTCGAAGTCGGCGTGTTGCACGGCCGGATGAAGGGCGAGGAAAAAGACGCCGTGATGGCCGACTTCGCCAAAGGCGGCCTCGATGTGCTCATCTCCACCACAGTCATCGAGGTCGGCGTGGACGTGCCCAATGCGACGGTGATGATGGTGCGCGAGTCCGAGCACTTCGGAGTCTCCCAGTTGCACCAGCTGCGCGGCCGCGTGGGCCGCGGCGGCAACGCCTCGTTGTGCTTGTTCCACACGCTTGCAGCAGAGGGTACGCCCGGCTTTACCCGTGTGTCCCAGGTGGCGGCGACCTCCGACGGCTTCGCGCTTGCAGAGCTGGACCTGCTCAACCGTGGCGAGGGCGACGTGCTGGGCACCGGCCAGTCCGGCATTAAGCGGACTCTGAAACTGATCAATTTGGTTGAGGACTACGACATCGTGCGCCGCGCCTACGACGACGCCGCCCACCTAGTGAAAAACAACCCGGAGTTCGCCCGCGCCGCCACCGCCGACTTTGAGGCAGAGGACTTCGAATATTTGGACAAGAGCTAGCGCGTTAGAGTTGTCGACATGAACCGCATCATCTCGGGCGAGGCCCGCGGCCGCAAGATCAAAGTGCCGCCGGAAGGCACCCGCCCTACATCCGACCGTGCGCGCGAGGGCCTGTTTTCGTCGCTGCAGGTGCGCTTCGGCTTCGTCGATAAGCATGTGCTCGACCTGTTCGCGGGCTCCGGGGCACTCGGGCTCGAGGCCGCCTCCCGCGGCGCGGCGGAGGTTGTGCTGGTGGAAAACGACCCGGAGGCCTGCCAGATCATCGAATACAACGCGGGTGTGGTCAAGCACCCCAACGTGCGCGTCGAGCAGATGAAGGCCTCCACCTACGTCGCAGGCGCGCCGAAGCGGCACTTCGACATGGTGCTCGCAGACCCGCCGTACGACCTTGCCGACGAGACCGTCGCCGAAATGGTTGAAGCACTCAAGCCGATCCTCACCGACGGTGCGGTGGTCGTCGTCGAACGCCACCGCGACAGCCCCGAGACCGCCTGGCCCGAAGAATTCACGCCCACCGGCCAGAAACTCAAGCGACGCATCTACGGCATCGCGCGCATGGATATGGCCGCGTACTGGGACCCGGAAGTAGAGGACAACTAAATTGACCACAGCAGTATGCCCCGGCTCGTTCGACCCGATCACCAACGGGCATCTAGACATCGTCACGCGCGCCTCGCGCCATTTCGACGAGGTGATCGTGCTGGTCACCGGCAACCCGACGAAGACCTCGGGGCTGTTTACTATCGACGAGCGCGTCGAGCTCATCCGCGACGCCACCGCCCACCTGCACGGTGTGCGCGTAGATAGCTGGGGCGGGCTGCTCGTGGATTACACCTCGGCTCACCGGGTGACCGCGCTGGTGAAGGGGCTGCGCTCCTCGCTGGACTACGAGTACGAGCTGCCGATGGCGCAGATGAACCGGCGCCTCACCGGCGTGGATACGTACTTCCTGCTCACCGATGAAAAGTACGGTTACATCTCTTCGTCGCTGACGAAGGAAGTGGCCAAATTCGGCGGCGACATCTCCGGGCTCGTGCCACCGGTGGTGCGCGACGCTATCAAGGAGAAATTCCGCAACGTCTAGAACAGCGTAGAGACGAACGACTTCGTGCGTTCGTGCTGCGGGTTGTCCAGCACTTCTTCCGGGGTGCCGTATTCGATGATCTGCCCGCCGTCCATGAACGCGACCTTGTCGGCCACCTCACGGGCGAAGGAGAGCTCGTGGGTGACCACGAGCATGGTCATGCCGTTCTTTGCCAGATCGCGCATCACGCGCAGCACCTCGCCGACGAGCTCGGGGTCGAGAGCGGAGGTGGGTTCGTCGAAAAGCATTAGCTTGGGATCCATCGCCACGGCACGCGCGATAGCGACACGCTGTTGCTGGCCGCCGGAGAGCTGGATGGGGTAGACGTCCGCCTTCGACTCCAAGCCGACCATGGCGAGCAGTTCCATCGCGCGGGCCTTCGCCTGCTCGATGGGCTGGCCTTTGACGTGAACCGGTGCCTCGATGATGTTGTCCAGCACGGTGCGGTGACCGAACAGGTTGAAGTTCTGGAACACCATGCCGATGTCGCGACGCTGCTTCGCGGCGTCCTTCTCGCTCATTTCGTGGAGCACGCCGTCGCGCTCCTTGTAGCCGATCAGTTCGCCGTCGACGAAAAGCCGCCCGGCGTTGACCTTCTCCAGGTGATTCACGCAGCGCAGCAGCGTGGACTTGCCGGAGCCGGACGGGCCGATCAGGCAGGTCACCTCGCCGGGGGCGACTTCGAGGTCGATGCCTTTGAGCACGTCCAGGTTGCCGAAGTTCTTCCACACGTCCACGGCCTGGATCATGGGGGTTTGCTTGACGGTCATTAGCGCTGTCCCTTCTTCTGCGGCTCTTCGACGATTTCAACGTTGTTCGGGATGGTGCCCTCGGCATCAGCCAGGCTGGCCAGCTGACGCTGGGTGAGCTGGCGGGAGGCGCCACGGTCGAAGTAGCGCTCCAGGTAGTGCTGGGCGACCATGAGCACCGAGGTGATCACGAGGTACCAGGTTGCGGCCACGAGCAGCAGCGGCACCGGCTGGAACAGCGCTGCGGCGATATCCATCGAGCGGCCGTAGAGCTCGAGCGAGTACGGCACCGCGACGACGAGTGAGGACGTTTTGAGCAGCGAGATGAACTCGTTGCCGGTCGGCGGGATGATGATGCGCATCGCCTGCGGCAGCACCGTGCGGCGCATCGTCTGGCCCCAGCTCATGCCGAGCGCCTTCGACGCTTCAACCTGGCCTTCCGGCACCGCGGAGACGCCGGAGCGGACGATCTCGGCCATGTAGGCGGCCTCGTTGAGCCCCAAGCCGACCACCGCAAGCGCGAACGCCGAGGAGGTGAACGGCTCGAGCGGGATCTCGGCGAAGCCTACGTTAATCGTGTCGTAGATCGCGCCGATCAGACCCCAGAACATCAGCTGGACGTAGACCGGGGTGCCACGGAAGATCCAGAGGAACACCCAGCCAACGGTTTTGAACACCGGGTTAGGGCTCATGCGCATCACTGCCAGGAGGATGCCACCGATCACGCCGAGGATCATCGCCAACACGGTGATCGCGATGGTGTGCAGCGCGGCCTTAGCGATGCGGGTATCCAGCAGGTATTGGAAATAGGTGTCCCACCCGTAGGCCTCGTTGCGTGCTGCGCCGATGACAAACCACGCGACCAACAGCACGAGGAGGACAGCGAGTGCCCAGCGGCCCGGGTGGCGAAGCGGCTTGGCCTCGATGCGCTCGGGCCTCGGCCGTTCGTTGTTTGTGGCCGCGTACTTGGAATAGGGGGTGCTCATGCTCACTGTCCTCCCACGGGTTGTTCGTTCAGTAATGCTTGGTCGAGCAGGCCGGTGGTGATGTTCCACTGCTCGAGGATGCGCTGGTATTCGCCGGTATCGATGAGGTGCTGCATCGCCGCGGCCATTGCCGGGCCGAGATCGGAACCCTTCGGCACGGCGAAGCCGTATGGCGCGGCGTCGAACATCTCGCCGATCAACTCCAGATCGCCGCCGGATCGCTCCACCGCCCAGGCAGTAACGGGGGAGTCTGCACTATATGCATCGGCACGTCCGACGAGTGCGGCGAGTGCGGCGTTGTCCGCGGTATCGAAGGCGAGCACCGTGATTGGGTCTTTGCCGGCGGCCTCGCACTCGTCTGACTTCGGCCGGACGTCGTCGGTGTCCGAGACGGTGGTGCGCTGCACAGACACCGTTAGGCCACAAGCGTCTGTCGGGTCGACGTCATCTTCTGGGGAAGCGGCCCACTGAATGCCGGCGTAGAGGAAGTTGACGAAGTCGAAGCTCTCGCGGCGTTCCTCGTTGTCAGTGAAACCCGAGGCACCTGCGTCGAGGCCGCCAGTGGTCACAGCAGGCAGGATCATGGAGAAGTCCATGTCCGAGACCTCGAAGTCCATGCCCATCACGCCTGCAACAGCTCGGGCCAAGTCCATCTCGACTCCGATGACATCGCCGGAGGAGTTTTTGAACTCGAACGGGGCGAACGGAGGGTTGGCGCCGACGTTGAGGACACCGTCAGCGGCGACTTCGGGCGGCACCATCGCCGCGATTTCCGGCACTTCGTCCGGGACGATCTGTTCCCAGCCGTCCGGCGTGCCGTCCTCGACGTTGGTGACGCATCCCGCCAACGGCAGCGCCGCGGCGAGTAAGGCGGCTAGCGTGCACCGCCGTGCGTTCGGTGGGTAAAGCATGGGTCTCCCGCAATCGATGAATACTTTCGGTTCATCGTATATTACTCGGAGAGCGTTTGCGGGAGAAACGCCTGATAGTTTCTGGCCTGACTACTGCTGAGCCATGCGCACGCCACGCATAACCAACTCGATGAGCTGGCCGACGACCATCACGCCGATGACCACAGTGAGCCACACGGAGGTGCTCTGGCTCGAGCCGGCCGAGCTCTGAGCGAAGTCGCCGGTGAACAGTCCGGAGGACATCTGGGCGGAACCCTGAGCCTCGGCCTTCCACAACTCGATTGGGTTGGCAGTGTCCGGGATGGAGGAGTTGGCGGCCCACGCCTGGACGACGTCTTTGCCTTCTCCTTCCGCCATCCCGTCGGTCCACTCGAGGAACATCTCGGAACTGGAGACCTTCTTCAGCGGGTTCTTTTCCGGATCGATGTAGAGCGGGTCATTTTCCGGATCCTGCTCCAGCGCGTCGATCAAGCCACCGTCCGTTGCCGTGCCATCTGCGCCGTCCTGTGAGGAACTGGATGCATCGGAAAGCTTGGCAAAGTTTTCGATAGTGTCCTGCAAAGCCTCGGCCGGGTCGACCGGGGCAGTGGTATCGGTCTCGTTGCTGTTGTCCGCCGGGGCTTCCTGTGCCTTCGCGGGAACAGCGAGCGAGGTGAACACAAGTGCTCCGGCAACAATGCCTGCAATGTTGGTTTTGCGCATGGGGCGTATCTTAATCAATCCGTTAGACAATGCGATGCAGAGTCTTTCGACCTGCAAAGAGGATCAGCAGGGACACCAGGAGAGAACCTGCGCCGAACCAGTACGGTACGCCAGTACCCAAAGACGCAGCCAGCGGGCCGGATACTGCTGGCGCCACCGCGCCGCCGAGGAAGCGCATACCCGAATAGCTCGACGATGCCACGTTTCGCGGCATCTCCGTTGCCTCCATGACAGCTTCAGTCAGCACCGTGTTGAAAACGCCGCTGAACACTCCTGCGAGGATGACCAAAACCACCACAACGCCCAGCTTATGGACGCCGAAGCCGAGGCCAGCCAGGATCGCGCTGAAGCCGATGAGCACGGTCACCACCACCGGCATTAGGCCGAAGGCGCGAGTAAGGCGAGGCGCGATGAACACCGAAGAAACAGCCAGAGCCAAACCCCATCCGAAGAAGACGTAGCCCAGCTCAGTCGCGCCGAAGTTGCTTCCGCTCAGCGCGGCAGCTTCCTCGATGGGGTAAGGCGAGTAGGCCAGCAGAGTGAAAAACCCAAAGTTGTAGAAAAACGCCACCACGCCGAGCGTGAGCAGGGCCGGGTCTTTGGCTGCGGCGAGCCCCGCTGTCAGCGCGACCGGCTCCGGTTTGCGCTCCGCCTTAGTCAGCAGCGTTGCAATCGCGATAAAACCGGCCGCCATCAGCACCGCCGTGCCGTAGAAGGGGGCGCGCCAGCTGATCTCGCCCAAGACGCCGCCGACGAGGGGGCCGACGGCCATACCGACGCCGATCGCGGCCTCGTACAGGATCACCGCCTGGCCCGCGTGCCCCGCCGCTGCGCCGACGATGGCCGCCAGCGCCGTCGAGATAAATAGCGCGTTGCCCAGACCCCAGCCGGCGCGGAACCCGATGATTGCGTCGACCGAACCGGCCGCGCCGGACAGGGCGGAGAAGGCGACGATCAGCGCCAAACCGATCAAGAGTGTGGTCTTGACGCCGATGCGTGAGGAGATGAACGCGCTGAAGAACATCGCCAGCGCGGTAATGAGGAGGTAGCTGGTAAACAGCAGCATCGTCTGGGTCGGCGTGGCATCGAGCTCCCTGCTAATCGCCGGCAGGATCGGGTCCACCAACCCGATGCCCATGAATGACACCGCGCAGGCAAAGGCCAAGGCCCACACCGCTACCGGTTGTTTCAAAAAGGAATGAGATGCGGATTCTTCGTGCGGCGTGTCTGTCACGCGCGACCTCCTTCTCGTTGTTTCAACTTTGCGGTCAGCTCCGGTAAGAGTTCTGTCGCGCGCTTCAGCGTTGCGACGTCCTCCGGCGTTAACGGATCGAACACAGGCGCCACCGCCTCGGCTGCCGCTGTCCTGTAGCTGCGTAGAACCTCGCGGCCGGCGTCGGTGATAGTCAGCGCTGTTGCGCGGGCATCGTCGTCGGCGGTGCGTCTGGCGACGTAGCCGTCGTCCACAAGCCGTTTCATGGCCTGGCTCATGGAGGGCTGGCGGATGCCTTCCCGTGCTGCAAGCTCTCCAATCCGGAGCCCCGGTTCACGCTCGAGTGCAGCAAGTGCGCGCATGGATACGTTGGAGAGTTCCATACCGGATGCCTGGTAGGCGGCACGGGTGAAATGGCTGCCAGCGGCGATGAGCTCAACTGCGAGCGCGGCGAGGTCGTCGTTGGAGTGCATAGGGAGACTATATAGGTGGCCTATATATATGGTAAAACACCGCAGGTCAGCCGGGTGTGCGTGGTGTGCTCGTGGCAGGGAGGGACTAGTCCTCGGCCTCCGCGTCGAAGCGCGCCTGGTCACGTTGACGGCGTTTCTTGCTGATCTGGTGGCTAACTAGTCCTGCGACCACCGCGCCGATGATGGCGCCGACGATCACTCCGCTGGCTCCTGCGCTGTCGAAGCTGTCTGAGCCACCAAATCCGCCAGTGGCAATGAGTCCCACAAGCCAGATCGCGCAGAGCGCATTCAAGCGCCCGGTAGTCTCAGGGTGTGGCGGATACAAAGCAGACAAAAACCATTGGCGAGCACCATGTGGCCTCGGAGTTGGCGCGCCGTGGTTGGGTGCCGGCCCTTACGCGAGATGGTTTGGAGCGAACGGACATCCTCGCGGTCTTCACTGCGCCAGGAAAGCGTCGAATGATTGAGGCGCAAGTGAAGACTGCTCGAGAGTCGGCTGCTGGACAGGCCAATTGGCCTTTAGGAGCAAAAACACAGGGACCAAGCCAACATGAGCGGGAGTATTTCGTCTTCGTCGCTGTGCCTGATGACCTTGAATTGCCACCACGAAGCTTCGTGGTGCCCCGTTCCCACGTCGCCGCGGCTGCCTGGATTGAGCACATGGATTGGCTTACGGACCCCACCGTCGAAGCGGGGAAGAGAAATGCGCCCGTTGACCGCGCAAGGGTGAAATTAGCGACGTTTGAAGGCTACGAAAACCGGTGGGATCTGCTCTTATTTGATGAAGCTGAGGCCCCGGTTTTATTACCAAGTCGATTTCATAAGCTGGCGCAGGACAGACGTGTGGGGCTGCCACCGCAGCACTCGTGGCAAGAGAAATTGCCCGTGTGGTGACGAATAACGAGGCACCGCGAGCGACGGTGCCTCGAGAGAAATAGCGTGCCCCAGGTGAGACCCAAACAGGAAGGTCAGCCTACTGTCTACTATCCGAATTGTGCTGGCCCACGGAGCTCGCGTGCCGTTGCGAGAATCGAGTCGGCAGCGAGAACAGCTTCAAGACGGTGGATTGGCGTTTCAGCGCTACTCAGCTCCTCGCGGGCAAGTACAAGCCGGTGATGGATGGCTTCGATGTCGCTATTCCGCCCTGCGAATTTCGTGCCGATGCCCTTGGAATATCGCAGTTCGTCCCAAATAATTAGTTCCTCCGTGACGTCAAACGAGGCGTCGTTGCTCATTTGCTCGATCTCGCCTGATATCGCTTGATGCTCAGCATCGCCCGCCTCATAAGATCGGAGTATGAAGAAGACGCCGACAGCGACCGACCCAAGTGTTACAAGGGAGGCGATTATTATCAGGGCAATATCGTAAAAAAGCATCCCTATCCAGAAAAGAACAAATCCGATTAGGAAGAACAGGGATTGGCGTTCCGAAATGGTTCCGTCCTTGTTTTCAGGGGAGTTGCCCTGCACTACAGATCCTCCACGTGCTCGACGAAGCCTGGCCATAACAAGTAGGCACCGTAGAAGAGGAGCGCGCCCACAACAATCCCGACCACAATGATGACGATACCTGCGATTCTCATCAGCTTTGGGTTTCGAACGGGCCTTGAGCGCAGGCCGCCAGCGATGTCCCGCAACTGAGAACGGACGGCACTGATTTGTGTCACGTGCCAGGGAGTTCGGTTGTATTGGGAACGGTCAGTAGTGTGGCTGCACTTTGACTACAAAATCCTGGAAACCGGGGGGTTACCTAAACAACTTGGTGATTTCGGAAAAATAAAAACACCCCGCGACCAGCATTTTCAATGCGCTGGGTGTTACAAAAGCGTGCCCCAGGTGAGACTCGAACTCACACTGGACGGGTTTTGAATCCGTTGCCTCTGCCAATTGGGCTACTGGGGCATTGCGCGAAAGTTTAGCCCAGTGGCACCCTGACCGCGAAATCCCTGGACAATCGCCCCGCAGAGCCGTGTCTGCACGCCAGCTACACTTGCTCATCGTGAGCGAGACAACCCAGAATCAGAAGCGACTGCTGCTAATTGACGGCCACTCGATGGCCTTCCGCGCGTTCTACGCCCTGCCCGCGGAAAACTTCTCCACCTCGGGAGGACAGCATACAAACGCGGTGTACGGGTTTTTGTCCATGTTCGCCAACATCCTCTCGGAGGAAAAGCCCACGCACGCGGCGGTGGCGTTCGACGTCGGCCGCAAGACGTTTCGCACGGAGCGCTTCCCGGAGTACAAGGCCCAGCGCGAATCCGCGCCACCGGAGTTCAAGGGGCAGGTGCCGATTATCGAGGACGTGCTGGGCGACCTCGGCATCGTCACGCTGAGCAAAGAGAATTTCGAGGCGGACGATATCGTCGCCACGCTCGTCACGCAGGCGCGCGCCGAGGGTGACTTCGAGATCGTGCTGGTCAGTGGTGACCGCGACTACATCCAGCTGGTCGACGACACCACGACCCTTCTGTATCCCATGCGTGGCGTGTCCACCCTGACGCGCTTCACGCCGGAGGAGGTGGAGAACAAGTACGGTCTCACGCCGGCGCAGTACCCGGATTTCGCGGCGCTGCGCGGCGACCCGTCCGACAACTTGCCGAGCGTGCCCAAGGTGGGGGAGAAGACCGCCACAAAGTGGATCACGCAGTACGGCTCGCTCGACGGCCTCATCGACAACGCGGACGAGCTCAAGGGCCAGGCAGCGAACAATTTCCGCGAGCGTATCGAACAGGTCCGCCTCAACCGCGAACTGACGCAAATGGTCACTGACGTCGAATTGCCGGTCGCCCCGGACGGGCTCGAACTCAAGCCGGCTGACGTGACTCAGGTTGCGTCGCGTTTCGACGACCTCGAGTTCGGTGTCAACCTCCGCGAACGCGTCCTCGCGGCGGTCCCCACCGACGGCACGGCCCCCGAGCCTGAAACGGTCGAGCTCGAGGACGTCACGCTTGACGACGAGCCCCTCGACATTTGGCTCAAGTCCCGCGAAGGTCAAGGTCTCGCACTTTACGTTTCTGGTACGGACACGCCGGGAGGTGGTGATGTGACGGGGCTGGCGGTCGTCGATAAGCAACGCCATGGCATCGCGAAACTCGCCGCGGACTTGAGCGTGGACGAGGACGCCGGGTTGCAGCGCTGGCTGGAATCGGACGATCCGAAGTACCTCCACGAGGCGAAGGCTGCGTACCACATGCTGCGCGGCCGAGGGATAAAGTTGCGCGGCATCGCGCACGATACGGCGATCGCTGCCTACCTGTTGCGCCCCGGCCAGCGAACTTACGCGCTGGAGGATGTCTACCAGCGTCACTTGCAACGCCAGCTGAGCACGAGTTCGGATCAGTTGAGTCTGCTTGACGATTCCGGCGACGTCGACGCGGCGGCAGCTATTCTCGAACTGGCCGCGGAGCTGACCAAGGAATTGCGCGAGATTGACTCCTACGAGTTGTACGCGGATCTCGAGCTGCCGCTGGTGACCGTGTTGGCGGAGATGGAGCACACCGGTATCGCCGTGGACGCCGACGTGCTGGAGGAGCTGCGCAAGGATCTCACGCAGAAGGTCGAGCAGGCTGAGGAGCAGGCTCGCCAACTTGTCGACGAACCAACGCTGAACCTGTCGAGTCCGAAGCAACTGTCCGTTGTACTGTTCGACAAGCTCGACCTACCGAAGACGAAGAAGACGAAGACCGGCTACTCCACGGCAGCCGCCGAAATTGAGGCGCTCGCCGAGAAGAACCCGCACCCGTTTTTGGATTTCTTGCTGGCGCACCGTGAGCACCAGAAGATGAAGTCAACGGTGGAAGGCCTGATCAAGACAGTGCAGCCGGATGGACGAATCCACACGACGTTCAACCAGACGGTGGCGTCGACCGGCCGGCTGAGCTCTGCGGAGCCGAACCTGCAGAACATCCCGGTGCGCACCGAAGCGGGTCGCAAGATCCGCTCCGCGTTCGCCGTCGGGGAAAGCTACGAGTGCCTCCTGACCGCCGACTACTCGCAGATTGAAATGCGCGTGATGGCACACCTGAGCCAGGACGAAGGGCTGATCGAGGCGTACCGGGCGGGGGAGGACCTGCACAACTTCGTTGGCTCGCGTGTGTTCGATGTTCCCATCGACGAGGTCACCCCGGAGCTGCGCCGCCGCGTCAAGGCCATGTCCTACGGCTTGGTGTATGGCCTGAGCGCTTACGGGCTGTCCAATCAGCTCTCCATCTCCGCCGGCGAGGCGAAGAGGATTATGGAGAACTACTTCGAGCGATTCGGCGGTGTGAAACGCTACCTCGACGAGGTGGTTGAGCAGGCTCGTCGCGATGGCTACACCTCCACGGTGTTCGGCCGCCGCCGCTACCTGCCGGAGCTGACCAGCGACAACCGGGTCGCCCGCGAGAACGCTGAGCGCGCCGCGCTGAACGCGCCGATCCAGGGGACGGCCGCGGACATCATCAAGGTGGCGATGCTGCGTGTCGACGAGGCCTTGCACGGCTATTCCTCACGCGTGTTGCTACAGGTGCACGACGAGTTGGTCGTTGAGATCGCCCCGGGTGAACTTGAGCAGGTCCAGGCCATTGTGGAACGGGAAATGGATAGCGCAATCGAATTGCTTGTGCCGTTGGAGGTGTCCGCAGGTACCGGGACAAACTGGGAAGAGGCGGCGCACTAACCGCGGGCCATAAGAGCAATGAGGCGGGTACCGGGTGAAACTGTTACGTTTCACTCGATACCCGCCTCATGCACGGCATCCCCCTGGTGCCGTATCCCCCGGAGGGCTTGCCCCCAACTAAGCCCCGTCACTATTGAATTGTCCCACCCTGTCGGGTGAGGGTCCTCGGAGGGGTACCGCTGCCCGGCTGGGGCTTTGATTTCACCCCGCACCAGGCCATTTCCCCGAGAACCAAGAAGCAACTTAATGCTGACTTAGAGTTTGTTCAACAATTCCACAGGGTGGACACAGGTGGGACTACGTCAACATATGAGTGCCCGGCTATGTCAACAGGTTGCGAGTGCACGCGAGACGGCGCGTAACCGGCCGTTCACCGGGGTGACACCGGCAGTTTCTCCCCCGTGCGCTACCCCCGGAGCGCGTGGGGGAGGGACTAGGCGTCGTTATCTACTTCTTCTTCGACGGCGTCCTTGAATTCTTCTTCGTCAAGGTTGGATTCGCCGGCGAGATCCTCGACGTCGTCGGATTCGGCGTCGTCCTTCGCTGCTTCTACGGCCTGGGCGCGGCGCTCGCCTTCTTCCTTGAGGTCCCCACGGTGGCGGAAATACTCCACGGCCATAACCACCATGACGAACAAGCCGAGGTAGCCCAGAATCGGGTAAAGACGGGAGACCAGTGGCTGGAAGCCTGCGAACGACAGGCCGAATCCGACGATGCAGGCGATCGCGTAGGTGCGGTAGAACTTCTCCGGGTTCTTGCGTGTCAGTCGCTTCGCCAGGGCGTAGAACATGCCCAGGCAGGTGTTGAAGACCATGAGGAAAATGACCCAGGTCATCACAAAGCCGAGCGTTGGGTGGACGTTTTCCAGGACGGTCAAAAGCGGCATGTCGTGGCCGTTAACGGACTCGACCTGCATGAGCAGGGAAGCGACCAGGAGTGCAAGCAGCGCCACGTAGATCGCGCCGCCGAGCACGCCGCCGATACGGCTGCTCTTGGTGTCGAACTCGTCGCCGGCCATCACGATCGCCATCGACACACCGCACAAGGCGTTCAAACCGGTGTGGTTCAACGCACCGAGGAACCAGTACGGGGTGCCGTCGGCGCGGTTTACCTCGCTGCGTGCATACTCGTCCACCTGGGACCAATCGACGCTGAGCTGTGTAAACGAGTAGATCGCGCCGATGAGCACGAAGATGACCAGCACCGGTGTGGCCCATGCGATGACATTCGACACGCGGTTGACGTCGAAGCGACCGATGATGAGCATGAGCGCCAGCATGAGGGTCGCGCCGACCCAGATCGGCCAGTCGAACGACTGCCGCAGGTTCGACCCCGCGCCCGCGAACATGACGAAACCGACCGAGAACATGCAGGCCACCGCTGACCAGTCCATGATGAACGCGGCCGGCTTGCTGGCCACCTTGTAGAACACCTGGTTGTGTTCGTCGGCAAGGAAGTACGAGCCGAAGGTGACAAAGGCCGTAGCTGCGACCAGCATGGTCACGCCGGCGAGGAGCACACCCCAAAATCCCTGGGTGCCGTAAGCAACAAAATATTGCAGCGCCTCCATACCTGAGGCGAAACCGGCGCCGACGACGATGCCCACAAAGGACGCCGCGACGGCGATACTGCGTTTCCACATATAACTGCCCGTGCTTTCCTGATTGACGAAAACTTGACTGCAGTTATGTTAGCCCTCGGGCCGACACGGGTCGTCGTCGATAAGCGCGTGTGTTTTATTTGCTCTAGCTGCGCAAAGTGTCTAAACTCGTGCGGGCGTGTCTACGCGCGAGCGCGGTGCCCATCGTAATAGGAGGGTGCGGTAGCCGGCTCGGTGCGAGATCGGGGGCGCGAGTATTACCTGCTTACGCTGCCGAGAGAGACGCTCCTGTCCAATCACGATCTCCTATTTTTCGGAGCACATAGAACTTATGCGCACTACCAACGCACCGCAGGTAGCCATCAACGACATCGGTGGCCCTGAGGAATTCCTCGCCGCAGTCGACGAGACCATCAAGTACTTCAACGATGGCGACATTGTCACCGGCACCGTGGTCAAGGTCGACCACGACGAGGTCCTGCTCGACATCGGTTACAAGACCGAGGGCGTCATCCTCACCC